>Ga0157371_10002249_pt1 | contig 18639 bp, 14 predicted proteins | sample C45metaG_FD_113462 | JGI IMG/M metagenome (GOLD analysis project Ga0157371, IMG submission 113462) | Corn rhizosphere microbial communities from Kellogg Biological Station, Michigan, USA - C4-5 metaG | ecosystem: Host-associated > Plants > Roots > Rhizosphere > Soil | place: USA: Michigan...
AGGCCGAACATGGTGAGCAGGGTGACGATGAAGATCAGCACCTGCACATAGGAGATCACCACGCCGTTCATGGCGTCGGTGCCGATGATGAAGTTGCCCGGCAAGAGGTTGGGGATGGCCTTGTCCTTGGAGTCCTGGGCCAGCAGCACCCAGTTCTGCAGGAAGATCGACATGCCGATCGCCGAGATCAGCGGGATCAGCCGGTTACCGCCGCGCAAGGGGCGATAGGCGATGCGTTCGATGCTGTAGCCGTAGGCACTGGTGACCACGATGCTGGCGGCGAAGGCGGCGAGCATGATGATGGGCAGGCTGTGGATGCCCAGCATGGCGAGGCCCGCGATGGCGATGAAGGCCACGTAGGAGCCGATCATGTACACCTCGCCGTGGGCGAAGTTGATCATGCCGATGATGCCGTAGACCATTGTGTAGCCGATGGCGATCAGGGCATAGGTGCTGCCGACCGTGAGGCCGTTCACCAACTGTTGCAGGTAGTGGTAGAAATCGGGCATTGCTGTCTCCAAGGGATTCCCGGATGCGCGGGCGGCGCTGGCATCAAGTCGCGGCGTTGCGGAGAACGCCAGCCCGTCCTGGGCAGCCCCGTGGGCGTGGGTACACGCCGGTGGGACGATTGCCGGGCGAACTCTGCGCACCGCCCTGGCGCGCGCCGGTGGGCGTCTTCCAGGCAAATCCCGTGCCTCTAGGCGAGGCGGATAAACGAAGCCCACTGCCGGGGCAGTGGGCTTCGGCGGTACGGGTGGTTCTTACTTGACTTCGGTCTTGGTGCCGTCGGCGTGCCATTTATAGACGACGAACTCGAAGTTCTTCAGGTCGCCCTTGGCGTCGAACGAGAGGTCGCCGGTGGGGGTATTGAAGGTGTTGCTGCGCAGGGCCTTGGCCACGTCTTCGGGCTTCTCGCTGTGGGCCTTCCCGATGCCGTCGGCGATCAGCTGGACAGCGGCGTAGGAGGGGAACACGAAGGGGCCGCTCGGATCCTGCTTCTTGTCCTTGAACGCCTGGACCAGGGCCTGGTTCTTCGGATCCTGGTCGAAGGAGCGCGGCAGGGTGACCAGCAGGCCTTCGGAAGCCTTGCCGGCGATGGCGGAGATGGCGCTGTTGCCGACGCCTTCCGGACCCATGAACTGGGCCTTGAGGCCCTTCTCGGCGGACTGGCGCATCAGCAGGCCCAGCTCGGGGTGGTAGCCGCCGTAGTAGACGAAGTCGACGTTATCCTGCTTGAGCTTGGCGATCAGCGAGGAAAAGTCCTTGTCACCGGCGTTGATGCCTTCGAACAGGGCGACCTTGACGCCGGCCTTGTCCAGGGTCTGCTTGACCGCGGAGGCAATGCCTTCGCCGTACTGCTGCTTGTCGTGGACGATGGCGACGACCTTGGGCTTGGCTTGCTCGATGATGTACTTGGCCGCGGTCGGGCCCTGCATGTTGTCCAGGCCGATGGTACGGAAGACCAGCTTGTAGCCGCGGCTGGTGATGTCCGGGCTGGTGGAGGCCGGGGTCACCATCAGGATGCCTTCGTCCTCGTAGATGTCCGAGGCGGGCTGGGTGGAGCTGGAGCACAGGTGGCCGACGACGAAGTGGATACCCTCGTTGACGATCTTGTTGGCCACCGCGACGGCCTGCTTGGGATCGCAGGCATCGTCGAAGACCACACCTTCCAACTGCTTGCCGTCGACGCCACCGGCCTTGTTGATCTGGTCGATGGCCATCTGCGCACCATTGAACTCCATCTCACCATACTGGGCGACCGGACCCGTCTTGGGGCCCGCGATGGCGATCTTCAGGGTGTCGGCGGCGAAGCTGTGGCCAGCCAGGCCGGCCAGTGCCAGGGCGGCGAACAGACGGGAGAAACGCAGGGATGCCTTGTTCATGAGTGCTCCACTCGGAATGCTTTATTAATGCGGCAGTTGGAAGCGAGATCGTGCCAATTTGATTGTTATGACGCGCTGCGCAGTTTAATCACCGTCCGTTCCTAATGGAAAGCTGGCGATGACAAACTATCGGATCTGTCTACCGCCCGTCCGGGCGCTCGGCAAGCGCGGAGGGCATGGGTAGAATCCGCCCTTTTCGCGAGGCCAGCGCCATGACCGATCACGCAACGCTCTACGCCACCCTGCTCGGGCAGACCGCCGCCATCGGCTGGGAAGAATTGCAACCGCATTTTGCACGGGGCGTGTTGCTGGAAGTGGCGCCGGAGCTGGACCTGATCGAAGCCGCCATCGCCGTGACCCGGGACGATGCCGCGCGGGTGGGGCAGTGGCTGCAGCAGGGCCAGTTGGCCAAGGTCGACGAAGACCGGGCACGGCGCCGGCTGGAGGTGCCCGCGGCGGCCCTGTGGGCGGTGGTGGTGGCGCCCTGGGTGTTGATGCAGGAGCGTCCGGCCGAGCGCACGGCGGACTAACAACGCAAAAAGGCCCGCACGAGACGGGCTGATGATGGGGGTTGGATCAACGTTCGCTGTCGAGGTCGCGCAGCTGGTGTTCGCCGTAGCGATCGCCGGCCACGGCGTCCGGGGGGAGCAGCCGTTCCAGTTCGGCGCGGTCCGCGGCGCTCAGGGTCACTTCCAGCGCGCCGAGGGACTCGTCCAACTGATCGCGGCGACGGGCGCCGACCAGCGGCACGATGTCTTCGCCCTGGGCCGCGACCCAGGCGACTGCCAGGCGTGCGGGCGTGGTGCCCAGGCGTTGGGCGAACTGCCGCAAGCCTTCCACCAGCGCCAGGTTGCGCTCCACGTTGCCTAGCTGGAAGCGCGGGCTGTGGGCGCGGAAGTCGCCGCTGCCCGAGGGCTGGCGCCAGTGGCCGCTGAGCAGGCCGCGGGAGAGCACGCCATAGGCGGTGATGCCGATGCCCAGTTCGCGGCAGGTCGGCAGGATCTCGGCCTCGATACCGCGCGAGACCAGCGAATACTCGATCTGCAGGTCGCAGACCGGATGCACCGCCGCCGCCCGCTTCAGGGTCTGCGCGCCCACCTCCGAAAGGCCGATGTGGCGGATGTAGCCGGCTTGTACCAACTCGGCGAGGGTGCCCATGGTGTCCTCGATGGGCACCTGGCGATCCAGCCGCGCCGGGCGATAGATGTCGATGTGGTCCACACCCAGGCGCTTGAGGCTGTAGGCGACGAAATTCTTGATCGCTGCCGGGCGGGTATCGTAGCCCAGCCATTCGCCACCCGGACCGCGCAGGGCGCCGAACTTGACGCTGATCAGCGCCTGGTCTCGCCGACCGCGCAGGGCTTCGCCCAGGAGCAGCTCGTTGTGACCCATGCCATAGAAGTCACCGGTGTCGAACAGGGTGACGCCGCGTTCGAGGGCGGCCTGGACGGTGGCGATGGCCTCGCCGCGGTCGGCGCTGCCATAGAGGTCGGACATGCCCATGCAGCCCAGACCAAGGCTCGATACCAGGGGGCCCTGCTGGCCCAAGCGACGCTGTTGCATGAGGGATTCCTCGTCAGATGGATGAGACTCCACTCTAGTCGACGAGGCGCTGTGCGATAATCCGGTCCAGACACAACGACCTGTTCGCTCAGCCGTACAATGGGGTGCCATGAATCTGGATGACCTGGCGGCCTTCGCGGCCGTGGCGGAGGCGCGCAGCTTTCGCGGCGCGGCCTATGTGCGCGGCGTGGCGGCTTCCTCCTTGAGCGATGCCGTACGCCGGCTGGAGCGGGAGCTGGATGTACGGCTGTTGCACCGCACCACCCGCAGCGTGACGCCCACCGATGCCGGTCAGCGCCTGCTGGAGCGCCTGACCCCGGCGCTGCGCGAGGTGCGCGGGGCGCTGGATGCCATCAATGCCGAGGGCGAGAGCCCGGTGGGCAGCCTGAGACTCAATGTGCCCACCATCGTCGCCCGGGTGCTGCTGCCGCCGCTGATCGGACCCTTCCTGGCCAGGCATCCCGGCATTCGCCTGGAAGTGGTGGCCGAAGACCGGCTAATCGACGTGCTCGCCGCGGGCTTCGATGCCGGGGTGCGCTACGACGAGCACCTGGAGGGCGACATGATCAGCGTACCGCTGGGCCCGGCCACCCAGAGATTCGCCGTGGCCGCCACCCCCGCCTATCTGGCGCAACACGGCGTACCGGCGCATCCCGCTGACCTGCTCAGGCATTCCTGCATCGGCCATCGCTTCGCCAGCGGCCTGGTGGCGCAGTGGAGCTTCGAGCGCGGCAGCGAAGTCATCAATGTCGCGCCGGGCAGTCGCCTGCTGGCCTCGGCCCTCGACCTGGAACTGCAGGCCGCCCTCGACGGCGTCGGCCTGATCTATTCCTTCGCCGATTACCTGGCCGAGCCCCTGGCCGACGGCCGCCTGGTGGAGGTGTTGAGCGAATGGTCCACGACCTTTCCCGGCCCGCGGCTCTATTACGCGGATCGCCGCCAACTGCCGGCGCCCTTGCGGGCCTTCGTGGCCTTTTTGCGCGAGCGTCACGGCTAGGCGATCGCGCGGGGCGCCGCTACCCTGGGGCCAGTCCGCCGCCTGGAGCCCCCATGACGTCCCTGTCTTCCCGCCTGGTATCGTCCCCATGATCATCGGCACCGCCGGCCATATCGACCATGGCAAGACCGCGCTGATCCAGGCCCTTACCGGCGTTGCCGGTGATCGCCGCCGCGAAGAGCAGGCCCGCGGCATCACCATCGACCTGGGCTATGTCTATGCCGACCTGGGCGACGGCGGGCTCACTGGTTTCATCGATGTGCCCGGTCACGAGCGCTTCGTGCACAACATGCTGGCCGGGGCCAGCGGCCTGGATCTGGCCCTGCTGGTCGTGGCCGCCGATGACGGCATCATGCCCCAGACTCGCGAGCACCTCGCTATCCTCGAACTGCTCGGCATTCCCCGGCTGCGGGTGGCCCTGACCAAGGCCGATCGGGTGGACGCCGAGCGCCTGGCCGAGGTGCGGCGCGACGTGACCGCGCTGCTGGCTGTCGGGCCCTTCGCCGGGGCGCCGCTGTATCCGGTGGCCAGTCCCAGCGGCGCGGGCATCCCCGAGTTACGCGCCGCCTTGCTCGCGGCGCTGGACGAGGTGCGCGAGCGCAACACCCGCGGTGGCTTTCGCCTGGCGGTGGATCGGGTCTTCAGCGTCGCCGGGGCCGGGGTGGTGGTCACCGGCACCGCCGTTGCCGGCCAGGTCGCGGTGGGCGACGAACTCTTGCTGACTCCCCGCGGCCAGCGCCTGCGGGTGCGCGGCCTGCACGCCCAGAATCGGGCAGCGGAAATCGCCCGGGCCGGTCAGCGTGTGTCCCTCAATCTCGCCGGCGAGCGGCTGAGCACCGACAGCCTCGCCCGCGGTGACTGGCTGGTGGCCGAGGCGCTGCATGCGCCCACCACGCGGATCGACGTGGAGCTGAGCCTGCTGCCCGGCGAGGCGCGCAATCTGGCCCATTGGACGCCGGTGCACGTGCACCTAGGCGCCCAGGACCTCACCGGCCGAGTGGCCTTGCTGGAGGGCGACGACCTGGCGCCAGGCAGTACGGCCCTGGCGCAACTGGTGCTCAATGCACCGCTGCACGGGGTGCATGGCGATCGCCTGGTGCTACGTGACCAATCCGCCCAGCGCACCCTGGGCGGGGCGCGATTGCTCGATCCCTTCGCCCCGGCGCGCCATCGCCGCACGGCCCAGCGCCTGGCGCAACTGCGGGCGCTCGGGCAGGGTGGCCTGGAAGAGGCGCTGCCGGAACTCCTGGCTCAGGCTGACGGTGGTCTCGATCCGCGACTGCTGGCCCGCCAATTCAACCGGCCCGAAGGCGACTGGCAACTGCCCGCCGACACCCTGAGGGTAAACACGCGGGTCGGCCCGCGGCTGTTCGCGGCTGCTTCGTGGCAGGCGGCGCTCGAGCGCCTGAGCGAGGCGCTGGCCATTTTTCACCAGGAGCAACCCGACGAACTGGGGCCGGATCGCGATCGCCTGCGCCGTATCGCGGCGCCGGAGCTGGAGCGTCCGGTTTACCTGGCCCTGCTGGAGACAGCCCTGGCCGAGGGGCGCCTGCAGAGCAGCGGTCCCTGGCTGCACCTGCCCGATCACCGGGTGCGCCTCACCGCGGCGGAGGAAGGGCTCAAGGCCCGGCTCTGGCCGCTGCTGGAGGCCGAGCGCTTCGATCCGCCCTGGACCCGGGATCTGGCCAAGCGCCTCGACCAGCCCGAGGCGGACGTGCGGCTGCTGCTGCGCAAACTGGCTCGGTTGGGGGAACTGACCCAGGTGGTCAGGGATCTCTTCTATCCCCAGGCGAGCCTGGAAGCCGCGGCCGGCGAGGCATTGCGCCTGGAGCGCGAAGCGGGGATCATCCGTGCTGCGGCCTTCCGCGATGCCCTCGGCATCGGCCGCAAGCGCAGCATCCAGATCCTCGAGTGCCTGGATCGCATCGGTTTCACCCGTCGCTTCGGCGACGAGCGCCGGGTCCGCCCGGACAGCGCCTGGGCCCGCGCCGCCGAGGACTAGCGCAACAGAGGAAGGCAATCACGCCCGGTGGCGTGGCCGGGCTTCAAACCCGGTTGGGGACGGCAGCCGTTCCCGGGTGGGTTCGACTCCCACTGCCTTCCGCCATTTCTTCGGATGGCGTCCCCACACGCTCGTGCTGCCCCTTGCAAATCTGCAAGAAGCGTTTCGCGATTGCCGCTCAGGCCGGCTGCCTATTGGTCTTATGCTGGGGACGCTCCTCTCCTAGAGCGTTCGTAAACGCCATCGTTGTCTGGCCGCTCGCGGTCCTTGCCTTCTGCCGTCCTTCGTCGTCTGGAGTTCGGATCATGTCCACCCCTTCCGCCATTCCCTGGGAACTCATCAGCTGTGACCCGGAGTTCGTCGCCACCACGCGTGCCAAGGCGCGACTGGTCACGGCGCTCCTGGCGATCTCGGCCCTGTACTACTTCGCCTTGCCCCTGGGCGCCTCGCTGCTCAAGCCGCTGTTCCAGCAACCCCTGGTCGGCGAGTTGAATGTCGGTCTGGTATTCGCATGCTCGCAATATCCCGTGGGCGCCCTGCTGGCGCTGGCCTATCTGCGGGGTACCCGCACCCTCGATGCCCGTTTGCAGGCGGTACGCCTGCGTTACCTGCAGGAGGTGACGCCATGAGCCGTCGTTCCTGCATAGCGGTGATGGCGCTGTTGGTGCTTTGGGTACTGGCGCCCTCGGCATCGGCCGCCGAGGCGGTGGTGACCGCCGACTATCGTACCCTGACCTTTAGCGTCTTCGGCGTCATCCTGATCCTGACGCTACTCGTTACCGCCTGGGCGGCGCGCCAGAATCGGTCGGCGAGTACCTTCTATACCGCCGGCGGCGGGATCAGCGGCCGGCAGAACGGCCTGGCCATTGCCGGGGACTACCTGTCCGCGGCGGCCTTCCTCGGCGTCTCGGGGTTGATCGCCCTCTATGGTTTTGACGGCATCCTCTATGTGGTGGGCTTCTTCGTCGGCTTCGTCCCCGTGCTGTTGTTGGTGGCCGAACCCTGCCGCAACCTGGGACGCTACACCCTGGGTGACGTCCTGGCCTTTCGCAATGGTTTCCGGGCGGCCAAGAGCGCCGGGGCGCTGTCCAGCGTGGTGGTGGCCATCTGTTACCTGATCCCCCAGGTGGTGGGTGGCGCGGTGATCATCAAGGCGCTGATCGGGGTGCCTTTCGAGTGGTCGGTGGTGCTGGTTGGGACGCTGATGCTGACCTACGTGTTCTTCGGCGGCATGCTGGCGACCACATGGGTGCAGTTGATCAAGGCGGTGTTGCTGATCTCTACCTGTTTCCTGCTGGTGATCCTGGCCTGGGCGCCATTCGGCTTTCGCATCCCGACCTTTCTCGGCACCCTGGCCGCCGACCCGGCGCTGCATGACTACCTGGGGCGCCTGGCGCCGGGGCAGGAGGGCACGCGCGCCTTCTTCGAGCCGGGCCTTTACCTGAAGAATCCCGTGGAACAATTTTCGCTGGGTCTGGCCCTGGTGCTGGGGACTGCCGCCATGCCCCACGTGCTGATGAGATTCTTTACCGTGAGCGATGCCGAGCGGGCGCGCAGCTCGGTGCTCTGGGCGATGCTGGCCATCGGCGTCTGCCATCTGTTCATCATCGGTATCGGCTTCGCCGCCGCCTATTACGTCGGCTCGGCGACCATCGCCGGCTTCGACAAGGGCGGCAACCTGGCCGCGCCCCTGCTGGCGCAATTCCTCGGCGGTGGCGCCGAGAGCCTGCTGGGTAACTTCCTGCTGGCCTTCGTCGCCGCCGTGGCCTTCGCCACCATCGTCGCGGTGGTGGCCGGGCTGGCCCTGGCCGCGGCCTCGGCGCTGGCCCACGACATCTACGTGGGGGCCGTCCGCGGCGGCCAGGTCAGCGAGCGCGAGCAACTGGTGGCCGCCCGCTTGGCCACCGTGGTGGTGGGCTTGGTCGCCATCGTGCTGAGCATCCTGGCCAAGGGGCAGAACGTCGCCCATCTGGTGGGGCTGGCCTATGCGGTGGCGGCCTCGGCCAACCTGCCGGCACTGTTGTTGACCCTCTACTGGCGGCGCTGCACCACCGCCGGGGTATTGGCCGGCGTGATCGGCGGCACCCTCGCGGCGGTGTTCCTGGTGCTGGTCTCGCCGAACATGACCTATCCCCAGGCCGTGCGAGCGGCCGCGGAGCAGCGGGTGGCTCAGTTGCAGCAGCGGCTGGACAGCTTGCCGGTCGGTACCGAGCGTACCGCCCTGGAAGCCAGCCAGGCCCAGGCCCGGCAGACCGTGGCCGGCATCGCCCCGGATGCGACCAGTCTGGTGGGGCTGGTCCAGCCGCTGATCAGCCTGCGCAATCCGGGATTGATCTCCATTCCGCTGGGCTTCCTGCTGGTGATCCTGGTGTCGCTGCTGCGCCGCGATCCGCTCAGCGCAGGACGCTGGGCCGAGATGCGGGTGCGCCAGCACACCGGTCTGGGGATCGACGGCCCCGTCGCCCACTGACTTTGCCGGGCGACGCGCGTCGCCCGGTCCTTTCCTCCCTAGAAGGCAACTACCATGACCTCTCTTGCATCGCTCAAGGCCGCGGCGTGCCACGTCGCGCCGGTGTTCCTGGATAAAACCGCTACCACCGCCAAGGCCATCGACCTGATCCGCGAAGCCGCCGCCAATGGCGCCGACCTGGTGGTCTTTCCCGAATCCTATATCCCGGCCTTTCCCATCTGGGCGGCGTTGTGGTCGCCGCTGCTCAACCATGATCTGTTCGAGGCCATGGTGCACAACAGCCTCTATCCCGCCGGCCCTGAACTGGCCGCGATCCGGGCCGAGGCCAAGCGCTGCGGAGTGTTCATCTCCCTGGGCTTCAGCGAGCGCAGCGAGGTGAGCGCGGGCTGTATCTGGAACAGCAATCTGTTGATCGGCGACGGGGGAGACGTGCTGGTGCACCACCGCAAGCTGGTGCCGACCTTCTACGAGAAGCTGGTCTGGGCCTCCGGCGATGGTGACGGGCTGCGGGTGGCCGATACTCGCATCGGCCGGATCGGCGCCCTGATCTGCGGGGAAAATACCAATCCCCTGGCGCGCTATGCCTTGATGGCCCAAGGCGAGCAGCTGCATATCTCCTGCTGGCCGGCGCTGTGGCCGACGCGCCCGCCGGCGGGCGGTGGCAACTTCGACAACGTGGCCGCCAATCGCATCCGTGCGGGTGCCCATTCCTTCGAGGCCAAGGCCTTCGGCATCCTCTGCGCCGGCTACCTGGATGCGGGCATGCGCGATTTCCTCTTGGCCCGCGATCCGGCAGTGGCCTCGATCCTCGATGAAACGCCGCGCGGCGCCACGCTGTTCCTCGACCCCACCGGCAGCCAGCTCGGTGGGATGCTGCAGGACGAGGAGGGCATTCTCTACGCCGATCTCGACCTCAATTGCTGCATCGAGCCCAAGCAGTTCCACGACGTGGTCGGCTATTACAACCGCTTCGACATCTTCGACCTGCAGGTGGAGCGTCGTCGGCACCAACCGGTGCGCTGGCAGGACGAGAGTGGCGCGCCGAGCCCTTGGCCCTCAATAGGCGTAGAGCGGATCGCTGCCGAATAGCTGCTGGAGAAAGCCCACCACGGCCTTGATGCGCGGCGCGTAGCGCAAGTCGTGGTGCACGCTCAGCCAGAGGTCGCGGTGGACCTCCACCTCCTGGGTGAGGATGCGTTGCAGGCCGAAGCGTTGGGCGCCGGCGAATTCGGGCAATAGCACCAGGCCGCTACCGGCGGCGGCAGCGAACATCTGTGCCAGCATGCTGCTGGACTGGAACACCGTCTGGGCCTCGGGTACGGCCTCTTCCAGCCAACGAACCGCCTCGATCTGTACCAGGTCGTCGATATAGCCGACGAACTCGTGCGCACCCAGTTCCGCCGCCGTGCGCGGCTCGCCCTGGTGGGCCAGGTAGGCGGGCGAGGCATAGAGGTGCAGGGCGAAGCGGCCCAGGTGCTCGACGTCCAGGCCGCTGCCGCTGGGTCGGAAGAAGCTCAGGAAGATGTCGGCTTCGCGGCGCGTGACGTGCAGTTGCTGGGTGGAGGTGACCAGTTCCAGGGTGATGCGCGGATGACCGAGCCTGAAGCGCGGCAGATGCTGGGTGAGATAGAGCGAGGCGATGCCTTCCATGGTGCCGATGCGCACTGGCCCCGCGGCTTCTCGTGCCTGGCCGCCGAGGCTCTCCTGGGCCGCGGCGTAGGCGGTGTCCATGGGTTCGATGGCGGCCAGGACCTGGTGCCCCAGGCCGTTGAGTTGCAAGCCCTTGGGGGTGCGTTCGAACAGGCTGGCACCGAGGGCCTGCTCCAGGTGCGCCAGGCGCCGGCTGACGGTGGATTGATCGACCTTCAGCCGCTTGGCCGCCCGGGCCAGGCTGCCGGCGCGGGCCAATTCGAGAAAGATGCGCAGGTCGTCCCAGTTCAGGTATTTGGGTAGCATGGGGCAAGGTCGGCGATGGTTGTCAGCTCCAGCTTGGCAGCGTCGTGGCCGCCGGCCAAGTACCCTGGCTAGCTTGAACGCGTCTACCAGGTGTCTTGCGGGCAGGCACCTGGTACCACCCAAGGGTACGACGTTCACCGCCTGCGTCTTTTCGCGACGTACCGAAGAGGACAGCTCTATGCGCAGACCCGGGGTCTCCTATCGGCTTCATCACCTGGGTATCCCCACCACCGAGCACCTGCCGGGCGAGCGCTATGCGGCCAAGGTCGGGATGTACACCACCGACAACCTCGCCGGCCCGGTGCCCATCCAGTGGCACAGGTTCACCCCTGACTCGCCCTTGCATCCGTTGATCAAGACCCAGCCCCATGTGGCCTATCAGGTCAGCGACCTGGCGGCGGCGCTGGTCGGCCATGAGGTCATCCTCGGCCCCTACGAGCCCATCGAGGGCTTCCATACCGCCATGATCGACCACGGCGGTCTGCCCATCGAATTCATCGAGACCGCCTTGAGCGATGACGTCATCTGGAAGCGGGCGCGCACGGGCCGCCAGGCGCCGCTCTACGCCTCAGCTCAGGGTGAGAGCCCGGAGCCCCAGACTGAGGGAGGCCAGGCCGATCAGGCAGAGGGCGATGCTGGGCAGGCGCTGGGTGAGTCGGCCTAGACCTTCCAGCCTATGCACCCGGCCAGCCAGGTGGCCATAGGTCAGCAACACCAGCAGGTCGATGGTGGCCCAGATCGCCAGTAGCGGCAGGGCCTGTTGCCCTAGGGGCACCTGCAGGGAGATGAACGCCGGCAGGAAGGCCACCAGGAAGAGGATGTCCTTGGGGTTGGAAAGCCCTACCAGCAAGGCGCGCCCGAAGCTGCCGCGCCGGGTGCTCGACGGAGCCTCGCCCGCGGCCTGGAACAGTCTCACGCCCAGCCAGAGCAGGTAGAGGCCGCCGAGGATCTGCCCGGCCAGCAGCAGGCTAGGGCTGATGCCGATGGCCAGGTGGATCAGGCCCAGCGCCAACACCAGCAGGACCTGGGCGGAAAGAAGACCGCCGAGGATCGTCCACCAGGGGACGCCCTGCCGACCGTCGGCGACGACCAGGGCGACGATGGGCCCCGGCGAGGAGATCAGCAGGAAGACCGTGACGGCGAAACCTAGGTATTGGCTCATCAGGCAGGGCGTCTCAGGCCGATGAGCCGCGACGCCTCACCCGTTTCAGCGATCAGCTGGCGTTGGTGGCAGATGGCGAAGGTGCGCTGCAGCCAGCGGTCGCTGCCGTCGAACTCGGCGTGGAAGGCGCTGCGGGCGTGGATCGCGCGGCGGTTGTCGAGGATGAGCAGGTCGCCGGTCTGCAGGCGGACCGGCTGGGCCACGCTCCAGGCGATCTCGCGGATCTCGCTGATCAGGCGCTGGGCCTGGGCGGAGCGGGCGAGCATGAAGAACGGGTCGAATCTCAGGTAGGGCCGGGTCTTGTCGCCATAGAGGATGGTTTGGTAGCGGCCCAGGTCGATCCGGCAGTTCTTTTCGCCCAGGCAGTAGTCGGAGAGGAAGTTGAAGGTTTCCTCGAACAGCAGGGCGGTGGTCTCGGCGTCGATCACCTCGAGGATCTTGTCCACCGAGGCGATGTAGGTGACGGCGTCGTCACGGGGCGCACCCCTCAGGCAGAGCAGCGCCAGGAAATCCGGGGGCACCTCGTGGAAGGCGTTTTCCGTGTGCAGTTCCAGTTCGGTGTCGAAGCTGTCGGAGGAGAGCTGCCGAGCCTTGCCGGCCTGGGGAAAGAAGTTGTTGATCAGGCTGCCGTTGGACTCCTGGGGGTAACCGATGGGGTCGCCCAGCAACGCCGTGGCCTGCAACAGGAGCAGCTCGCTGTGGTAGTCCGGCTTGGCCAGGGCCGCGCGATCCGCGGGGGTGGCCGGAACGTCGCCGATGTCCTGGTTCGGCAGCAGTAGGAAGCCCTGGGCGTTACCGAAGACGCGGAAGTGGAGGATGTCGGCGATGGCGGCGGCGGAGAGGTCGCCTTGGCGGATGGCATGGTCCAGCAGGGCGTCGAAGGAGACTGATCCCAAATACATGATGTGTCTCGAAGAGCTTGGCAGTCATGACGCTCCAGGGCGTCAAGGACGGCCATCATCGGGTGCTGGACGCGGGGGAGAAAACGGATAAAACTGGGTGCAAAGATGATTCAAACTCATCATCGAAGGACCAGGAATGTCCCGTCTTCCGCCGCTCTATGCCCTGCGCGCCTTCGAAAGCGCGGCGCGGCAACTGTCCTTCACGCGGGCGGCCCAGGAGCTCAACATCACCCCGAGCGCCGTCAGTCGGCATATCAAGACCCTGGAGCAGGACCTGGGCTGCCTGCTGTTCGAGCGCAAGGGCCCCAGCGTGAAGCTGACGCCCACCGGTTCGATCCTGGCGAAGGACCTCAGCTCGGCCTTCACCGATCTGCAGGGGGTCTGCGATCTGGTCCGGGCTGGCCGTGGCTCCCTGCGTCTCAAGGCGCCGTCGACCTTGACCATGCGCTGGTTGATGGCAGCCATCGAACAGTATCGGGTGGCCACCGGCGAGAGCCGGGTGCAACTGACCAGCGTCTGGATGGATGTGGATTTCGTCGACTTCCGCGCGGAGCCTTATGACTGCGCCGTGCTGCTGGCGGACGGCGAGTTTCCCGCCGACTGCCAGAGCGTGCGCCTGTTCGATGAATGGCTGGTGCCGGTCTGTGCGCCGCGCTACCTGCGGTCCGGTGGCGAGCGGGGGCCGGTCTTCGCCGGCACGGACCTGCTGCATGCGTCCCACGACTGCCGCGATTGGCGTCTCTGGCTCGAAAAGGTCGGGCGACTGGGCGAGGTGAATTGGCAGGCGGGCAAGAGATTCGAGACCCTGAACGCCGGTATTTCGGCGGCGGTTGAGGGCTTCGGCGTGGCGATCGGCGATCTGTCGCTGGTGCAGGATCTGGTGGCCAGCGGGCAACTGGCGTTGCCAGAGCGGACGGTGGTCCGCTCTGGCATGAGCTACTACCTGGTCTGGCCGCGGCGCAGCGAAACCCATGGTGCGCTGGTGGGGCTCGAATCCTACCTGAGGTCGGCCGCACCCAGGCTTCCGCTACTGAGTGGCTTGACCTTCATCGAGTGAGCGGTCGATCCGGCCAGCGCCCTTCAATAGACGTCCTTCAGATACCTCTGCTGTTCGCTCATCCCGCGCAGGTACTCGCTGGCGGCGTCGTCGCTCAGGTGGCCATGCACGGCCACGATCTGGCGCAGGGCCTGGTCGACGTCCTTGGCCATCCGGCTGGCATCGCCGCAGACGTAGACGCGGGCGCCGTCCTGCAACCAGCGCCAGACCTCGGCGCCGCGTTCGCGCAGGCGATCCTGGACATAGATCTTTTCGGCCTGGTCGCGGGAGAAGGCCAGGCTGAGTTCGCTCAGGAGGCCGTCGCGCTGGAAGGCTTCCAGTTCGTCGCGGTAGTAGAAGTCGTGGGCGGCGTGTTGTTCGCCGAAGAACAGCCAGTTACGCCCCAGGTCGCCACGGGCGCGACGTTCGTGGAGAAAGCCGCGGAAGGGTGCGATGCCGGTGCCGGGACCGATCATGATCAAGGGTACGTCGCCCTGGTCCGGCAGGCGGAAGTGGCGCGAGGGCTGGACATGCACCTTGGTGGTGGCGTCTTGCAGGCGGTCGGCGAGGAAGGTGGAGGCCACGCCCTTGCGTTGGCCGTAGCGCACCGCCGAGACGGTGAGGTGCACCTGGCCGGCATGGGCCAGGGGGCTGGAGGCGATGGAGTAGAGGCGTGGCTGCAGGCGCTTGAGGCTGCCGAGCAATTCGCCGGCGGCGTGGCGGGCGGGAAAGCGGGCCAGCACATCGGCCAGTTGCCGGCCCCAGAGCCAGGTCTTGAGTTCGTCGCGGTCGGCCAGCAGGGCGCGGCAATCGGCACTGCCGCTGCGCTCGGCGATCAGCGCCAGGGTCTCGGGGTTGGGCCGGGCGATCTCGTAGTGTTCGCCCAGGGCCTGGCGCAGCGACAGCTCGCCGACCTTGGGCACCGCGACCGGCTGTGCGCCGTCCAGCCCGGCGAGGGCGAGGATTTCCTCGACCAGCTCCGGACAGTTGCGCGCCCTCACGCTCAAGGCGTCGCCGGCCTGATAGACGAGGGGCTCTTGCGCTTCGAAACCGAACAGCCGCACCTCCTTGTTGGACCCGGCGCTGTTGAGTCTCCGGTTGATGACCAGCCGCGCCGGCACCGCGGTCGGGCGATGGGGCGTGGTCGGGACGGCGGCGGGCGCGTTGGCGGCCTGGGGCGCCAACTGCCCTTGCAGGGCGGTCAGCCAGGCGTCGGCGCCCTCGAGGTCGTCGGCGTCGCAGTCGAGGCGCGGGCACAGGCGACGGCCTCCGAGTTCGGCCAGGCGGGCGTCGAGGCGCTGGCCGTGGCCGCAGAATTGGTCGTAGGTGGAGTCGCCGAGGGCCAGCACGGCGTAGTCCAGCCCGGCCAGGGAGGCGTCGAGGCGACCAAGGCCCTGCCAGAAGGCCTGGCCATTGTCCGGTGCCTCGCCATCGCCGAAGGTGCTGCTCACCAGCAGGACGCGGCGGGCACCGGCCAGGCGTTCCACGGCGTAGGCGGCCATGTCGTGCAGCTCCACCGCGAGTCCCGCGTCACGCAGGCGGGCGGCGCAGCGCTCGGCCAGGGCTTCGGCGTTGCCGGTCTGGGACGCCCAGAGCACCACCAGGTCGACCGGGGCGCTGGCGGCTTGGCTTGCCGGCAGGCGGCTGAACAGCCCGGCGAGCAGGCCGTCGAGCCAGAGGCGGGTGTCGGCGGCCAGCGGCGCCTGAGTCGGCAGGCAGGGTACGCCCTGGGCCCCGCCGTCGCGCAGGCCGTCCATGAAACCGGCCAGGTAGGTGCGTTCGGTGGCGCTGAGCTGGGGCCGCACGGCGGTCGCCACTCCGGTGAGTTCGGCCAGGCGGTCGAGGGCGGGCAGACGGGAAGCCTCCAGGACGGGCTCCTCGGTCGGCAGCTGGCGGTGGTCGATGGTGGCGACGCGGGTCAGGCGCACGGCGCAGACCTTGAGTTCCGGTTGCAGCGAGAGCGGATCGACGGCATCGCTGGTGACGGCGTTGATGGCCAGGTCCGGGCCGTGCACGTCGGCCCAGTGAAAGGGGGCGAAGCAGTTGCCGGGCTGGACCCGGTCGCTGACGGTCACCGGCAGCACGGCGCGGCCGCGACGGGAGGTGATCTCCAGGCGGTCGCCGTCCTTGAGCCCCAGCGCCTGGGCGTCTTGGGGATGGACCTCGACGAAGGGCGCCGGATTGAGGCGATTGAGGGCGGCGATCTTGCCGGTCTTGGTCAGGGTGTGCCACTGGTGCTGCAGGCGCCCGGTGTTGAGCACGAAGGGGTAGTCGGCATCGGGCAGTTCCGCCGGGTCCAGGTGCGGGCGGGCGAAGAACTGCGCCTTGCCGCTGGCGGTGGCGAAGTTGAGCGCGGTCGGTTCGCCCCTCTCGTCCAGGCGCAGGGGCTGGCTGCGGCCGTCGTTGCGATAGCGGATCGGCTGGCGCGGGGCGCTCTCCTCGCTGGGGCAGGGCCATTGCAGCGGTGTCTCGCGCAGGCGGGCATGGCTGGCGCCGCGAATGTCGTAGCCGGTCTGGGGGTTGTGGAACTGCCGGATCTCCTCGAACACCTCGGCGGCCGAGGCGTAGCTGAAGTGCTCGCCATAGCCCATCGCACAGGCCACGTCGGCGATGATCCGCCAGTCGGCGCGGGCCTCGCCAGGCGGCATGACAGCCTGGGGCGCCAGGGTCAGGTTGCGCTCGGAGTTGATCAGCACCCCGTCGGCCTCGGCCCAGAGGGCGCCGGGCAGCAGGATGTCGGCGTACCTGTTGGTCTCGGTATCGAGGAAGGCGTCCTGGGTGATCACCAGTTCGGCGGCCCGCAGCCCGCGGATGACCGTCTCGCGATTGGCCACGCTGGCCACCGGGTTGGTGCAGATGATCCAGCAGGCCTTCACGGTGCCGGCGGCCAGCTCCTCGAACAGGGCGACGGTGCCCTGGCCCAGGCGGGTGTGCAGGGTGCCTTCCGGGATCTTCCAGGCCCGTTCGACGAAGGCGCGGTCGGCGGCGGACAGCAGGCTGCGCTGGCCGGGCAGGCCGGGGCCCATGTAGCCCATCTCGCGCCCGCCCATGGCATTGGGCTGGCCGGTCAGGGAGAAGGGGCCGCTGCCGGGGCGGCAGATCTTGCCGGTGGCCAGGTGCAGGTTGCACAGGGCATTGGTGCTCCAGGTGCCATGGGTGCTCTGGTTCAGGCCCATGGTCCAGAGACTGGTCCATTCGCCGGCTTCGCCGATCCAGCGTGCGGCGGTGCGGATGTCCGCCTCGGCCAGCCCCGTCTGCGCGGCTACGCGCTCGGGCGGGTAGTCGGCGAGGAAGGCCGGCATGGCATCCCAGCCCTCGGTATGGGCGGCGATGAAGGCTTCGTCGAGATAGCCCTCGGCCTGCAGCAGGTGCAGCAGGCCGTTGAGCAGCAGCAGATCGGTGCCCGGACGCAGTTGCAGGAAGAGATCGGCCTTCTCGGCAGTGGCGGTGCGCCGCGGATCGATCACGATCAGCTTGGCGCCGCGCTTGAGGCGGTCCAGCAGGCGCAGGAAGAGGATGGGATGACAGTCGGCCATGTTGGCGCCGCTGACCAGGAAGAGATCGGCGCGGTCGAGGTCGTCGTAGGAACCGGGTGGGCCGTCGGCCCCGAGGGATAGCTTGTAGCCGGTGCCGGCGCTGGCCATGCACAGCCGGGAGTTGGATTCGAGCTGGTTGGTGCCGATGCAGCCGCGGGCCAGCTTGCTGACCAGGTATTGGGCTTCCAGTGACAGTTGGCCGGAGACATAGAAGGCGATGGCGTCGGGTCCGTCGCGGTCGAGGATGGCGCGCAGTCGCTCGGCGGTGGCGGCGATGGCCTGGTCCAGCCCGGTCTGCACCGGGTCATGGGAGCGGTCGCTTCTGATGTAGGCCTGTTCCATGCGTCCGCTGTCCACCAGCGCCTGGTGGCTGGTGCTGCCCTTGGTGCAGAGGCGGCCACGATTGGCGGGGTGGTCGCGATCACCGCTGACCTTGGTGACCCGACCACCTTCCACCTGCATGACGATCCCGCAGCCGACGCCGCAATAGGGGCAGACGCTCTTGATGTGGGTAGTGGCCATGGCAAGGATCCCTGAAAGACAGAAAGCGAAAAGGCGCCGGTCGCGCTCCCCGGAGGGAGGCGAGCACGGCGCCTTTGTCGTGAAAGGAAGCGATCGGCGTTGACCGCTCCATGAAAGGGATTTAGCAAGGCCCGCGCCAGTTCGGCCCGGCGCACTCAGGGAAGGCATGGCGGCTGGCCTGGCGGGGTGCCGGTAGCGCTGATCGAGGGCGCTTCGAGGTCGGGCGCGATGCGCCGTGACGGGGCAGGCAGAGCTGGTCTTGCACCGTTGTGGTTCCAGCTGGCGGGCATCCGGATGCCAGTCGGTCATTCACCTGGCGGGCTGCAAGTCGCGCCAGTAGCGGCTCCGCTCAAGATCGACCGAAACTGGCACAGCCGATGCAAATGCCTTGGCAGACCCGCCCATTCGGGTCGCCCGGTCGATCAACGGCGATCGACAGCCACCGCAGGCGACGGGCACGGAGCAGAGCCAAGAACTCCTCCCTACTAGAACAGGCAAAGGCGCCTGAGACCGCAAGGTTTCAGGCGCCTTTTTATTTGCCGCGAATCAACCTGATTGGCCTCGGCCGGGGGATAGCCTCCATGAACAGCATCGTGACCCGCAAAGAACG
>Ga0157371_10002251_pt1 | contig 18631 bp, 22 predicted proteins | sample C45metaG_FD_113462 | JGI IMG/M metagenome (GOLD analysis project Ga0157371, IMG submission 113462) | Corn rhizosphere microbial communities from Kellogg Biological Station, Michigan, USA - C4-5 metaG | ecosystem: Host-associated > Plants > Roots > Rhizosphere > Soil | place: USA: Michigan...
CATCGGCCGGTTCTTGATGCAACGCTACAACTGGCAGCGGCCACATCAATTCAATGGCGGGCTACCACCCGCCATTGCCGAGGAAAGACTTAAACCAGTGTCCGGGATTAGTTGACCACTACAAACACTGGTCAAGCTAACCTCTAGGAATTTGGAAATCTCCATCACCTCTCGCAAACTGCTCAGACGCTGAACGTTGACGTTCTACATTCCTCGCTACGCTCGCCTATGGAGACATCCGAGGGGCAGCAGGAATGCTTTCTCCCACGCATGAAAAAGGGGAGGGCAACTCTCGTTGCTCTCCCCTCAATCAGTATTCATGCGGGTTGCTATTTCCGCTAAAGCCCTTACCAAGCCGCACCCAACCTTACCCCACCTTGCCGTGGCAAACCTCACAGCAGACGTGACATTAGCAAATCTATGTGTAGTTGTCAAGATGGTTCGAAGGTCAGGCCCAACTTCTCCATCATTCTCGATACAGTCATGGGCTTGAATGCAGAGCCGCGCTCTGTGGTGACTCCCTTGCTATTTAAGCACACAGCGATTGCCGAGTAGCTCGTGCATCCATCATAAAGACATGCCTTGATGTGATGAGCCATCTTGTCAGCTCGTAGCGAAGCGTTGACGCGCTTTGCAGCTACAGCAGCACTATTACCTACAGCCCATGCTTTCTTTCTTCCTGCGTCCCTTGCAGCGACTTTGGCGAGGGCTTCAGCATCACCGGCAGCAGCTTTGGCTTTCAGTTCCTTCAGGCCATCACGAGTACGCTGACGAATCTTCGAAAGCTCTTCTTCAGCAAGTAAGGACTTGATGCTACGGATCAGCTTGTTGCCGTGAGCATCGCTGGCTTCGATGATCTGGTATTTCTTTTGGAGCGCGACGAAGTGAGCATGGTCACGTCCAAGACGGTCGATGTGATGTACCACGAGAGGGCAGGCCAGCCCTTTAGCCATCGCCAAGGCCAGGCGGCACTGAGGGCGCTCCAATGGATCGATGGAGCCACTCACACCCTCGTCCACGAAGCGAGCAACGATCTCCCAGCCATGGGCCAGGGCGGCAGCTTCGATAGCAGCGAATTGACCACCTACAGAAAGGCTCTGTTCGTCGGTGCTCATCCGAGCGTATGCAACTACCTGCCTCATCTGATCACCTCTCAATGACTGACGAGATCATCTTAACACACTGCTGACGAACGTCTACGAAATGTTAAATGTGCCGTTTGTCGGCAGCTGGACAACTACCTAATCTTCACAGTTGACTTCTGAGGATTTATCGATATTTCAATCCCTCCGTCTATTAGTTAACAAATGCAATCGTTAGCATAACAACAGTTTATTGAGCTTCAGGCGGGATTGCTTGATACAACCCCAGTGTTTATGCGGGGTGCATACGAAAAAGCCCCCAGAGACCTCTCTGGGGGCTCATTGATTAGCATTGATAACGGTATTGTTCTTTTGCGAGGCCAAAGGCTCAATCTGGGAGACCTATGTCCGACCGTGCAGCGTATCCGAGCGGGCCATAGTCCTGTTCAACCTCCTCCCAATTGAGTGGAAGGTCTTTCAAGGTTACCTCTACCCTTAAAGGGCGGGCAGGTCGCTGAAGGTCGGTAATCGATAGCCCATGGCGGAAGGGCTTTCCATCAACGCAAAGCACCATCTCAGGATACTTTTCCATCAGCTCGTCAGAGAGTCTGTCGAGCGGAATGTTTTTGCCATAGGTAGGGTAGAGAAATCGATCCCATACGAACTCATACTGACCTTCGATCTCTTCGCCCGAATACCGCACCACCTGAGCAACCTTGTCTGTCATCGCTACAGCTCCGCTGTGAATGTCACTGAAGCGTAGGCGATCTCAGGGACTGAGCGGGTGTGGCGGTAGCCCGTTTGTCGCAGCCAAGCGGGCATCGCGGCATCTTCTTAGTCGGCTATGATCGTGCCTTTAAGGGCGAACCAAGGGTAGGGATACCGTGAGTGACAAACTGTTCATCCTGCAAAGCCAGAAGAAAAGCACCAGCCACGTCCTGCACCTGATTCTCTCGATCTTCACGGGAGGATTTTGGCTTATCGTCTGGGCCTGTATTGCGTACAGCAATCATAGTCACAACAAGCGTATACAAGGTGACATGAACCGGTTCTACAGCTACAAAGCACAAGGGTTGAGTGAGCACGAGGCTATCCAGCAGGAAGCCAGCGACTTGGCCCACCGCAAGAAGCTAAACGAACGGACATTCATCGCCATCGGGCTGGTCATTATCGTCCTTGCCTTTAGCAATAAATTCTTTGGCTGATTACCATAAAGGATTTGAGGACTTAGTGGGCTATCCGCGATTAGTTGGCCGTTGTCAGCCTTTCGACGTTTCGAGTACATAGAGCATGCGTCGCCTGTGAGGCGTACTACCATTCAAAGCGGCAGCTTTAGGCTTATAGTCTTTGATGGGCGACTTGTAGTCGCTTTGTGATGACAATCTAACGATGTTAAAACCTCAGCGTCGCTGAGGAATTTATTACTCTTTCATCTGAGCAATCTTGTGTTGATACCACAAGCGAACCCATCAAGGGTCGCCAATCAAAAATTCTTCTTTCTCTTTGTGGTAGTTCCCGCCTCCGGCTTGCCGGGTTGTCCCTGTGTGGCTATGCCACACGTTTTACTCTCGTTGCCTTGCAACAGTGGTATTACTTAGGGGAACGAGGTGTTGCAACGTTGGCTTTATGCAACGAAGGTTGGGTCTGCAACAGTAAACCCCGAGGGGCGGAGGTGTTGCAGTGCAACAGAGTTTGCAACAGGAAAGGTGTTGCAACAGTGGTGTTGCAGGTGTTGCAGAGTCACCATCCTCTAAAGTAAAAGCGACTCTGGCTGTTTACCATCCAGTGCAGCAGCCGCCATAAAGGCCGCATCTTCCAATCGCTGTTGCAGTGCCCAATCGTGCGGACATTTCACTTCGATACGTTTGCCAAACTGTGCAGCCTTGCTTCCAGACCAGACTTTCCAAATCTCAGCTTGTCGGTCAAGGTTTGGACAGAAGTGGTCGTCCAGATCCAGCCAATCGGTATCAACGGCGCTGTGGTTGATCAGTGTCTCGTCATCGTCCACGTCATCCAGGTTTAGCCTGGCATCATCGTTGGCATCAGTAGTGGTAGCACTTCCAAACAGCTCAGCGTCAATGTCGGCAAGGTCAGCCAGGACATCGGCGGTAAGTGCGTCAACCACCTGCTCAGCGATGACAGGGGCGGCTACCAGTTGGAGAGCGTGTGCAGCGGTAGCGTTACGCTCACAGAAAGCTTCGACGGATTCAGGACGGAAGCCTGGGATAGCCAGACCGACAAGGGCTTGCTGAACAGCGTATGTGGTTGCTTCTGGATAGGCCCGCTGAAACTCGGCTACAGCCATCTCAACAGCTTCGTGAACGCCCTGTGCAAGAGTCAGCATCAGCTTGTTGGAAGCTAAAGGAGTCTCACGGCTCAGGAAGTCTTCAAAGAACAGGGCTGTCAGTCCCTGACGCTGGGCAGCAGTCTTTGCAGAACGCTTGATAGACTTGCGGGCCTTGTCATCGCAGTTCACAACATAGCGCTCTTCATCATCGCTCCAGACAGTACCGAATACCGCCTTGATGATGTCGTTGAATTCTGTCGTGTTGCAGCCTTGTTGCGAAGTAGCTTTCGCCAGGGCTTGTGCTACAGCTTGATCACGCTCAGGTGTTGCAATAGTTTTTGTTGCACGCGCCTTAACAGGTGTTGCATCTGTTGCAATGGTATTGCGGCTAACCCAACTATAGTGCTTGCCAATCTTTTCGGCTACGTCTCGAACAGAGAAGCCTTGATTGCGAAGTTGTTGTGCTTGAGCCTTAATGTCGTTTTGCATAGTTATGGTTCCTTTTATTGCTTGTCATTTGTGAGGTCTCCTCCTTCACGGTTGACGTGTTCAGTTAAATAGATTCACGCCGCTTGGCGCTCTTCCAGCAGGTGCTCCATACACTGCAACTTCATCTCAGCAAGGCGGAGTTGCTGACGAGCCAAGGTGTACTTAGCTACCAGCTCAGGGGAGCGAGGGGCGTTGTTCATCTTGCGTAGGCGCCAGTTGTTGAAACCAACCGTACAAACGTGACTACAGAAAATGCGGTCCTGACGCTGAGCCAGGAATGTTGATCCGCAATGCGGACAAACACGGGAAATTGAAACGGGCATAGCTCTACCTCCGTTGGTTCGGTGAGGGGGAATAGTTTTCAAATCGTAGACAAAGAAAAACCACGGTCCGTGAGCACGGCTGGCGCCGTTCGGAAACGTGGCTATCGGGAGTGACCAACCTTTCTTGATTGGTACTTGGATAGAGTAACACGAAAGTATTCAGTTGTCAAGCACAATCTGTGCCAGCAGTCAACTATTTTATTCGGAATGAGCCAGGGCGATCTCTTGGCGCTTGCGTACTTCATCAAGGACGCGGCTTAGGCGTTCGTTGAATTGCTGCTGCTGGTACGCCGGGCTCTGGATCGTGCTCAATTCCGACGTGATGCTGTCTAAGCGGCGGTCGATTCTTTCGAGTCGATCCACGGTGCTCCAGCTGACAAACGCCATAGCGAGGCTGATAGCCAGGGCCAAGGCGGCCAGGGCATGGGGGATGAACTTCATTGGGATTCCTTGGGTGTGGGGAAAGCGCCCCTCGGGGCGCTATTCGTTTTCGGACTGACGTGCCTGCATCGAGCCGACCGCTTGACGTAGCTCATTCTGGACGGCTCCTGGGAGCGTCTGAGCAAGCTTCCGAGCAAGGTCGTCTTCGTTCATGCCGACGGCGTTCTCCACTTTCAGGTCCAGGTTCAGCGTGATCGGGGCGACGCCCAATTGCTGAGCTGTGGTCAATCCCGCTGGGGCTGCTGGGAGAGTCGCTGGAATGAGCGGCTTACCATCTGGGCGACGGAGCATGTTGTCCAGACCTTCGGCCAACCCTGGGAGATTCCGAGGGATGTTGCCGATGGGGAGGACGCCTGTCGTCTGGTTCATCTGCTGCCTCAGAAGCTCGCGGCGAACGAACTCATCACGCGATAGCGCAGGTTCCTGGCGACGTGCCTGATTGACGCGATACCGGTTGTACGGCGACAGCTGATCCTCGTGTAGATCATCAGGGTTGCCGTTCTGGAACTTCTCCAGCTGTGCGTCTTCCTGGGCAGCCCGACCTTTGTTGATCTTCGTTAGCAGCGAATCCCACAGGCCGACAAGGCCGTTGACCTCTCGTGCTGTGTTTGCCAAGAACTGCTTGATGCCCGGCAGATACTCGCCGTCGTGTAATCCAAGATCCACTTGGAACGCGGCTACCAACTTCGTCCAAGAGGCTCCGACGCGATCAAGGCGAGCGATGAACTCCTTCGCCTCGGCTTCGCTCAAGTAATCTGTCAGGGCGTCCATGGCGCCAAGGCGCTTGCCGCTGAAGATTTGAATAAACGTCGTCGCCGCGTTGCTCATCTCGGCCAACGTGTACGCGATTTCATTCAAGGCCGACATCAACCCGGAGTTGTCGGCACTCAGCAGAATCGACTGGAGATTGCTCAGGGCGTTCTGGGCCAGAACGGACAAGTTGGCGTAAATCTTCGCCAGCTGTGGCGCTCGCTCTTGGACGGTGAACCACAGCGTATCGAGCCTTTTGAAGAACTCGGAATTGGCGTCGCTGATACCTGCGCCACCTAAGGCAAGAATCGCCTTGTCCTTACGGTTGGCTGCCCGATTTTGCTGCGCCTGGGATGTCTGGCTGGATGCTTCCAAAGTCGGTTGAGCACGTCGTGCAGCAAGGTCGGCGGCAGCCAATACAACGTCGTTCCCGACAAGTCCGGCTTTCATGTCTTTGCGTAGTTGGACGATGGCTTTCTGGCCTGCCAGACCAGTCTTTTTCACCTGGGCATTCGCCTCAGCGAAGAGTGCTACGGAGCCGGGAAGATGTTCGCCCAGCTGGCCTACCAGCTCTTCCGATTGGACTGTGCCTTTCGATAGCATCTGGCCGATGGCCCGGAACATTCCGGCTTGACGATCACCAGTCAAATGCAGGGTTGTTCCCAAATCGCCAAACCCTGCGAATGCCTTCTGAGTGACCGCATTCTCAAGTCCAGCACCCTGACCGCTGGCAAGGAAACTTGTGTACTGATCTGCGACATCCTGGCGGCGGAGACCGCGAGAATCCGAGTATCGATCCAACCAAGCGTTTGCGGCATCGCCAGCCGCACCACCGCCAGCGGCGGCATTGGTAGCGTATCGCTGACCGACCAATTTATTGATCGTGTCGTTTAGAGCACCTGCGAAACTGCCCAATGCAGACGTGGCAAATCCGAGGCCCAGAGCAAACGCTGATAGGCCTCCTACAGGCCCCAGAGAGAGGCGAGCGCCCCCATCAGTACCCATGCCCATGCGAGGGCGAGAAAACCCCTCAGACCGCGTTCTACGGGCTCTACGCTCAGCCTCTCGGGCCTGCATCGTCTCAAGGCGGAATTGGGCTTGCTGGAGGGTGTTGCCTTCACGCTGGACGCGGAGAATTCGCTGCTGTCCGGCAAGGGAGAGATTGTGTGCCCGCTGTTCGTACAGGACTTGGCGTTCAGCCATACGGCGGCGAACATCCTGCATTTTCAGCTCAGCAGATTGGGCTTGCTGGGCTGTCGTCTGACGTAGCTTCTCGATGGTCAAGCGCTGGCGCTCGATGTCCAGTTGGCCGCGATTAAGCTTGAGTTCGTCAGCCTTGCCAGCGTGTACCAGCTTGCCAGCAGAGAGGGCTTCCTTGTTGAACTCGGTTTGAGCCCGAGCCTTGGCAGCGGCTACCCTCGCCAGCAAAAATTCCAAACGGGCAACGTCATGTGCGAGGGCTTTCGTATTCAAGCCGCCAGCCCTGGCGCTCTTGCCAGTGAGCTTCTCCAACTTCCCGGCAACACCATCAGCGAGCTTGCCAAGGGCTTGCATCTGCTGGGAGGTCTTCCGCATCTGTTGGTGGAAACGATCTAGGCCCGACGTATCGACCTTGAAGCCTACCGCACCGAATAGGCTGGCAATCTGTTTATCGGCCATGGCGAGCCCCCTCTACACGGCCATCGATTTTGGCAAGCTCAAGCACGCGGCTGGCTTCGTCGATGAATGCCGCAGGGTCGTTACCCCGCCAGAGGGTGAGGTGGGCGTGCTTCATGCACAGAAGATGGGTGAACTTCCTGCGTGTGGCGAGGCTATCGAAGGCGAGCACCCAAGTGTCCCGATCCCAATGGCCGTTAACCTTCAGATACTTCGAATTTGGGGCGTTCCGGCAAAACCAGCGAGTTAGGGAAAGTCGCGTGGTCCTGCCAGCGGGAACTTGCACGATCAAATAATCTTTTAGACCAGCCTCGACGAAGTCGATAACTTGATCCAAGCCGTTGATGTGTACGGGACGATCAACAATGACGTACCCGCGATGTTCTTTGGTTGTCATTATTGACCTCCGAAAATAATAAAGGGCCACGAAGGCCCTTGGATAATTACAATGTGTTGTTACTTCAGAAGTGGAAGAGCTTCCAGAAGAGCGTTCTCAGGTAGCCGCCCTTCGTGAACAATGGCGAGACCATCCAGCAAGGGACGCACTTTAGCCACATCACCGGCGTTGATTTGAACAGCTGTCACACCAGAGCGCTTTAGAACTTTGAAGCTTGGAGAATCCCGCCACAAAGTATTGATGCGTTGTTCAGCATTGTTATCAATGCCATCAATGACAACGTAAAGGGCGTTATACCAAGTAGGGGCGCATAGGAAGCTGAAGAGTCCGATAGCATCCTTATCCACTTCAGGTTTTTCTTTGATGAACGTTAGGATGCGGGATTCTGTTTCGGTGCAGCGATAGTATAGATTTAAGATCATCTTAACTATTCGCCCAATCTTTCATCATTCGCAGCCGTTGGGCTGGGTCTTTGATGAATGCCAGCGTATCCAGCAAAGCGGCCAACCCTTGCAACTCTGGATCAGAATCCTTGTTGATGTCGCCAGGGCGTGTGCTGTGATAGACGCCCTTGGAAACTTCTACCGAATTTCTACATGCCTTCAAAACTGCTTGAGCTTGAGCAAGATCAGCTTGCAGAGCTTCGAACTCGGCCTTGTACTTCGGATCGAATTTCATCTTGATTAGGTGGACTGTCTTGTCTTCAATCTGAGGAGCAAGCATTACGCGGCCTCCCCAAGAGCGGCGATTGCAGCGGCACGCGCTTTGTCGGCTACCGCGTCTTTAGCACGTTGGGCCTTCTCGGCTTCCTTGGCTTCATGGGCGGCAATGGCAGCGGCCACCTGGGCTTCAATGTGGGCGGCTTTAGCATCGATCACCCGTTGTTCTTCAGCGGCTACGATAGTTGCCCGGTAGGCATCAACCTGGGCATCGATGTCTGATTGCAGGCGCTGGAGGTGGAAGCTTCCGCCACCTGCTACATCAAAGTAAGGCAGGAGGTGGAATGGCACCTGTTCAAAGCCTGGGATGTGTTCTTCAACGTACAGTTCGCGTCCTTCCTGCACCAGCTTTTGAAACTTGATAAAGCACGCTGCAAGGGTGTCGTATTGGACTTTTTCATAAGGCACTACAACGCGTGCCTTATAGGTTTCGACAGCGGCGTCTACCGCTGCTTGGTTAAATTCGAATTCATTACTCATCATTGTTACTCCGTTTCGATTTGCGTTGATTGCGTTGTTGCTTTTGGGATTGTTTAAACTGCCTTAGCTGCTGACGATACTGGTAATCGTCTTTTTCTTTCTTCTTTAACGAAAATTCCATTTGATGTCCGCCGTGTTGCCGTTCATTTCATACCGGACATTCTCAGCCAGCGCTTCAAGGAATTCTTTCGTATCGACCAACTTACCGTCAGCGATCAATCCTTCGTAATGTGCTTGCATATCTGCCAATCCCTGTTGATAGGCTTGCAGATTGTCGATAAATGTTTGGGCTTCGTTCATTGGTAGTCTCGCCATACATCCAAGAGCACGTATTCATTATCTGTCTTCTCGACAAGACCGACGTAGGCACTCCAGCCAAGTTCATTCACCTTCATCATTCGAAAACCATCGAAAAATGCGGGTAGCTTTTCTGGGGATTCGATGCCCTTAAAGATCATTGGGATGTTTATGCCGACCAGGGGGACATCCCCGACAATCAGGTATTTGTGCATTGAGTTTGTTCCTTTTCGTTTAGATGCGATGTTTGCTGGCTTTTAGCCGTATTATTGAGTTAATCGAATCGTAGGTATGAAAAAATACCCGACCGGAGTCGGGCAAATGGCATACGAAACGATTGGAGTTGGCTGAATTATCGTCCCAGCCAGGACGTGGATTAGTGGTCTATCGCTCCCCGAAGAAGAAAGCGCCTTACACGCCCTCCCAGACGTGGCGTAGGCAAGCCTACAAAGGTTTTGAGTTCCGACCAGAACTTCGCCGGGGGATAAGTCCGGCTGGATGCACCTAATTGACCGCAAAGTAAGGAGGCACATCGTTAGCGAAGCCAGCTATGCCGGGAGGTGTCGGCTCCTGCTGGCGAGGATGGGAAGAAGGAGGCACAAGCAAAGTTTGTACCACTGTTTAGAATAGTATCATGACATCTTGATTTTGTCAATACATTTGTGAGTTATTTGTTGACATCCGAAGCCGCACCTGATAAGGGCTGGCGCCTGATTTGTGCGTTAGTACCTCACATACTCCACCGCGCTATGTAGCTGAGCCATGCTGTGACCCTTGGCGTAAACGTCATACGTGATCGTTCCAGTAGCGTGGCCTACCAGCTCCGCGATGACGACGCCGGGTGTATCGGCTCTCTGTAGCTGGGTGATGAAGGTCTTTCGGAGGCTGTGAAACACAAAGCGCTCGTCATACCCAAGCTCTTGCTTCAGTAGGCTGAAAGCCTTGGAGAAGGTCGGTGAACGCTTGCCGTACTTGTCGCCTGTCCTCTTTCGGGCCGACTGGAGTAGGTGGCCGTCTGTGGTGGTTTCGATCAACTCATCCACTAATGCGACCAACTCGCTATGGATCGGCACGGTACGAACCCCGGCCCTTGTCTTGGCATCTGCGATGCGAAATGCTCGGACGCCATCCACGGTGACCACGGAATCGATGGTAAGGGCGCATAGCTCTTCGATACGCATACCCGTATAAGCGCCCATCCGCACCAGCGCTTGCAGGCTTGGCTTAGGTGTAGCGGCTTCTATCAGCCGGAGGACATCCGAAGGGGCGAATGCTTGGCGCTCGATGGCTGATGAGGCCGCGACGGAAAGTCTGGGCAGGTCATGCTTCTCGAATGGATTCGGCGTTATCCCGTGATCCTGGGCGAACTGTTCGTTGTACCGAATCATCCACCGCCACCACGCGGAACCGACCTTTAAGTATCCGGCAACTGTCTTGGGTGCGAGCGTACTACCCTCAACCCAAGATGCCATGGTCTTCCACGTCAAGGGGAGGGCGGATTGCTTTAGGAAAGCGGCGATGCCTTCGAGTTGCTGGACCTCAAGCGCTATGGTCTTGGGTGGTAACCCACGGTTCTCTCTGAAGCTCCTGTAGGCCGCTATACGCTGCTTTGTGATCGGATGAGGGGCGACGTACTGCCTGGGATTCAAGATGTACGTATGGGCCTCTGTAGCCTCTTCAGGCGTCAAGGCGGCACCACGTTGCAGGGTATCCATTGCCATCTGCTGGACGTAGTTCTTGTTCTCTTGGACGTGTTTTACCTTCACCTCAAGAGGAAGGGGGCCAGGATGGGCCTTGGCGTCTTCTAAGCGGCCTTCAAGGATACCGAGGAGGGTCAGCGCCTCATTGGGTGGCACCTGTCCAATCAGCTGACGTAGGAGGGCCTGAGATTCCTCCAACGTCCTACCAGACCCGGCACGCATTCCCATAGCCGTCTGGAGCTGATGCTCTGCCATCTGGTGGGAGAGAGTACCAATCTCAGCAGCAACAGAAGGGATGTTGGCTCGCTTGTCCAAGGTGGCATGGCGGGCCTGGGCTATCTGCTGGTGCCACTCGGCCAGGATGGCGTGACTACGTTTCTCGGCTAGACGAACGTCACTGGTGCCGGTGGTTTTGGTGATCGTCGTTCGACCATCGAAGGCATGGCGGACGTCCTTCGGAATTACGATTCTGACGTAAACCGTAGACTCGCCCGCCTTGCGGATACAGCTCCTTGGCAACCCCATGTTTACTACCCGGTTTTACTACTGGTTTGACTACTGTGCCTGTCTGTAGGCCGCATTACCAGTGGTCTCTAGGGTTGCGGGGGTGTAGTTAACCTGCCAGCAGCTTGATGAACTCGCGATTGAAGGCCGGGATGTCGTCCGGTTTACGGCTGCTCACCAGCTGACCATCGACGATCACTTCCTTGTCCTGCCAGGTGGCGCCGGCATTCTTGAGGTCGTCGGTCAGCGACGGCCAACTGGTCAGGGTCTTGCCCTGCACCAGGCCGGCGGAGATCAGCAGCCAGGCGCCATGGCAGATGACCGCCACCGGCTTGCCGGCGTCGGCGATCCGCTTGGTCAGTTGCTGAGCCTCTTCATCGATGCGGATGGTGTCGGCGTTGACCACGCCCCCGGGCAGCAGCACGGCATCGTAGTCACCGGCATTCGCCGCGGCGAAGGTGAGGTCCACCGCAAAGCTGTCGGCCGGCTCGGTGCCGTCCCAGCCGCGTACCTCGCCGCGCTCGGCGGAGATGATGTGGGTCTGGGCGCCCGCCTGCTCCAGCGCTTGCTTGGGGCCGGTGAGTTCGGCCTGTTCGAAGCCGTCGGTGACCAGGATGGCGATTTTCTTGCCGTTCAGGGATGTAGCCATGGTTGCGGATACCTCGGTTGGAAGGGGGTGGGCTAGCCGTTCGCCAGCGCTCCTGAATCCGGCCCTTTTCGGGTCGTTGAAGTTCCTTCGTCGCGCTCGATGGCATCCCGCAGCGGTGCGGAGTAAATTTGTGATATCCATCGCAGAGTAGTCCCCATGTCCCAAGCCTCCCCCCAGCTGACCGAGGAGCAGATCCGTCAGGCCCTGCAAGGCATCAGCATTCCGCCGCAGCCGCAGATCATGGTCGATCTGCAACTCGAACAGCTCGTGCCCAGCCCTGATCTCAAGGTCATCGCCCGCCTGATCGGCCAGGATCCGGGGCTGTCGGGTGCCCTGCTCAAGCTGGTGAACTCGCCGTATTTCGGCCTGAGTAACCGCATCACCTCGATCCAGCGGGCGGTCAACCTGTTGGGCAGCCAGTCGGTCATCAACCTGATCAACGCCCAGTCGATCAAGGGCGAGCTCACCGACGAGACCATCGTCATTCTCAACCGCTTCTGGGACACCGCCCAGGACGTGGCCGAGACCTGCCTGAGCCTGGCCAAGAAGACCGGCTACCCGACCCCGGACGAAGCCTATGCCCTGGGGTTGTTCCACAATTGCGGCATCCCGCTGATGCTCAAGCGCTTCCCCAACTACATGATGGTGCTGGAAGAAGCCTACGCCAGCGTCAACGAGCAGGTGCGGGTGGTGGACGTGGAGAACCGCCAGTACAACACCAACCACGCCGTGGTGGGCTATTTCATCTCCCGCTCCTGGCGCCTGCCGGAGCACGTCGGCCAGGCGATCGCCAACCACCACAATGCCCAGTCGATGTTCGACGAGGATTCGACCACCGATATCCAGATCAAGAACCTGCTGGCCCTGCTGAAGATGGCCGAGCATATCTGTGGCTGCTATCGCGCCCTCGGCGGGCAGGATCAGGATCACGAGTGGAATGCCATCGCGTCCCGGGTGCTGGATCACGTCGGCCTGTCCGAGTACGACTTCGAGTCGCTCAAGGAGACGATCCTTGAAATGGGCAGCGGTCGGATCAATTACTAGACGCTGTACGAAAAATATCTGCGCTCGGCGACTTTTCGTACAGCGCCTGGATTTGGTCAAAAGGGCCTGTGCCTGGCCATGCGGCGTTGAAAACCAGCGGGTTCGCCAGTCCTATCGGAGGGCCCATTTAGCCTTCGTGAATCCGTGCGCGAGCCCGGTCCGCTTCCTTGCTGGTTTGATTCGCTGGCGCTCACCCGTCGGGCCAGCCTTTGGCTGTTACTCCCGTGGGTCGCTGTGCCCTGCCTGACCTTCGCTCGGCGCCTTTTAAGCCAAATAGTTGGAACAGCCCTCCTGGATATCCATGCCTGAATTACCTGAAGTCGAAACCACTCGCCGGGGCATCGAGCCCCATGTCGTCGGTCAGCGCGTGCGCCGGGTCATCGTCCGCGATGGCCGGCTGCGCTGGCCGGTGCCCGAGGACCTGGACGTGCGCCTCTCCGGGCAGCGCATCGAAGCCGTGGAGCGGCGCGCCAAGTACCTGCTGATCCGCGCCGAAAGCGGCACCCTGATCGGTCATCTGGGCATGTCCGGCAGCCTGCGCCTGGTGCCGGCGGACCAGCCGCCGGCCAAGCACGAGCACGTCGACATCGAGCTGGAATCCGGGCTGTCGCTGCGCTACACCGATCCACGCCGCTTTGGCGCGCTGCTCTGGACCCAGGATCCCCATGCCCATGTGCTGCTCAGCAAGCTCGGGCCGGAGCCGCTGACCGATGCCTTCGACGGCGGCCGGTTGTTCGAGCTGTCGCGCGGACGCAGCATGGCGGTCAAGCCCTTCATCATGGACAACGCCGTGGTGGGGGGGGTGGGCAACATCTACGCCGACGAGGCGCTGTTTGCCGCCGGCATCGATCCCCGCCGTGCCGCGGGCAGCGTTTCCCGGGCGCGCTACGACCGCCTGGCCGAAGAGATCAAGAAGGTCCTGGCACGCTCCATCGAAAGCGGCGGCACCACCCTGCGCGACTTCATCGGCGGCGACGGGGCGCCGGGCTATTTCAAGCAGGAGCTGTTCGTCTACGGGCGCAAGGGCGAATTCTGCAAGGTCTGCGGCACGGGACTGCAGGAAATCCGCCTCGGCCAGCGGGCCAGCGTCTATTGCCGAAAATGCCAACGATGAAGACCTTGGTCGGGGCGGTCCTGCTGACGCTGCTGAGCGGAGAGGCGGTCTGGGCGGATGCCGACAACGGCGGCAAGCTCTTCCTGCGCCGTTGCCACAACTGCCATTCGGTAGGGCCGGGTGCCCAGTCCGGTTTCGGTCCCCAGCTCAACGACCTCTTCGGTCGCCCGGCCGGGAGCCTGGCTGGCTACAACTATTCAGAAGCCATGCGCAACGCGGGCTTCGCCTGGGACCGCGAGGCCCTGGCGGCCTTTCTGCGCGATCCCGAGCAGCAGGTGCCGGGCACCAAGATGAGATTCTGGGGTATCGGCGATGCCGAAGATCTGCGCGACATCGTCGACTATCTGCAGACCCAGCATCACGCGCCCTAGAACCTTTCCTAGTGGTCGCCGCCACCGGCACCTGGCTTGGCTGCGAAGGGCGGCTTGGCCAGCCAGATGATCAGGAACAGCCCCATGAAGATCCAGCCGAGCAGGGTGAAGTAGTCGACCGTGGAAAGCATGTAGGCCTGGCTTTCCACCACCTTGTCCAGCCGGGCATAGGCCTGCTGCGACGGCCCGCCGAGGGCGTCTAGGTAGTGCTGGGTGGCCGGGCTGTAGACGGTCACGTCCTCGGTCAACTGGGCATGGTGATGGATGGCGCGGCGCTGCCACAGCCAGGTGGTCAGGGAGGACGCGAAGCTGCCGCCCAGGACCCGCAGGAAGGTCGCCAGACCACCGCCGTCCGCCAGTTCCGAGGGCTTGAGGCTGGAGAGCAGGATGCTGGTGGTCGGCATGAAGAACAACGCGACTCCCAGGCCCATGAAGGTCTGCACCTCGGCGATGTGGCGATAGTCCACCTCGTTGTTGAAGGTGGCGCGCATGAAGCAGGACGCCCCGATCACCAGGAAGGAGCCGCCGGCCAGCAGGCGCAGGTCGGTCTTGTGCGCGAACTTGCCCACCAGGGGCGAGAGGATCACCGGCAGGATACCGATAGGCGCCGCCGCCAGGCCCGCCCACACCGGGGTGTAGCCGAGCTGGGTCTGCAGCCACTGGGGCAGCAGCAGGTTGATGCCGAAGAAGCCTGAATAGCCCAGCACCAGCGCCAGGGTGCCGAAGCTGAAGTTGCGATAGCGGAACAGCCGCAGGTTGACGATGGGGTGCTTGTCGGTCAGCTCCCAGATCACCAGGGCGGTCAGGGCCACGGCGGAGATGGCCGCGCCCAGGCAGATCAGGTTGGATTCGAACCAGTCCAGGTCGTTGCCCTTGTCCAGCACCACCTGCAGCACGCCCACGCCGATCACCAGCAGGATCAGTCCGATGTAGTCGATCGGCTGGCTCACCAGTTTTTCCGGCTTCTTGCCCAACTGGGTCCAGACCACCAGGGTGGCGAAGATGCCGATGGGGATGTTGATGAAGAAGATCCACGGCCAGCTGTAGTTGTCGGTGATCCAGCCGCCGGCGATGGGGCCGATGATGGGCGCCACCACCGTCACCATGGCCAGCAGCGCCAGGGCCATGCCACGCTTGGCCGAGGGGAAGATCGCCAACAGCAGGGTCTGGGCCATGGGGTAGAGCGGGCCGGCGACGAAGCCCTGCATGGCGCGGAAGATCACCAGCTCGGGCATGGAGGTGGCGATGCCGCAGAGAAAGGAGGTGATGACGAACAGCACCACGGCGGCCATGAACAGCTTGACCTCGCCGAAGCGGCGCGCCATCCAGCCGGTCAGCGGCAGGGCGATGGCGTTGCTCACCGCGAAGGCGGTGATGACCCAGGTGCCCTGTTCCGAACTCACCCCGAGGTTGCCGGAAATGGTGGTCAGGGCGACGTTGGCGATGGTGGTGTCGAGCACCTGCATGAAGGTGGCCAGGGACAGGCCCACCGTGGCGAGCACCAGGCTCGCCGGGCGAAAGGCGTTATCGCTCATGACGGGTTACCAGAAGGGTGGGCGGGGAGGCTCGCCAGCGAGCCTCCAGGGCTTCAGCGCTTGGCAACGCCGGCAGCACGCGCCGCCGGACCGTTGGCGTGGATGATCTGCTGGATCAACTGGTCGGCATCGGCCAACTGGTGATCGTAGACGTCGGTGCTGTAGCGCGGCTGCTGCGGCGTGGTGGTGGGCAGGCGGGCGCCGTCCTGGTCGTGCAGGTCGACGTCGACCACCGTCGACAGGCCGATGCGCAACGGGTGCTTGTCCAGGTTGTCGCCTTCCAGGTGGATGCGCACCGGCAGGCGCTGGACGATCTTGATCCAGTTGCCGGTGGCGTTCTGCGCCGGCAGCAGCGAGAAGGCGCTGCCGGTGCCGACGCCGAGGCTTTCCACGGTGCCGCGATAGCGCACGTCGTCGCCATAGAGGTCGGAATGGATCTCCACCGGCTGGCCGATGCGCATTTCAGCGAGTTGGGTTTCCTTGAAGTTGGCGTCGATCCAGATCTGGTCCAGGGGCACCACGGCCATCAGCGCCGCACCGGGCTGCACGCGGCTGCCAACCTGCACCGAGCGCTTGGCGACATAGCCGCTGACCGGCGCCACCAGGGCGCTGCGGGCATGGTTGAGATAGGCCTGACGCAACTGGGCGGCGGCGGCCTTGACGTCCGGGTGCGAGGCGATCTCGGTGTCGTCCACCAGCGCCTGGTTGGTGTCCAGTTGCTGCTGGGCCGAGGTCAGGGCGCTCTGCGCCGCCACCAGGGTGTCCCGGGCGTGGGCCAGCTCTTCCTTGGAGATGGCGCCGCCCTTGGCCAACTGCTGGCGGCGGGCATAGTCGGCCCGGGCACGTTCGACTTCCACGCGGCGGGAGGCGACCTGGGCCTTGTAGCTGTCGACGTTGCTGTACAGGCCACGGACCTGGCGCACGGTCTTGGCCAGATTGGCCTCGGCGCTCTGCTGGGCGACCGCCGTGTCGCTGGGGTCGAGTTCCACCAGCATCTGGCCCTGCTTGACATAGTCGCCATCGTCCACGGCGATGCGGGTCACGGTGCCAGCGACTTGCGGGGTTATCTGCACCAGGTTGCCATTGACGTAGGCGTCGTCGGTGCTGGCATGGAAGCGACCATAGAACAGGTGGTAGCAGTAGACCCCCACGCCGGCCAGGATCACCACCAGCAGCAGGAGCAGCAGGAGGAATTTGCGTTTGCCGGAGCGCTGCGGCTTTTGCTCCTGAGCATTGTCGTTGGGGGTTGCGGCGGAATCGGCCATGGTCGGGCTCTCGGTATCAGTGTGTGGCCGCGGCGGCGGGTGCCGGCGGCAGTTTGGACGGCTGGAAGCCGCCACCCAGGGCCTGCATCAGCAGCACGCCGCTGTCGATGCGATCGGCCTGGAGGCTGGCCAGCTGGCGCTCGGTCTGCAGCAGTTGCTGCTCGACGGTGAGGGCGTCGAGGTAGTTGCCGATGCCGGCGCCATAGCGCTGCATGGCGATGTCGAAGGAGCTCTTGGCGATGTCGCGGGCCCGTTGCTGCTCGACGATCTGCTGGTCCAGCGACCGCAGGCGGGTAATGGCGTCGGCGATGTCGCCCAGCGCCTGCACCAGGGTCTGGTTGTACTGGGCCACAGCCAGGTCGTAGTCGGCGTCCCGGCTGGCGAGATCGGCGCGGCGGCGACCGCCGTCGAAGATCGGCAGCGACAGCGCCGGGCCGATGTTGAAGAAGCGCGCCGGAGCACCGAACAGGGCATCGCCGAGGATGGCCTTGCTGCCGGCGGCCACCGTCAGGTTGAGGTTCGGATAGAAGTTGGTCTTGCTGGCGACGATGTCCTTGCTCGCCGCCTCCACCCGCCAGCGAGCGGCGATCAGGTCCGGTCGGCGACCGGCCAGTTCGGCGGGCAACTGGGCCGGCAGGTTCACCGCGGCGGGAGCGATCAGCTTCGGTCGCGGAATCTCGGCGCCACGGTCGGGCCCCTTGCCCAGCAACACGGCAAGGCGGATCTGCGCGGTGCGTACCTGCTGTTCGGCGGCGGTGTGGGAGGCCGCCGCGCTGGCTTCCAGGCTCTGGGTCTGCTGCAACTGGTAGTCGCTGTCGAGGCCGGCGTCCACCCGGCGCTGGGCCAGGTCGAGCATGCCGCGGGTCCGCTCCAGGTCCTGCTGGGCCACGTCCAGGCTGGTATAGGCCAGGCCGAGCTGGTTGTAGGCGCGGCTGACGTCGGCGGCCAGGGTCAGGCGTGCGGCCTGACGATCCACCTCGCCGGCCCGGGCCCGGCCCAGGGCGGCTTCCCAGGCGGCGCGCTGGCCACCCCAGAGATCGAAGCTGTAGCTGCCGCTCACGTCGAACTGGCGCAGGGTGCTGTAGCGATCGCCCTGACCAATGGGGTCGTCCGGCCGCGCCAGGCGCGAGCGGGTGACGCCGCCGTTGGCGTCGAGTTGCGGATAGCGGTCGGCATCGGCGGCGAGCACCGCGGCATCGGCCTGGCGGCTGCGCGCATCGGCTTCCTGCAGCGAGGGGCTGTCGCGCAGGGCTTCGCGGATCAGCCCGTCGAGTTGCGGATCGCCCAGCCGGGTCCACCAGTCGGCGCTCGGCCACTGGGCGGGGGAAAGGCGATCGCTGGCAAAGGTGGCTTCGCCCTTGAGCGTCGCCGGATCCACGGCGCGCCCCTGGGTGTGCAGCCCCTCGGACGACACGCAGCCGGCCAGCAGCAGGGCGGCGCAGAGGGCGGTCAATGGCAGGCGAAAGGTCATGGATCAGAGGTCTCCAGAGGTCTCCGGCAACAGGCCGGAGGGGCTGAGCAGGCGGCG
>Ga0157371_10002253_pt1 | contig 18623 bp, 13 predicted proteins | sample C45metaG_FD_113462 | JGI IMG/M metagenome (GOLD analysis project Ga0157371, IMG submission 113462) | Corn rhizosphere microbial communities from Kellogg Biological Station, Michigan, USA - C4-5 metaG | ecosystem: Host-associated > Plants > Roots > Rhizosphere > Soil | place: USA: Michigan...
ACTGTTCGATTTTCTGACAACCTGTCAAAGCAAAACTTTCGCCTTTTTTTAACACGTCTGCTTTAACGCCGTATTCTAATAATTGGTTTGAGCTAAAGCAGGTAAACGCATTTTGATTATTTTCAGTCGCTTTAAACACCATACGGTGTTTACCAAACCAGTTACCATTGACATAAATATCCACATTATAGTCACCTGGTAACACAGGATTGCCATATTTAAAGCGATTTACATCTATCTTTTTGGCATCGCCAATTAAAAAAGCCGAATCAAATTCTGCTTCTGCAGCAGTCGGAGACTTTTCAGCCTCTTTTAAGTCAGTTTCAGATGCATTAACTAAAGCAGGAATGCTGAGCGTAATAACCCCACAAGCCACATAATAACTGATATGTCGCTTGATCCACTTGTAGCTTTGTTCATTTTTTTGCATAAAGAAGTCTGCCTATCAACAAATGAATAGGTTTTTTTACTCGCTTACTCTCAGATAAATGAAATGATTAAATCATCATTGCGAAGGTGCTTTAAATTTCTTGCATTGAAGAAATTTAAAGACTTGTTCAATCTATTAAAACTTAATATTTCGCTCTACACGACCACCATAATCATTGATCGTGGTAAAGGTCATCTTAGCGACATTGGAATTTTTTAAACTCACCGTTCCATCAGAAAATGGTTTCAACATTAAGCCTTGAGAAATCAAATCAACGCGTTTGCCTGATTGATCTTGCATAATAGAGGTCAAGGTAATATGAAATGGTGTTGGGTTTTTTACGGTTAACTGAGTACCGTTATTGCTCCACTGTAATTTTTCAGGTGCCAAAGCGACATCTTCTTTAAGTCCAGCTGGGCGATAAAAAAACTTAATACGCGATCGAATCGCAAGTTGTAAAAAGTTATCTGGTACAACATTCTGATCTTTCGCAGAAGGCTTTGGTGGAATATCGAGAATATTTAACCAAAATAGCGTTTCTTGAGTTTTACTTAACTCATTTGCATTCGGCAAACTAGTAATACGTAAAGACTGCCCTTTTTTAGCTTCCACACGCGATATAGGCGGTGTAATCATAAAAGGCGCTTTCGATTGATCTGGAGTAGATTTCGCATCTCCTTCATCAATCCATGCTTGAACCAATGCAGGATTATTTCCGTTATTACTTACCTGTAAAGTAATTTCACGTGCATCAGATGGATAGATGACACGAGTACCATGAATGATGATTTCAGCATTCGCTGCACCAAACGGAATTAAAAATGCGAGTAAACCTTTTTTAAGAAAGGAATGATTCAAGAACATAACGATTATCTCTATATCTAAAATAAAGTAAAAGAGCTAGGTTGCCAGACAACCTAGCTCCGTACCATTCAATAAAAAATTATTGATAGATAATAGTATATTGAACAGATGTTGTTACTTTACCAGCAGCAGATGCATCAGTTGCATAATATTCAGCATAGTAATTAAGATCAGCTGCACCTTTATCAGCAACATCTACCCATTGAGAGTTAGTTTGCGCGCCAGAAGCACCAGCAGCAAGTACAGGAATGAATTGGTTATTTGAACCTAACAATTGAACTTGAACGTTTTTCGCGCCAGTTGCATCTGTGTTATTTAAACGACCAGTACCAAAATCAACTGTTGAACCTGGTTCAAAATAAGTTGCTACTTTGCCTTCAGAGCAGTTAGCCAAGTTGATTGTGAATGGCGTACGACCCGCGATATCACCAGTTTTAGCAAGAGTTTGCTTAGAAACTGTTGGAAGCGTTACAGTGAAATCTTTACCTTGTGGAGTCACGATATCACAAGTTTTGTCAGTTACTAGACCATTGATTGTGATTGTGCCGTCCGCTGCGAAAGCGCTAGACATTGCTAAAATTGAAACTGATGCTGCTAAAAAAATATTTTTCATACCAAGTATCCTATACAGACAAAAAAATGATTCGTTTCGGTCGTTGGCTATTATGCACACTGAAACAAAAATGTAAACAATGTCACACTTTCTACAGCAAATAGATACAAGCGTATATAAATTTGTATTTTTCGAGCAAAATATTTTAATTATATATTTCAATATGTTAAATAATTATTAAATTCATATTTCAGTTTTATTTAAAGAATTTTTTTTTGTAAATTTTACATAAAAAATTGAAATTCACGTTATTTCAGCATTAATTTAAAATTAAATTGATGCGTTTAGGTCATGCTTTTATGTAAATTGATCTCATCGACCCTATTCCAATTTAGCCATGTATATTTAGAAATTTAGGCTAACTGCAGTAATTCAAAAACTGACCTTTATGACTCCGTAAAGCCCAATAAACAAGGCATAGTCATGCTTTAGTCACTGTTTTAATCATTGATGTTGCACTTCAATTCTGTATTTTCGCTGACCAGCGTTTGCCAAGTAACGCTGTTAAGATGCCCGATCATGGTATTTATATATGAGTTTAAGGAATGAATTTTTCAAAACAGTCTATATGATATTCAAATTTTTACTGTTCAAAATCATATAAATATTTTTTCTCATAAAAATGTGAATTAGTTAACATATTAATATTTGTGTTGTGTTGGCTTATTTAAAGCTGCCTATGTGGCAGTGAACAGCCAAATCTGCTGGCAATGTACTACTCAATAATTTCTAAGCTGCCTATGTGGCAGTGAACGAGCTTCTTTGCCTTGGCGACGTTCTTCAACATTTCTAAGCTGCCTATGTGGCAGCGAACAAGAAATGTGCTCAAACTATGAAATTCCCACCCTTTCTAAGCTGCCTACTCGGCAGTGAACATCTCGCTTTGTACTGCTCCATATCGTCGAACTTTCTAAGCTGCCTACTCGGCAGTGAACGTATGCACTCAGTTACTCTGATTCGAAATGTATTTCTAAGCTGCCTACTCGGCAGTGAACTCTGTAAAACGCTATCTCAACCTGACTCGAACTTTCTAAGCTGCCTATGTGGCAGTGAACGAAAGACTACAAAACTGCGTTTAAAGCGCCAATTTCTAAGCTGCCTATGTGGCAGTGAACTAAGAAGCAAATTGTGTCATCAAAATCATTTGTTTCTAAGCTGCCTATGTGGCAGTGAACCGCCATTTTTATCAAGTGAAAGTAAAGTTTTATTTCTAAGCTGCCTACTCGGCAGTGAACCATTAATTTGATCTTCTGCATTTACAATATCATTTCTAAGCTGCCTACTCGGCAGTGAACAATGGTGATCAAGTAATTTATCGTCCAGATTTTTTCTAAGCTGCCTACTCGGCAGTGAACTGCTTAAAAAGCTAAATGCAAAAGACTACAAATTTCTAAGCTGCCTACTCGGCAGTGAACTGCATCATCCGTTGTTTCTAAAAAATTAGTAGTTTCTAAGCTGCCTACTCGGCAGTGAACAGCAAGAATTTCCATTTTCTCTTTTCTAGACATTTCTAAGCTGCCTACTCGGCAGTGAACGCTAAAAATAAGCTTGGCTGTAAAAAATTAAATTTCTAAGCTGCCTACTCGGCAGTGAACTTGAATTAGTCTTAAGCCCTGCTTCACTGACGTTTCTAAGCTGCCTACTCGGCAGTGAACTGATCTTGTTTTAGATTGTGTTGTTGCAGGTTTTTCTAAGCTGCCTACTCGGCAGTGAACTACCATTTAATGTATCTACAGGTCCTTCCGTATTTCTAAGCTGCCTACTCGGCAGTGAACTCTATGTTCTTTAGGTCATTCAAGATTATAGAATTTCTAAGCTGCCTACTCGGCAGTGAACAGTCTAAAACTGGTTGAACCATATTCTGATGATTTCTAAGCTGCCTACTCGGCAGTGAACTTGATGTTGAATCACAGTTTGATCCTGAAAATTTTCTAAGCTGCCTATGTGGCAGTGAACTGGTTTGTCGTCGCCTTTGTTCGCTTCCTTTTTTTCTAAGCTGCCTATGTGGCAGTGAACCTTTTAACAAGTCGCCTTGCTTGGTCTTAGTATTTCTAAGCTGCCTATGTGGCAGTAAACCTAAAAAATTGTGGCTTTTTCAATATTCCTATTTTCTAAGCTGCCTATGTGGCAGTGAACGTCTGCTGGACGAATAAAAACAACTTCACCACTTTCTAAGCTGCCTATGTGGCAGTGAACATTAGAATTAATTAAGGGCATTTTGGAAGTTATTTCTAAGCTGCCTATGTGGCAGTGAACATATGCCATTGGTGCTTATTGGCGTACTTGCATTTCTAAGCTGCCTACTCGGCAGTGAACTTCTGTAGTACCTCGAATCACTACCCAGCCAATTTCTAAGCTGCCTATGCGGCAGTGAACTTAGGTTGGAAGTATTGTCGTCTTGAGCCTATTTTCTAAGCTGCCTATGCGGCAGTGAACTCCTACACCATCTTTTATTGATGCTTCAAATATTTCTAAGCTGCCTATGCGGCAGTGAACACCAAGCGCATGTATTTCTATCTTGAATCTGCTTTCTAAGCTGCCTATGCGGCAGTGAACTCTCAAGCAGAACAATATCTTCGCAATGACTTTTTCTAAGCTGCGTATGCGGCAGTGAACAGTAACCAATTTCGGCTTAGACCCTATGTTTTTTTCTAAGCTGCCTATGCGGCAGTGAACAGCAATCAGTATCTGGAAGTTCTGAAAAGTCATTTCTAAGCTGCCTATGCGGCAGTGAACGAGCAGATTCAAGCAATCGACAACTAGCTTTATTTCTAAGCTGCCTATGCGGCAGTGAACTGTTGGAAAATCACGCTCAAGCGCTTGAGTTGTTTCTAAGCTGCCTATGCGGCAGTGAACATAAAAGCCGTGTTAAAGTTTTGACACCAGGTTTTCTAAGCTGCCTATGCGGCAGTGAACTTGTTGAAGCAACTAATTCAGGAAAATACCAGTTTCTAAGCTGCCTATGCGGCAGTGAACTCTAATACCAGCTCAATCAGTAATTGACACTTTTTCTAAGCTGCCTATGCGGCAGTGAACTGATCCCAATTCGCACGGCACTTAAATCGTTTTTTCTAAGCTGCCTATGCGGCAGTGAACAATCAATGAATCTAAGCATTAGAGTTTCTCCATTTCTAAGCTGCCTATGCGGCAGTGAACTTATTGATAAATTTGAAGACTTACTTTCATTTTTTCTAAGCTGCCTATGCGGCAGTGAACTAGAGTTTTATCGAAATAGGATATTTATTCGATTTCTAAGCTGCCTATGCGGCAGTGAACTTAAAATGCTTAAGACTATGGATTCACGTTTATTTCTAAGCTGCCTATGCGGCAGTGAACTATTAGTGGGTTTAACAGTCTGAGGGATGGTATTTCTAAGCTGCCTATGCGGCAGTGAACGCTTTTAAAATCTATGTGGACTGTTCCTGAATTTTCTAAGCTGCCTATGCGGCAGTGAACATTGCTAAGACTTATATACAATTCTTCTAGTCTTTCTAAGCTGCCTATGCGGCAGTGAACCTGGGCAAACGAAGGATGCAGGTGTTTTGCGTTTTCTAAGCTGCCTATGCGGCAGTGAACTATCCACCACATCAAAAAGAAATGCGCACCAATTTCTAAGCTGCCTATGCGGCAGTGAACACTCAGACAATCTGCAATACACATATGTATCATTTCTAAGCTGCCTATGCGGCAGTGAACACAAATCACTTGAGTTGATGATGAAGCATTTATTTCTAAGCTGCCTATGCGGCAGTGAACGCAGATCTAACTCACTGTATGTTTTATACCAATTTCTAAGCTGCCTATGCGGCAGTGAACATAGCTGTGATGGTCTGGATCGCAGCTCTTATTTTCTAAGCTGCCTATGCGGCAGTGAACTTAGCACGGCTTAAAGCTGTTGCGACTCGATTTTTCTAAGCTGCCTATGCGGCAGTGAACTTTTAAAACAACAGTTAAAATTCCTTAAAGATTTTCTAAGCTGCCTATGCGGCAGTGAACTCTCTATTATATTCATCTGCTTAATTCTATCATTTCTAAGCTGCCTATGCGGCAGTGAACATTCAGGACTAATCTAAAAATTTCTTTGGTCTTTTCTAAGCTGCCTATGCGGCAGTGAACGATAATTACGCAATGCTACTTCTGCATCCCATTTTCTAAGCTGCCTATGCGGCAGTGAACTTGTAAAGATAATAATAGGTGGAATAATAAAATTTCTAAGCTGCCTATGCGGCAGTGAACACCCTTTTCACCAGCCTTTTCGATTGAGCCTTTTTCTAAGCTGCCTATGCGGCAGTGAACGATGTAAACGGCAAGGTCCGCGATACCGATAATTTCTAAGCTGCCTATGCGGCAGTGAACCATGTTGTTGTTTCATACTTATTCCACCTTTATTTCTAAGCTGCCTATGCGGCAGTGAACCCAAGACAAAATAAAACTCCTTTCGGGGCAAATTTCTAAGCTGCCTATGCGGCAGTGAACATGCCATTGATGATTTAGAAAAAGCCCTGCGATTTCTAAGCTGCCTATGCGGCAGTGAACCTGATTGGTTAGGTATTGGCTTATCTGCGTTATTTCTAAGCTGCCTATGCGGCAGTGAACAAGACATAATGTTTTTCTTAATGCGTTTAATCTTTCTAAGCTGCCTATGCGGCAGTGAACGAAACAACCAATGTATCACTGTATGATACATTTTTCTAAGCTGCCTATGCGGCAGTGAACCACGACTAAAAGCTTTAATTTGAACTTGTTCATTTCTAAGCTGCCTATGCGGCAGTGAACCTGTAAACGCAGAATCAGGCAATAAACATTATTTTCTAAGCTGCCTATGCGGCAGTGAACAGCACTACCATTTAACTGGTTAGTTACAAGTCTTTCTAAGCTGCCTATGCGGCAGTGAACCAATCATCTGTTCAACAATGTTTCTAGGTGTCTTTCTAAGCTGCCTATGCGGCAGTGAACTACCAGGGTATAGTTCATCAATTTGAAGATCATTTCTAAGCTGCCTATGCGGCAGTGAACTGCGGTTATTACAATTTTCTCTTTTTCTGGCTTTTCTAAGCTGCCTATGCGGCAGTGAACTCAGAACATTTGTATAACGTGGATCCCCCGATTTTCTAAGCTGCCTATGCGGCAGTGAACGTGTAAGAGAAGCATATGAAGCTGATCCGTCATTTCTAAGCTGCCTATGCGGCAGTGAACAACACGAACCACCACCACTACAGCCTTAGTTTTTTCTAAGCTGCCTATGCGGCAGTGAACTATAATTTTAAAACAAAAAATAAAGTTATAACAGTGAGTTAAGACTAAAAACCTATAAAAGACCAAAGTTTTAACCCACAATCATAACTTATTGATTTTATTAAACTGTTAAAGAGTGAAAAAATATTGGGTTAAAATTCGGGTACTGTAGACACAGAACTTAACCCATACGTACTAAAAACCTGAGTTTCAGATTTTTCAGTGATCTGCTTTTCTATAAATAGCTTAAAGCGCTTTTTATCTTGTTCATCCGATGTACTTAAACTTAGCATCTGAACATAAGGTAAATCAGTTGTCGTCACCACTTGAAGATAACGACTCAATGCTTCGTCAAAGTTGATATCCCCTCTTTTCACTCGATGGCGTGCCAAACGCTCAGCGTTGGTTTTAACTTGTTTACGTTTATAAACTGCGTAACCCATTACTTTTTCAGGAACGGGCCGCACACCTGTGATATGCACATAATCAGGAAACCGATCTAACCATTTTCTTATATTCAATGTTTCCAGTGCTACTTCTGATTGGGCAAATACGCGTATTTTTTTACCAATACCAATACGAGATTTCTTGCCCTCAATCCTCTCATAAACATATTCAGGAAACGAAACACCAAAAGGAATCTTTTGTTGCTCATCCGTCTGTTCAGCAAAAGCAATATGCAACTGAGTATAGATTTTTGACCAAAGAAAATATGGCGAAATCTCAGCCTGATCAATCAGTGTGATTTCTTGATAAAATTTGGACATTAATCATTCCCACCAAATACACCGCCACGAATTAAATTAGCAACGATAAAATGTTGATCATCTTCAAAAATTTCTTTACCTTCTAACCAATTAATAAGTAACGTATAAAAATCAGTTTGTTTTGTTCGATACGCTCTACCACGGTTCGGTACAGAACCGTATGGTTCGATCGCAATTGCTGGTTTCAAATCATTTGTTTCATTAACATACCAATTATCAATAGTTCGAATTGCATTACCAATTTTCTCAGAGTGGATACCTGCACAAAATCCCTCTTTTGTTTTAATTTCATATAAATATTTAGATTTCTGACCTTTAGGGGGGTCCATAACCATTTCTTGTGAAGGAAATACGTGCTGTCCTTCACCTACTTTTGCAAAGGCGGTAACTTCCAATAATAAATAGTGATCTTCTTTAAAGCTGTTTGATACTAAATTTGCAATCTCCATTAATTGAGAATCTTGAATTGAATTAAAAGTATTCAATCCAAATTGATAAGCATCTTCAAAATTCCAAATTTTTCCAGTTTCACTATTTTTAATTTGGATAGAAATCTTTTCTGCGCCTAAACGATTACGCCATAAGAAACGTGCATTAACTAAATTGTAAATATAACGCTGAGCCAAAGTTAAGAAACCAATTTTTTCACTATATTCTTGAAATTTTTCATTAAGCTTATTTTCAAACTCTGGTCTATTGTGTGTTGTCGGCTCAGCAATGTTACCTAAAAATTTTACTGTAAAAAAAACTTTCAACGTGTCTGCATCAAATGGTAACCGAGCATCATCTCCCCAAACTAAGTTTGGATCTGTTTTTTCTGCATCAGGCACACCGTATTGGCTTTTTGTACCACGGTTACGCTTTTGATGTAGATCAATATTTTTCCATGTTGAAACTTGATCTCGATTGCTCCATAAACCTGCTTGCATTAAAGCATCCGACGGTTCAATTTTACGGTTAAATGCTAAAACACTTGGTACTTTTGCACTTTCAGTTGCTGATTTAGGTTTTTTAGCCATTTTATATACGTCCTTTTTTAGATTAGATTAAAATCAAATTCATCATTTTGTTGTGATAAAGGTTTTGGTTGTTCAATTTCTTCCTGTTTTTCTATATTCGTTAAATTCTGTTGGCATAAATACCATTCATCTTCAATATGATATTTCCATATCAAAGTATCTAATTGATCTATTCGGTGTGAGCTTCTCCATTCCCCAATACCATGAACGGATTCAACAAATCGAAATGGATAATTCGGATCTCGGTTATTTTCAATTTCATGCCCATCATATAAAGGGCTAATTCCTTTAAAACCAATCATTAAAGGAATAAACCACCCCCGCAGATTAGGTTTTTCTTGACGTATCCATTCTGTTTTTCCATCTTCTTGAAGATGAGCTGATGCTTTATAAGCGAAAAAGTCTGTCCACAAATCAAATAACTTACAATTTGGATCTATATTTCTCTTATTTTCGACGTGTTGTTGAAGCTCCTGCCGAGCATCCAATAAAACAAAACTTGGCAATAACTTGCGTTTCAAAGCATTTAACTTAGAAGCTGTGTTCCAAAGGCTAATATTTTCGATCTGCTGAATAGATCCTCCTGCTAACCTTGCTTGATAAATCCATTTGATGAGCAATTGTCGATATTTTTCTTTTTCTGCGTCAACACTTGATAAAGTTTCTTGGCATTCTAAAAGTAAGGATACCGTTAGATCCATTTTACCTTCTTCAATAATTGGTGGTATCTTATTCGCTTCTGCTCGATACTTTTGCCCTTGTAAGGTTAATGGCGGACGTTTACTTTGAATAAAACGAACATCATATTGTTCATTTGTTCTTAAAATATATTCATGACTAAAAATCGCACAACCACTTAGCTCAACCCCAAATTCAGCATTAAATTTACGAGACAAAGCATGTGTAAAACCTAGAAAATTGGTGATAGCAGGAAAACCATATGTGATACCTGCAATACAATTAGCACCTTCAACCTTGATTTTTTCTAATAAAATATATGAAGTCATAATTATTCTTCCGCCTGCAAAATTTTATAAAAATCATTGAATATTGGTTGCAAATAACTAAACCAAATTGCTTTTAATTGGCGGGACTCATATTTATCTCCAACATTTTGACTAATCCATTTTGCAACTTGTTCTGTAAATTCATCTACATAGTTTTTATTTTCATTTTTTGAAATATCACCAATTTGTGTTGGATCTAAAAAAGCACGTAAATAAGCTTCTACATCAAATTGTTTAGACCATCCTTCTATATAGCTTTGCTCAATAAATAAAATTTGGTGAATCACTTCATCAGCAATTGATACCACTTTTTCTCCTAAAATATTTTTGCGATTTAAATTAATCGTTAAATTTTCTTTTTTTAGCACAAACAATAAATCTTTAATTTCTTTAAAAACCTCAATGCTATCTGTATTTTTACAACGTGCTAAAAATTGCTTTGCATTTTTAGGTGGTAATACATTTGTTTTCCACTGTGGAGGAAGTGCTTGAAAAAAATATAGCCCGCCACGACGTGTACTATTCAATTTTGAAGCATTCTGATGATTACTTTTTGTCACACTCAAAAAAGCAGGTTTGGAAAATCTGATATACACCCCTTCATGTGTTATATTTTGTTTTCGTGCCAAATTAATTGGATTATTTTTTGATCGACTCTGTGAAATAATTTCAAAAACTTTATGTGCTAAAGCACTCGATTTCACTGGTGAAATCACATGATATTGCGCTTGAGAAATTGGAATATATACCTGTTTAGCCAATACATGACTGCTTAATTTTTTTGCGCTATAGGCTTCTGCTATCTTTGTTTGCCAACTTTTTCTTATATTGACTTGATCTGATATTTTACTAAAATAAAGTTCATTTTCAGCTAGAAATTGACCTAAATCTTTTTCAGTGTTCTCCACACGAAAACCAAGAAATTCTGCTACAGGTGCATAACTTGCATCTGTATAAGCAATATCCAATGCAGGTATATTTGCAGTTTGTGTAGTCAATAGGTATGGATATTTTTCCTGCTGAATACTATCCACCAAATTAATTGCTTTATTACTAGAATGTGTCAACTTTGCAACATGGCTTACATTTAAACTTACTTTACTAGCATTATCAGCAATATAATTCATCCATGAAACAATTTCATGATCACTATAAATCTTAGAAAGATGCTCTGTTGTAAAATCATCTTTCAGCTTTTTCCTTTCGTCTTCAATTTTTTTATCAATACGTTGCCGTAAAAAACTTTCAATACTTGCATGTACAATTTCTACATTCATTCTAATTTCCTATAACTTTTTATTTAAAAAAATGCCTAAAACTGGATGATAGTAATATTGCTCAGTTGATCCCTCTTTGAGATTTGGCAAAGATACTTCACCATAATTCAAAATCACATTTCTTTGCGAACTGCCCAAAACGTTCTGAATTTCTTGATAACGTTCACTCTCATCTGCATTAAACCAAACCTTGCAATTTTGATGTAGTTTTAAATCCTGATATTTTTTAATACAATCAACCACCGTAAATTCTTTAATTTGATCATCATAAGTATTCCATTGTAGTTTTCCCATTCCATTTGGAACCAAATAAAAACGATTTTCTAAAGTCGATTGTCGAAAAGGTTGCCTTCTTTGCAATTCACCACTCCAAGAAAGCGGATTACGCCACCACAAGCGTGCATGATTTTTTTCCTCACGTGCTCCAAGTAAAGTCATCGCATAGGCTGTCTGTTCTAAAGTCACCAAATCTTTAAATTCAGGTAGATCTGTAAGTTTCGGCGGCTGTATAAAACGAATACTAGGTATAGCATTAATGTATTGATATTGTTCCAAAGAAAGTAGATTTTTTATTTCTTTATCCTTTGTTAAAGATCGATTACTTTTCTTATTTCCTTCAAATCCTGGCTTGGTAAAAGCAACTTCACTGTTTTGTAAGGCGCGAATATTTTGATTCAGGATAAATAGGTTAGCATGTTTAACATGTTGTTTACGATGACGTTGAATGCGTCCTGCTAACTGCACTAATGAACGCATTGAACTTGGTTCTGCAATCGCCCAATCATAATCATGATCTCGTCCGACTTCACAAACTGATGTTGCAAGAACAATAAAAATATGTTTTTTAATTGAAGGTGCATTTTTTATTGCTTTTTGAATTTCAGGTTGTAACCAAATTTGCTTCTCATCTTTACGATTTAAAACTCGATCAAGTTTTTCTTCAATTGCTGAACGTTGTGCTAAAATAAATTGACTATGATAAACACAATAATGAAGCATAGTGTCATTATCTAAAGCCAAATTCATTAATCTTTGGGAGATGTTGACTAACGGATTAATATTTGCAAAACGTATAACGCCTACAGAAATTTCTATATCATTATCATTTACTTGATGATGGTGTAAATGCGCCTCCTGAACTCCTTTGATTAAAGTATTAGCTACTTTTTCTTGGATGTTTTGCCCCTCCTGAGTTTCCAAAATTTTAGCTTTTCTTAAAATGTACTTTTCATCAATTAAGTGCTTTATCCGAGTTCCTACAAAAACATTATGAGTTTTACAAAATTCAGGCACATCAGACGTTTCTAAAGTTTTTACTGAAAATTCATCAACCCAAGCACAAACAATCGGCTTTGAGTTTTTATGCCCTAACATAGCTTGTTGGTATTTTTGCCTCCCTGCCAAATACGATTCATAGAGTGCAAATGCCATTGCAGGTGGAATCGTTGCACTTGATAGCAATACTTTTGAACCCAGTAAACCCGCCCAATTCACTAGACGAGCTAAAGCAGGAAGATCATCAAGTCCAAATTCATCAGGTTCATCCAGAATCAAATCAGAACTTAATAATCTTAAAATTGGTGCAATTTGCCGTCCACCTCTTAAACTTTCTGTCGCAGGTATAAGATAATCGATCGTACTCACTAGTATAGGTGCATGTAATAACTTTTGAATTTTAGGATCTTTGTCAAACCAATTTTTTAATAAGCTTTCAGGGTTAATATCAGGATATTCAATCTCAAAATGATCTTCCGTATCTTCAAGGCTTTCACTACCACGCATCGCAAATTCAGTTTTTTCTAAATCTTCTAAAATTTGTTTTTGTTCTTGTAGCGATTTATTCCCTTGCATTGCTAGTTGTAAGCGTTGAATTGCACTTGAACCAATAATTGTTGCAATATCACTTTCATCGAGTTTCAAATTTTGTTTTAAAGCATCCCCAGTCTGTGTTGTCAGTGTACGTAACCCTAAAGCAATACTAAAACGTACACCTTTTTCAGAGTCAGATAACGCATACATCATTCGAGCATTTGCTATTGTCTTACCTTTGCCTGTTGAAGCCATATTAATGCCAAAAAATCCGCACTCATTACTACGAATATTTATTTTTTTGCATAGCTTTACAGCTTCAGCTTGCCATTTACTTAATACAGGATCTGCATTTTCAAATCCTCGATCTAAAATTCGATTTATTCCTAACTCAGGCAATTCAGAAATAAACTGCGGAAGCTTACGACTATGAATATATGAATAAAAACCGACTGCTAAATTATGTTCATCCAATTTTTGTTTAAAATTTCGTTGTTTGTCTGTATTTGCATAGGCGGTATAGTGATTATCTTGCCATTCTAGTTTTGCATCTTGAGCAGAATACCAATGATCAGTCATCATCAAAATTAGGCGCGATAAATGCATGGTTAAAGGATCATTGAGCCAATCAAACTGTTTAATATTAACGATTTGGTTAGTCGCACGTTTTGACAATAATTGTGCTTTATTACACCATTCTCGGCTACGAACAGGTAAGCCAAAAGGGAAACTCCAGTTTTTTTCAATTTCTTGATTTGTCCAATCAAATTTTACAAAATTAGGAGAATTCCATTTAATATCACACTCATTGAACCAAGATTGAGATAAATTCTCATGGCTGAATGAGGGAGGATCATTTTCAAAAAAAGGAAATATCGGTAAACGATGATGCGTTACAATTAACCATGCAATCAATTGTGCAAAAGATGAAAGACTATCAAGTGTTTCTGCCAATGTGGTTATTTTTTTTACTTCATCTAATTTACAAAGCCATTCTTTCTCAGACTCAAACGATAACTTAGATAATTTTTCTGTCCACTCTTCATCTGTTTTATTTTTTACAAATAATTCAAATAGCTTTAATGAAATCCATTCATGTCGATAGGGCTCATAGCCCTTTTCAGTTTTAATTTCTGGATCTAACTTTGCCTGAAATAAAGCATTAGCTTTACCAAAATCATGAAATAAACCTGCTATACCTGATGCAATAGCAACTAATTCTAAATTCTGCCATAGATGCAATGATTTCCATGGCTGTAAACTTTTCTTGGTCGTGTTTACAGGCACTATGCCTTCACTATTAAACTTATTTCTATTCCCAACAATCCACAACAACTCACTTCGACGTCGCCCCCGAATCCAATGACAAGACACCGCTGTATTTTTAGTCACTGTTTTTCTAAGCAGCTTTTTAACTGCAATTAAACCATCTTCAGTAATCACTGTTTGCCAAGTGTTATCACCAATTCGGTCGGCAAATGCATCCAGTACACGACGCGTTCGAGACAATGCTTTCTTTTCACATTGGGAAATGAAGGTTACGATCATAATGCCTCATCCTCGTCATCATGATTTTTACAAGCTTGCAATTTCACCTGATCAAACATCCAATCCAGACACTTGTGCTCGGTAAATTTCTGTAATAACAAGGCTCTAAAGTCTTGCTCCTTAAAACCTTCTTTGGCACAAATAAATGCCCATGGCAGTACCACTGCATCTTTGATTAAATCAGCAATATCAAAAACCAAAGCACCGCGTCGAGTTTTACCATGCATCACTGCAAATGAATGACTAATGCCTAAGACCCAAAGTGTGGTTGCAGCCAAACCATAGGCCAAATAATTACCATGATTAAGGAAGTCATTGGCTAAATCACCATATTCAGCATTTCGTTCAAATTTGAGTTTACAACGTGTTGCAGCGATTTTATAAAGCTGCTTGGTGGTCTGAGCTTCTGCAAGAAGTAAATCGCCAACTTTGGTCATATTGGGAATCTTCTTTTCAAAACCAGTCAAAGCCAGCTGAATATCCTGATCATCTAAATAAAATCCTTCTGCCTGTAAGTCCCGATCTTTTGCCCAAACTTTACGAATATATTCAACCCGCGCAACCTGAAACTGTTTTGCCACATCTAAACGTTTCGTTTCATCAAACCAAAAGCTCATCCAGCCTTGCATATATTCAGTTGGACGATATTCACTTTGTGGCGTTAACCACTCCACTTCACTGCCTGAAAATAATGGTGTACCCCCACCACCACAAAAACCAACCAAAACACCTGCGCTACAGAGCATTCGCATTGCAGCCTGAGTGATCGACGTTCCAGTTCCCAACAAAATCACAGTCGTATTGGCAATGGGAATATTCCAAAACTGATTTTCACTTTTTGCTTCGGTTAGATATAAAACACGACCATCTTTTTGCATCACCCGTGCATGTTCTAAATAATAAAGATTTGCTCTTTTTGAATGAAGAATGGCTTTTAAGTCTGATGGGTTAAGTTGTTCCATATTATTCGTGGTCATAAAGTTTTTATAGAAACAATTTAATTGAAAATCTCAATATTTCCAATCTATTTTATTATTTAAAGCGACATTTCATGTCGTTTTAAATAAATAATATTTCTTTACCCAAAACTTCGTTTCAAATATTTAAAGCAGTAGCAGATGCTATTTAAATATATTATCAATAGCTTATACTGATCTTTTTAAAATGATTTTTACTCCTATTCAACATAAATTCAGATAAGTAAAATTATTTCAGAATAATTTAAAGTTAAGTATTTTTAGTATTTTAAATTTAAAAATTAATCAAATGTAATTCCGACCTGATTTTAAAATAAATTTTAGCTCAACACGCTTAAATCTAACATTAAGGCAATTAAGCTTTCAAATAAAAAACTTATAAAAAAATCACTTTATATAAAAGATTAAAACTCTTGCATAGTTGACGTGGTTTTTTTAAATTCAATAAAGAATTATAAAAACTTAAATCAGCCAAAATAAAAATCTTAAACCCTAAAATATTTATTAGAAAGTATTTTGAATGTTATTGTTTAGCTATCTACAAAAATCCGAATAAATTTTAAAACAATCAATCACAACCTCAAACCTAAAAACACTTAACTTTTAACTTATGACCGTAAATAAAATTAATTAAACCATTAACGGCTTAAATCTATAACATATGGACTAGAACCATATAAAAAAATGATTTTCTTTTCCTCATGTTCGATTTTGTGAATTTCATAATCAATCAATCCGTTTACAGAGCTAATTTCAATTTCATTGGCATCATCAACAATTCTCGACTTATTATTTAGGCAATATTTGAGTTGAACAACGAATATCTTATCCAGATTGCTCATTTGTTTTGCAACAACCAATCTACTTGTTTTAGCCTTGTTATTCATTTGAACGTTCATAGTCATTTAATCCTCACCAATAACGTGGTCTGATGATTTTGAAAGTAGTCTTTGAATGACTGTTCTTGTAACTGAATACTGCTTAGCTAAAGAATAGACACTTTGACCATTTTTAAACTTTTCTAAAACCTCATCTTTCTGGGCTTTATTCAAAATTTCTGGCCGACCGACTTTGTTTATATTCTTGTTACCAATCTTTCTATTCGATTGAAGTTTTCCATCGAAGTCAGAACAGATTTTTAGAAAATGAAAAAAAATCTTTTTTATGTCTCCTTTAATCTCTTTCTTTGAAAATTCCAAACAGACTAAACGTATTCCCTTTTTAAAAATAAAATTGACACTCGAATATATTTCTTTGAAATCACTACCCAAAGAATCTATTCCATCTATTAATAAAAGATCTCCGCTTTCCAGTGTGTAATTAATCAAATTTATAAGCTTATGCCTAAATTCTAAAGGTATACCTATTTTCACCTGTTCAAATACAAGCCTATTTTTCGGTATTTCATAACCATACCCAAGAATATAGTCAGCATAATTAAATTCATCCATTGAGAATTCATCAATTCTGAAGTATGCATAAGTCCGCACAATAAGCCCTCTTCAAATAATAACAGTTATATTCAGTATTTTTTAGAAAAACAAATATGTATAAAACATACAATTGATTTAAAACACAGCCAAATAACCACCCACCATTATAATAAATAATTATTTAAATCCATATTTTAATTAAAAAATTAAAACACAAATTAAGACCATAAAAGAATAGTCGAAAAACAAAAAAAAACAAATATTGTGCCAATGCCAACACCTTTAAACACCTTCACCAAATTATTTTAATATTGAGATATTTCACATAAAAAATGCATAATAAAAAATAAAATACACTTGTATATGTATAATAAATAATTTTAAGAAAGGGTTTAAATAAAGTGAACAGCTACCATATTTTTATAAAAAAATATAATTAAAGAGAGTTTTTATTTAATATCAATAAAAAAATAAACTGTAAAATTACCACTTAATAAAGCCATGATAAAAACTATTATCATGGCTTTATATCGTCAAAACTCAACATTTACCGTTATGGTGTCTGAATAATTACCAGCCGGCAGACTTGGTGAATTCGTGTCCAGAACTTTTGCAGTAAAGGAAAAACCCTGCTGGTTGGTATTATGCTGCCCCGGATTCGTTGTCGCCTCGAGACTTGACCAGCGTTCATTGCCATTACTGCCCCAACGTTCCGTCGTTGCATTTTTATAAATCTCATAGCGTAGAAAATTATTGCTATTGCTCGCCTTCATTGCACGTTGATTGCCAGTTTGTGGATAGAGTCCATTATTTAAACCAACATAATAAGGTGTATATACTGAGCAACGTACGCCTAGAGAGGTTTGAACTGGTGTAAAAACATCTGCAAAAGGTGATGTTCCAAAACTAACAGCATTGGTGGAAATACGGCAATCAGGTAAAACGTCAATATATAAGTTCAAGTTTGCATCACTCCCGGGGCCCCAATTAAACCCGATCCCCAAAAAGCCTCGGCTAAAACCAGGGCTTTCAAAAAAGGCTCCAAGCCCGAGCGCTGCGATGGAAGGTACAGAGTAATACCATTTGACTTTAAAAGGTTTGTTCGCTGTATATCTCCCAGGTGATACAGTCTGTCCTGGGTTAATTTCAGCATAAAATGGTAAAGAGCCATCTACGCCAGAAAAGATTTTAAGGAGAGTAAACGTACTCATATCAATTTCTTTACCCAGACCAATTGCTTGATTATTAGTATCCAAATAATTGACAAACAAAGTTTCACCCGTCAGGCTATTTTCATAATTGTCTGGTATTTGATCAACCCGATACTTCAAATAAGTCATATTCGCAAAAGCCATACTAAACCCTTCACACCTTAAACCCGCACTAAACTGATGGGATTTAGTTCCTTGCTCCGTCAGCGTCATAGATGAAATCGTACCCATAGAAACATTACCACTTGAGGTGATAACACAAGCCGCTTGACTCTGAGCAGTAAGCAATATCAACCCAGAGAATAATAGACCTGCAGGCATTAATTTTTTTAAAGTAATCATGGTTGAGCCACCTCACGACAAACAACCGACTTAACCACTGCAATCTGTTGTTGCGCTTGTTTTAAATCCAACGAAAAGTTTGCTTCACATA
>Ga0157371_10002255_pt1 | contig 18614 bp, 17 predicted proteins | sample C45metaG_FD_113462 | JGI IMG/M metagenome (GOLD analysis project Ga0157371, IMG submission 113462) | Corn rhizosphere microbial communities from Kellogg Biological Station, Michigan, USA - C4-5 metaG | ecosystem: Host-associated > Plants > Roots > Rhizosphere > Soil | place: USA: Michigan...
AGCATTAGCGTGAGACACGAAGACCTCCGGAACGGGATCGGGAACCTAGACAGCTCCACCCTCCACCGGAGGTCTTCCTCATGTCGAGACATCACACATCAACCAACGTCCCTGGGCAGTACAACTAGCCGAAGCTGACGGTGCCGTCGGCGTCGATGTTCCACCCCGGGTTGTGCGCGATCTCCCAGATGAGTCCATTCGGGTCGGACACATAGGCGTGGTAGATGCCGCCGAATGCACCCTGTTGCGGTGGCTTGAGCATGGTTGCACCCGCCGCGATGAGAGTCTGCACGGTGCTGTCGACCTCGGCCGGGCTGCCCACGTTGTGCGACAGGGTGACGCCGGAGACATCGGTCGCCGTGGTCTTGCCGAGTAGATCCTCGTTGAACTTCTCGGCGTCGAACAGGCCCAACACCAGACCCGGCGCGACCTGGAAGAAGATGATCTCGCCCAGGACGTCCATCAACGGCTCCCAGCCGAGGCCGTCGCGGTAGAAGGCCCTCGCCACATCGAGATTGGCTGTCGCGAAGGTGATGAAGTGGATGCGCGGTTGCATGCGAATAGCGTAATGGGGTGATGAAGCGCCGGATGCACCCGAATGAGATCAATCTCGACACCGAGCTGGTGCGGGGACTCGTCTCCCGTCAGTTCCCCGCCTGGGAGGAATTGCCGATCGAGTTCGTCGCGCAGGGAACCGTCAACGCGATGTACCGTCTCGGCGACGACATAGTCGTGCGACTGCCCTTCGTGGAGCAGGGTGCCGGGGGAATCGCGCGGGAGGCGATCTGGCTGCCTCGACTCGCCCCTCGACTGGATGCGCCCATCCCCGCGGTGCTCGGCATCGGAGAAGCCGACGCCCACTACCCGTGCCCCTGGCTGGTGCTGAACTGGCTCCCGGGAAGCCACCCGGTCCCGGACCAGCTGGACGATCCCGACGGGCTCGCCGCCGACCTCGCCGGTTTCATCTCCGATCTGCGGCGGATCGACACACACGGCGCTCCGAACGGATATCGCGGTGGATCGCTCGCCGCACTCGATGCGCCGGTACGAGAGTGTCTCGGCCAGCTTGTCGACCTCATCGATGCCGCCGCCCTCACTGCGATCTGGGAAGAATCCCTGGCGGCGCCGGCCTGGACAGGCCCACCGGTCTGGCTGCACTGCGACCTGCTCGTCGGCAACGTGCTGGTCGCCGGCGGCCGACTCTCCGGCATCCTCGACTTCGCCACCGCGGGCATCGGAGACCCGGCCTGCGACCTGATGGCCGCCTGGTCGATCCTGCCGAGCGACTCGCGCCTCGTCCTGCGGGAAGCGTTGTGGGCGGATGACGCCTCGTGGGCCCGTGGACGCGGCTGGGCCCTTTCCCAGGCGGCGATCGCGCTGCCCTACTACCGCGACAGCAATCCGTTCATGGCAGAAAGTTCGCTTCACATCCTCCGAGAGCTCGAGCGTCCGGACTCAGCGCCGGGTTGATCAGGTCCTCTGGCCGCTAACAAAGCATCGAGGGCTTTCGCTCGCCGACAGAGCATGCCTCACCCTCGGCGTCTCACTCCCACTCGATCGTCCCCGGCGGCTTCGACGTGACGTCGAGCACGACCCGGTTGACCCCGGCGACCTCGTTGGTGATGCGGTTGGAGATGCGGGCGAGCACGTCGTAGGGCAGGCGGCTCCAGTCGGCGGTCATGGCATCCTCGGATGAGACCGGCCGCAACACGATCGGGTGGCCGTAGCTGCGCCCGTCACCCTGCACCCCGACGGAGTGCACATCGGCGAGCAGCACGACCGGGCACTGCCAGATCTCCTCGTCGAGGCCGGCGGCGGTCAGCTCGTGGCGGGCGATCGCATCCGCCTTGCGCAGCAGTTCGAGGCGGTCGCGGGTGACCTCGCCGACGATGCGGATGCCGAGGCCGGGCCCCGGGAACGGCTGGCGGCCGACGATGACCTCCGGCAGCCCCAGTTCGCGGCCGATCGCGCGCACCTCGTCCTTGAACAGGGTGCGGAGCGGTTCGACGAGTTCGAACTGCAGGTCTTCCGGAAGCCCGCCGACATTGTGGTGGCTCTTGATGTTGGCGGTGCCCGATCCCCCGCCGCTCTCCACGACATCCGGGTACAGGGTGCCCTGCACAAGGAAGTCGATCGGTGCGCCGTCGGATGCCGCCTCCGCCACGAGAGAGGCCGCCGCCTTCTCGAAGGAGCGGATGAACTCGCGGCCGATGATCTTGCGCTTGGTCTCCGGGTCGGTGACCCCGGCCAGCGCGTCGATGAACTGGTCGACGGCATCCACCGTGACGAGCCGCACGCCGGTGGAAGCGACGTAGTCCTCTTCCACCTGGCGACGCTCGTCCTGCCGGAGCAGGCCGTGGTCGACGAAGATGCAGACCAGTTGGTCGCCGACGGCCTTGTGCACGATGGCAGCGGCGACGGCGGAGTCGACCCCGCCGGAGAGGCCGCAGATGACGCGGGAGTCGCCGACCTGCTCGCGGATGCGGGCCACCTGTTCGGCGATGACGCTGCCGCTGTTCCAGTCGGCGGGGATCCCGGCGGCCTCGTGCAGGAAGTTCTCGAGCACGCGCTGGCCGAACTCGGAGTGCTTCACCTCGGGGTGCCACTGCACGCCGTACAGCTTGCGCTCGTCGCTCGCGAAGGCGGCGACGGGGGTGGAGTCGCTGGAGGCGAGCACCGCGAAGCCGTCCGGGGCCTTGGAGACGGAGTCCCCGTGGCTCATCCAGGTGGTCTGCGAGGCCGGCTGACCCGAGAGCAGGACGCTCTCGCCCGGCGCGAGGGTCACATCCGTTGCGCCGTATTCGCGGAGCCCGGAGTTGGCGACCTCGCCGCCGAGCTGCTGCGCCATCACCTGGAAGCCGTAGCAGATGCCGAGCACGGGAACGCCGAGCTGCAGGATGCCGGGGTCGAGTCCGGGCGAGCCCGCCTCGTACACGCTGGACGGGCCGCCGCTCAGCACGATGCCGGCCGGGTTCTTCGCCGCGATCTCGGCAGCCGTGATGGTGTGCGGCACGATCTCGGAGTAGACGCTGGCCTCGCGCACCCGGCGGGCGATCAGCTGCGCGTACTGGGCGCCGAAGTCGACGACGAGGACCGGCCGGTGCGCGGTCTGCGCGGCGGGCTGCTGGGCGGGTGCGCTAATGGGTGACCTCCGGGGAGACGGCGGATGCGGCGGGTTCGGCTGGCAGCGCGGCTGCCTCGAGTTCGGCGATCTCGCGCTTCACGCTCTTGGTGATGTAATGCTCGACGATGAAGGAGAGGAACGGCACGACACCGCCGAGCGCGATCGCGATGAACCGGCTGAACGGCCAGCGCAGGATGCTCCACAGCCGGAAGTCGCTGAACAGGTAGACCACGTACAGCCAGCCGTGGGCGATGAGGATGCCGGTGCTGAGGTTGACCGCGAGCACCGTCTTGTCCGGCACGAGGGCGATGAAACCGTGGGCTCCGCCGAGCTCGATCTCGCGCTGGATGGGCGTGTATTTGAAGATCATCTCGAGCACGAGCAGCAGCAGCATGGTGCCGGTGATGTAGGCGAATACCCGGTAGAGCGCGAGGGCGCTCCGGATGCGGGGAACGTCGGACAGTTTGGGTTTGAGCGCCATGCTCTAATCCTACGAGGCTGCGCCTGATGAGTCGGTGCCGGGCCGGCCGTCCTCGGCAGCCCGGGCCTGCAGCGTCTCGAGCTCCTCCTCGACCTCGCGCTCCCAGGCATCCTTCACGAGTCGGTACCAGAGGAAGAACGCGAAGCCGGCGAACACGATCCACTCGGCCGCGTAGAAGATGTTCAGCCAGTTCAGCTCGACATCGGATGTCGGCACGGGCGAGTCGATGCGCTCCAGCCCCGCCACGTCCGAATGGATCACGACGTAGCCGCCGTAGATCCCGGCCGGATCGACCGTCTTCCAGATGTTCAGGATGGAGCCGGCGGCGAGGGTGCTGAGCTTGCCGTGCTCGAAGTCGGTGTCCTGCGGAGCCTCGCTGGGCAGGTAGCGGCCGGTGACGGTGACGGATGCCGGAGTCTGCTTCGCGAGCGCGACCGCCGCATCCTTCGCCTGCTTCTCCGTCTCGGCCCAGCCGAGAGCGACGGGGAGCCCTGCCGTGCCGCCGCCGGTCGCCACGGCGAGGTGGCCGACCACCCAGTAGCCCCTCTCCGAGCCGTTGAGCCGCTCGCTCAGCACGATGTAATCGTCGGCGACCCACTCGCCCTCGGCGGTCACATCCTGCCCGTTGGAGACGTCTGTCACCGGGGACTGCGGCGACGCCATGGTTTCCAGCGGCACCGGGGTCTCGGTGTCGCGCACCACGACGACTCCGGTCGCGATGGCACGCGATAACTGCCACTGGCTGAGTGCGGCGAAGCCTCCGGCGATCACCATGGCGAGCACGAGCATCGCAATCCAGCGCGGACGCAGCGCAACCGACCACATTCTCTCTAGTACTCCGGGTCTCTCTGGCGTTCCCTGCGCGGCTCATACTCGCCGGGCGGTTCACTGGGCAGTCCAGCGGAAGTCTCAGCGTCGTCGCCTGTTGGACGCTCCCCCGATTCTCGCATGGCCTCCTCGACGAGGCTCTCAGCCTCCGCCCGGCTGGGGAAGCGAGCCGGGGTCGCGCCGGCATCCGCTGCGCCCGCACCCGCGCCCGCGCGGGCACCCGGCGACGCGTCCGCCTCCTCGAAGTCGACGTCGCCGAACTCGTCGAACGCCTCGCTGTCCTGGGCTCGACTGGCGATCTCGCCGTCGCTGCGGCCGGCGAGGGCCGCCTCCACGAGTGCGATGTTCTCGTCCCGCTCCAGGTGAGACGGCTGCGCAGCGGTCTTCTTCTTTTTCTTGGTGCGGAAGATCGCCGCACCGAAACGCTCCGAATTGACCGCGAGGATGGGCCCGATGATCGCCATGCTGAGCACGTAGAGCCCCGCGAACGGCGTGAGCCTCTGGTCCAGCCCCGCGCTCGTGGCCAGGGTCGCGAGAATCAGCGCGAACTCGCCGCGGTTCTGCAGCATCGCGGCCGCGTTGAAGCCCTCCGCGGCGCTGAGCTTGTTGAGCCAGGCGATCAGCTGCCCGCCCAGGGTGTTGATCACGAGGGTCATCACCACGGCGACGGCGACAGGCCAGAGCACGCTGCCGAAGGTCGCCGGGTTGAGGGTCAGCCCGAAGTTGAGGAAGAAGAACGCGCCGAAGATGTCGCGCATGGGCAGCGCGAGCTGCTCGATGCGGCCGCGATACCGGGTGGCACCCAGCACGAGGCCGATCAGGAACGCGCCGATCGCATCCGACACTCCCAGCATCTCTCCGATGCCGCCGAAGGCGACGGCGAGCCCGAAGAACAGGATGGTGAACAGCTCGTCGTCCTTGGTCTGGATGAGCCGCGACACCATCCGCCCGCCCCACCGGGCGAGCGCGAACATGGCGACGAGGAAGGTGAAGGAGACCGTCAACTCCAGCACGATCGGCCACAGGTCGGACTTGCCGCCGATCACCACGGCGACGATCGCGAGGTAGACCGCGATGAACACGTCCTCGACGACGGCGACGCCGAGGATGACCGGCGTCTCGCGATTGGGCAGCCGCTTCAGTTCGATGAGCAGCTTCGTCACGATCGCGCTGGACGAGGTCGCCGTCATCCCCGCGATGATGAGCGCCTCCCTGGTGCCCCATCCCACCCACAGGCCGAACACGAAACCCACGCCCATGTTGATCGCGATGCGGGTGCCGCCGGTGAGCAGCAGCGAGCCGGCGTTGCCGAAGAACTCGTCCTGGTCGAACTCCAGTCCGAGGTTGAACAGCAGCAGGATGAGCCCGAAGACGGCGATGAGCTCGATGTGATCCGTGCCCAGGTTGAGCGGGAACCAGGCGGCGTGCGGGCTCGCGAGCAGGCCGACCAGCATGTAGACCGGAATCGCAGGCAGGCCGATCAGCTTGCCGAGGCGACCGAACACGTAGGCGATGAGGAGGAGCGCGCCCAGGGTCGCAAGCTCTTCTCCCACGTCCACGGTCAGCTGCCCGGCGGGGTGTTGGGTGCCGTCGTCGTCGACTGCGTCGTTGTTCCCGGAGCCTTCGCGGCGAGGGTCATGTCCCCCGTGCGGTAGAAGTTGAACGCCTTGGTGACCTTCTCCGGCGACCCCGCGACCACGAGCGTGTCGCCGGGGAATACCGTGAAGTCGTCGGATGGCGCAGGATTCGCCGACTCGCCCCGCACGACCGCGACCACCGTCAGCCCCACCACGCCGCGGGACGCCAGGTCGCCGAGCTTCTGACCCGCGATGTGGTCGTCGTAGTCGACCGTGAACCAATCGATGCTGAGCCCGGGCAACTGCTCCAGGCGCTCGAGCGACTCGGTGATCCGGGTTCCGCCGAGCAGTTCTGCGAGGGTGTGGGCCTCGTCCTCGGTCAGGCGCAGAGACACCTTGCTGGCATCCGACCCGTCCTCTTCGTCCGCGAAGGTGATGAGATCGCTGTGCCCCGAACGGTGCGTGATCACGCCGGCCTTGCCGCCGTCCGCAGTCACGAAGGTGTGCAGGACACCGACGCCCGGAAGCTTGACCCGTCTCACATCGACCATGGAAGGCTCCTTTACCTGGTGGCCACAATGTCGGGGGCTTCGAGACGCACCCGGTCGGCCGACTCGTCATCCGGTTGATCCTGGCTGGCCCGCTCGGCGGCGACCCGCTTGAGGTAGGTGCTCACCTCGCGCTCCTCCTGCTCGCCGCTCCAGCCGAGGGCACCGCCCATCAGCCGTGCGGCGACGGGCGCGGCGGACACCCCGCGGTCCCAGGCCTCGATCGAGATGCGGGTGCGGCGGGCGAGCACGTCGTCGAGGTGCAGCGCGCCCTCGTGCGTCGCCGCATAGACCACCTCCGCCTCGATGTAGTCGTCGGCGCCGGGAAGCGGGTTGCCGAGTTCCGGCCGCTCACGGATGAGGTCGAGCAGTTCGTCGGTGAGCACGCCGTAGCGGTTCAGCAGGTGTTCGATCCGCACCTTGTGCACGCCGAACGCCCTCGCGATCTTCGCGCGCTTGTTCCACGCCGCGCGGTAGCCCTCGGCTCCGAGCAGGCCGATGTCCTGTGTGACGCTCGGCGAGACCTTGCCGTCGAGGGCGTCGACCGCAGCATCGACCGCATCCTTCGCCATGATCCGATAGGTGGTCCACTTGCCGCCGGCGATCACGACCAGGCCGGGGACGGCGTGGCCGACCAGGTGCTCGCGGGAAAGCTTCGAGGTCTCCTCCGACTCGCCGGCCAGCAGCGGGCGCAGGCCCGCATACACTCCCTCGACGTCGTCGCGGGTGAGCTTCACCGAGAGCACCTTGTTGACGTGCTCCAGCAGGTAGTCGATGTCCGCCGCGGTGGCGGCCGGATGCGCCTTGTCCAGGCTCCAGTCGGTGTCCGTCGTGCCGATCAGCCAGTGCCGACCCCACGGGATCACGAACAGCACGCTCTTCTCGGTGCGCAGCAGCAGTCCCATCGTGGACTGGAAGCGATCCCGCGGGACGACCAGGTGCACGCCCTTCGAGGCCCGCACCTTGAACTGGCCGCGCTCGCCCACCATCGCCTGGGTGTCATCCGTCCACACGCCGGTCGCGTTGACGACCTGCCTGGCCTTGATCTCGAAACGCTCGTCGGTCTCCAGGTCGTGCGCCCGCACGCCGACCACGCGCTCGCCGACCTTGAGGAAGCCCTCCACCCGCACCCGGCTGGCCACGTGCGCGCCATAGAAGGATGCCGTTCGGGCGAGGCTCGCGACGTAACGGGCGTCATCCACCTGCGCGTCGTAGTAGGTGATGCCGCCGATAAGGGCGTCGCTCGCGAGCCCCGGAATCGCCCTGCGCACCTGGGTCTTGGAGAGGTGACGGTGGTGCGGGACGCCGGGCGGCCGACCGCCGGTGTAGCTGAAGATGTCGTAGAGCAGCATGCCCGCGCCGATGTACAGCCGCTCCACGATCGGCTTCTTCAGCGGGTAGAGGAAGCGCACCGGTTTGACCAGGTGCGGTGCGATCCGCTGCAGCAGCAGCCCGCGCTCCATGAGCGCCTCGCGCACCAGGCGGAAGTCGAGCTGCTCCAGGTAGCGGATGCCGCCGTGCACGAGCTTGGACGACCGGCTCGACGTGCCGCTGGCCCAGTCCCGCGCCTCGACCATGCCGACGCTGAGGCCGCGCGTGACCGCATCCAGCGCACTGCCGGTACCGACGATGCCGCCGCCGATCACCAGGATGTCGAGCTCCTTGAGCTTCAGCGCCTCGATGGCCGCGCGGCGCTCTTCCGCGCCGAGCTTCGCCGAGCGCGTCACCGTCTTCAGTTTCGCCATGGCCTCTCCCCTCGGTTCGCTTCGCCCGCTCCTGCCGGTTTCTGCTATTTGTGGTACGGAGCTACAACCACTTCCACGCGCTGGAATTCCTTCAGGTCGGAGTACCCGGTGGTCGCCATCGACCGGCGCAGCGCGCCGACCAGGTTGATCGAGCCGTCCGCCACGGTCGACGGGCCGAACAGGATCTGCTCCAGCGGCGCCACCGAGCCGACCTCCACGCGGTGGCCGCGCGGCAGTTCGGCGTGATGCGCCTCGGCACCCCAGTGCCAGCCGCGCCCGGGGGCGTCGGTCGCCTTGGCGAGCGTGCTGCCGAGCATGACGGCATCCGCCCCGACCGAGAAGGCCTTCGCGATGTCCCCGCTGGTGCCGAGGCCGCCGTCGGCGATCACGTGCACGTAACGGCCGCCGGACTCGTCCATGTAGTCGCGGCGCGCGCCGGCGACATCGGCCACCGCCGTCGCCATGGGGGCGTGGATGCCGAGGCTGGCCCGCGTGGTCGAGGCTGCGCCGCCGCCGAAGCCGACGAGCACCCCGGCCGCACCCGTGCGCATGAGGTGCAACGCGGGCGTGTACCCGGCGGCGCCGCCCACGATGACGGGCACGTCGAGCTCGTAGATGAACTTCTTGAGGTTGAGCGGCTCCTGGTTCCTGGACACGTGCTCGGCGCTCACCGTCGTGCCGCGGATGACGAAGAGGTCGACCCCGGCGGCCACGACGGTCTTGTACAGCTCCTGGTGCGCTGCGGCGACAGGGCCGCGGCGACCGTGACCCCGGCGGCGCGGATCTCGGCGAGGCGGGTGCTCACCAGCTCCGGCTTGATCGGCTCGGCGTAGATCGCCTGCATGCGCGCGGTGGCCTTCTCCGGCGAGAGCGAGCTGATCTCCTCGAGCAGCGGCTCCGGGTCGTCGTAGCGGGTCCAGACGCCCTCGAGGTCGAGCACGCCCAGGCCGCCGAGCTGGCCCATCCGGATGGCCGTGGCCGGCGAGACGACGGAGTCCATCGGCGCCGCGAGGAAGGGGATCTCGAACTGGTAGGCGTCGATCGCCCAACTGACCGACACATCCTGCGGGTCCCTGGTTCGACGGCTCGGGACGATCGCGATGTCGTCGAACGAGTACACGCGGCGTGCGCGCTTGGCGCGTCCGATCTCTACCTCAGTCACGACCCAAGCCTACCCGCCACCCCGCGCCTGCTTCCCGTGCCGCCTCCGTGCGGCCTCAGTCGCAAAACGGGTCAATCCGTCCCGTTCGGGCCAACGCGTCGGCCCCACTTGGACGCTTTGGCCCATTCCCCACGCCGCGCTCAGACGCGCACCGGCCGCAGGCCAGCGCTGCTGAGGTGTGCGTACAGCTCTCTCGGGCGCAGAGCAACTCCCCACAGCCAGCGCGACACGTTCGGACCGAGCGCTCGCAGCCGGTCCTCGCGAACCTTCTCCGCGATCACGATCTCCTCGATCGGGCGACCCTGCGTGTATTCCGCGCGGGTGTATTTGACCAGTCCGTCGAACTCCCCGATGAGGTTGGCCATCCGCCACCAGAAGTCGACATCTCCGACTCGCCCACCCCGGTCATCGAACACGACTTGCAGTTCGGGGACCGGGAACCCGAGCTCGTGGATGTTTGCCCGGCTCAACGACTCGCCCGGAGACCCGGGCAGCGGAGTGGCGAAATCGAGCACCCGATTGACCCTCGTGCGCAGGCGTAAATGAGGCAGCGCCTCGAAGTGCCGACGAAGCGCGGCTGTCGTGGTGAGCTCGCACCGCAGGGCATAGTCGACGCTCGCTACGGCCGACGCGAACGTCGAAGTCGCCGCGAGGTCGAGGAGCGTGCGCTACAACCCCGTCACCCGCCGCCGATAACGCTCATGCCTGTCGAGCCGCTGCCACTCGCCGGCATCCATGTAGGCGCCCCGGTGAACCCAGACCAACTCACCTCGCGCCGACGCTTTCCGGAAGGCGCCATCGTCGACACCGAGCCGCACCAGTTCCTTGGCCAGCACGATTCCGTTGCTGCTCGCGATCGGTTCCACGCGATCAGGATGCAACTCACGCGCGATGCCCGCTCACACAGCCTCGTCATCCGTGCACAACCGCTTCACCGGCGCACAGTGCAGGAGTGGAAGCGCACCAGAAACGTGCGAAACAGCCGTGGTGAGGCTAGCGGGAGTAGTTCGGGGCCTCCATGACCATCTGGATGTCGTGGGGGTGCGATTCCTTCAGGCCGGCGGCGGTGATCCGCACGAACTTGCCCTTGCTGCGCAGCTCATCGATGGTGCGCGCACCCACGTAGAACATGGACTGCCGCAGCCCGCCGATCAACTGGTACGTGACGGATCCGACGGGCCCGCGGTAGGCGACCTTGCCTTCGATGCCTTCCGCGATCAGCTGCTCGTCGCTCGGCACGTCGGCCTGGAAGTAGCGGTCCCGAGAGTACGACGTCTTCTTGCCGCGCGACTGCATCGCCCCGAGCGAGCCCATGCCGCGATACGACTTGAACTGCTTGCCGTTGACGAAGATCATGTCGCCGGGGCTCTCATCCGTTCCGGCGAGGAGCGACCCGAGCATGACGGTCTCGGCCCCCGCGACGAGCGCCTTCGCGATGTCGCCCGAGTACTGCAGGCCGCCATCCGCGATCACCGGGATGTTCGCCTCGCGGGCCGCGAGGTACGCCTCGTACACGGCGGTCACCTGCGGCACCCCGACGCCGGCGACGACGCGGGTGGTGCAGATCGAGCCGGGCCCGACGCCGACCTTGATGGCGTCCGCGCCCGCTTCCACCAACGCCTGTGCTCCCGCGCGGGTCGCGACGTTGCCGCCGATCACGTCGATGTTCTTGAACGCCGGGTCGGACTTGAGCCGGCGGATCATGTCGATCTCGCCCTTGGAATCCCCGTTGGCCGTGTCGACGACGATCACGTCGACGGCCGCATCGGCGAGCACTCCGGCACGCTCCCAGGCGTCGCCGAAGTAGCCGATGGCACCGCCGACGCGCAGGCGGCCCTCGTCGTCCTTGGTCGCGTACGGGTACTGCTCGGTCTTGTCGAAGTCCTTGACGGTGATGAGCCCGGTGAGCCGGCCGTCCGAGTCGACGAGCGGGAGCTTCTCGATCTTGTGCTGCGCGAAAATAGCGATCGCCCCATCCGGATCGATCCCGGTCGGGGCGGTGATGAGCGGCATCTTCGTCATGACGTCGCGAACGAGCGTGGTGTCCTTCTCGAACGGGGAGACGAAACGCATGTCGCGGTTGGTGATGATGCCCACGAGCCTGCCGTCGCCCTCGACGACCGGGAGGCCGGAGATGCGGAAGTGGCCGCAGATGACGTCGACCTCGGCGACGGTCGCATCCGGCGTCGTGGTCACCGGATTGGTGATCATGCCCGACTCGGAACGCTTCACCTTGTCGACGAAGTTGCCCTGGTCTTCGATCGAGAGATTGCGGTGCAGGATGCCGAGGCCGCCGTGGCGGGCCATCGAGATGGCCATCCTCGCCTCGGTGACCGTGTCCATCGCGGCGGAGACGAGGGGCGTGTTCACCCGGATGCGGCGGGTCAGTCGCGACGACGTGTCGACCTCGCTCGGGATGACGTCGGTGTGCCCCGGCAACAGCATCACGTCGTCGTAGGTCAGGCCGATGAAGCCGAAAGGGTCGCCGCTGTCCATTGGAGTCTCCTGTGTTCTCGATATTAAGAGACCGGACGCTACGCTGATTCCGGTATTTCATCTTAACGGTTCATAACGCTCGTGCGCTTATCCGGCCCCGATCGGGCGCGCACGCGCAAGATACGTCATAATCGGCAAGTATCGTCAACGGTGACGGAAGTCAGACCCCGACACAAACAGTGTCCTCAGCTGGCCCGTCTTGGAGGTCTCGTGGTTGCAGCTGGTCAAGTTCGTTCGCGGTCGCGACGATTCGTAGTCCTTCTCCTGGGTGTGCTGCTCGCAGTGCTGACACTTTCGACGCTGATGGCGCCGCCGGCCCATGCGGACGACGTCAACACCACGAAGTACAGCTACATCTTCAGCGGCAACGTGAAGTACAACAACAAGCCGCTCGCGGGCGTGGACATCACGGTGTCCGGCAACGGGTACAAGGCCAAGGTCAAGACGGATGAGAAGGGCCAGTGGTCCGTCGGCGTCCCGAAGAAGAAGACCTACACCATCACCCTCGATGAGAGCACCCTCCCGAAGGGCGTCATCGTCACCAAGGGCGCCAACGAGATCCAGGCGAAGTTCGGATTCACCGACGAGAAATCGGTCAACTTCTTCCTCGGCAAGGGCGAACGCCAGGTCGTGAGCTTCACCGACCAGCTGATCGGACGCGCCATCAGCGGCCTGAACTTTGGTCTTATGCTCGCACTGGCATCCATCGGACTCTCCCTGATCTACGGCACGACAGGGCTGGCCAACTTCGCGCACGCGGAGTTCGTGACCTTCGGCGCGGTGATGACCTTCGCCTTCAGCGTGCTGCTCTCCTTCCCGCTCTGGCTGGCGGTTCCGCTCGCCATCGTGTTGAGCGGCGCGCTCGGCTGGATCCTCGATATCGGCCTGTGGAAACCCCTGCGAAAACGCGGCCTCAGCATCGTGCAGCTCATGATCGTGAGCATCGGCCTCTCGCTCGGCCTGCGCTACGTCTTCCAATACTTCATCGGCGGCGGAACCCTCCAACTGCCCGATACCGGCTCGACGAAGATCACCCTCTTCGGACCGGTCGTCCTCTCGCGCACGGACATCATCAGCATGTCCATCAGCATCGTCGTGCTCGTCGCCGTGGCGTACTGGATCCTCCGCACCCGCACGGGCAAGGCGACCAGGGCCATCTCGGACAATCCGGCGCTGGCCGCGGCATCCGGCATCGACGTCGACCGGGTCATCTGCCTGCTCTGGATACTCGGGGCGGCGCTGGCAGGCCTCTCCGGCATCCTGTGGGCGTACTTCCGCCCCGGCATCAAGTGGGACATGGGCTGGCAGCTGCTGCTGCTCATCTTCGCCGCCGTCGTGCTCGGGGGGCTCGGAACCGCGTTCGGAGCGCTGGTGGGCTCGCTCGTGGTCGGCCTGCTGGTCGAGATATCCACCCTGTGGCTGCCTTCCGACCTGAAGTACGTCGCGCCACTGACCATCCTGATCGTCGTGCTCCTGTTCAGACCACAGGGCATTCTCGGTCGCAAAGAGAGAATAGGTTAGGTAGCCTCCCATGGACTGGGGTTTCATCTTCTCAAACACGGCCTCCTGGCTGCTCGCTCCCGAGACCATCGCCTACGCGATCGCCACTGTCGGCCTCGCTGTGCACTTCGGCTACGGCGGACTGTTGAACTTCGGCCAGGCTGGATTCATGGCACTCGGCGCGTACGGCTACGCGATCTCCATACTCACCTTCCACCTCCCGTGGTGGGCCGGGATCCTCGTCGGCATGGCGGCCGCGGTCGTCTTCGCCTTCATCCTCGGTCTGCCGACACTGCGGCTGAGAGCCGACTATCTGGCGATCGTGACCATCGCCGCGGCCGAGGTCGTCCGGCTGCTGTTCAACAGCACCATCTGGGAGTCCGTCACGGGTTCCGCGAACGGTCTCGGCGGATACCACGAGAGCTTCGACGCGGCGAATCCGATACCGCCGGGGACCTACGGCTTCGGCCCGTTCCAGTTCAATGCGAACGACTGGTGGATGCGCATCTTCGGCCTCGCCGTCCTGGCCGTCGCCCTGGTGGTCGTGTGGTTGCTCATGCGAAGCCCCTGGGGCCGCGTGGTCAAGGGCGTCCGCGAGGACGAGGATGCCGTGCGGGCCCTCGGCAAGAACGTCTTCTCGGTCAAGATGCAGGTTCTCGTGCTCGGAGGCGTGCTCGGCTCGCTCGGCGGGGTCGTGCTCGCACTGCCCTCCGCGGTCGTCCCCGGCGTCTACCTCCCGTCGCTGACCTTCTTCCTGTGGACGATCCTGCTGCTCGGAGGCGCGGCCACCATCATGGGGCCGGTTCTCGGCTCGCTCACCTTCTGGCTCATCATGGCGTTCCTGTCCGTGCTGCTGCCGGCCATGTCATCCGCAGGACTGCTGCCCTTCATGACGACCGTGCAGGCGGGCATCGTCCGGTTCATCATCGTCGGCGCCGCGCTCATGCTCATCGTGGTCTTCCGCCCGCAGGGCTTCCTCGGCAACAAGAAGGAGTTGACCTTCAATGCCCGCTAACACGGCGAACATCAAGACGACCGGCCTCCACGTCGATGTGATGGGTCCGGGCTGCAAAAAGGTCGATCCGATCATCGTCGCGGACAACGTGACCCGCGCCTACGGAGGGTTGAAGGCGGTCGATGTCGACCACCTCGAAGTCCCCCGCGGTGCCATCACGGCCCTGATCGGGCCCAACGGCGCGGGCAAGACGACGTTCTTCAACCTCATCACGGGCTTCGACAGGCCGGACTCCGGAAAGTGGTCGTTCAACGGCACACCGTTGACCGGGATGTCCGCCTTCAAGGTGGCGAGGCTCGGCCAGGTGCGCACCTTCCAGCTGACGAAGGCGCTCGGGATGCTGTCGGTCCTGGAGAACATGAAGCTCGGCGCCCAGAACCAGAAGGGCGAGAACTTCTTCGTCGGCCTCGCGCCGGCCCTGTGGCGCAAGCAGGACGACGAGATCGAGGAGAAGGCCATGAGCCTTCTCGCCAAGTTCAAGCTGGACGGCAAGAAGGACGACTACGCGGCGAGCCTCTCCGGAGGCCAGCGCAAGCTCCTCGAAATGGCCCGTGCGCTCATGAGCGATCCGACCCTGATCATGCTGGACGAACCCATGGCCGGCGTGAACCCGGCGCTCACCCAGTCGCTGCTCGAGCACATCCTGGATCTCAAGCGGGAGGGCATGAGCGTCCTCTTCGTCGAACACGACATGCAGATGGTGCGCCACATCGCCGACTGGGTCGTCGTGATGGCACAGGGCAAGGTCGTGGCGGAGGGCCCTCCGGACATCGTGATGAAGGACACCGCCGTCATCGACGCCTACCTGGGCAGCCATCTGGACACCGACCTCGGCATCGTCACCGGCCGGGTCACGGAAGAGGAGACACACTCGTGAGCAACGAATCCGAGACCCGCCTGGTTCTCGACCTCAAGGACCTCACCGCGGGGTACCTCCCCGGTGTGAACATCCTCAACCACTGCTCCGTCTCGGTCCGCGAGGGAGAGCTGATCGGCATCATCGGCCCGAACGGCGCCGGCAAGTCGACGCTGCTCAAGGCGATCTTCGGCCAGGTCAAGGTCCGCGGCGGGGAGATCCTCCTCAACGGCGAGGACATCACCGGGTTGAAGGCCAACAAGCTCGTGGCCAGGGGCGTCGGCTACGTGCCGCAGAACAACAACATCTTCCCCACGCTCAGCATCCAGGAGAACCTCGAGATGGGCATCTTCCAGAAGCCCAAGGCCTTCGCGGAACGCCTCGACTTCGTCGTGAGCATCTTCGGCGAGCTGGGCTCGCGGTTGAAGCAGCGTGCCGGCTCGCTCTCCGGCGGCGAACGCCAGATGGTCGCGATGTCGCGCGCGCTCATGATGGAGCCACACGTGCTGCTGCTCGACGAGCCCTCGGCAGGGCTGTCGCCGGTGCGCCAGGACGAGGCGTTCATCCGGGTGTCCGAGATCAACAAGGCGGGCGTGACCATCGTCATGGTCGAGCAGAATGCGAGGCGCTGCCTGCAGATCTGCGACCGGGGTTACGTGCTCGATCAGGGCAAGGATGCCTACACGGGCACAGGGCGCGAATTGCTGCACGATCCGAAGGTGATCAGCCTCTACCTCGGAACGCTCGGCGAAGACGCCGCGTAGCCCCGCACAGGGCCATCCCGACGGTCCGGCAGCGAACCGTTCGGAGAACCGTGCATCGCCCAGCGTGAAAGCCCACGAAAAAGGCCCCGACCGAACCGGTCGGGGCCTTTCTCAGTGGACTACTTGTTGATGCGCTTGAAATCGTTCGTCGCGTCGTACTGGAAGATACCAATCGTCGCCTGGGTCGGGTCGCCGACCTTGTCGAACTTGATTCCACCGGACGGGCCGTCGTAGTCGACGACGCCACCGGCGTTGATGATCTTCGCGGCGGCAGCGAAGGTGGTCGCCTTCTTGCCGTTGCCCGAACCGCCAGAGACCTCCTGGAGCTTGGCCGCGATGTCCTTGCCGACGGTCGACTTGGCCGCGAGTGCCGCCAGCGCGCTGAGAATGACAGCGTCGTAGCTCTCGGCAGCGTAGGTGAACTCGGTCAGCTTCTCGCCGTTGTTGGCCGCAGCCCAGTTGTCGATGAGCCGCTGCTGGAAGTTGTCGTTCAGCAACGGGCCGGGGATCGTTCCCTTGGCGCCGGTGAGGGTGCCGGGAGCGAACTGGTCCTTGTAGTGGCTGGTGTTGCCGTCAACCAGGTAGACGTGGCTCATGTCGTAGCCGGCATCCTTCAGCGCCGGGAGGATCGTCTTCGACTGGTCGAAGGAGATCACCTGGATCGCGTCGGGCTTCTGGGCCATGATCGCCGAGATCTGCGCGGTGAAGGTGGTGTCGCCGTCGTTGAAGAACTGGGTTCCCACGACCTTGCCGCCCGCATCCTCGAACGCCTTCTGGGTGACCTTCTGGAGGCCGGTACCATAGGCGTCGTTGAGCGCGATGATCCCGAGGGTGCTTGCGCCGTCCTTCGCGATCAGGTTGCCGAGGACCTCGCCCTGCAGGTTGTCGGACGGCGCCGTACGGAAGTACAGGCCGTCATCCGCGTAGGTGGTGAAGTCCGGCGAGGTGTTCGACGGGGAGAACAGGATCGTTCCCGCACCGATGACCTGGTCGATGACCAGCTTCGAAACACCGGATGCCGCGGCGCCGATGATGACCGACACCTTCTGGTTCAGCAGCTTGGGAACCGTCGTGGCGTATGCCTTGTTGTCCGGGTCGCCCGAGTCGCCGAGGGTGAGGTCGATCTTGATGCCGAGCTTGGCATCGTTGATGTCCTTCACGGCGAGGAGGACACCCGCTTCCTGGGGTGGCCCGAGGAATGCCAGGGAACCGGTCTCCGGCGTCAGGGTGCCCATCTTGAGCGTAAGGTTCTGCACCGGGCCGGCCGACTTCTCGGGTGTGTTCGACGGCGACGAGCATCCGCCCAGCACCATCGCGCCGATTCCGACCATGGCAATGCCACCGAGAATCGACTTCATGTGCCGAGAGCGGGAGGCTTTGGCCTTCGTAAATACGCTCATGTTGCTCCTTGTATTTCGACTATTCCTGAAAGTTGGCAGTGTGTTACTGCCTCCCGTAAAAGTATTGCCCACAGCGAATAAGCACAAACAAAAGCGAGTTACAACGTCATAACACTGCTAAATCGTTATCAATAGTGTCGTAAACATGCGTAACCGGCCCTTTGAGGCACGATTTCATCATTTAACGACCGTGGAACCGGCCGGCTGGAACCTGCTTTCGCCGTCGTACTTGTAGATGCCGTAGTGGGCGCTCTGCGGATCGCCGTGGGCGTCGAAGGTGATCATGCCGGAGACCCCGTCGTAATCGATGTCCGTCTGCGTCTTGAGGACGTCGAGGCATTCCCCGTAGCTCAGGCACTTGATGCCCCGCGCCGACACGGCCTGCAGGGTGCGCGCGACGGCCTCACCGCTGTCGTCCTTGGCGGAGGATGCGGCAAGAGCCGCGAGGATCGTCGCGTCGTACGCCTCCGCCGCGTAGCGGTAGTCGGCGACGTTCGGGTCGGCGGCCTTGACTCTCGCCTTGAACGCATCGTCCGCAACGGCGCCCTCGAGGATGCCATTGACGTTCGTCAGGGTGCCGTTCGGCAGCGCCTGCGAGTAGTCGGCCATCGCCCCGCCGCTGAGCCACAGCTTCGCGGCGCCAAGTCCGGCGGCGGAGCGGCCGGTGATGATGGCCTTGTTCTGCTCCATGGCGGTGAACGGGCTCGCGACGACCACGACATCCGGTTTCGCCTTGGCCACGTCGGCGACAACCGTGGCGATCGTGCTCGCGGCGGTGATCTTCTGCGTGGCGACGAGGGAGCCGCCCGCCTTCTTGAGGGCCTTCGAGAATGTGCCGTGGACGGCGTTGCCCTGGTCGTCGTCGAAGAAGATGAGGGCCGCCTTCACGCCCTTGGTCTTTCCGAGGAACTGCGCGAGCGCCGTGCCCTCCAGCGCATCGGAGGGAACGGTGCGGAACAGGTAGCCGGCGTCGTTTGCCGTGCTGAGGGCGGGGGCACTGGCCGCGGTCGCGATCATGGCGACCTTGGCCTCGACGATCTTGGGCAGCAGGCGCAGCGACAGGACGGACGATGACGGCCCGACGATCACATCCGTCTTCTTGGCGATCAGGTCGGCCA
>Ga0157371_10002256_pt1 | contig 18605 bp, 13 predicted proteins | sample C45metaG_FD_113462 | JGI IMG/M metagenome (GOLD analysis project Ga0157371, IMG submission 113462) | Corn rhizosphere microbial communities from Kellogg Biological Station, Michigan, USA - C4-5 metaG | ecosystem: Host-associated > Plants > Roots > Rhizosphere > Soil | place: USA: Michigan...
AAAGAAGCCCAACCACCTTTTTCATCCATTGATGACAAACGAAGTTCGTTGAACCATAATTCGCCGCAGGCCGAGGCCGCATTTGTATTTTCAACGCCCATCAAAATTCCGCCTACTTCAGCAAGATTGGGATTTCCCATTATGGAATAGGTCTGGCCATTAGCCTGTGTTTGTGAATACAATGCATTGACAGGAGAACTGGATAAATTTCGCTGGGTTTTGATAGCAGTGAGCGCAGAAAGATCAAGATCAAGATTATTACTTTGTATCCATAAACTATCGTTATAAGCCTGGCTGTTCGGATCCAAGCCTGTATTAAGCGGCGTAAGTCTTAAAGGAATTCTTATTTCATAATAATTGCTCACGAAATCGCTTCCGATTCTTATCACCGCAGTCAGATCATTATTATTTAAAGTAGTAGTTTGATTCTTTTCCGCATGGATATACATTTGAAGCTTTCTGAACTGGCGAAGGTCTTTGTTTACAAAAGTCTGGAAAACCGCCTTGCCATCATTTTTTGCAAGATTGCAAAACTGCAAAGTAAGCGATTGCTCGTTCTGTAAAAGATTAACACCGTTGTTACTTAACGTTTGAACACGCTGAATATCGCGCGGAGTACGATATGGCAGTGGAGTTCGTTTATCATTTTCCTCAATATTTACCGCACCTACATTAAAATCATTTTCAGAAGTTGGCGAATAATTTCCTGAAGAATCGAGTTTATATTGAAACTTCCTCCAGCTATTTCTTACAAGGCTCAATGTTCCGAAGCGAACTGTAACGCTGTCCTGGAAGCCTGTTAAGAACATTCGCATAAACCGGATCGATTTAAAATCCGGGATATTTCCAACCTTTTTATCATAAGAATCAATTGGTATTCTCAACTGGTACCAGGTTTCATTCCTGGAACTACCATCAACCAGCTTTACGCCAACCACTTTTTTATCTATAATATAATTGTGACCAATGTTCATCTCCGTATCAGTTGGAGGTTTCAGGTCAACGATATATTGAAAATACTCTTCCGTCTCGTTCAGCGTATTATCCCGATTCAAATCTTCCTGGTCAGGATATAAAGTTGCTGCCGAAGAAAATTGTGATTTATTATCTGCGATTGGCGAATTACCCTGTGGATTATTAAAATATTTGTAACGGGCAAGGATGTCTGCACCTTCTGCATCAAGCCGTCCGCCGCGGTAATATTGGTAATTATCCGAAGAAGGATCCGCCAATGCATCGTGGTACACCTTGGAATTTGTTCCAAAATTAGCAGCGAGAATATTCAGGTAATCACTTCTTCTAAAAGCTCTTTCTGCACTATCCGTCAATCCATCAAAACCAACATCCTGGTAAGGCCTGTCTGCCGGATCGGTACTAAAAGCATTCGTAACCTGTATCGGGTTTCTCGGTACAAGTCCCCAAACTGAAGTATCTACCTGTGCGGGCAAATTTGGAGTAGGCAAACCATTTTCGTAAAATCTTCTTGAATCTTTCAGAACATCTTCTGAAACATTACCGAGATCGATGTAAAATTGTCCTCCGGTGCTGCTTGGATCATTAATAAAAGGATCCTGAACCCAGCATTCAATGTATTGAATATTAGCCGTTTCAAAATCCGTTTGATCAAGGCTTCGCATCAAGCCGCCCCACTTAGTTGTTGGGTTTAAAAATTTACCGTTGCCATTCAGATCCAATCTTGAAGCATCATAATTATAAGGTCCGCGATCTGACGGATAATAAGAAAGATCAAAAGTGATCAATTGATTCTGCCCAAAGTCCGTTGTTCGTTGAGGGAATATCTCCGATTGTGAAACCGCACGGACTCTTGGATCTGAAAGCAATTTTTTGTTTCCCCTGAGTGGATTGTTTACATTTTTTGGATCCTGCAGGGTCGGTTCGATTTGGTACCACGATATCCGCGCCCTGTTTTTCCCATAGACAAGGCTATTGGTTGAATCTGATTCAGGAAAAAGAAGTGTTCCATTTTTATCAGTAGCGCCATGAGGAGTCGAAGCAAGCGCCCAACTTATTGGTGGGAAACGCAGATCAATATCACTTTTACTTCCTTCAAAATCGTCAATATAAACTACACCATTATTTCCTTTGCCTATTTGTGGCGCATGCCCGGGTTTTAAAAACGCAGCTTCCCCATAAGCGGTTATTGATGAAGGGGCAGTGGAATTATAGAAAGGAAGTTTATTCAAAATTTTTGTCAGGCGAGGCATATCTCTCCTGTAACTCCCGTCCAGTCCAAACATTGAATTTCTTATCGGATCTTCCCCATAATCAACTTTTGTAAAAAAAGGCCGTTCACTGAGCCGCACCATTGTTCCACCTAATGAAAACTGCTCTTTAGCAGTATTTTTAAGCATATAATCAAGTCTCAGGCCCATATAACTTTTTTGCTGCAAACCAAAAGAGGCATTGTTTTCATAATTTACCTGCACAGGAATCCCGGAGTTGATAATCGCCTGGTTAATTACCTTGATCGTTCCTAAGTCATAATTGATGGTGTAATCAATATTTTCGGCCAGCTGTCTTCCGCCTGCTGTTACGCTAACGGAACCGGGAGGAATATTATAACCAATACTGATATCTGAAGAAGAGGTAGTTTTTGCTGTTCCTTCCAGCACAAACCGATCAAGATTTGGAAATTGTTGCTGCGCGATCGTTTTTATTGAATCATAGAGTGGATAATACAAACTATCTGCCCCAATCGCAGGGTTACTGAAAACTTTCGGAGCAAGCGCGCGCCCGAAAGGTTCCAAAACCGGGAAAATAATTCTGCTGTATTGAGATAAAACCGTATAACCTTCAATATAATCAAATACTCCATCCGGTTGCGGATCGTTCTGGCTATTCAACCTGTCTAAATTATCGAGTGTCAAAAGTGGCGTTCCCTGGTTCAGATCACCAAAAGGTAAATATCTTTTTGCTCCAAACCCCGGCTGTTGATACAATACATTTAACTGGAAATCCTGCGGGTCAAGTGAACCATAACCAACGCTGTATACGTTCTTCATCATCAGTTGCCAGATGGGAAGTTTTGGTCTTTGAGAGGTCGCCTTCAGCAATTTTAAAAACAAAATCTTTTGATTGCTTGATGAAGAATCGGGAGGCACGTCCTGTGAAAATTCGCCCACCTGGTAAATCCTTCCATTGTAGGAATATTGGAAAGCAACGGCCAACACTTCATCAGGTTGTAGTGGCTGACTTAATGATAAAAAGCCTGCTCTCCTGTTAAAAATATATTGACTGGAATCTAATTTTCTTGCGAAAGTCTTTTCAAAATCCTGAACCGGATTCAATCCCATGGAAAGCAACTGGTTATTGATAAGTGTTGAATTGCGGCTACCCGGCGCCCTGATAATGGAAGAATATTCGTTGTTTGTATTATTATCCGGCAAAGTACCTGTAACTGTAAAATTGTGGTATGGATTTGCTTCTCCCAGGTCCATCAAACCCACCACTTCCCTTGCATCTGTAGTAGCCCCATTTTTATTAGTTACCCAAACCTCCAATCTCAATATCTGTACCGGCGTAATAACTGCCGGTGCATTACTCATTACTTTATCATAGTTCTGCCGAAAATACTGGGCTAACAGAAAGTGCCTGTTTTCTTCGTATTCATCTGCTTTAATTTCAAAGTGAGTGGCTGTATTGCCGCCTTGCAAATTCATCGATTGCCGCTGCGATTTTTGGTTGGCGAGCACACCGGTTACATATAATTTTCCGAATTGTAACTGTGTCTTTACACCGAACAGTGATTGCGCTCCTGGAATCAAATTACTTCTTAATGGAAAAGACACATTTCCTGCCTCAAAACGTTTTAAAATTTCATCTTCCGTTCCTGTGTAATCCAGTTTCAGCTGGTTGGTAAAATCAAAATTGGCAAGCGTGTTATAACTGATCGGGAATTTCATTTTATCACCAATGTTGGCAATCACATTCAATTGCGCAGCCATATTAAAATCAAAACCTCCATTCCTTCTTGCCCTTTCAGGAAGCGTTGGATTTTTTACATTCTGGCCCTGGTAACCGGCTGTCACATCAATATTACCCTGTGGCTGAATATCAACTTTACCATTTCCGAACAACCGGTTGAATAAATTATCGTAAACACTAAGTTTCGGTTTTATTTGTCCGCGATTCAAAATGCTGAGCGTATTCGCTCTCTTTTGAAAATAACTGATCTCAGCTTTTTTAGCTTCCATTGCCCTGAATTGTTCAGCAGTGTAGGTAGCGGGCGTTCTGTAATAATGAGTTCCTACTTTCTCATAAATAGTATAAGTTTTTGTAACCGGATCATACGCTACAGAATCATTGATATTGGGTGGATTTTGAAAATCAAAAACATTTGGCCTGGCAGAAAGAAAATCACCTCGGGTATCATGAAGCGGAAAAGGAAGGCTGTCGTTATTTACAACTGCTGAAGAGTCTTGTGCTGACGCATGAGAAGTTCCTGCAATAGTTAGCACTATTGTAAACACCCAGAAAAATACCAACCGTATATAATTTGGCGCTTCTCGCTTTATGAACATTCCCGCAAATTATTTTAGGTAGATTTCTATCAAATGGCTTTTAGTGCTTTTTTTATTAAAATTTCAAGGGAATTAATTGAAGGTTCGTTCATTATAATTTTTTTGATGGCTTGTTCTGCCACTGGACGCGAGATGCCCAAAGCTATTAGTGCATTTAACGCGTCCTGATCGAAACTATTGCCAATTGCCACACTTGCTGCTGACCCGGAAGTTATTTTCGATACTTTGTCTTTTAATTCCAACACCAAACGTTCCGCCGTTTTTCTACCGATTCCTTTCACGCCTTCCAATGCAGAAGTATGTTTCATGACAATTGCCGCGCTTATTTCATGCGGCTTCATACTGGACAACATCATTCTTGCTGTTGCTGCACCAACGCCAGAAACACTTATCAACAACACAAACATTTCTTTTTCCATAGGATCAAAAAAGCCGTACAAAGTATGCGCATCTTCCTTTACCTGCAAATGTGTATAAAGTTTTCCTTCATCTAAATTCTGTATATGCACATACGTGTTGAGGCTGATATTTACTTCATAGCCAATCCCATGCACATCTACAAAAACGACAGCGGGATTTTTATAAGAAAATTTTCCTGACAGATATGCGATCATAATTTTTTAAAGACGCTCAAAAATAAGTAATTCGACTTAATGCATGCCATATTATCAATTAAAAAATTATTGTTTCGGCATTCAATAACGTGGATGTCGTATTTTTATCGCCTGAATTAAAACTTTTTTTATAGAAAATGAATAATAAAATTTCCGCGGCTATTACTGCTTTAGGCGCTTACGTACCCGAATACAAGCTTACGAATGCCGAACTTGAAACCATGGTTGAAACATCCGATGAATGGATAAAAACCCGCACTGGCGTTGAAGAAAGAAGAATTTTAAAAGGAGAAAATATGGGTGTTTCTAAAATGGCAGTGCCTGCGGTTTTAGAACTTTGTAAAAAAAGAGGAATGGATCCGATCGAAATCGATTGCATCATTTGCTGCACCGTTACTCCTGATATGACCTTTCCTGCAACTGCCAATATTATTTCCTACGAAGTCGGCGCTTCCAACGCATTTGGATTTGATCTTTCCGCCGCATGTTCCGGTTTTTTATTTGGAGTAACCACCGGCGCGTCTTTAATTGAAAGCGGCCGTTATAAAAAGGTCGTCGTTGTTGGTACAGATAAAATGAGCGGGATTGTAGATTATAGCGACCGAAAAACATGTGTACTTTTTGGAGATGCGGCAGCCGCCATTTTATTAGAACCGAATGAAGATGGGTATGGAGTAAAGGATAGCCTGCTAAAAACTGATGGCGTCGGCTGTGAATACTTAAAAATGGTAGCAGGCGGCTCAGCAAAACCTGCTTCTGTAGAAACTGTTTTGGCGAAGGAGCATTTCATCTATCAGGAAGGACCACAGGTTTTTAAGTTTGCTGTAAAAGGAATGGCGGACGTTTCTTATGAATTGTTACAAAGAAATCATCTTACCGGCGATGATATTGCGTGGCTTGTGCCACACCAGGCAAACAAAAGAATAATTGATGCAACAGCCAACCGAATGGGGCTGAGCATGGACAAGGTAATGATCAATATCCAAAAGTATGGAAATACTACTTCTGCCACCATTCCTCTTTGTTTGTATGAATGGGAAAAGGAATTGAAAAAAGACGACCTTATTGTGCTTTCTGCATTTGGCGGCGGATTTACCTGGGGCGCTACTTTAGTGAAGTGGGCATATGATACTGAACAATAAAAGGTGAATGGAATTACATTTGTTTTACAGATAATTAAGGAACAATATTTGAGTCAATAAGTGGAAACAAATATTTTTTCTTATGGATAAAAGAGAAAAACTCAACTCAATGGAAAAGATGATTCGTGAGTTGGACGATATCGTTAACAGCCAGACTTCTTTATTGAAAAAAATTTCGCAGTTGGAGGCAGAAAATATCAATTTGGGCAACAGCCTGTTGCAAAAGAAATTACCGGAAATACATTCAAACGCTGATGATACTTTGAATACCGCTTCTCAACTGGTGACACAATTTACTGAAGTCAAAGACAAATTCATCAAAGACAATAAACTGGATGAAGCGCCACCGGTATCATAGTAAACTAATAATTATCACGATTTTTATATTAAGAAATTATTTTAAATAATGAATTCACTCGACAATAAAGTAGCGTACATAACCGGAGGAAGCAAAGGAATCGGTTATGGTATTGCCAAAGCCATGCTTGCTCTTGGAATGAAAGTCGCCATCACAAGTCGCCATTTTGATGCTGCAAAGACAGCTGCAGATTCATTAACTAAAGATGGTTCAAAAATTCTGCCGTTAGAATCTGATGTAAGTTCACTGGAAAGTGAAAAAAAAGCAATACAAAAAGTAATTGATCAATTTGGGCAACTGGATGTATTGATTGCTAATGCAGGAGTTGGGCATTTTGCACCGATCGACAGTTTGAGCGAGGAAGATTGGAAAAAGACGATTGACACCAACCTCACCGGCGTTTTTAACAGCGTAAAAGCTTCAGTAGAAGAATTAAAAAAATCAAAAGGATATATTATTACGATTGCAAGCCTTGCCGGAATCAATTTTGTTGAAAACGGCGCTGCTTATAATGCGAGCAAGTTTGGCCTTGTCGGTTTCACACAAGCCATTATGCTCGATCTTAGAAAACTTGATGTAAAAGTGACTACCATAATGCCGGGTTCTGTCGCTACCTATTTTAATGACCACACGCCGAATGAAGCTGACTCCTGGAAAATTCAACCTGAAGATATCGGCCAATTGGTAATTGATCTTTTAAAAATGCCGGCAAGAACATTACCAAGCAAGATTGAAGTTCGGCCTTCCAAAACTTCAAAATCATAAAATAAAAACGATGGAAATTTCTTGATTTACTGTTTTATCGAAAATTCCTAATCTTCCTAAATCACTTTAGTTACGCTATTCAAACAATCCTTTATTCAAAAGCTGCAAGGTTTTTTCTTTATGCTCATGCGAAACAAGAATTGAAATATTGTGCTGACTACCGCCAAAGCTTACCATTCTTACAGGAACTTCCTTTAAACTATTAAACACTTTTGCCAGAAGATGTTCTGTTTTGGCTATGTGATAACCAACAATGGAAACGATCGTCTGATCGTTGTCTATCTCAATATTACCAAACATTTCTAATTCCTTAACGATCTGGCTTAAATTGGAATCGTTATCAATAGTGAGAGAAACCGCTACTTCTGAAGTAGTGATCATATCGATAGAAGTCTCATATTTTTCAAACACTTCAAATATCTTTCTTAAAAAGCCATAAGCAAGCAACATGCGGCTGCTTTTTATTTTTATTGCCGTTATAGAATCCTTTGCAGCAATCGCTTTCACTCCTTCTGCATCTGAATCTCTTTCTATCAAAGTTCCGGGAGCTTCCGGTTCCATTGTGTTGAGCAACTTTACCGGGAAATTAAAATATTGTGCCGGCCAAATGCTCGCCGGATGTAAAATTTTGGCTCCGAAATAAGCCAATTCCGCAGCTTCATCAAAACATAAATGCTTTATCGGTTTCGTATTTTTTACAATGCGGGGATCATTGTTGTGCATTCCACTTATGTCTGTCCATATTTCACAAACAGAAGCATCAACCGCGGCAGCAATTAAGGAAGCGCTATAATCACTTCCGCCACGTTTCAGGTTATCAATTTCTCCTTTTGCATTGCGGCAAATATATCCTTGAGTTACAAAAAGTTTTGTGCCTTTATTCGCCAAAAGCAATTTGGTTAACTTCTCCCTTATTACTGCAACCTGTGGCTCACTATTCTGATCGATATTCATAAACTCAAGCGCAGGAAGCCATACATGTGCTATTTTCTGCTCATTTAAGTAAATGCTGAAAAGCTTTGTGCTGAGCAATTCGCCCTGCGCCAAAATATCTTTGTTCAATGCTTCACTGTAAGATATCTTTAAAATAATATTCAAAAACTCGAAATGCTCAGCAAGAACGTCCAACGCTTTTTGAAAGTAGATTTCGTTTTGTAAAAGATCAACTATAAATTTCTGATAATGGTTTTCGAGCGCATCAATTCTTTTTTTTGCCACCTCACGATCACCTTTTGATAAGGCATCACTTATTTCTGTAAGTGCATTGGTTGTTCCGCTCAAAGCACTGAGAACAATTATTTTTGTTTCATCATCTTTCGTGATGAGTTTTCTTATTTCAGCCATTCTTTCAGGCTTCCCCACACTCGTGCCTCCAAACTTCATTATTTTCATAGCATGAACCTTTTAAGGATTTTTTTAATTTAAAATAAAAACGCGCGCAAAATTATTTTATATAAAAAAACTTTCCAAAAAGAATAGTGACGGGCTTTTCACAAACGGAGAAGGCTTTTTTTATTTTTAATTTTAGTTTTTACCTTTTAGTTTTGCCCGTTGGCTAAATAATAGCAAAAAGATTTAATGAATTATTAATGGGAAGAATATTTGAAGTAAGAAAGGCGACCATGTTTGCCCGGTGGGACAAGATGGCAAAGCAGTTCACCCGTATTGGAAAAGAAATTGATATTGCCGTAAAACAAGGCGGCCCTGATCCTGACAATAATCCTTCTTTACGTCGTTGCATTTTAAATGCTAAGGCAGTGAATATGCCGAAAGACCGCGTGGAAGCTGCGATCAAGCGGGCAATGGGTAAGGATAAATCAGATTATCACGAAGAAGTGTATGAGGGATATGCGCCTCACGGTGTGGCTGTTTTGGTAGAAACTGCTACTGACAATCCTACAAGAACCGTTGCCAATGTGCGCATGCATTTTAATAAAGCAAATGGATCTCTTGGAACAAGCGGCAGCGTCTCTTTCCTGTTCAATCATATGGGTGAGTTTAAAATAAAAAATAAAAATGTTGAGATGGAGGAACTGGAATTTGAACTGATTGATTACGGCCTCGAAGAAATTGGTGAAGACAGCGAAGGAAATATTATTATCCGCACTCCTTTTGTGGAATTCGGAAACATGAATAAAGCATTGGAAGAAAAGAAGATTGAAGTAATAACTGCAGAACTTACGAGAATACCCACCACGACGGTTGAACTTTCGGACGAAGATGCAGAAGATGTTTTGAAATTAGTAGATAACCTTGAACAGGACGAAGATGTTCAGAAGGTGTATCATAATTTGAAATAGAAAAGAAAATAACAATCTATGTGATATCTTGCTTTTGGGGCACGAACATGAATCTGTTCCTTCCTGCCATTTGAACGATTTTCGGCAATTTCCGGTGCTAAAATCACTATTTGGTGATTAATACCGATTTTGTAAACTGCTGAATGAAACACCGGCCCTTCGCCGGGCTTTTACTTTCCTTAACAGGCTTATATTTGCAATCCAAAATATTTTAAATAAACCAATAATAAGAGGATGTACAGAACGAACACATGTGGCGAATTAAGAATTGCAGATGCCGGAAAAGAAGTTACACTTGCAGGATGGGTGCAAACGATCAGGAAATTTGGAAGCATCACTTTTGTTGATCTTCGTGACAGGTACGGAATTACTCAATTGCTTTTTAATGAAAAACTTACAGAGCAACTTGATAAAAATCTATTAGGAAGAGAATTTGTAATTCAGGTGAAAGGAATTGTTTCAGAAAGAAGCAATAAGAATAAAAATATTCCTACCGGCGATGTAGAAATTTTAGTTTCAGAATTTTAAGTGCTGAACAAATCTGCTGTTCCGCCTTTTACTATCCAGGACGATACTGATGGAGGAGACGATTTAAGGATGAAGTATCGCTTTCTCGACCTGAGAAGAAATGCAGTTAAAAAAAACCTGGAATTACGTTATGCAACTAATCGTGCAACAAGAAATTATTTGCATCAACAAGGTTTTGTGGATATTGAAACTCCTTTTTTAATCAAATCAACCCCCGAAGGTGCAAGAGATTTCGTGGTTCCAAGCCGTATGAATGCAGGAGAGTTTTATGCACTACCGCAATCTCCTCAAACATTTAAGCAGTTATTAATGATAAGTGGCTACGACCGCTATTATCAGATCGTGAAATGTTTTCGTGACGAAGACTTACGAGCTGACAGGCAGCCTGAATTTTCCCAAATCGATTGTGAAATGTCATTTGTAGAACAGGAAGACATTTTGCAAATGTTTGAAGGGCTGATCAAATATATTTTTAAAGAAGTAAAAAACATCGATTATACAGAATCGGTGCAAAGAATGACCTGGGAAGATGCAATGTGGAATTATGGAAATGATAAACCCGACATTCGATTTGAAATCAAATTAGCTAATCTTAAAGTAGAAGGGAAAAATCATTTTGAAGAACTAAGCAATACCGACTTTCCGGTATTCAAAAATGCAGAAACTGTTTTAGCTATATCCATACCCGGTGGCAGTGATTATTCAAGAAAACAAACAGATGAATTAACTGAATGGGTGAAGCGTCCACAAATAGGAATGAGCGGACTTGCTTTTGTAAAATTCAATGAGGACGGAACTTTAAAAAGCAGTTTTGATAAATTCTTCACGGCAGATCAATTAAAATCATTGGCGAATTTTTCGAAAGCAAAGCCAGGTGATCTCATTTTAATTCTTGCCGGCAAAGAAGAACGTACGAGAAAAGCCATCAGTGACTTGCGTTTATACATCGCCGATAGATTGGGTTTGCGTAAAGCTGAGCAATTTAAATTGTTGTGGATCACAGATTTTCCATTGTTTGAATATGATGAAGAGGAAAATCGTTGGGTAGCACGTCATCATCCATTTACCTCTCCCAAACCAGAAGATATTGAAGTAATGATCAACAACAATCCGTCGATTGAAAACGCAGAAAAATATCTCGAACATCCATATGCAAAAATTAAAGCGAATGCGTATGATATGGTTTTAAATGGAAATGAAATTGGCGGCGGTTCTATAAGGATATTTCAAAGGGATCTTCAGGAAAAAATGTTTGCAGCCTTAGGAATGAGCAAGGAAGAAGCGCAACACAAATTTGGATTCTTGCTCGGCGCTTTTGAATATGGCGCACCACCCCATGGTGGTATTGCATTTGGTTTCGACAGGCTTTGCGCTATTTTGGGCGGAAGTGAATCTATTCGCGATTTTATTGCTTTTCCAAAAAACAACAGCGGACGCGATGTGATGATTGATGCGCCCGCAACCATTGATCAAAAACAGTTAAATGAATTGAATATTAAATTGGTGAAAAAATCTTTAATTACAAATGATTGACTTTACTATTTATCTTTAAAATTATGATCGCCTTATGGCAAATGAATTAAACAATTTCAGTGAAATAATAGCGCACTGTAAAGAGTATGGTTACATTTTTCCTTCAAGTGAAATTTATGACGGATTAAGCGCAGTGTATGATTACGGGCAAAATGGTGCACAATTAAAAAAGAACATCCGCGATTATTGGTGGAAGAGTATGACGCAGCTGCACGAAAATATTGTAGGTATTGATGCGGCTATTTTTATGCATCCGCTTACTTGGAAAGCCAGTGGCCACGTTGATAATTTCAGCGACCCTATGATCGATAATAAAGACAGCAAGAAAAGATATCGTGTGGATCATTTGATTGAAAATTTTGCTGATGAGCAGGCTGCTGCAGGGAAAAAAGAACTGGCAAAAGAAGTGATCACTGTGATGGAAAAATTATTATCAAAAGATGATTTTGCCGGATTAAAAAATTTAATAGAAGACAACAAGATAAAATGCCAAATCAGCGGAAGCTGCAACTGGACAGATATTCGACAGTTTAATTTAATGTTTCAAACAAAACTAGGAAGCATCAGCGGAGAAGCCGACACTATTTATTTACGTCCTGAAACCGCACAAGGTATTTTCGTAAATTTTTTGAATGTCCAAAAAACAGGCAGAATGAAAATTCCTTTTGGGATTGCACAAACAGGAAAAGCTTTCAGAAATGAAATTGTAGCACGCCAGTTTATTTTCAGAATGCGCGAATTCGAACAAATGGAAATGCAATTCTTTGTCCGTCCGGGCACTGAAATGCACTGGTACAATTACTGGAAAGCAGAAAGATTGAAGTGGCATGAAAGCCTTGGCCTTCCGGCAGAAAAACTTCGGTATCATGATCACGTGAAACTCGCGCACTATGCGAACGCAGCTGTCGATATAGAGTTTGAATTTCCATTTGGGTTTAAAGAACTTGAAGGGATTCACTCACGAACAGATTATGATCTGAAACAACACCAGGAACTAAGCAAAAAGAAATTACAATATTTCGACAATGAACTTAAAGAAGATGGCAAACCGTATGGAAATTATATTCCTTACGTGGTAGAAACTTCTGTTGGCTTAGATCGTTTGTTCCTAACCGTTATAAGCACCGCTTACGCCGAGGAAAAGTGGACTCGTGAAGATGGAACTGAAGACAGCCGTGTCGTACTTCGCATTCCTCCAAAGATTGCTCCTTACAAGCTCGCTATTCTTCCTTTGGTGAAAAAAGATGGTCTTCCTGAAATTGCAAGAGATTTGATAAACGAATGCAAGGAAAGTTTTTACACGTTTTATGAAGAAAAAGACAGCATTGGAAAACGCTATAGGAGAATGGATGCGATCGGTACACCTTTTTGCGTTACCATTGATCACCAAACCAAAGAAGACAATACAGTTACGATTCGTTATAGGGACAACATGATACAGGAAAGAATTTTTCTTACAGATGTAAGAAAAATAGTAAATGAAAAGATCGGTAATTAACCGCGATTATCCCTAAAAGCAAACGAATAAATAAGTTGAATTTGTATTATGCATGAAAAACTACTTCTGATTTATCCATAAGATTCAAGGTGAATCGCTTTCCTGTCGTATCCCAGCGCCGCAATCTTTTTCCGCGCATCATCGATCATAAATTTCCAACCACATAAGTAAAAGGAAGCGGGCTTCAGGTCATTCAGATCTTTGCAGGCCCTATTATTTGTCTGGCAAATTGCTTCATACAAATCGTGAACGTAACCTTTGTGTCCTTCCCAATCTTCACGGCTCAATGTTGGCATATAATGAAAATTATCGAGTTCCTTTTCCAAAGCTTTCATTTCATCATAATATAACAAGTCTTGTTTGGTGCGGCATCCAAAAATTAAATACAAATTTTGATGAGCAACATCGTGAAGCTTGATATAATTCACCATACTTCTGAATGGGGCTATACCGGTGCCGGTACAAATAAAAAAGAGATCTCTTTCAATATTTACAGGCAAAATGAACCCTCCCTGAGGACCACGGAAAACCAGTTCTGACCCAACTTTTACTTCGTTAAAAAGGTATGTACTTCCTGCTCCACCTTCCAAAATCACAATCAGCAATTCGAAAACATTAGAGCCATCAGGCCAGCTTGCAATTGAATAACTGCGCCATCTCTTATTAATTTTTTCATGAATCGGAAGATCGAGAGTTACAAACTGCCCGGCTATAAAATCGAAAGATGGTGCATCTTTTACCTTGATAAAAAATCGCCTGGTATTATAAGTAGCGACTTCAATTCGGATAACAGTTCCGGTGTGCCAGGGTGCTGATGCCATGCAATATTTTTTGCGGAAAATACAACCGATATTTTGAATGGAAAATTAATTTTAATCCAATGAATAAGCGGATACATTAACCACAAATTTTTTCTGTTAACCCTGCAAAATAAAATCATTTAGAATTTGCACGTTTACTGAGAGGCTAAAAACTTGTTATAAATCAAGTTGAGACGCACTATTTAAAAATCATGATTTATTTTTGCAAACGTTCAGAAAAAGCAGAGGAATGAATCTTGATGTGTTGATGAATAGTTATTCAAATGATCCCCGCGTTTTTAAAATTGTGGATAAGATCGTATTACCTGAACCACAGCACATCCATCTTTCCGGACTTTTTGGAAGCGCTTCACAATTTGTTTTTTCCGCAGTTTTTAATCACCCCGTTTCTTCCAAAATAAATCATTTAGTGATTTTGAGAGACGCAGAAGAAGCTGCTTACTTTCATAACACGATTGAAAATCTCACAAAAGCTCTTGACGTTTTTTATTTTCCTTCTTCATTTAAAAATAAGAAAAACTTTCAGCAGCTAAACAACAGCCACGTGATGTTGAGAACCGAGGCATTGACAAAATTAAGTGCCGGTGGAAAAAAGAAGGTATTGGTGACGTACGCAGAAGCGCTTTTTGAAAAAGTGGTTTTGTCAAAATCACTTTCAGCAAATATTATTTCTTTTAAACAGGGAGAAGAAATAAAAACGGATGAATTGCTTGCCCGCTTTGTAGATCATGGTTTTAGCCGGACAGATTTTGTTTATGAGCCGGGGCAGTTTGCGGTGCGCGGCGGAATTCTTGATATTTATTCGTTCGGAAATGATAAACCTTACCGTATAGAATTGTTTGGTAATGAAATTGACAGCATTCGTTTGTTTGATCCCGAAACTCAATTAAGTGAGCGAAAGCTTCAGCAGGTGAATATTATCCCAAATGTAGAAACACAATTTTCGGCGGGAGAAAAAGTTTCATTATTGAATTTCTTACCTGAAAATACTGTCGTATGGAATGAAGACTGGGAATTTATAAAACAGCTGATTGAGCAGCAGGAAGAAGATCTAAAGGAAGCAATCAGTAACCCGCAAAGGTCAACCAGTGAAGAAAGCGAATTGAATGAAATTAAAGAGATTACAGAAAAAGATTTTGTTCACGCTTCGGTTTTACAAAAACAAATTGAAGACGACATACAATTGAATTTGGGAAAAGAAGCTTTTTTTCATCCATTGTAATTCATTTTTCCACTCAGCAACAACCAGCGTTTAACAGGCAATTCAATTTATTGATTGAAAACCTGAAAACATTTGAGAATAAAAAATACAACATTTTCATTTTTGCGGAAAACCCAAAGCAACTGGAAAGATTGCATTCGATTTTCAGAGACCAGGATACTGAAATAAATTTTGTTCCGATACCCGTTTCCATTCACGAAGGTTTTATCGATAATGATCTGAAAATCGTTTGTTACACCGATCATGAAATTTTTCAACGGTATCATAAATACAAGGTTAAACAGGCATTCAGCAAGAATAAAGCACTCACTTTGAAGATGCTTCGCGAATTGCAGCCCGGCGATTATGTAACTCACATCGATCATGGAGTTGGCGTATTCAGTGGCTTGCAGAAGATTGAAGCAAATGGAGTGATACAGGAAGCAGTACGAATTATTTATAAAGATAAGGATCTGCTGTATGTAAATATTTCTTCTCTTCATAAAATCAGTAAGTATAGTGGTAAGGAAGGAACGGTTCCTAAAATGAATAAACTAGGAAGTGATGTTTGGAATAAATTAAAAGACAAAACAAAGAAACAGGTAAAAGATATTGCAACTGATTTAATAAAACTGTATGCTGAAAGAAAGAGCCACAAAGGCTTTACTCATTCCCCGGATAATTATTTACAAACCGAGCTTGAAGCCTCGTTTCTTTATGAAGACACTCCTGATCAAAGCAAGGCTATCATCGATGTGAAAGCAGATATGGAAAAAGAATCGCCCATGGACCGGCTGGTTTGCGGTGATGTTGGATTTGGCAAAACAGAGGTGGCAATACGGGCTGCCTTCAAAACGAATCTTGATGGGAAACAAGCGGCTGTACTCGTTCCTACAACAATCCTTGCCTACCAGCATTACAAAACTTTCAGCGAGCGATTAAGTGATTTTCCCGTCACTGTTGATTATATAAATCGTTTCAAATCTTCAAAAGAAAAGAAAGAAACACTTGAAAAATTGAAGAAAGGAAAAATTGACATCATCATTGGCACACATGCTTTGCTAGGAAAAGACGTTAAGTTTAAAGATCTGGGTTTGATGGTTATTGATGAAGAACAAAAGTTTGGTGTAGCAGCAAAGGAAAAATTGAAACAGATAAGAACAACAGTTGATTCACTTACACTAACGGCTACGCCTATCCCAAGAACTTTACAATTTAGTTTAATGGGCGCCCGTGACCTCAGCATCATTAATACCCCTCCTCCAAACCGCCAACCCATCCAAACAGAAGTTCATGTTTTTGACCAGGATTTTATACGTGATGCTATTTATTATGAAGTGGAAAGAGGTGGCCAGGTTTTCTTCATTCATAACCGGGTGCATGGCTTACAGGAAATGAAAACACTCATACAGGGGCTATGTCCCGATCTAAGCATTGCTCATGCTCACGGGCAACTTGAAGGAGGACAGTTAGAAGAAACGATACTTGATTTCATGGATCGAAAATATGATGTGTTGATATGTACAAACATCGTTGAGAGCGGTGTTGATATCCCGAATGTAAATACGATCATTGTAAATAATTCACATCATTTCGGCTTGAGTGATTTGCACCAGCTTCGTGGAAGAGTTGGCCGCAGTAATAAAAAAGCATTTTGCTATTTGCTTGCTCCGCCAATGAGTACGTTGACTTCGGATAGCCGAAAGCGATTAACAACTTTGGAACAATACAGTGACCTTGGAAGTGGCTTCCAGATAGCAATGCGCGACCTTGACATTCGTGGAGCGGGAAATATGTTGGGTGGCGAACAAAGCGGCTTTATCGCAGAAATTGGCTTTGATATGTATCAGAAAATATTGGACGAAGCGATACGGGAATTGAAGCGAAACGAGTTTAAAGAATTATTTAAGGAAGAAATTCAAAAGCAGGATGACTTTGTTTCGGATTGTACGATCGACACTGACCTCGAAATTTTAATTCCTGACAATTATGTTGAAAGCATTACGGAAAGATTGAGTCTTTACTCAAGGCTTGACAACTGTCAAAATGAAGAAGAACTGGAAGCTCTTCACAAAGAGATGATCGACCGCTTTGGTCCAATTCCATCTGAAGTCGAAGATTTGTTTACAACAGTTCGTTCCCGAAAAGTTGCATTAGAACTGGGCTTTGAAAAGCTTATCCTGAAGAATGAAACCCTTAAGTGTTTCTTTATTGCGAATCCCGATTCAGCTTATTTTACCAGTAAAACATTTGAAAGAATTCTTCACTTTATTCAAACCAAAACCAACCAGGCTAAATTGAAGCAGGTTGGCAGAAATGGAATATTGATCGTAAAGGATATTAAATCGATGGAAGGAGTCCTTCGGTTTCTACAGCAAATGGAATCGAATGCAAATGTCGACGAAATTCACCATTCTTAATTCTTTTTTATTTCATCATATATTCATGTATATTTAGTTAATAAATCACTCATATGAAGAAATTTTCCTTATGGGCTCTACAGCACAAAGTCGTAGCGAGAATTCTGATTGTAGTCTGTTATTTACTTTTAAATCTTCTCGGTTGGATAATCGGCAATATCCTTTATTCGATAAACATTGTACTAAGTCCGGTATTCTTTTACCTTATTACAATGGTTGTAATAGGCGCTGTTCTGTTTTATCCGATTAAAAAAAAGAGTTCATATAAAAATTCTTATACAAGACGAAAAATTGCAGACTTACTTTTAATAACTGCTACTTCCCTTTTTATTATTTACTCGTCGAATTCATTGAATGTTCGTCAGTCAATAAATCCTTTAAACAATGTCTTTGGGGTTTCGGTTATAAGACCAAACACTTCTAAGACAGTTAATATTGATAATACTTTAGCAAAGAAAAAGCGCGTTAATGGATTGAAAAAAGATTATAAGAAATACGTACAATCAATTGTAAGAGGGATCAGAAAAAAATACAAGGATTCTTCACGCGGAGAAAAAACGGTTTTAGTTTTTTTACTAATTGTTGTTGCCCTTTTCATGATATTTCTAATCAGCGCTCTTGCATGTAACATTATTTGTTCGGGTGCTGAAGCCCTGGGCTATATTGTACTTATCGTGGGTATTGCCGGTGTAATTTTTGGATTGGTTAAGTTGATTCAAAGAGTAAAACGAGGGCCACCCAAAAAGAAAAACCAGTAGCTGAATAAGAATTACGTTTACTCATTACTGTTATATCGAACTGATGTTTTCTTTCAGCACATTTTCGATGCGCAGATCCAAAGTATCAAAATCAGTATAACCTTCTGCTATGAGATAAAATTTTGT
>Ga0157371_10002257_pt1 | contig 18604 bp, 15 predicted proteins | sample C45metaG_FD_113462 | JGI IMG/M metagenome (GOLD analysis project Ga0157371, IMG submission 113462) | Corn rhizosphere microbial communities from Kellogg Biological Station, Michigan, USA - C4-5 metaG | ecosystem: Host-associated > Plants > Roots > Rhizosphere > Soil | place: USA: Michigan...
AAAACTGAACAGGTAAAAGAACTGGCCAAAAAATGGTTCGGCCCAATACCGGCAGGCGATAAATATATACGCAACTTAACGCAGGAAGATGAACAACATGAAGTTCGCCGCGATACCATAACTGCAAAAGTGCCGGTAAATGATATCTACATCGCTCTGCAAATGCCCGGCAGGCGTGAGCGGGAATTTTATGCTGTCGAGCTGATTTCTGATATTCTGTCGCGCGGCAATTCATCGAGATTGTACCGTACGCTGGTAAAGGACAAACAATTGTTTAGCGAAATACATGCTTATGTATTTGGCAGCCTGGACAAGGGTATGTTTGTACTGGAGGGGAAGCCAAATGCCGGCGTCGCTGTTGAAGAAGCCGAGGCAGCCATATGGGCGGAGGTTGAAAAACTGACTTTGGAAGAAGTTCCTTTAGAAGAATTGACCAAAGTGCAAAACAAAACCGAGTCGACCATGATTTTCTCAGAGATGGCTTTGCTGGACAAAGCCATGAATCTGGCATATTTTGAATTGCTTGGCGATGCCGAAATGTTTAACCAGGAAACAGAGAAGTTTCTGGCGGTGACGCCGGGTGAGATTAAAGCTGAGGCAATAAAGTTGTTCAGAAAGGATAACTCATCGACATTAATTTATTTAGCGGAGGCTCTTTAAATATATTGTTATTTCGAGCAAAGCGGGAAATTTATACGCATGCTAAGCAATAGCCATAATTGCAATGTATAGATTTCTCCCGATGGGTCGGAAATGACACTGAGAAAAAAACAATGAATAGTACACTGGATAGAAAAACCGCCCCTCAATCACGGGCTGTTGAACATATAAATTTATTTAAGCCCGCAAAAACTGAGCTGGGTAATGGCTGCAATTTGTTCGTGCTTAACTCGGGCGACCAGGAACTGGTGCGCATAGAATGGATTTTTAATAATCTGCGCTTTGAGCAGGCTAAGCCGCTTTTAAATAATGCGGTGAATACGATGCTTACCGACGGCACCGAAACTTTAACCGCCGCTGAGATTGCAGATAAAATCGATTTTTACGGCGCATTCCTTTCAGTTGATTACGGCTTTGAGCAGTCGCAGGTTACGTTGTATTCGCTAACCAAGCATCTCGATAAAACTTTGCCGGTAGTAAAGGATATCCTCACTAATTCTATCTTCCCGCAAAAAGAACTGAATACTTATATCCGCAACCAGCAGCAAAAGCTACAGGTAAATCTGAAAAAGAATGATATAGTAGCACGTCGCACGTTTAATAAGGCGTTATATGGCGATACTATTTATGGCCTGAATGCCGAGGTAGAAACCTACAACACTGTAAAGCGTGAGGATTTGCTGACGCACTATAAACAAATGTATCAGCCGTCAAACTGTACGCTGATCATTGCGGGTAAGGTTGATCCATCTGCAGTTAAATTGTTGACTGATGTTTTTGGTAATAACTGGGAAAATCAGTCGACTCCGGCAGACACAAGCCAGCCTGCTTTAAAGCCCGCAATCGAGAAATTTTATTTTCTTGAACGCCCTGAGGCGCTGCAATCAGCTATACGTATTGGTACGCCGTTTATTAACAGGCAGCATCCTGATTTCCCCGCCGTACAAGTATTAAACACTGTGCTTGGCGGTTATTTCGGTTCAAGGCTGATGAATAATATCCGTGAGGATAAAGGTTATACTTATGGCATCGGCGCGGGCGTTGTTTCTTATCGCCAGGGTGGTGCTTTATTTATAGCCACAGAGGTAGGAGCTGAAGTTTGCAAAGCCGCAGTAGGCGAGATTGAAAAAGAGATCAATCGCCTGAAAACCGAACTGATTCCTGAAGACGAATTGAACCTGGTACGCAATTATATGATGGGCTCTTTACTGGGCAGCCTTGAAAATGTATTCTCGCACGCGGACAAATTCAAAAATCTGTATTTCTCAGGCATGGGTTACGAATATTATGACCGTTATACCGAGATCGTAAAAAATGTAACCGCTGTGGAGTTACTGAAACTGGCCAAAGAATATTTAGATTTTGATGGATTTTATAAGGTGATTGTGGGTAAGTATTAGATTTCGAAATTCCGAAATACATTATCGCAGCATCATCAAATTGTAAATCTTAACCAATTCCAAAATCACACTTCCGAAATCCGAAATTAAATGTTAGCTTTGCCCGGCAAATAATATCACCAAATAATTATTTGCTATGCTGTCAGACCCATCAAAATTTGTCGGAGAAGGATTAACTTACGACGACGTACTATTACTACCGTCTTATTCAGAAGTTTTACCGCGCGATGTAAATACTTCATCTTTTTTAACTAAAAAGATCAAGTTAAACATTCCGTTGGTTTCTGCCGCAATGGACACCGTTACCGAATCGGAAATGGCTATTGCCATAGCACAGGCCGGTGGATTGGGCATGCTGCATAAAAACATGACCATAGAGCGTCAGGCCGAGCAGGTTCGTAAAGTTAAACGCTCAGAAAGCGGCATGATCCAGGAGCCCGTTACCCTTCATGAGGCTTCAACCGTTGCCGATGCAGTGAAGATTATGCGCGAGTTTAAAATTGGCGGTATTCCTGTGGTTGACGAGATAAATAAGCTAAAAGGTATCATCACTAACCGCGACTTGCGTTTCCAAAAAGAAATGAGCAAACCGGTTCAGGACGTAATGACCAAAGCCGATCTCATAACTGCGCCGCAAGGCACTACTTTGGCTCAGGCAGAAGAGATCTTGCAACAATATAAAATTGAAAAACTACCCGTTGTTGATGAAAACGGCATCCTGATAGGGCTGATCACCTTCAAAGACATTCAGAAATTTAAAAACTTTCCTAACGCTTGCAAAGATGAGCATGGCCGCCTTCGTGTAGGCGCTGCCGTAGGTGTTACTGCCGATACGATGGAACGCGTTGATGCGCTGGTAAAGGCCGGTGTTGACGTTATTGCTATCGACACTGCTCATGGTCACTCAAAAGGTGTTATTAACAAACTGAAAGAAGTAAAAGCAAAATATCCTGATCTGCAAGTTATTGCTGGTAACGTAGCCACCGGCGACGGCGCATTGGCTCTGGCAGAAGCTGGTGCCGATGGCGTTAAAGTTGGCATCGGTCCGGGTTCAATTTGTACTACTCGTATCATTGCCGGTGTTGGTGTTCCACAGCTGTATGCGGTTTATGAGTGCGCTAAAGCGCTTAAAGGTTCAGGTGTACCGGTTATTGCAGACGGTGGCATTAAACATACCGGCGACATTGCCAAAGCTATTGCAGCAGGTGCAGGTACTATCATGGCAGGCTCACTGTTTGCAGGTGTTGAAGAGTCGCCGGGCGAAAGTATTATTTATGAAGGCCGTCGTTTTAAATCATACCGCGGCATGGGTTCGATAGAGGCTATGGAGCAAGGTTCAAAAGACCGCTACTTTCAGGATGTTGAAGACGATATCAAGAAACTTGTACCTGAAGGTATAGTGGGGCGCGTACCTTACAAAGGTACTTTAGCCGAAGTGGTTTACCAATTCGTTGGCGGTTTACGCGCCAGCATGGGCTACTGCGGCGCCAAAAATATCGAGGCCCTGCAAGAAGCCAAGTTTGTGCGCATTACCGCTTCAGGTATCCGCGAGTCGCATCCGCATGATATAACTATTACTAAGGAGGCGCCTAACTATACGCGTTAATTTTAAAGATTGAAGAATAAAGATTGAAGATTGGGGGATTAGCAATATTTCCTAATCTTTAATCTTCAATAGCCAATCTTTAACCCCGATCTTTAATCTTCAATAACTAATATTAAACCCCAATCTTTAATCTTCAATAACCGATCTTTAAATAATGAGAAGCATCTCCATCTTCTGCGGCGCCAACTATAACGGCGATCCTGTTTTAAAAGAAGCTATTGAATTATTGGCCGAAGTAATGGTGAGTAAAAATATTACCCTTGTTTTTGGTGGCGGCAGGGTAGGTGTTATGGGTTTAATAGCCGATGCGGTTTTAAGTCGCGGTGGTAAGGCTATAGGGGTTATCCCCGGCTTTTTGGTGGATAAAGAGGTTGGCCATACCGGCCTAACTGAAATGCACGTAGTTGAAACCATGCATCAGCGCAAACAATTAATGAACGACCTGAGCCAGGGTATTATCATGCTACCCGGCGGCTTTGGCACCCTTGAAGAATTTTTTGAAGTTTTAACCTGGCTGCAGCTGGGTTTGCACCGACACCCCGTTGGTGTACTAAATGTTAATGGCTTTTACGATAATCTGTTGAAACAGATGGACGTAATGGTAGATCAGCGTTTCCTCAAACCTGCAAATCGTCAACTGGTTATTACCTCGGCAGATGCCATAGAGCTGGTAGACCTGATGGAACAGGTGAAAATTGAACCTGACGATGTTTGGTTCAAAGACAGAAACCTATCCTAAGAAATTAAAATCAATTAATGAATCTGGTATGCGCAGGCTGCGAAAGCGGCAAGCGTTACGGCGGGTATTTGGGTTACCAATACTTTACTGTAAATACGGGGCAGCACATTAAATCGACGGCACAAGTAAGCTATTGTTAATAAAATCATTATTAGGGGCGTTTAATTAATAGTTATACGAATTAATCTAATTAAAGTTTCAATTGCAAATCTTTTATAATTATAATGCAATTTGCAATTTATGTTATTTGCCTGATATAACACAAATTGTGCCGAGTGAACGTTTTTACCTAAATTGTATTTCAATTATAACCTTACCATGGATGTTGAGTTCAATAAAAACGAGGATATTAATAAGCAACTGATTTTTGAGGTAAATAGTAGGCTTAAAAAGATATATCGGGGCGGCGGTGAAAAAGCTGCAATCAAGCAAAAAGAAAAAGGCAAAATGCTTGCACGCGAGCGCGTGACCTACCTGATAGATAAAGATTCCAACTGGCTGGAAATAGGCGCTTTCGCCGGCGAAGGCATGTACGCTGAGCATGGCGGCTGTCCTTCAGGCGGGGTAGTGGCAGGTATTGGTTATGTGTCAGGACGGCAATGTGTGATTGTTGCCAACGACGCTACTGTTAAAGCCGGCGCGTGGTTCCCCATAACGGCCAAAAAAAATCTGCGTGCTCAGGAAATTGCTATGGAAAACCGTCTACCGATTATTTACCTGGTGGATTCTGCCGGTGTGTACCTACCGCTGCAAGATGAGATATTTCCTGATAAGGAGCACTTTGGCCGCATTTTTAGGAACAACGCACAAATGAGCAGTATGGGCATCATTCAGATCTCGGCTATCATGGGTTCATGTGTGGCGGGTGGTGCTTATTTGCCAATTATGAGTGATGAGGCAATGATTGTAGAAGGCACAGGTTCGGTTTTCCTTGCCGGATCGTTCCTGGTTAAGTCCGCAATCGGAGAGGATGTTGATAATGAAACGCTGGGCGGCGCTACTACGCACTGCGAAATATCCGGCGTTACCGACTATAAACAACCTAACGATAATGCCGCACTTGATTCTATCCGCAATATTATGAGCATGGTCGGCGATTTTACCAAAGCCGGCTTCGATCGCATCAAACCTATCGCACCCAAATTAAAACAAGAAGAAATTTACGGCTTACTGCCTGATAATCGGGAAAAAGCCTATGACATGCGTGAGATCATCCTGCGCTTACTGGATAATTCCGAATTTGAAGAATATAAGACGGGTTACGGTCAATCTATTATCTGCGGATTGGGCAGGGTTGATGGTTGGGCTGTAGGCATTGTGGCCAACCAGCGCAAGGTTATCAAATCAAAAAAAAGCGAGATGCAGTTTGGCGGCGTTATTTATTCTGATTCGGCCGATAAGGCGACCCGCTTTATCATGAATTGCAATCAAAAAAAGATTCCGCTGGTTTTCTTGCAGGATGTTACCGGTTTTATGGTAGGGAGCCGCTCGGAGCAGGGCGGTATTATAAAGGACGGTGCCAAGATGGTAAATGCGGTGGCTAATTCTGTAGTACCCAAGTTTACGTTCGTGGTTGGCAATTCATACGGAGCCGGCAACTACGCCATGTGCGGTAAGGCTTATGACCCGCGACTGATCTATGCCTGGCCGACTGCCAAGATTGCGGTAATGGGTGGAACGCAAGCCGCCAGGACCCTGGTGCAGATACAAGCAGCCGGTATGAAAGCAAAAGGCGAGGAGGTAAGTGAAGAACAGGAAGCCGAATTATTGAAACAAACCACCGAACGTTATAACTCGCAAACCACACCGTACTATGCCGCTGCCAGACTTTGGGTGGATGGCATTATTGATCCGCTGGAGACCCGTAAGGTGATATCAATGGGTATCGAGGCGGCTAACCATGCACCGATTGAAAAGGCGTTTAATGTGGGGATTATACAGACTTAAATATTTATTGTTGTGAGCGTAGCGTGGTGGCGATAGTAAGGAGGAAGGCTTGAACGCGTGTCCCGAATGTTGGGGACCGTAATTCCCTGCAATGATAAAATAATCTTACTTTTGACTCAATCAATTCACAAACTATGAAAAAAATATTATTGATCCTGACTGTTGTTTTTGCTACAGCATTTACATCTAAAGCGCAGGTTATTCCAAGCTTTGCGTTTGGTATTAAAGGTGGTATGAACCTAACCAGTATTTCAAAAACCGGAATTTTTGATGCCAGTAATCAGGCAGGTTACCTGGGCGGCATATGGGCGCGCTTTGGCGCGTTAGGCTTTAACTTTCAGCCTGAGGCATATGTAACCGGCAAAAATGTAACTGTCGACGGCGTTAAACAGAAGTTTACCAGCGTTGATGTGCCTTTATTGTTTGGTGGTAAAATTGGCGCTTTGGGTTTTGGTGCGCGTTTTTATACCGGTCCGTTGGTGTCATTTGCTATCAACAAAGATCAAAACTATAGTTCAGCAGCCGGCAACATCGCTCACTTGAATTATAAAGATCAAAATTATGCCTGGAATGTTGGCGCAGGCATTGATCTGCGCAGCTTATCTGTTGATTTACGTTATGAGGCAGGCTTGAGCAAACAAGATTACGGAACCGGATCGACTAAAATCAACCTGTTTAACTTGTCTTTAGCGTACAAGTTATTCTAGTTGAACTTTTTAAAACAATGCCCATTGCCGATAGTATTGATGCTATAAGCAATGGGCATTTATTTTTAAGCGTGTTTTATAGCGTGCTCTAAGGCAGCATTATGTTTATACCTGAACACAAAAGGGAATATAACCGAAATAACCAGGGCATAGGCGGCAAAACACAGCCAGATGCCATGCCAATCCTTATCGCCGCTTGACAGGGTGAAAAACTTGTCAATGATTATGCCGCTGGCAAAACTGCCAAACAACGCACCAAAGCCGTTTACCATCATCATAAACAAACCCTGAGCGCTGCCGCGTATTTCAGGCGCTGCCTGTGTTTCGACAAACAGGGAGCCAGAGATATTAAAGAAGTCGAACGCCATGCCATAAACGATGCATGATAACACGATCATCCACAATCCATCAGCCGGGTTGCCAAAGGCGAACAAACCAAAGCGCAGCACCCAAGCCAACATACTGAACAACATTACGTATTTGATACCAAATTGACGCAAAAAGAAAGGTATAGCCAGAATGAATAAAGTTTCTGATATCTGTGAGATTGACATAATGATAGCCGGATATTTCACAGCGATAGTATCCTGATAAGCAGAGACTTTAGCAAAATCATGAATGTAAGTATCGCCGTAAGCATTAGTTAATTGTAAGGCAGCACCCAACAATAAGGAGAACGCAAAGAATATCGCGAAGCGAGGCGATTTAAACAGCGCAAAAGCATTCAAGCCTAAAGAACCTGCTATTGTAGTGTTGTCAACTTTGCTTAACAGTGGTGGGCATTTTGGTAAGGTAAATGCATACAGCCCCAAAGTCAAAGCTACAGCCGATGCAATGTAAAATTGATTCGCAGATATTTCATTGTGCGTTAAGCTTACCGTCCACAAAGCAGCAATAAAACCAATGGTGCCCCAGATACGGATAGAGGGATATTCTTTTACCACGTCGATGTCGGCTTTTTTCAAAGCCGAATAGGCCACGGTGATTGATAACGATAACGTAGGCATATAAAACACCATGTTGATGAGCATTACCCAAAAGAAAGTGGTTGGATTGGTAACCATAGGCAAACAAGCCAGCACTATAGCACCGAGGATATGCATCATGCCATAAAGTTTCTCAGCATTTATGTATTTGTCCGATATAATACCGGTAATAGCCGGCATGAAAATAGCCGAAATGCCCATGGTTGAGAAGATAATACCAAACTGGGCGCCAGACCAATGCTTGTTTTGGAACCAGTATGCACCTATGGTAAGCAGCCATGCTCCCCATATAAAAAATTGCATAAAATTCATTACAATCAGGCGCAACTTAACATTCATACAGTCTGGATTTAATCGATTACGATCAGTTAAAATTTCAAAATCTGAAAGTAGTGAAATTTAAGGAAAGAATAAAAGATTTGGGATTTCGGAAGTTCGATTTCGGAATTAACTTAAACAAATCCGAAATTGAACATTCGAAATCCGAATTACGATGCTTTGCGTCTGTTCAGCTCATCGCGAATCTTGGCCGCTTTTTCGTATGATTCCTCGGCCAGGGCTTCCTGTAATTTGGTTTTTAGTTCTTCAACGCTTAATGCGCTAAAACCTGATGTTGATGTAGGCGATACAGACGATATTTCTTCAGGATTTTCGGAGATGTTTTCCAGGTAAACAAAGTCATTACCTTCAATAACAATCCCCGCGCTTGAGAGGATAAATTCGTAAGTATAGATAGGGCATTCAAAACGCACGGCTACAGCAATGGCGTCTGATGTGCGGGCATCAATCTCCATTACTTTTTTACCGTCACTGCAAATAAGTTTTGAATAAAATATGCCATCAACTAAGTTGTAAATGATCACCTCCTGCACCATGATACCATAAGCCTCGGCAAAGCTTTTGAACAGGTCGTGGGTTAGGGGGCGGCTTGGCGTCATTTTTTCTATCTCAATAGCGATGGCCTGAGCTTCAAAACTGCCAATGATGATCGGTAAGCGACGTCGTCCACCAACTTCGCCCAATACCAATGCATACGCGCCTGATTGTGTTTGGCTATATGACAAGCCAACAATATCAAGCTTTATTTTTTTCATGTTATTACCCATCACAATACCCTTATGCTGAGGCTTTATGTTCTTTAATAGCTGTTATCAATTTTGGTACCACTTCAAAAGCATCGCCAACTATACCATAGTCGGCCACCTTGAAAATCGGCGCTTCGGGATCTTTATTTATCGCCACAATAACCTTCGACGAACTCACGCCCGCCAGATGTTGTATAGCCCCCGAAATTCCCACCGCAATATACAAATTTGGACTGACAGCTATGCCGGTTTGTCCAACGTGCTCACTATGTGGCCGCCAGCCTGCGTCTGATACCGGTTTTGAGCAGGCCGTCGCAGCGCCTAACAGACTCGCCAGTTCTTCGATCATTCCCCAATTTTCAGGATCTTTTAAGCCACGTCCGCCAGAAACCACGATTTCTGCATCAGGTAATGATACCTTATCGGTCGAGCGTACAATTTCTTTCAGAATGGTCTTTAAATCCGCCGGATTAACATCCACATTAAAATCTTCAACCTTAATCGGCCTGGCAGCTTCAACTACCTCGTAGCTGTTTGGTGTAAGAGCGATAACTTTATTGGCCGATGTTAGCTCGACCGTTGCAAATGCCTTACCCGAGAAGGCTGTTTTTTTAACGGTGAATTTACCGCCGTTTTGCGCTGGCAGTGCAATGGCTCCGTCAAGCACACCGGCATCAAGCTTTACACCGATGCGCGGCGCCAGTCCGCGGCCTGAAAACGAGTTGGATAATACAACCACATTGGCACCTTCTTTCTTAGCGGCCTCGACAATAACTGAAGCATAAGCCTGGTTCACAAAGTTTTTAAGCTGCGTGTTGCTTACGTTCAATATTTTGTCGGCGCCGTAGTTAGCCAGGGCGTTTAGTTCGTCGGTACTTACATTGCCTATGGAAAGAGCGATAAGGGTAGTATTGCCCTGATTGGCAATGGCGCGGGCATAGCTTACAGCTTCAAAAGTCGATTTTTTGAATTTACCATCAGCGTTTTCCGCATATATTAAAACTGACATAATCTCTCTCTTAAATTAAATAACCCGTGCCTCTGTGTGCAATAACTCAATCAATTTCGCCGCATCATCGGCACCCACCAGTGTTACCTGCCCGCGCGGTGCCGGTGTTTCATAACTGATGATCTCTGAATTTGTTTTTACCTCAACCGGTTCAATCACCGTCAAAGGTTTTATACGCGCCGACATAATGCCACGCATATTCGGAATCTTCGGTTCAGCTACACCCTCGGCTGTTCCGGCTACAAATGGGAAGGGAACGATTAAAACTTCTTTGCCGCCTTCAATTTCGCGTTCAACAGTAGCTTTATCACCCTCTACGTCTAGTTTTTTGATGATGGAGACCGATGGAATATCTAATAACTCGCCCAACATACCAGCTACTTTTGATCCATTATAGTCTATAGACTCGCGGCCGGTCAGTATCAGGTCGAACGGTTTTGATTTGACATATTGGGCAATCTGATAAGCCACAAACCAAGCGTCGTGCGGTTTGGCGTTGATGCGTACGGCCTCGGTGGCGCCAATAGCTAACGCTTTGCGTATAGTTGGCTCGGTAGAGGCATCGCCAACATTTATTACGGTTACCGTTCCGTTACCACCATCGGTTAACTCGATAGCACGCGCAAGGGCAATTTCATCATACGGATTCAGAATGAATTGAACCCCGTTTGTATTAAATTGCGTGTTGTTATCGGTAAAAGTTATTTTTGTCGTGGTATCAGGAACGTTGCTTATACAGACAAGAATGTTCATAACATAGGTTTTTCACAAATTTAGATAAAAAAGACAGGGATTAAAAATGGAGACAAACAGATTAGAAAAGCTACTGGAGTTTATAAAAAACGAACCTAATGACGAGTTTTTGAAATATGCCCTGGCTACAGAGTATCTCCGTTTAAACGATGCCGACAAAGCGCTTTACTATTACGAAGACCTGGTGACCAACCATCCGCAATATTCAGGAACCTATTATCATTTGGGTAAACTATATGAGGCGCTTAACCGCAAAGAAGACGCCATCAAAACCTACGAAAAAGGAATGGAAATAACCAAAGCCAAGCGCGATAACCATGCTTTTAATGAGTTACAAGGTGTTTATCGTGAACTGATTGGATGGGATGATGACGATGATTATTAAAATAAAATAGGGTGTCACCATGAGTCTGGCGAAGGGCGAGCGAAGGCCTGCCCATATGCTTCGACAAGCTCAGTATGACACCCAACTAAATAGCCGGTATTGAAGAAACGCCACATCTTATTCCTAAGCGACGCTTTTATTTATACGCTGAGCGCATTTGGCGGTCCGCAGGGACATATTGCGGTTATGCTGCGCGAATTTGTGCAAAAGCGTAGCTATATTACTGAAGAGGAGTTGATGGAGCTGAACGCGCTTGCGCAGGTATTGCCCGGCCCGTCGTCTACCCAAACGCTGGTGGGTATTGCCTGGAAAGTTGGCGGTTTATGGCTTGCTATCGCGACGTTTTTAATTTGGGTACTGCCATCGGCAGCTATTATGTGTGCGGCGGCTATCAGCTATAAAATGTTTGCCGACAGGGCCAGGGTAGTGGATGTATTAAAATTCATTCGCCCCGCCGCGGTGGGCATCGTAGCTTACGCGACTTATACCTTTGCCTGCCGGTTTCTAAAAAGCCGGGTGAGTGCGATGCTGGCTATCGGCTCTTTTATAGTGACATTGATTTTACAAAATGCCTATGCTTTCCCGATCCTGATCTTATTGGGTGGTATTGTGTCATCCGCACTTGAGACACAGCCGCATGAGGACGAACTTCGTGTTAAGCTCTTTGCTAATGTTAACCCTAATAAGGTAATGTATTTCGTCGGTGTGTTGCTGGCTTTTGCGGCGTTGGGCGCTATCATTAACCAGACATCGCCATTCAGTTTGCCTATACGTTTGTTTGAGAACTTTTACCGTAACGGCATCATGATCTTTGGCGGCGGGCAGGTGTTAGTGCCCCTGATGTATACCGAGTTTGTGGAGGTGAAGCATTACCTATCGGGCGCTGAGTTCCTGTCGGGCTACGCCCTGCAACAAGCCCTCCCCGGACCGACATTTTGCTTTACCTCATTTTTAGGTGGCGTGGTGATGGGCAATCGCGGTTTTGGCATTGGCGGGCAGATCATCGGTAGTTTGATTGCCGTGATCGGCATTAACTCGCCCGGGTTGATATTGATCTTGTTTATTGTGCCCTTTTGGGAAGATTTGAAGAAGATCACCCGTATTAAGAACTCGCTAAGCGGTATCAACGCCGTAGCCGTAGGTTTTATGGCGACAGCCCTTATTTCTTTAGCCCGTCCGTTTGGATTAGATCCGATGGCTTATGCAGTCATCATAGGCACTTTCTGCCTGCTGCAGTTTACCAAAGTAAAAACGCCGATAGTTATTTTGATTGGAGTGATACTAGGGTTGATCTTCTAAGCCTCTTACCCCCCGAAGGGGAACAATGGTTGTATCAGTTTACGCAGCGCTTGTTTCACGAGAGGGTGAAACAAATGAAACAAGTGAAACAATATTTTCAGTCAAGTTGTTGTTAATCAGATTTTTGTATAAATTGAGTGAAACAAAATGAAACAAGATTCTGACGATATTGTGTCACCAAATATTTCAATTTTATTCTCATTTCGAGCATCGCGAGAAATCTAAATTGATACTAACGTCATGCTTAGCATGTGTATAGATTTCTCGCTATTCTCGAAATGACAGGATGCTCAATTTTGCTATTACCCCCCCCCCTTTTAGGGAGCCGGGGGGTTAAAACGGCGGCTCATCATCAATATCATCCATCCTTGAAGGCCGGATAATAAAGTTATTAGGCTTATCAAAATCGTTGGATGGGTTCAGTCCGGCGAAGGCGTTTCCGGCTGCCGGGAAGGCATCGCCGCCGTCCAGATCCTGGAACTTAACGTATTTACCTACGAATTTCAAACGCACAATACCCGTTTCGCCGTTACGGTGCTTGGCTATGATTACCTCGCCCACGCCTTTGGTTGGGTTGTTATCCTCATCCACCTCCATGCCGTAGTATTCAGGACGGTACAGGAACAATACCATATCCGCGTCCTGCTCGATTGAGCCCGACTCACGCAAATCCGACAACATCGGTCGTTTCGAAGCCCCGGGGCGGCTCTCAACTGCGCGACTCAACTGCGACAACGCAATTACCGGCACGTTCAACTCCTTAGCAACCGACTTCAATGCACGCGAGATACTACCGATCTCCTGCTCACGGTTACCACCGCCTTTACCATCGGCCGATTTACCGTGCATCAGCTGCAGGTAGTCGATGATGATCAACTGGACATCATATTGTGATTTTAAACGACGGCATTTGGCTCTGAACTCGAAAATGTTCAAGGCAGGGGTGTCGTCAATAATTAACGGCGCCGCTTCCAGACGACCGATTTTTGAGTGGATCTGTTGCCATTCCCATTCCTCCAAAGTACCCTTACGGATTTTCTCTTGTTCGATCTCCGTCTCGCCTGATACCAGACGATTTACCAACTGTACTGACGACATCTCGAGCGAGAACACTACAACCGGCTTATCAAAATCGACCGCTGCATTACGGGCGCAGGTTAGTACGAATGCCGTTTTACCCATCGCCGGACGAGCCGCGATGATCACCAGGTCAGATTTTTGCCAGCCTGAGGTCATGCGGTCCAAATCGGTAAAGCCTGAAGCCACACCGGTCAGGCCGTCTTTTTTATCTTTCAGCGCTTCGATCTCTTTCAGGGTTTCACGAAGGATGTCGTCCATTTTACGGGAGTCGCGGCGCAAGTTATTTTGAGCGATGTCGAAAAGGTTCTTTTCGGCTTTATCCAGCAGGTCGAGCACGTCGGTAGTGTCCTCATAAGCGCTGGTTATGATTTCTGTTGAGATACGGATGAGCTCGCGCTGTATGAATTTTTGAATGATGATACGGGCATGATACTCAATATTAGCCGCCGATGCCACACGATTGGTTAGCTCGGTGATATAATAAGCGCCGCCAACCATTTCCAGGTCACCCTGCGTACGTAATTGCGAAGTAACCGTCAAAATATCCACCGGCGACGTTTTTTCGAACAACAGGTGAATAGTTTTGAAAATACGCTGATGTGCATCTTTGTAAAAAACCTCAGGTTTCAGGATGTCAATTACCGATGATAAGGCATCTTTCTCCAACATCAATGCGCCTAACACAGCTTCTTCTAAATCAATAGCTTGCGGAGGTAATTTTCCTAAAACGTTGTTTGGGTTAGGGGTGGAAAACCGACTACGCCTTTCGTTAGTGTTTGACTTGTTATATTGGTTATCGTTCTCGAAAATCATAAGGAAACAAAAATATACTAAAAAGCGGCGTATTTACCTGCGGTGAATTACTTTTTTTTGCGCAATGCAAAACCTTCAAATCCTGCTGATTTTGAGCATTATAGATTATATTTCTCAACATCACATTGTTGAGAAATATAATTTTCAGCTATAAAAGGCTGCTGCTGATACTGTTGTTAATAAATCGGCATTGCTAATTAAACCTAAAATGTATACCATCAATAACAGCATTATCGCCCGCGGCATAAAGTTAATTAATATGGCTATTTTTGCCCTCATCATTTAACAGCGAGCAATGTATAATAATAACAGACAACCGCGCGAAAGTAACCAGGTAGTTTTTGGTATCCGCGCGGTTATTGAGGCCATAAAATCAGGTAAAGAAATTGAATCATTATACATACAGCGCGGTATAGGCGGCGGCTTAATAGCCGAGCTAAAGCAGCTACTGGGCGAGCACCAAATTGTTGCGCAGCAAGTACCTGTTGAGAAACTGAACCGCATTACCCAGAAAAATCATCAGGGTGTTATTGCGTTTATTTCGCCGATTACCTATCAAAAAATAGAAGATATCATTCCGCAAATATTTGAAAAAGGAGAGACGCCGCTTATCCTTATCCTCGACTCGATAACCGACGTACGCAACATGGGGGCCATAGCCCGTACGGCAGAATGCAGCGGTGTTCATGCCATTGTTGTACCGGCAAAAGGTTCGGCACAGATCAATCCTGATGCTATTAAAACATCAGCCGGGGCGCTATATAAGATTCCCGTTTGCCGTCATGATAATTTTATGCAGACAGTTAGGTTCATTCAGGAATCTGGCCTGCAACTGGTTTGTTGCACCGAGAAAACGCAGGACTACATTTACAAGCCTGATTATACTATGCCAACAGCTATAGTTATGGGATCGGAAGAGGATGGCGTGCGTAATGATATCATCCGCATAGCCGATCATCTGGCTAAGATACCGATGTACGGCGAAATTGAATCGCTGAATGTTTCTGTAGCTACGGGGATTATTCTTTATGAGGCGATAAGGCAGCGGTTAGATTAAAGCTTTTTGGCACTCTGAGCATAGCGAGGAATCTCATAAAAGCGATTAGTATTTCGTATAAGATCCTTCGCTACGCTCAGGATGACAAGATGGATGTACAAACAAAAATCGCCTGAATATCAGGCGATTTTTGTTTGTATTGTCGTACTTACTCCCCCTTTAGGGGGCTGGGAGGTTAAATGTACTTCGTTCCAAATTGCTGCTTCACATCAGCTACAACTTTCTTTACGTTTTGTTCCTGATCGCGTGGGCAGATCAATAACGTGTTGTTTGATTCAACGACAATAAAATCATGCAGACCCTGCAGAATAACCAATTTTTCGTCAGGTACGTTTACCATGCAGTTGGATGAATCGTACATGATCACCTTTTCAGAAGGGATAACGGCGTTGCCTACGTAGTCTTTTTCGGCCAGATCATAGATCGATGCCCAGGTACCCAGGTCAGACCAGCCAAATTCTGATGGAATTACGTACACATTATCGGCCTTCTCCATAATACCGTAGTCGATAGAGATATTGGTACATTGCAGGTAGGCCTGGTTTACATGTGTACGCTCATTTTCAGTATTATAATGCGGACGCGCATCGGCAAAAATATCGTTCATATCAGGCAGATACTGCTCAAAAGCTTTTACAATAGCTTTGGCCGACCAAACGAAGATACCGGCGTTCCACAGAAAATCGCCGCTTTGCAGAAAAGTCTTGGCAATTTCCAGATTAGGTTTCTCGGTAAAGGTTTTTACTTTATGGAAATCACTGTCAATCACATTTTCTGTATACTGGATATAGCCATAGCCAGTATCAGGACGCGAGGGTTTAATGCCCAGCGTAACCAGGCATTGGTGTTTAAGAGCCGCCTGCAATGATTTTTCAATGGTCGCAATAAAAGCGGGCTCGTCAAGAATCAGGTGATCAGACGGCGCTACCACAATGGCAGCGTCAGGGTTGATAGATTCAATTTTAAAACAACCATAAGCCACGCAAGGCGCGGTGTTGCGCATTACCGGCTCGGTTAATATCTGGTTATCGGCCATGTCAGGCAGTTGCGTCTTTACCAGATCAGTATAGCTTTCGTTAGTAACAACGAAAATATTTTCTTTGGGGCATACTTTTAAAAAACGATCATACGTTTGCTGTATTAAGGTTTTGCCGGTTCCAAGTATATCGATAAACTGTTTAGGGTGCGATGTACGGCTTATAGGCCAAAAACGGCTCCCGATACCGCCCGCCATAATAATGGCATAGTAGTTTTTATTCATGTCGCAATTGTAGAAATTATGTTTGGTGTTAACAAGCGTAATTGAGTGTTTATCCGTTAACTTATCATTAATCTATGTGATATCGTCGCCTGTAAACCTGCTCAAGCATATAAAAGGATAAATAAACAAATTGTTTTTTGTCCGATAATCATTTTTATATAAAATTTTAAAGTAAATCTACCGTTTATTCATAAGTTTTAGTTACTTTAAACTTTTAATTGTCTTATCATAAATACGAGTACCTATAATGATAGAAACAAAAAAATCGCTCTTTGATAACCTCCAAAACTTTTTCGGTTTTGACAACTTTAAAGGGGAGCAAGAAGCGATTATAACCAACATTTTGGCCGGTAATGATACGTTTGTGATTATGCCTACAGGTGGTGGTAAATCAATGTGTTACCAGTTGCCTGCCCTGATGAGTGAGGGTACGGCGATTGTAATTTCGCCCCTTATTGCACTGATGAAAAATCAGGTTGACCAACTGAGAGCTTTTGGCGGATCTGACAGCATTGCGCATTTCTTAAATTCTTCATTGACAAAAGCCGAGATTATAAGGGTGAAGGATGATGTGCTGAGCGGCAAGACCAAATTGCTTTACGTAGCCCCTGAATCATTAACCAAGCAGGAAAATATCGATTTTTTACGCCTTAACAACGTATCGTTTGTGGCGGTTGATGAAGCGCACTGTATATCTGAGTGGGGCCATGATTTCAGGCCCGAATACCGCAAAATACGCCAGGTGATCAGCAATATCGGCGATGACATCCCGATCATTGCACTTACGGCTACCGCTACTCCTAAAGTACAGCAGGATATCCAGAAGAACCTGCAGATGAATAATGCCACGGTTTATAAGTCATCATTTAACCGTGCCAACCTGTTTTATGAGGTTCGCGCTAAGCGTAATGTCATCAAAGAGATTGTTAAATACGTTAAGCAAAATCAAGGCAAGTCCGGTATAGTATATTGCCTGAGCCGCAAAAAGGTTGAAGAGGTTGCTGAAGTACTTTCGCTAAACGGAGTTAAAGCTTTACCGTATCACGCCGGTTTGGATGCCAAAGTACGCGCCGAAACACAGGATAAATTCCTGATGGAAGAGGTAGACGTGATAGTGGCTACCATAGCCTTCGGTATGGGTATTGATAAACCCGATGTGCGTTACGTAATTCACCACGATGTGCCTAAGAGCATGGAAGGCTACTACCAGGAAACCGGTCGCGCTGGTCGTGATGGTGGCGAAGGGGTATGCGTGGCTTTCTACTCGCAGAAAGATATCGATAAGCTACAGAAATTCATGAAGGACAAGCCTGTTTCTGAACGTGAAATAGGTACCCAGATACTGAAAGAGGTTATTGATTATGCCGAGTCGTCAGTTTGCCGCCGTAAGCAGCTATTGCATTACTTTGGCGAGAACTTTAGCGAGGCCGGCTGTAACAATATGTGCGATAACTGTTGCGCACCAAAAACCTATTTTGATGCCGAAGCACAACTGCACAAAGTTTTAAACCTGATTAAGCAAACCGGCGAGAAGTTTGACGATCATCACATCATCAATATTTTGATGGGGGTGGAGACACAGCAGGTGCATAGCTATGAGCACCATTTGCTGGAACTTTTTGGTACCGGTAAAGATGATGGTGAGATACTGTGGGTATCGTTACTGCGCCAGGCTTTGCTGAATAACTATCTGTCAAAAGATATTGATCAGTACGGTTTGCTGCGTTTAACCAAGCTGGGGCATTCGTTCCTGGACAACCCGCATAGTTTGCGCTTTATCATGAACCGTGTTATTGAAGCTGGCGATGACGAGGATG
>Ga0157371_10002260_pt1 | contig 18589 bp, 9 predicted proteins | sample C45metaG_FD_113462 | JGI IMG/M metagenome (GOLD analysis project Ga0157371, IMG submission 113462) | Corn rhizosphere microbial communities from Kellogg Biological Station, Michigan, USA - C4-5 metaG | ecosystem: Host-associated > Plants > Roots > Rhizosphere > Soil | place: USA: Michigan...
GCAAGTGTTTCCAGCAATCTGATATTAGAATCTGTGAAAGCATATTCGGTATCTATATTTTGAATGCTTACATAACCCTTTACATCATTGCCAGACAATAAAGGAACAAATAACAAGGATTTTGGCATTTCAGTTCCTTCAACTGCCTCTACATGATATTTCTCTCTTGCCTGTTTTTCTGTTTCAATATGAATGGTATGTTTTTCGGTGATCAGCAATTCACGTAAATGATTTATTGGTCTGGATCCCCCTTTCAACTTTTCCCCATTTTCAATCACGTAATTGAAATGTTCTGTTTTCTTTTCAAGATCAAAATTGGCAATCACTAAAATCTGTGCATCAAATAATTTTTGAATTCTGTCACCTACCAGGTTATAAATCGCCTGCATATCCAGCTCATTAGACAATCCCTCCTGAACACTGTTGATCACCGCAAGTTCTGCAGTTCTTTGTTCAGTTTCTTTTAAAAGGCGATTGGTCTCATCAAAAAGGCGGGCACTCTTCAGAGCTACGCTCATACTATTTACCAATGTTGATAATAAGCTGACATCAGATTCAGAGAATGCATTTTCATTGTCGAGATTTTGCAAACTGATCACACCATTCACTTTTCCGCCGGACATCAAAGGCGCCATTACCATTGATTTTGCCGCTTGTCCGTAGATCACTGAATTATCATATTTTGGTCTTTCCTTTTCCATGTTTTCATTGATGACGAGCATCTGACCGGTATCAATCACATGCTTCCGGAAGCCAGTAGGCTTTCTTCTTCCAAGCATCGTACGGTCTCCTTTTTCATAGGCATATTTGTCTTCAATAAAGCCGGTTTTGTGATCATAAGTAGTGATGTCGATCACCTGTGCATTAAATACTTCGCGCACTTTTTCTCCCACAAGCAAATAGATGGCATGCATATCCATTTGTGCAACCAAACTTTCCTGTACGCTGTTGATCACTGCCAGCTCTGCATTTCGCTGTTCAGTTTCTTTTAAGAGACGATTGGTTTCGTTGAATAAGCGTGCACTTTCCAAAGCAACGCTCATACTATTAGCAAGGGTTTTCAAGAGATTTACATCAGATTCTGAAAATGCATGCTCATGATCCAGGTTTTGAAGACTGATAATTCCTTTTACTTTTCCGCTTGAAATCAATGGAACATAAATTTGCGATTTCGGCATTTCACCTATCAGCACTTTATTTCCAAATTCATTCATTGCTCTTCCCACATTTTCATTATGCAAAAGCATTTCACCTGTGTTGATCACATATTTCCGGAAACCTTTTGGTTCTCTTGGACCGAGCAAGGTGCGATCGCCTTTTTCATAAGCATATTGGTCTTCAATGATATTTCGTTGTGGATCATAAGTTACAATATCAATAACCTGCGCATTGAATATTTCCCTGATCTTTTCACCTACGAGATCATAAATCGAATTGATGTCCATTTGGGCAACAAGGCCTTCCTGAACGCTGTTAATCACTGCCAATTCTGCATTTCTTTGCTCAGTTTCTTTTAATAAGCGATTCGTTTCGTCAAACAGACCAGCACTCTTCAAAGCAACGCTCATACTGTTTGCTAAAGTGACTAACAGATTTACATCAGAAGGAGAGAAGGCATGCTCATGATCAAGGTTTTGCAAACTAATAATTCCTGTTATTTCGCCGTTCGTGATCATTGGAACAAAAACTGCTGATTTAGGATATTCGCCAATGGTTACATAACTTTCATATTCCTTGCTCTTGCCTTCCATATCCTCATTGATCACCATCACCTGCTGAGTGTCAATGATGTGTTTCCTAAATCCTAAAGGTTCTCTTGCTCCCAGTAAAGTTCTGTCGCCTTTTTCAAAAGCATAGCGATCTTCTATTTGGTTCTTATTCTTGTCATATGTTACAATATCAATGATCTGGGCACTGAAAATCTCACGGATTTTTTCGCCTACCAAATCGTAAATAGATTGTATGTCCAATTGGGCTACGAGCCCTTCCTGTACGCTATTGATTACACCAAGTTCTGCAGTTCGTTGTTCAGTTTCTTTTAAAAGGCGATTGGTTTCATCAAAAAGGTTCGCGCTCTTTAAAGCCACACTCATACTGTTTGCCAATGTCACTAACAGATTTACGTCAGAAGGAGAAAAAGCATGCTCATGATCAAGGTTTTGTAAACTGATAATGCCCGTAACTTCGCTGTTCGTAATCATCGGAACAAACACTGCAGATTTAGGTACTTCGCCAATCGCTATTGCAGTTTTGAATTCCTTGAGCACTTCATCCATATTCTCGTTGACCACCATCACCTGCTGGCTTTCGATGATATGTTTTCTAAATCCGAAAGGTTCTCTTGGTCCTAACAACGTGCGGTCTCCCTTTTCAAAAGAATACCGATCCTCAATTTCGTTTTTCTTTTTATTGTAAGTAACAATATCAATAATCTGCGCATTGAAAATCTCGCGGATTTTTTCGCCTACCAAATCGTAAATAGATTGGATGTCCAATTGGGCTACCAACCCTTCCTGCACACTATTGATTACGCCAAGTTCTGCAGTTCGTTGTTCGGTTTCTTTTAAAAGGCGATTGGTTTCATCAAATAACCGTGCATTTTCCAAAGCTACGCTCATACTGTTGGCAAGTGTTGTGAGCAGGCTTACATCAGAATCGGTAAATGCATTTTCATGATCCATATTCTGAAGGCTTACATTACCAATTACTTTTTCACCAAGCACCATTGGCACAAATACGGCCGATTTTGGCATTTCTCCTTCCAGGTTTTTTTCTTCGGAAAATTGATCAATGTATTTTTCAAAATGATGATTAATTAATTCAGGTCTTTTTATTTCGATAAGATGTTTTGAGAAATCATCCCACTCTCTCGGATTTATAAGAAGTCGTTCACCTTTTTCAATTGCATAATTGAAAATCTCTATCTCATTCTTATAATCAAAAGTGCGTATTACCACTGTTTGAGCATCAAATAAATCCCTGATCCGGTTACCGACGAGAGTATAAATGCCTTCCATATTCATTTGAGCTACCAGCCCTTCCTGGACACTGTTAATTACAGAAAGTTCCCCATTTCGTTGCTCTGTTTCTTTCAGCAACCGTGTAGTTTCATCAAATAGCCGCGCATTTTCAAGCGCAACACTCATGCTATTTGCAAGCGTTTCCAAAAGGCGAATATCAGAATCACTGAAGGCATTCTCTTTATCTACATTTTGCAGGCTCACGTATCTTTTGACCTTATCGCCTATTAGTAAAGGAACAAATACCGCCGATTTAGGTAATTCTGTATCTCCGATTACTGTAGTTCCTACCCATTTGTTAACTTCTTCACGGCTGTTGCTTACAATTTTCTGTTTAGTTTCAAGAAGACGTTTCCTTATTTTATCAAGTGGCCGTGGTTCAAAATAAAACCGTCTGCCGTTTTCAATAGCATAATTAAAAGACTCAATACCTTCTTCTTCATTAAAACTTCCGATTAATACAACCTGTGCATTAAATGCATCACGTATTTTGTTTCCAACCAAATCATAGATAGCCTGCATGTCTAATTCACTAACCAAACCATCCTGAACTGTATTGATTACGCCCAATTCTGCATTTCGTTGTTCTGTTTCTTTTAATAATCTTGTTGTCTCGTCAAACAATCTTGCATTTTCCAATGCCACGCTCATACTGTTTGACAAGGTTCCCAAAAGATGCACATCGGAATCTGTAAAAGCATTTTCCTGATCCATATTTTGTAAACTGATCAGGCCGGTAACTTCTCCTGATTTCATCATGGGAACAATGACAAGGGATTTGGCTTTCTCTCCTGACAAAATAAAACTTCCAACTTCCTTGCTTTTTCCTTCTACATCCTTATTTACCAAAAGTGGTTTTTGTGTTTCAATTACTTTTTTGCTAAAACCTGCCGGCGCCATTGGTGCCATCAGCGTTCTATCTCCTTTTTCATAGGCGTATTTATCTTCGATAAGGTCAGTCTTTGGATTATAAGTAGAAATGAAGATCATCTGAGCATTAAAAATCTGCCTGATCTTTTCACCTACTAACTCATAAATACCGTTGATGTCTAATTTGGCTGCAAGCCCTTCCTGTACACTGTTGATTACCGCAAGTTCTTCTACTCTTGCACTCAACTGGCTGGTTCTTTCCCTGATCGTTTTCTCAAGTTCACGGTGCTTTTCTTCTAATTGACGTGTACGGTATTTGATGAATAAATAAATAAGTGAAATGCCAATCAAAGCATACAACAAATAAGCCCACCATGTTGCATACCATGGCGCAAGAATTCTTAATGGAAAAACCGCTGTTTCACTAATCTTTCCATAAACATTTTTGGCTCTTACGTGGAAAATATATTTTCCGGCAGAAAGGTTGGTGTATTCTTTATAAGTGTTTTTGCCCCAATCGCTGTAGCCTTTTTCAAATCCTTCGAGCCAGGTCTGGTATTGGGTTTTGTTTTCGTCATTATAAAAAGGAGCGCCATAATCAAATCGCAAAGAATTGTTTTTAAAACTTATTTCTTGTGGATTATTTTCTGTACCCTCCAAAGGGTTTAGAGAATTTTTCTTTGAAGTGATTCCGGAAATTAGGGTTTTATAAGATTGATCGGCATCCGTTTTTATTTTCGAATCATAACGAATCAATTGGTCGTCAGCTAAAAACCATATTATATTATTGTCATGAATGTCAAGATAATCGCCACCTCCAACCAAATTCATAATTGGCATTAATGAAGTAGAATCTATCTGGTATTTGCCTGTAGATTCAGGAGTTGCAATGAGAAGTGATGAAACTGCATTTAAGCTTTTGAAAGAAGCGAGAGTAATTTTGCCTTTACTATCTTCTCTTCCGGCAAAAAAATGTTTCCCTAGAACGGTAGCAGGTACAAAATGTTTTTTCGACTCATCGTAAGTAAGGGTGGCCGAATCTGTTAGGAAATAGATCTGGTGATTCATAGAAAAAACACGTGAAGAAAATCCTTTCAATCCCTCGTCTTTCCCAAACGTCTCCACTTTTGATTTTAAAACATCTGGCTGACCATTTTTATCGAAGAATGGCGTAACACGAATTGCTACTCCAATTTGGGAGCCGGCCCAGGTTCGGCCATTATCATCTTCGGCAATTCCGAAAATATTAGGAGGTGATTTTGGAAAATACCCGAGATATTTCCATCCAGTTGTTTTGTTGTGGTCACGAACAAAAAGTGTGAGTCCAAAAGTGGTGGCTGCGTACAGTAAATCCGGGTATTTTTTTGAAATAAATAAATGCGATATTTTTAAACTGTCATTTACAGAAGCTTGTACCAACGCTACTTTTCCATCCTTTATCATATAAAGCCCATTTGCCGGAATCAATAAAGTGTTCCCATCCGCAATGACTGTAAACATTTGGTCTCGTGGGATTTGAGTAACCAGCTGAAAATTGTCTGTAGCCGGATTATAACGAAGCAAACCATTGTTGGAACCCACATATAAAGTTCCATCAGGAAGCCTTGCCATAGATAAAGGAGCAGCAGAAATACCGGATTGAGAATTAAATGTGGTAAAGGGTGAATTGATATCTACTTTAGAAATTCCATTGTCTGTAGCCAACCATAACGCACCTCTTTTGCCTATGACGAAATCGTAAACAATATCACTTGCTAGCCCGGTAGTTTTATTAAAATGTTGTTTGATCTTGCCTTCTGGGTCAATAACAACGACTCCGCGGCCAATAATAGATAATGCATAATTTCCATTGACTTGCATCCCTCTATAAAGCATGCTATTCTTAAATAAACTATCAGCATCTGTAGGGAATGATTTAAAATTTTTTCCATCAAACAGAAATAATCCTCGGGTAAAAGTACCTATAAGATACTCTGGAGAATTTGAATTATTGTTTGATTTATAAGGCAACATGATCTGCATTCTTTCTTTCCCTAAAAACTCACTACCCGGAATTAAAACCAATGAATCATTGATCATTTTATAAAGACCTTTGCCTTGTTGATGGATATATAAAACCCCATCAAGATAGAAGCTATACATAAAGTGAGTAGAAGGATCCCACGTTTTTGTTATCCATTTGTCGCCACTTTTAGTAAGGCGAAATAATCTTTCCCTTGATTGAAAATAAATATCTTTTCCCGCCACTTGAATGGACCATACATCTGTAAAATCCTGCTTGTTTTTAGGTACATATTTTGAAAGAGAAAATTCAGCAGTTTTGCCAAGACTGTCAGGGCCCAGATAGCCAAAATTATTGGAACCACCATAATAAACAGTTCCATTTTCCGCTTTCTTAAAACACCTGTTTATTAATGCCTTTCCAAGTGCATCTATCTTTGTCCAATGAACACCGTCATATTGCAAAATGTCGCTTCCGGAAGTTGAATTTCCAAAATACATGATGCCATTATTATCCTGGATGACGCTCCAGTTGGTATTCAAACCTTCGTATAGTTGTGGCGAATAGTTTTTTACAAAAGGCAACCCTTTCTCATTTCCCGCCTGGCCGAAAGCCACGGAAATAAAGCCAGGAAAGAAAATAAGAAAAATCCCTTTCAGACAAAATGCTTTGGTAAAAGCAATCAGGTTCCGGTTCATAATTATTTATTGAACGGTGATAAATTCAACAACCAAATTGAGAGCAGGATCAGTTTTTATAGAAAATTGGAAAGAAAACAGTGAATTTTGAGTAAATGTAATGTAAACTTTTTAGAATAAAAACACCGTCATGATAGATTTACAAAGCACGCAATTCCTAAAACAAAAAACTTCCGCAGGTTTTCTGCGGAAGCTTTACTGATTTATTCCTGGGGGTTTCAGTTTCAGGAATTAATGGGTCGCCTTTTACGGCTTAGTTTTCATTGGGATAATTATTTTTCAATCGATATTGGCTTTAAAAAAATTAGAAGTTGACTGATATCGGATTATTGGTTTTTCCCGGATTAGAGGAATATTTATTTTTCAATGGATTTGGATTTCTGATTAATGTTTGTTTTAACATCAATCAACTTCTGGAGCAAAGATAGTCCGGACCAGTATGGTTGACAATAGCAGGATTGCTCTTTTTTTCAGCAATGGATTTACGGTGAAAATCGTATAAAAACGAAAGCAAGGTTTCGTTAAATCACTTCTCGTTAGAACGTATAAATACGAATATGAATAAAAGAGAAATTTCATTTATTTGTTGGGTTACTATTTATATTCACTTCCAAAGCATCTAACTCTTCTAATCCATAACGAAGTCATATTTTTGTTGCCCAACGAATTCTTTATGGTAAACAGAAAAGTATTAACGCTCGATGAATTCACGATTCGCGAAATGCGTGCGTTTCCAAAGGCAACAGGTGAACTGGCGGGGCTTTTAAGAGATATTGGCCTCGCTGCAAAACGCGTAAATGTGGAAGTAAATAAAGCGGGACTTGTAGATATTTTAGGTGACACCGGAGATGTAAATGTTCAGGGAGAAGAAGTGAAACTGCTCGATGAATTTGCCAATGATCAGTTTACCAGGGTTTTGCGTCACGGCATCAGTTGCGCCGGCATTGCCAGCGAAGAATTAGACGATGTAGTGATCTTCGATTATGAGATCAGTAGAAATTCAAAATATATCTGCATGTTCGATCCTTTGGACGGCAGCAGTAATATTGATGTAAATGTTTCTATCGGAACTATTTTCAGTGTTTACAGAAGGGTTACCCAAAAAGGAACTGCTGTTACCATTGATGATTTTTTACAAGCGGGAAACCGGCAAGTGGCAGCCGGATACATTATCTATGGCTCCTCCACCATTTTGGTGTATGCTACGAAAAGAGGCGTCAATGGATTTACCTTAGATCAATCCATCGGAGAATTTTGTTTGAGCCATCCTGGTATTAAATGCCCTGAAACAGGGAAAATGTATTCGGTGAATCATGGAAATTATTACAGCTTTGCGGATGAAATCAAAGAATACATTGAATGTTGCCAAAGAAAAAATAAAACAAACGGCGGCCCGTACACACAAAGATATATTGGCAGTATGGTGAGTGATGTTCATCGCAACCTGATTCGTGGCGGTATCTTTTTGTATCCAGGAACAAAAGAAAAACCGAACGGAAAACTTCGTTTACTGTATGAATGCAATCCTTTGGCTTATATGATAGAAGTAGCCGGAGGAAAAGCTACCGACGGCACTCAAAGAATTCTGGATAAAGTGCCCACGCAACTTCATGAGCGAACGCCTTTCTTTATAGGGAGTTTGAAAATGATGGAAGAATTGGAAGAGTATTTAATTCGTAATTTGTAGTTTGTTGTTGTGAAAAAATTAAGGGTTTAAAAAAAATAAATTCGTGTAATCAAAATAAAAATGAAAACAATTATCTCAGTAAAAGATCTTAAAAAAAATTATGGCAAATTCGAAGCTGTGAAAGGAATTTCATTCGATGTTTATGAAGGTGAAATATTTGGATTGCTCGGACCAAACGGCGCAGGTAAATCAACTACTTTAGAAATCATCGAAACGCTTCGTGATAAAACTTCAGGGAAAATTTTCGTCGATGGTTTGGATTTGGATCACCAGGCTGCACAAATAAAAAAAATTATCGGGGTACAATTACAAACTTCCGGTTTTTATCCCGGGTTGAATTTGCTGGAACTGATCGATCTTTTTTGCGGTTTGTATAATACCAAAACCAATGCTCAGCAACTCCTTGAAATGGTAAACCTGAAAGACAAAGCCAAAAATAAATACAAGGATATGAGTGGTGGGCAAAAACAACGATTTTCAATTGCTACCACCTTGATCAATAAGCCAAAAATTATTTTCCTCGATGAACCCACCACAGGCCTCGATCCTCATGCACGCCGCAATCTTTGGGAATTGATTCAACGAATCAGAGAAGATGGAACAACGGTAATTATTACCACGCATTATATGGATGAAGCAGAATATTTATGTAACCGTGTTGCGATTATGGATGAAGGAAAGATCATTGCGCTCGAATCTCCTGATAAATTAATTGACGACCTGGTTGCGTCAGGTTTTGAAAGGCCGAAAGAAACCAAATCAGCCAATCTTGAGGATGTATTTATTAACTTAACCGGAAAAGATATCAGGGAGGATTAAACTATATTTGTTGGCTAAAAATCTTTATAAATTTTAATCAAAAATAAAATGAAAACTGTCGTTCTCTTTTTTCTTTTACCCTTTTCAGTTTGCTTTGGACAAGCAAAAAAGCCAGTCGCGAAACCAAAACAAATTGCTTCAAAGCCAGCAGCAATGACACCAACTGACAGCCTTAGTTACTCAATCGGCGTGCAGGTTGCAGAATATTATAAAACTCAGGGCGTTGAAAAAGTAAATTCCGAGTATGTAAAAAAAGCATTTAACGATGTATATAACAATAAAACATTAGCAATTTCAGAAGACGAATGTAATATGACCATACAACAAAAATTACAGCAGTTCCTGGCAAATAAAGTCGGCGCTGTAAAGGAAGAAGGTGAAAAATTCCTTCAAGAAAATAAAAAACGTCCGGGGGTAGTTACGCTTCCCGATGGCCTGCAATATGAAATTATTACCAAAGGTACCGGCCCGGTTCCCACAGCAAAAGACACTGTAGTTGCCAATTATATCGGAACGCTGATTGATGGTAAAGAATTTGATAATTCTTATAAAAGGGGCGAACCTATTACGATTCCTGTTTCCGGCGTTATCCGTGGTTGGACCGAAGCTTTGGAAATGATGCCGGTTGGAAGCAAATGGAAATTATTTATTCCATCCGATCTTGGCTACGGTGATAGAGGCGCAGGTGGTGGCGCCATTCCAGGTGGAGCAGCGCTTATTTTCGAAATTGAGTTATTAAATATTGCCAATCACTAAATCATTTTTATGGACGAAGATGAAAAGCTTCGCTATCCTATTGGAAGAGAAAATGAGCAGAATGCATTTGATAGAGAATTTAATGAAGAATTAAAATCCTTGCTCATTAATGATCTCAGAATGCTTCCTCAATCGTTGGAATTTGCGATTCAAAATTTAGATGAACAACAATTGCAAACGCCTTATCGGCCGGGTGGATGGACGGTTCATCAACTGGTTCATCATGTTGCCGACAGCCATATCAATGCATACGTTCGTTTCAAATTAGGATTAACAGAAAGCAATCCGACCATAAAACCTTATGAACAGGAATTGTGGGCGAATCTTTCTGATTCTGAAAAATTGCCCGTAAATATTTCTATCACACTTCTTCATGCATTGCACAAACGCTGGTGTGAATTGTTGGAGAATATGACTGAAAGTGAGTGGCAGCGTACTGTGTATCATCCGGAAAGAAAAGTGCAACTTTCTTTATGGGATCTTTTGAAATCGTATGCGTGGCACAGCCGCCATCACGCGGCGCATATTTTGAAGTTGCGTGAAAGAATGAATTGGAACTAGAACTAAGAACTACGAACTAAGAACTAAGAACTATTTTATGAAATGGAAAATTTTGTCTTCAAAATATCTTTCAAAACATCCTTATTTTACCGCGAGGGTAGACAAATGCGAAACTCCTGACGGAAAAATTATTGACGAATATTTTGTGGTTGAATTGCCAACAACCGTTTGCGCTGTTGCCATCACAGAAGAACAGGAAGTGTTGATGGTACGCCAATACAGGCATCCGGTAGAAGAGACTTTGCTTGAAATTCCGGGAGGATTTGTTGATAAAGATGAAACTCCTGAAGAAGCCATGAGAAGAGAATTGAAGGAAGAAACCGGATATGAATTTTCATCCATTGTGAATGTCGGAAGAATTGCTGCAAACCCTGGTGTTCTCAATAATTTCACTTATTTCTTTTTAGCCGGGGGCGGCAAAAAAACCAGTGAACAAAAGCTGGATAAAAACGAAGAATTGGAATTGGAAAAAATAACGATCCCGGAATTAAAAAATCTCTTTTTGCAAAATAAAATCGAACAGTCGCTTCATAACAATTGTATTTTTTATGCCCTGAAGGAAATGGGGGAGATGTAGTTAATCCAACGGGTTTACTTCCGCAATCACAAAAACACTTCCGCAAACAACAATCAAGTCTTCCTCAGAAGCTTTTACCAGTGCGGCTCTCAGCGCTTTATTGACATCTGGAAATGTATTTCCGTTTAATTGATATGCCTGCGCTTTTTCTTTTAATTCCTCTTCAGGCAAAGCTCTTGGATTATGCGCTTTGGTAAAATAATAAGTAGCAGTTTTTGGAAATTGTTCCAATACTTTTTGAATGTCTTTGTCTTTTACCATTCCAAAAACAATATGCAAATCATTGAATTGAATTTGATTGATTTGCAGAAGGAGTTGTTTTATTCCATCTTGGTTATGTGCTACATCGAGCACTACAAGCGGCTTTTCATGAATCACTTCCCATCTTCCAAAAAGGCCGGTTAGTTTTTTTACATTCGATAAAGCACTTTTTATTTTTTCTTCTTTTAAGGAAAAATCTTTTTTCAATAAATCAATTGCAGCAAGAACCGTAAGAATATTTTTTTGCTGATAAAGCCCATTCAGATCAAGCTGGTAATTGGTTTTTTTATTGGTATGTTTATTCAACATTTCGAGCGCTAAATATTTTACATGATGTTCGGAAGAAAGAACCCGGTATTTTTCTTCTGCAAAAAATATTTCCGAATTCGTTTCTTTTGCTTTATCCAGGAAAACATTTTGTGTTTCAGGAATTGCTTCACCAATCACTACAGGAATATTTGGTTTAATAATCCCTGCTTTTTCATAAGCAATTTTTGCAAGTGTATCACCAAGGATATCCATGTGGTCAAAACTGATATTCGTTATAACCGATAATAAAGGAGTGATAACATTTGTGCTGTCTAAACGGCCTCCAAGGCCGGTTTCAATCACCGCCACATCCACTTGTTGTTGTGCAAAATAATCAAGCGCCATTGCAAAAGTGAGCTCAAAAAAAGAAGGTTTTATTTCTTCTGAAATGTCCTTTGTTTTCTCAACAAAATCAATCAAAAAATCTTCGGAGATCATCGCGCCATTTATCTTTATCCTTTCCCTGAAATCTTTTAAATGTGGTGAAGTATATAGACCTGTTTTGTAATGATTTTCCTGCAAAACCGCTGCGAGCATATGGCTTACAGAACCTTTTCCATTCGTTCCGGCAATGTGAATTGTTTTTATTTTGTTCTGAGGATTTTCTAAAAAATTACACAAAGCCAGAGTGTTTTTCAAATCGGCTTTATAAGCCTTTGCGCCGCTGCGGCTGAACATTGGGAGCTTGTTGTAGAGATAATGTATGGATTCTTCGTATGTCAATTGTTGAATTGTTGAATTGTTGAATTGTTGAATTGTTGAATTGTTGAATTGTTGAATTGTTGAATTGTTGAATTGTTGAATTGTTGAATTGTTGAATTGTTGAATTGTTGAATTGTTAATTCGCGCACAATTTACGCCAACCGGTAAACAAAGAAATAAAGTGAATTTTTATTTCTTTTTAATGAACAGGTCCCCCGAATCTTGTTTTAATCATTTGATTAAAGTGTATGTTTAAAGACCATTTAATTTTGGAAATAGTAAGGTTAGAAACGGTAAGGATATTTTATTGCAAAGGCAGTAAAGGAATATTTAATCGCAATTCTTTTCAAAAAAAAGCTTTGAAAGAAGATAAATAAAAGGATTGTGACAAGAGTTCCATCTCTCAAAACGACTATTTCTTGCCAGCAAAAAATAATCCTCTTAACTTCACTATGAAATCCATTTGCATTTCAACCATTGATTTTCAATTCAATCTTAAACCATTTAATATTTTCCTAAATGAACAAAATTCTAAGGAACGCTTTGGCTATTCTGGGCTTCGCAGCATTTTTAATGATAAGCTGTAACGAAAAAAGATCAGGAAAACCAAAAGTTCTTGTCTTCACAAAAACCGAAGGTTATCATCATGCTTCCATTGCTGATGGCGTAAAAGCGATTCAAAAATTAGGAGCCGAAAACAATTTTGAAGTGGATACCACTTCTAATTCGGACAAGTTTACAGAAGACACTTTAAAGCAATATGCGGCGGTGATTTTTTTAAGCACTACCGGTGAGGTTTTGGATTATCGCCAGCAGGCCGATTTTCAGCGCTACATCCAGGCGGGCGGCGGTTATGTAGGAATTCATGCGGCGACTGATTGTGAGTATCATTGGCCATGGTATGGAAAACTTTCGGGTGCTTATTTTGTAAGCCATCCTGAAATTCAACAGGCAACATTAGATGTAAAAGATAAAAGTTTTGAGGGAACAAAAAACCTTCCTGATAAATGGGTGCGCACGGATGAATGGTATAATTTCCGCGACTTCAACAAAGATGTTCATGTGCTGATAACGTTGGACGAAAAATCTTATAAAGGCGGCACAATGGGCGCTTTTCATCCTGTTGTCTGGTATCATGATTTTGATGGAGGAAGAGCATTTTATATGGAGTTGGGACATACTTCAGAATCATATACTGAACCCAATTTTCTCCAGTTGTTATTGGGCGGAATTAAATATGCAATAGATAATAATGAACAATTGGATTACAGCAAAGCCACTGCCCTGCGGGTTCCTGATGAAGATCGTTTTTCAGAAAAAGTTTTGTCCCGCGGATTGGATGAGCCTGAACAGATGGCCATTCTTCCAAATAAAGATATTTTAATTTCAGAAAGAAAAGGTCAGCTTCTTTTTTATAAAAACGGTGCAGACAGCGCTCTGCAGATCGCGCAATTCAATGTATATGATAAAACCCATACAGCGAATGTAAATGCGGAGGAAGGTTTGTTGGGTATTGTTGCCGATCCAAAATACAAAGACAACCACTGGGTCTATGTTTATTATTCGCCGGTTGATAAAATCGTGAATCGCTTGTCACGCTTCAAATTTGAAAATGGAAAATGGGATATGAAATCCGAGCAAATTATTCTTGAAGTGCCAACGCAGAGAGAGATTTGTTGCCACACCGGCGGATCACTTGCTTTTGACGGCCAGGGAGAATTGTTTTTATCAGTTGGTGATAATACCACTCCTTTTGATGAAGTGAACCCAAAAACCAACAAAGCTTATCCTATCAATTCTCATGGTTATGCACCATTGGATGATCGCCCGGGATATGAGCATTATGACGACCGGCGCGCCGCCGGAAACAGCAATGATCTGCGTGGAAAAATTCTTCGCATCATTGTAAAAGATGATGGAACCTATTCGATCCCCGAAGGAAATCTATTTCCTGTCGGAACTGCTAAAACGAGGCCTGAGATCTATGTGATGGGTGACAGAAATCCTTACCGTATTTCCATTGACCAGCACACCGGTTATTTGTATTGGGGAGAAGTTGGCCCCGATGCTGATAATGATAGTTTGGCAACCCGAGGTCCAAAAGGGTATGACGAAATCAACCAGGCGAGAAAAGCGGGGAATTTTGGATGGCCTTACCTGATCGGCCCTAACATTCCTTATCATGAATATAATTATGCAACAGGCCAATCAGGAAAAGCGTTTGATCCGGCAGGACCAGTAAATGATTCACGCAACAATACAGGGATCAGTGTTTTGCCTCCCGCTCAGCCGGCCTTTATCTGGTATCCTTATGGCGCTTCCAAAGATTTTCCAATTCTTGGCCAGGGCGGACGTTGTGCAATGGCCGGCCCTGTTTATTATGCAGCAGATTATCCAAAAGAAACCCGGTTGCCGGATTATTACAATGGAAAATTCTTTTTTTATGATTGGATCAGGAACTGGATCATGGTGGCAACGATGGACAAACAGGGCAACCTTGAAACGATAGAACCATTTATGCCGATGACCAAATTTAAAGCGCCAATGGATATAAAACTGGGGCCTGACGGAAGATTGTATGTACTGGAATATGGAACAGGATGGTTTACTAAAAACGCGGATGCCGCATTGGTTCGTATTGATTATAATTCCGGAAACCGCGCACCCGTTGTTAGTTTCAATGTTAGCCAGGTCGCAGGCAGTTTGCCGTTTAAGGTTCATTTATCTGCAGTAGGAACTCGCGATCCGGATGGAGATCCACTTACTTATGAATGGAATCTTGGCGGTGTGAAAAAGAAGACTACCACCAATGAGCTTGATTATACCTTTAATAAAGCCGCCGATTACCCCGTTTCCGTAACAGTAAGTGATGATAAAGGAGCGCAGGCTACCAGCGATGTTCTGGATGTTTACGCAGGCAATAGTATTCCGCAGGTAACGATCAATATTTCCGGAAACTTTACTTTTTATTTCCCCAACAAACCCGTGAATTACGATGTGACAGTGAATGATAAAGAAGATGGTTCATCAAGCCAGCCAGGCTTTGATACAAAGAATATTTTTGTAAAATCAAGCTACCTGAGTTCACAGGATATTGCGAATTTGTCGGTCGGAATGAAGGAGCAGGAAAGCAAAGATCCGGGACAGCAAATGATGCTGACACTTGATTGTTCTTCCTGCCATAAAGTTGATACAAAGTCCGTTGGACCTGCATTTACGCAGGTTGCGGCTAAATACAAAAATGATCCGAAAGCAAAAGATTACCTCGTCAATAAGATCATCAAAGGTGGCAGCGGAGTTTGGGGGCAAGTGGCAATGGCGGCTCATCCGAATTTGTCTGTCAGTGATGCCACCAAAATTGTTTCGTGGGTATTATCCCTTGCTTCAACCAATAAGGAAAAATCTTTACCGGTGAAAGGAACCATTAATCCTTCCAAATATAAATTGAATGATAAAGGCAATTTATACATCCAGGCATCTTATACCGATAAAGGCGGAAGCGGCATTAAATCACTTACAGGAAACGCGGACACAATCTTATATAACCCGGTTGTTCCGGCAGACAGAGCAGATATTACAAAAGGATTTTCGGTACAAAATTTTAATAATAACAATATTTACTTGTCCACTGATGATAACCCTGCGGTAGAGTTAAAGAAAATCAGTTTGCAGGATGTTACTTCTGTTGAAATTATGTATGGAGTTACCGATACGCTTGTTAAGGGCTGGAAGCTGGAATTACATGAGGATTCACCAACAGGGAAATTGTTGGGCACAGCGATTTTAGGATTAAAAGTTCCGATGAGAAAACCGGCGACATCCGCTATTCAGTTGTCGGGAACCGACAATGCAAATCCTCATGACCTGTATTTTGTATTCCATAAAATTGATCCGGCGGATAAAGGGGGGCTAGCAATAATATCGTATCATTTCGTGGCAAAATAAAATGCTTCTGTAAACCTTAAAAGCAAATAATGGAAGAAAGAAAGTTGCGCAGCAGTGAATGGTTTGGTTTAAAAGGAAAAGATGGATTTATTCATCGTGCATGGATGAAAAACGAAGGGATTCCGGATTATGAGTTCAGAAATAAACCTGTGATTGGAATTTGTAATACCTGGAGTGAATTAACGCCTTGCAATGCGCATTTCAGGCAATTGGCAGAATCGGTTAAACACGGCATTTATGAGGCAGGAGGATTTCCTGTTGAGTTTCCTGTGATGTCTTTGGGTGAAACTTTGATCAAGCCGACGGCAATGCTTTACCGCAATCTTGCCAGTATGGATGTGGAAGAATCTATCAGGGCAAATCCGATGGATGGCGTGGTATTATTGTGTGGTTGTGATAAAACAACTCCTTCATTGGTGATGGGCGCCTGCAGTGTCAATATTCCAACGATTGTTGTTTCGGGCGGGCCGATGCTGACGGGAAGATACAACGGAAAAAATATCGGAACGAGTGATATCTGGAGATATGATGCTGATCTGAAACAAGGCAAGATCAAAGAAGAAGAATTGCAGACAATTGAAGCGGCCATGTGCAGAAGCGCCGGCCATTGCGCCGTCATGGGAACTGCTTCTTCGATGGCATGTATGGTAGAAGCAATGGGAATTTCTTTGCCGGGAAACGCTGCGATTCCTGCTGTAGATGCAAGAAGAAAAGTGCTGGCGCAATTATCAGGTTTGCGGATCGTGGAGATGGTAAAAGAAGATTTGAAATTATCAGATATCCTTACAAAAGAAGCTTTTGAAAATGCTATAAAAGTAAATGCGGCGATTGGTGGTTCTACTAATTTTGTCATTCATTTATTAGCCATCGCAGGGCGCATTGGTGTTCCTTTGGAATTAAGCGATTTTGATCGCCTTTCTAAAAATATTCCTCTCATAGCAAACCTTCAGCCTTCCGGAAAATATTTTATGGAGGATCTTTTTTATGCGGGTGGATTGCCTGCCGTGATGAAAGAATTGGATTCAATTCTTCATCGGAATTGCATTACCGCGAATGGGAAAACCATAAGGGAAAATTATAGTGATGCAATTATTTATAACAGTGAAGTGATTGCCACATTGGATCAGCCATTTAATTCCCAAACCGGGCTGGCAGTTTTAAAAGGAAATGTTTGTGAAAATGGCGCTGTTATTAAGCCATCAGCGGCAAGCGAACATTTGATGAAACACACAGGCAAAGCAGTGGTGTTTGAAAATATAGAAGACTACAAAGCAAGGATTGATCTGGCGGATCTGGATGTTGATGAAAACAGTATTCTTGTTTTAAAAAATGTTGGGCCAAAAGGTTACCCGGGAATGCCCGAAGTGGGCAATATGGGTTTGCCCAAAAAATTATTGGAAAAAGGAGTGACGGATATGGTGCGCATTTCGGATGGAAGAATGAGTGGCACCGGCTTCGGAACGGTCGTTCTTCATGTTTCTCCTGAAGCGGCGGCGGGAGGAAATTTTTCCGTCATTCAAACAGGCGATGTTATCACGCTTGATGTGCCCAACAGGACTTTACATGTTGAGGTAACTGATGAAGAATTTGAGCGAAGAAAAAATATACAGCCACAAAAAATACCGCCGGCAGAAAGAGGTTATGTTAGTTTATATATCCATCATGTACAGCAGGCACATTTGGGCGCTGACATGGATTTTTTAAGAGGCGGGTCAGGTAGTGTGGTGGTGCGTGATTCTCATTAATTCCAATATCACTTTTAAAAAATTGTTCTATGTTTTTTAAAAATAAAGTAGCGATCATAACAGGTGCAGGGCAGGGAATTGGTTTTGAAATTTGCAAAGATCTGGCTGCAAATGGAGCCAAAATAATTTTGAATGATATTGATCCGGCACTGGCAAAAGAAGCAGTTGAAAATATTCATCAGCAAACAAAAGCAGAATGTATTGCTGTTCCGGGAGATTCGAGCGACCAGGCCGTTATTGATAAAATGGTAAAAACGGCCGTTACTGAATTTGGGGAACTTGATATTATAATTGCTAACGCCGGAATCACACTCTATGGCGATTTCTTTACTTACAAACCGGAAGATTTTTATCGCGTGTTACAGGTAAATCTCGGCGGAACTTTTTTCCTTGTCCAGGCGGCTGCAAAACAAATGAAACAACAACAGTCAGGCGGTTCAGTATTATTGATGTCGTCTGTTACCGGCCACCAGGCACATAAGAATCTTGCCGTTTATGGCATGAGCAAAGCGGCTTTGGAAATGCTTGCCAAAAGCCTGGTGATTGAACTTTCTCCTTTTAATATTAATATCAACGCCATTGCTCCAGGCGCTACCATGACCAAAAGAACATTGCAGGAAGATAAAGATTATGAAAA
>Ga0157371_10002261_pt1 | contig 18579 bp, 15 predicted proteins | sample C45metaG_FD_113462 | JGI IMG/M metagenome (GOLD analysis project Ga0157371, IMG submission 113462) | Corn rhizosphere microbial communities from Kellogg Biological Station, Michigan, USA - C4-5 metaG | ecosystem: Host-associated > Plants > Roots > Rhizosphere > Soil | place: USA: Michigan...
CAGACCGGCATCGCCGGGCTGGATCTGGCACGTCACGAGGAACATCTGGAGCGCTGGCTGGCCGCCGGTTTCCACGGCGAGATGGACTATATGGCCGCGCACGGCAGCAAACGTTCGCGACCGGCCGAGCTGGTCCCGGGGACCCTGCGGGTGATTTCCCTGCGCATGGATTACCTGCCCGGCGACACCCGTATGAGCGAACGCCTGGCCGATGGCGCTGCCGCCTACATTTCGCGTTATGCCCTGGGCCGCGACTATCACAAGCTGATCCGCAAGCGCCTGCAGCACCTGGCCGAGCGCATCCAGGGCGAGATCGGTCCCTTCGGCTATCGCGCCTTCGTCGACAGTGCGCCGGTACTGGAAAAGGCCATCGCCGAACAGGCCGGCCTGGGTTGGATCGGCAAGAACACCCTGGTGCTCAATCGCAAGGCCGGCAGTTGGTTCTTTCTCGGCGAGCTTTTCGTCGACGTGCCCCTGCCGGTGGACGAACCCACCCCGCGCGACCACTGCGGCACCTGCCGCGCCTGCCTGGACATCTGCCCGACCCAGGCCTTCGTCGGCCCCTACCAGCTCGACGCCCGGCGCTGCATCTCCTACCTGACCATCGAGTTCAAGGGCAGCATCCCGCTGGAGCTGCGGCCGCTGATCGGCAATAGGGTGTTCGGCTGCGACGACTGCCAGTTGGTCTGCCCCTGGAATCGCTTCGCCAAGCCCACCGCCGAAGGCGATTTCCAGCCGCGCCACCGCCTGGACAGCGCGAGCCTGGCCGAACTGTTCCGCTGGACCGAAGCCGAATTCCTCAGCCGCACCGAAGGCTCGCCCCTGCGCCGCGCCGGCTACGAGCGCTGGCTGCGCAATCTGGCCGTCGGCCTGGGCAATGCCCCCACCAGCATCCCGGTTGTGGAAGCCCTGAAGCTGCAGCGCGAACACCCCTCACCCCTGGTGCGTGAGCACGTGGAATGGGCGCTGCAGCGGCACGGCGAGGCCTGAGCGTTAGGCTAGACGTTCAGGGCCCTACCGTGGTGTAGGGGATGGGTGCCCACCAGCTGCCGTAGGGCACGCCGTATTTGTCGACATAGCTTTTAACCACCGGCGACAGCGGCCGGTACTTGCCGCCCGACTTGCCGCCATAGGGCCCCTTGGGTTCGATCTCCGCCTGGAGGGTCATGACTTCGATGGGATCGAGGCAGGGACCCATGATCCAGACCTTGACTACCCCGCCGGGCGCCAGGCCGATGGTGAGGGCTTCGCGATAGTCGAAGTGGTAGCCGCTCGGACACTGACCCGGGATACGCTCGACCATCTTCTTCCGTGCCCAGTCGGGGATAAGGAACGCCGCATGGTAGGTCTGCGGCTCGACCATGGACTGCCAACGCAGCGAAACCACATAGGGCAGATCCAGGCCGGTCATGTAACGGCCTTTGCCCGAACCGATTCTCTTGGGCCAGCCCTTCGCAGTAGCCGATAGACTCTCGGGCTGCCCCATGGCAACCACCCCCCCCATGGCCCTGGGAAAGATGAGACCGTTGACATCACTGATATTGGCCTGCTCCAGCCAGACTTCCATGTAGTTGGGTGCCAGAAAGCCCAGGTACCAGGCGTCATAAGGCAGCTTGTTCGCGGCGCCAGACTGACAACCCGTCAGGCCCAGTAGCAGGACGATAGCCAAAAACCAGCGACTCATCGTGGGTACCCTGCTTGAGGACGATTGGGATAGAAGCTGCGCCGACCATCGGCGGTGGGTGCATCGACGAAGATCGCATCCACATTGCCCAGGCCATTACCCACGCGTGCATTCCAGTGAGCCGATCTGTGCACATAGCGACTGAGCAGCAGACGATTTTCGGCCTGACTCAGTGGCTCAGGCGCATGCGGACTGCTTGCCTGAAGCTTGCTGGCTATAGGAATCAGGTCGGCCGGCAAACGCCACTCTGGATCCTCTTCGTCGAGGGCCGTGAAGGGAACACCTTGGGCACTGGCCAGACGGTGCATCATCCGCAGGTAAACCAGGGATAGCTCTCCACGTACCTGCCGCTCCAACCGTATCGCAGCGAAGACCTCGACTTCCGGCAGGTCACCCCGGACGCAGGGCAACTCGAGGCGCCAGGTATCGAGGCCGAGGCGAGTGCTGGTTGAGTCGTACCAGGGCGCCCCTTGCAAGCGCCGCAACTCCAGTTCGACCTGACGATAACTCCAGGCCTGGTGGCTATCCGTACCCCTAGGCTCGCGGGAAGCCCTCGGCCGGGTCAACAGCAATCGCTCCTGCATCTCGGCAGGATAGCCACCGCCAATATCAGCGTGGGCGCCGGGCAGAAAGATCTCCTCATGCTCGGGTGCCACGCTGGTCAGGGCGAAGTTACGGCGATACTCGTGCTGCGCAGCCAATTGCACCACCTTGAGGGCGCAACCGGGTGGCAGATAGAGATTGAGCCCAGGATTGAGCGCATTGGCCGGACTGAAGTCGCCCCGCCGGGGATCGGCTATCGCCGCCACGGTATCGAACAGGCCGATGAAGTTGAGCTTCACTTTGGCGCGCTGCCAAGAGAAGCACGGTGCCAGGCCTGCTGCGGCGATACCACCCTCTACCTTAAGCACTTCGTTGGCAAAATGGCGCGTCGCTGCCGCACCACGGCTGAATCCAAAAAGATCGAATTCGATAGTATCTACAACGACGTCAGGGTTGCTCCGCTGAAATAACAGATGCTGTTTAGCAAAGGCTGATGGAAATGTCTGAACACAAGCCAGTACACCACTGCTACCCAGCCCTGTCCCCATCGAAAGCAGATTATCCGGCTGACCAGCCCGGGTACCGATGCCCTCGATATAGACGGGGATGACCGCCGAGCTTTCGTCCGGCTCGATCGCCCGCTGGGTATCATCCCGGTAGAGCCGATACAACCGCGCGATATTCGTCTCCGCGCCCGCATAGCTGCTATCGGTATTGAGCATGAATTTCTCGCAGTGCCTTGCAATGCTGCGCGCCTGATCCTGGCGAAAGCCCTGTTCCTCCGCCCGGCAGGCGGCGCCGGTGGCGGCGTTGAAGAGGTTGTTGCCGGTGCCATCGAAGAACACGCCGATGCGTAGGGTGATGCGCTGCTCCACCGGGCGCTCGGGCTCGCTGATCGGCTTGCCCTGGTCTGCCGCAGTACCGAGCGGGCGGCCCGGTCCCGGTCGAGCGCGATCGCGCAGGCCGAGTGGCGCGGTCCGTCCTGGCGCTTGGCGGGCAAACTCCCCGCTCGCGGCACAGGCGCCGTGCGCCAAGCTGTCAGTGCTCAGCCCTCCGCCACCCATGCCGATGATCACCGTCCCCGACCCGCCGATCACCACGCCGCCATGGCTGGTGACACTGCCAAGCACCGCCGCAGGCTGGCCATTGATGAGCACATTGGGGATGACCGCCGCGCTCAGGGCCGCGCCACAGCCGCAGGCATGGCCCAGGGTGGCGGCGGGCAGGCCGTCGAAGAAGACGTTGGCCGAGCCCTGGACCAGGGCGGTGGCTCCACATTGGGGGCAGGCGACGGCGTCGCCCAGGCGAGCAGCAGGCTTTCCAGACATGACCGATCTCCCTATCGGTAACTGGGGGCCTGAAAATGCCGCACAAAAGGCTCTAGGACAAGGCTTTCAGCGCGGTGGCGCGCACTCCGTCACAGCCCTAGCCGTGGGGATCGTCCGGATAGGTGAAGGTCGGCATCTGCCAGTTGAATCTCAGCGCCAGCAGGCGCAGCAGCAGGCCGGCAGCCAGGGTGATGAGCAGCGCCTGCTCTTCGCCGAGCCACGGGCGGCAGAGCAGATAGCAGCCGGCGGACAGTACCGCCACGCTGGCATAGAGCTCGCGTCTGAGGATCAGGGGGACGTCGTTGCAGAGGATGTCGCGCAGGATGCCGCCGCTGATGCCGGTCAGGGTGCCACTGACGATGACGATGGCCGGACTCAGACCCATCTCCAGGGCCACCTGGCAGCCGATCACGGTGAAGGCCACCAGGCCCAGGGCATCGAGCACCAGGAACAGTCGGCGCAGATAGCGCATGACCCGCGCGATGGCCACGGTGGCGAGGCCCGCACCGACGGTGAGCGCCAGGTATTCCGGGTGCTTGACCCAGCCGAGTGGATAGTGACCCAGCAGGACGTCGCGCACCGAACCGCCGCCCAGGGCGGTGACGCTGGCGATCAGCGCCACGCCGAACAGGTCCATGCCGCGGCGACCCGCGGACAGGGCGCCGGTCATGGCCTCGGCGGTGATGGCGACCAGGTAGAGGATGGACAGCAGCACGGGCGTGTTGCCGTCAGACCTTGATGAAGTGCTCGCGGTAGTGACGCAGTTCGGCGATGGAATCGCGGATGTCGTCCAGTGCCAGGTGGCTGCCGCTCTTCTTCACGCCGTCACGCACCTGGGGCGCCCAGCGCGCGGCCAGTTCCTTGAGGGTGGAGACGTCCAGGTTGCGGTAGTGGAAATAGGCTTCCAGCTCCGGCATGCGGCGATAGAGAAAGCGGCGATCCTGGCAGATGCTGTTGCCGCAGATCGGCGACTTGCCCTTGGGCACCCACTGTCGCAGGAACTCCAGGGTCAGGGCCTCGGCCTGGGCGGTGTCGATGGAGCTCTCGCGGACCCGCTGGGTCAGCCCCGAGCCGCCGTGCTGACGGGTGTTCCACTGGTCCATGCCGGCCAGGATCTCGTCCGAGTGATGGATGGCCAGCACCGGCCCCTCGGCCAGCACATTGAGGTCACTGTCGGTGACGATGGTGGCCATCTCGATGATCACGTCCCGATCCGGATCCAGGCCGGTCATTTCCAGGTCGATCCAGATCAGGTGCTGCGGATTGGGGGTGGTCATGGTGCACTCCTTGATGAGGGCACCAGTGTAGCAGCGCGCCTGCCGCGCACCTACCGGCGCCAGAGCAGCAACCGGCTGCCACGCAGGTCGCCCACCGCCAGCACCCTGTCCGCTGGCTGGCCTGGAATGTCGAAGGTGTTGCTGATCAGCCAGCTGCCGGCGCGCTGCTCCGCGCGGGCCTTTTCGCCCAGGCGCGGCATGGGCGCTGGCGAGAGAAAGCAATAGGCGACGTCGAACTCGCCCAGTTCCACCCGCCAGAGATCGCGGTAGCGCACCTGGCAGTTGCGCCGTGGCAGGCAGCGCAGCCAGGCCAGGGCGAAGCTCAGCGGCGCCGTCTCCACGCCGACGAAGGTGGCAGCTGGAAAGCGCCGGGAGAGATCGACCAGGGTATCGCCCAGGCCGCAGCCGAGGTCGACGAAGCGAAAGGTCGGCTCGCGCTCGGCGAGCAACTCGGCCAGCCGCTCGCGGGTCTGGCGCCCGGTGAGATAGAGCGGCACCCGTTCGCGCAGGCTGTTCCAGTTGAGCAGCAGGAGCAGCAGGAAACCCAGCGCGGCGATGCTCGCCGACAGGCCGCGCCCGCTGACCAGATAAAGCGCCGGCGCGAACAGCAGGTTGATGAAGACCCACCAGCGCGCCAGGCCCAGGCGTTCACCCAGCAGCGCCGCCAGCACCGCCTGGAGGCAGACCAGCAGCAGCAGCGACGGTCGCTGGCCGGTGAACCCGGCCCACAGCCGCAGCCCGACGACCGCCAGTACCAGGGCGGCCAGTTGCACCAGCACGGCCAGCAACAGGGGATAGCGCGAGGCGAGATGGGCCAGCATGGGGGCTCCAGGGCGACGAGGTGTGCCAAGTTTAGGTAATCCGCGAGAGGCGGCCAATGCTAGACTCCTCGGCCCTGAAACCCGCGGACTTCCCATGGCCAAACGCCACCTGACCCGTCGCCAGAGCTGGCGGATCGAAAAAATCCAGACCGAACGCGCCGCCCGCGCTGAAAAGCGCGAATCCAAGCTGATCGATGAACTCGAAGGTGGCGATCTGGGCCCGGAACAACAGGGCCAGGTGATCGCCCACTTCGGCGTTCAGGTGGAGGTCGAAGATGGCGAGGGTCGGCTACAGCGCTGCCACCTGCGCGCCAACCTGCCGACCCTGGTCACCGGCGACCGGGTGGTGTTCCGCCCCGGCATGCAGGGCAACGGCGTCATCGTCGCCCAGTTGCCGCGCCACTCGGAAATCTGCCGGCCGGACATGCGCGGCCAGCTCAAGCCGGTGGCGGCCAACGTCGACCGCCTGGTGATCGTCTTCGCGCCGCTGCCCACGCCTCACGCCAACCTCATCGACCGCTACCTGGTGGCGGCCGAGCACGCCAACATCCAGCCGCTGCTCTTGCTCAACAAGGCTGACTTGATCGACGAGCACAACGGACCGGCGCTGGACGAGCTGCTGGGCATCTACCGCGAGCTGGACTATCCGCTGCTGGAGGTCTCGGCCCACAACGGCCTGAGCATGGACCAGCTCAAGAGTGCCCTGGACGAGCACGTCAGTGTTTTCGTGGGTCAATCGGGGGTGGGCAAGTCGTCGCTGGTCAACGCCCTGCTGCCGGGTGTCGACACCCGGGTCGGGCCGCTGTCCGAGCTGACCAACAAGGGCACCCATACCACCACCACCGCGCGGCTCTTCCACTTTCCCGATGGCGGCGACCTGATCGACTCGCCCGGTATCCGGGAATTCGGCCTCAGCCACGTCAGCCGCGACGACGTCGAAGCCGGTTTCAAGGAGTTCGGCGACTACCTGGGGCATTGTCGCTTCCGCGACTGCCAGCACGAGCGCGAACCCGGTTGCGCGCTGCTCGCCGCCCTGGAACGAGGCGACATCCATCCGCAACGGATGGCCAGCTACCGGCACATCCTGGCAAGCCTGGAAGGCGAATCGCGCTATTGAAAGACGCCGGGATGGCCCCGGCGTCTGTTCGTATCAACCGAAGACGCGGAAGCGCTCGGCGTCGTCCATGAAGGTCTTCTCGGGGAAATCGCCTTCGTTGGAGCCGAAGGGCATCTGCGCGCGCAGGTGCCAGGTATCGGGCAATTGCCACTCGGCGGCGGCCAGGGCATCGGGCAGCGGATTGTAGTGCTGCAGGCTGGCGCCGATGCCGGCATTGGCCAGCGCCGTCCACACCGAGAACTGGGCAATGCCGCTGGCCTGCTCGGACCAGATGGGGAAGTTGTCGGCATAGGCGGGATACTTGTCCTGCAGCGCGGCGACGACGTGGCGGTCCTCGTAGAACAGCACGGTGCCGGCGCCGGCGGCGAAGCTGTTGATCTTGCCTTCGGTGGCGGCAAAAGCGTCGGCCGGCACGATCTGCCGCAGCGCCTGCATGACGAAGCCCCAGAACTTGTCGCTCTCGGCGCCGAACAGGATCACCGCACGCGAGCTCTGGGAATTGAAGGCGGACGGCGACAGCTTGACCGCGTCCTGGATCAGCGCGGTGACCTTGTCCTGGGCCAGCGGCAGGTTCTTGCCCAGCGCATACTGGCTGCGACGGCGCTTGATGGTGTCGATAAAGGCGTTGTTCATCGGGAGGCTCCTGCAAGGGAATCGGAGATCGAGAGACCGCGCGCCAGGGCGCAAGGTGCCCGATCCGTCATGAAACCCCTGCAGCTTAACCAGCCACGCTCAGGCCAACGGACGAAAAAACCGAACGCTGGCAGCGAAATTTCCTATCTATCGTCGCGACCGCTCAGGGCTTGCCCTGGATGACACCGGCGTCGAAGGCATTGATCTGCTGCTTGAAGGCCGCGTTGTCGATGGGGTGTGCCAGGTTGCCCGTGGCGCTGACGCCACCACTGGAGACCCCGCCCCGACTGGCCGCCGGTGCCGCACCGGGCGCGGGCTTGGGTGCCTGGTTGCCTCCCGCGCGGCCCTCGATGGCCTGCTGGGCCTTCTTGGTCAACACGATGATGTCGATGCGGCGGTTAACCGGATTGAGCGGATGCTCGCGGTCGAAGGGCGCCGAAGAGGCGTAGCCGACGATCCGCGCCACCTGGTCTTCTGGATAACCACCGGCGACCAGCGCCCGACGAGCGGCGTTGGCACGACCAGCGGACAACTCCCAGTTGCTGAAGTCGCCCTTGCCGTTGTAGCGCGCGGCGTCGGTATGGCCGCTGATGCTGATCTTGTTCGGCACCTGGCGAATGGTGTCGGCCATGGCCAGCAGGATGTCCTCGAAATAGGACTTCAGCCGCGGACTGCCGGAATCGAACATCGGCCGGTTGTCGGCATCGACGATCTGGATGCGCAGGCCGTCCTGGGTGATCTCCAGCAGGATCTGGTCCTTGAACTTCTGCAGCTCCGGGTTCTGCTCGATCTTGTTCTGCAACTCCTGCAGCAACAATTCCAGGCGCTCCTTCTCTACCTGCTCGGCAAGTTTTTCCGCCTGGCTGGCATCCATCTTCTGCGCCTGGCTCGCGTCCTTCTGCTGTTGCGCAGCGTCGTTGGGCTGGCGCTTGTTGGACGGGTCGAGGGCCTGGGTCGGATCGGGCGCGACGCGGTTGGAGTCGTTCGGGTCGGCACGCTCCTCCATGTCCGGGTTGACCTTGTTCTGGGTCGAATCCGGCTGCGCCTGGATCTCCGGATTCAGGGTGCGGTCAGGCGCCGGCGTCGGGGTGCCGCCCAGGTCGATGACATAGGGACTGGCGCTTTCGGTGAAGCCGATCGGATCCTGGAAGTAGCCGGCGATGGCCTTCTTCTGCTCCGGGGTGGCCGAGGACATCAGCCAGAGCACCAGGAAGAACGCCATCATGGCGGTGGCGAAGTCGGCAAAGGCGATCTTCCAGGCGCCGCCGTGGTGACCGGCAGCGCTCTTCTTGACGCGCTTGACGATGATCGGCTGGTTGTTATCCATCAGCTACTCCGCATCGCCTGCTCGAGTTCACTGAAGGACGGCCGGTGCGCCGGGAACAATACCTTGCGGCCGAATTCCACGGCCACGGTGGGCGGCATGCCGCTGGCGGCGGCCACCAGGCAGGCCTTGATGGCCTCCAGTACGTTGAGCTCTTCCTTGGCGTCGTGCTCCAGGCAGGTCGCCAGCGGACCGAAGAAGCCATAGGCCGCGAGGATACCGAGGAAGGTCCCCACCAGGGCGGCCCCCACGTGACCACCGATGGCCGCCTGGTCGCCCTCGCCGAGCATGCCCATGGTGATCACGATCCCCAGTACGGCAGCGACGATGCCGAAGCCGGGCAAGCCGTCGGCGAGTCGCGAAACGGCATGGGAAGGGTGCTCGAGGTCTTCCTTGATGCCCGCCAGCTCCATGTCGAACAGGCCTTCCAACTCGTGGGGCGCCATGTTGCCGGAGGACATCAGCCGCAGGTAGTCGGCAATGTAGGCCGTCATCCGCTCATCCTTGAGGATGTTCGGGTATTTGCTGAAGATCGGGCTGGCCTTGGGGTCCTCGACGTCGGCCTCGATGGACATCATGCCCTCGCGCCGGCTCTTGTTGAGGATCTCGTAGAGCAGCTTCAGCACGTCCAGGTAGAAGGCGTGGGTGAAGCGGTTGCCGAACATCTTCAGCGACTTCTTGAACACCTGCATGAAGGTGCTGCCCGGGTTGGCCTGCAGAAAGGCCCCCAGCGCGGCACCGCCGATGATCAGCACCTCGAGCGGCTGGATGATCGCGGCGATCTTGCCATGCGCGAGGATGTAGCCGCCGAGGACAGCCGCGAATATCACGATGATGCCGATGATTTTTGCCATGGTTGGGAATACTGTGTGCTAAGGAAAGTTGAGCCGGGGATTTGCCCTCACGCCCCCTTTATCGGACCCGGCGTCCCGGACTGAAGGCCTTTCATCAAATTTCAAGGCGACCGTCGTATGTCCAGCCGCCCGAACACCGTCGAAGACTGGGTCAAGCATCTGGAAGGCGTGCGCCTGCCAGTGGCCACCAACACCGCCGAGCGTCTACGCCACACCCTGGCCGATGGCCGGCTGGCGTTGCATGAGATAGCCGAACGGCTCTGCGAGTCACCGCCCCTGGCGCTGGCCCTGCTGCGCGAGGCCAATCGCGGCCATACCAGCCTGGGCGATCCGGCCGCCAGCCTTGAGGCCGTGCTCGGCCGGGTCGGCCTGGGGCCGGCGGAATACCTGGTGGCGCGCCAGCCGAGCCTGCCCGAGGAGCGCCTACCGCGGCCGCTGCGGCAGCTGTGCCTGGTCAGCCAGCACGCCATGACCCTGGGGCTGGGCCTGTTCGGCGTACCCCTGGCACGGCTGTGGCCGGACATCCGCCTGGCCGCCCTGCTGTTCCTGGCGCCGCTCTGGCCGCTGGTGACCCGCTATCCGGAACTCTTCGAGGAATGGGAACGCCGGGTACTGGGCGAGGGCGAGCCGGCGCTCAAGGTCGAGCGCGAGCTGCTGGGCGTACCGGCCGTGCGCCTGTGCCAGGCGCTGGCCCGCCAGTGGCAGTTGCCGGAGTGGATCGTCGAAGGCTATCGCCTGCTCGACCAGGATCGCCGCCAGTTGGTCAAGGCCCTGCACATCGCCCACGCCGAGGACCCGCTCGAACAGCAGCACAGGCTCGACGAAGACCTCGACCTGCGGCGCTGGCTGACCCATCCCGGCAATACCATCCTGCTGGCCAACGGCTTGGCCCTGGCCAGCCACCATGCCTGGGACGGTCCCCATACCCTGCGCTGGCAGCGCTTCAGCGCGCTCTACCTGCAACTGCCGCTGGCGCGGGTGCAGAGTCGCAGCCACGAACTCGCCGCCCAGGACGCCCAGCGTCATGCCCGGCCCGGTCTCTGGCACCCTGCCGAGGGCCTGCTCTGGCCGCCGGGCGAAAGACGCCTCAAGTCGGTACCCCGGGTGCAGGTCGCCAGCGAGAGCCAGGCGCAGCGCTGGCGCGGACTCTGCGAGCAACTGCTGCACACGCCCAGCGCCTTCGCCACCCTGCCGCAGCTGTTCGATTGCGCGCGCCAGGCGCTGGTGGCTTGCGGCCTGCCGCGCCTGCTGCTGCTGACCCCGGATCGCACCGGCCAGAAGAGCAATGTCCAGCTGCACCATGGCCTGGACGAAGCCCCTGGCCTGCAACTGGATATCGCCAGCCACCCGCTGCTGGCCAAGCTGTTCGGCAGCCCCGGACAGTTGCGCATCGATGACGACAACCGGGGGCGCTTCGCACCGCACCTGCCCGCTGACCTGCGCCGGCTGTTCGGCAACGAGCGACTCTGGCTGCGCAGCCTGGGCTTTGGCGAGCGGGTGGTGCTGCTGGCGATCCTGGACACCGACCTGCAGCCGGCGGATCCCCGCCGGACCGCCGCGCTGGACAAGACGTTCACCTGCATCGAGCGCGCCATAGGCACCTTTGCCAATCGTACGCGGGTGCGACCGACCTGACGCCGGCCGGTCAACCTCGGTACACTTGACCTTTGCTACGGACCGACGGGAAATCCGCAATGCCCTTTTCCGCCCTGCCCCTGGTGATCGAACCGGCCGACCTCGCGGCGCGCCTGGATGCGCCCGAACTCATCCTGGTGGACCTCAGCAGCGCCGCCCACTATGCCGAGGGGCACCTCCCCGGCGCACGCCATGTCGCGCCCGCCCGTACCCAGCTGGGTACCAAGCCGGCGCCCGGCCTGCTGCCCGCCCAGGCGGACCTGGAGCAGCTCTTCGGCGAACTGGGCCAGCGCGACGAGGCCGTCTATGTGGTCTATGACGACGAAGGCGGCGGCTGGGCCGGACGCTTCATCTGGCTGCTGGACGTCATCGGGCACGGCCACTATCACTACCTCAATGGCGGTCGCCAGGGCTGGATCGCCGCCGGCCTGCCACTGAGCACCGAGGTACCCGCTGTGGCGGGCGCGCCGGTCGCCCTGACCCTGCTCAAGGAGCCCACCGCCAGCCGCGCCTACCTGCAGAGCCGGCTGGGCGCCGAGGATCTGGCCATCTGGGACGCCCGCGGCGCTGATGAATACCGTGGCGAGAAGGTGCTGACCGCCCGCGGTGGCCACATCCCCGGGGCGATCAACTTCGAGTGGACCGATGGCATGGATCGCGAGCGCCAGTTGCGCATCCGCGACGACCTGGCCACCGAACTCGAACGCCTAGGCATCACCCGCGACAAGGAAATCATCACCCACTGCCAGACCCATCACCGATCCGGCTTCACCTACCTCGCGGCCAAGGCCCTGGGCTACCCGCGAGTGAAAGCCTATGCCGGCTCCTGGGGCGAATGGGGCAACCACCCCGATACCCCCGTCGAATGATTGCCAAGGACCGCTCATGAAACTGCAAGACCGTCTGTTCATCCTCGCCCAGCACCTGCTGCCGCATCATCTGCTGTCACGGGTGATCGGTGGCTTCGCCGAGTGCCGGGCGCCCTGGTTCAAGAACCTGCTGACCCGCTGGTTCGTCCGCCACTATAACGTGGACATGCGCCAGGCCCAGGTGGAAGACCCCACCGCCTACGCGAACTTCAACGCCTTCTTCACCCGCGCCCTCAAGCCCGATGCCCGCCCGCTGCCGACCGAGCCCGGCGTGGTGGTCAGCCCGAGCGACGGCGCCATCAGCCAGCTCGGCCGCATCGAGCACGGCCGCATCTTCCAGGCCAAGGGCCACAGCTACAGCCTGCTGGAGCTGCTCGGCGGCGATGGCCTGCGCGCCGCGCCCTTCATGGGCGGCCATTTCGCCACTATCTACCTGTCGCCCAAGGACTATCATCGGGTCCACATGCCGCTCACCGGCACCCTGAAGGAGATGGTCTATGTGCCCGGGCGCCTCTTCTCGGTCAACCAACTCACCGCCGAGAACGTGCCCGAGCTGTTCGCCCGCAACGAGCGGGTGATCTGCATCTTCGACACCGCCGTGGGGCCCATGGCGGTCATCCTGGTCGGCGCCATGATCGTCGCCAGCATCGAGACGGTCTGGGCTGGCCTGGTCACGCCACCCAAGCGCGAACTCAAGCGCTTCGCCTACGACGAGGCGGCGCGTGCGCCCATCACCCTGCGTACCGGCGACGAGCTGGGTCGCTTCAAGCTGGGCTCCACGGCCATCGTGCTGTTCGGCCCGGATGCTGTGAACTGGTCCGCTGAACTCGGCGCCCTGTCCACCGTCAACATGGGGCAACTGCTGGGGGTTCCGACCACCTCGGCCCCCGCGACCACCGTTTCCGAGCCAGGGCCTCTCGCCTAGATGCGCGGTTCATTGCCCATCGAAACAGGAGTGTGCGCGGCAAATGGATAGCAGAAGGCCACAGCTCATGTTGCGGGTACCGACGCCCGATCAGCGCAGCCTGACGTTTTGTGACGCCACCCCGGCAGGTCTCAAGCGCTGGCTGGAGCAACTGCCACGGGCCAAGCTGGGCGAATTCGCCCGGCTGCTCTACCAGGGCCTGCTGGAACTCAACCGGCTGATCCTGACGCCGGACGCGCGGCTGCGCCTGCTCGAAGCCGTGCGCCCGGACGTGCAGCGCGCCTGCCAGCAACTCGAACGCCACGTGTTCAACCAGGCCATCGTGCTCGACGAACGTTCGCGCAAGGTGGCCAATCTCTGCCAGGCGCTGCAGAACCTGCTGGCCGCCGGCTACAAGCTGATCGTGGTCGAGGAAAGCGAGCGCGGCGAACGCAACACGCTGCTCGCCACCGCCATCCAGCGTGCCCTGCGTGCCCTGCTGGGTCCGCTGATCCGCGCCGCCCAGCTCTATACCCCGGTCCACGACAACCTCTGGCTGGAACTGCACCAGCTCTATCGGCTGGCGGTGATCACCGGCCTGCACAACCAGAAGATCCGCGATGAGCTGCTGCCCGGCGATGCTAGCCAGACCATCACCCAGGCCTATGGCGCCGCCCTGCTGTTCGGCGCTGCGCGCTGCAACCAGTTGCGCCAGAGCCACATCGCCCAGCTGGCGCTGCATCTGGACGACTGGGCCAGCCTGGTCCGCCTGCAGAGCCCCGAGCAGAACGGCACCCTGATGGTGGTGGCGCCGCAGATCGACGCGCCGCCGCGTTATCGCTCGCTGCTGCGCGAAGCCAATCTCAGCGGTCTCCTGGGTCTGGCGCCGCAACAGCTGGTGCAGGCCATCGAGGACTATCTGGCCCTGGCGCCGGAACAGCGGCCACGCGCGCGCCTGCCAGTGCACGGCGACCTGTCCCTGGACCTGCTGCAACACCTGGTCGGTGCCTGGGGCCAGGAGGCCGATCGCGCCTTCCAGCGCATGCCGGGCCATGGCCAGGTACAGGTCTGCATCGGCATGAGCGCCCTGCACTATCAGCTCGCGGGTGGCCAGTCCTTCGCCGACACCCTGCGGCTGTCGGCTGCGGCGTTTCCGGAAGCCTTCGCCCCCAAGCCCAAGGAAGACGTCTGGTCGCTGGCCTTCGATGCCGACACCCAGTCGTCCGATGCCCTGGATTGGAACACCGGGGCCCTGGAGGAAATCCATTACGACGCCTTGCCCGGTGACGGCGAGGCGGCCAGTCCGGCCTTTCCGATCCATGTGGTGCAGGTGGTCAACCACAGTCCGGGCGGCTATTGCCTGAGCTGGAGCGGCGAGGTGCCCGAGCAGTTGCAGGCCGGTGAGCTGCTTGGCGTGCGTCTGCCCGAGGACCACAACTGGGGGCCGGCGGTGGTACGTTGGGTACGCCAGGTGCCCGGCAGCGGTACCCATATGGGCGTCGAACTGCTGGCGCCCACCGCCCGTCCCTGTGGCCTGCAACTGCTGCGCAAGGCCGAGCAGAACAGTCAGTACCTGCGTGCCCTGCTCCTGCCGGAGATCAAGGCCATCGACCAGGCACCGACGCTGATCGCGCCGCGCCTGCCCTTCCAGGAAGGCAGCAAGGTGCAGATCAACCAGCAGGGTATCGAGCAGCGCGGCATGCTCGACCGACGCCGCAGCATGACGGTCAGCTTCAGCGTCTTCGAATATCACCTGCTGGAACAGAGCGGTGCGCAGTCCAGCGGCGATAGCGCCCGGTCGGAAGAAGACTTTGACTCGCTGTGGAAGTCTCTGTAGCTTCAGTGGATTACCGTTATCGCCAGGGCGCGACTAGACCATGGCTGCCGAACACCGCGCGATCCGCCTGTTACTGCTCGAAGCATCGCAGAACGAGGCGGAACGCCTGGTAAGTCTGTTCCGCAATGCCGGTCGGGCGACGCGGGCCCAGCGCCTCGCCGACCCCGCCGGTCTCGACGAATTCCTGCCCCAGTCCTGGGACCTCGCCATCCTCGCCCCGCCCGCGCCTGGTCTCGACAGCCTGGCCGCCTTGCGCCAATTGCGCCGCCAGGCGCCTCAGCTCGCCGTCATCCAGCGGGTGGCGCCGGACGATCCCGCGGCGGTGCTCGATGCCCTGCGCCTGGGCGCCCGCGACGGCATTGCCAGCGATAACGACGAACACCTGCTGTTGGCCAGCCTGCGCGAACTGGGCAATCTGGCTGACCGGCACGAACGCCAGCGCCTGGAACAGGCCCTGGCCGAGGCCGAGCAACGCTGCCAGCTGCTGCTGGCCAACGCCATGGATGCGGTGGCCTATGTCCACGACGGTCTGCACATCCATGTCAATTCGGCCTATGTGGAGCTGCTGGGCTACCCCTCTGCGGAAGACCTGGAGATCACCCCACTGATGGACCTCATCGCCGCCGCCGATCAACCGGCGCTGCGCGAAGCCTTCCGCCAGTTGCGTGACGATCCCACCCCCCGCGAACTGGACTGCCAGTGCATCCGTCATGATGGCGGTCTCCTCGACCTGCGCCTGCGCCTGACGCCGGCCATCTATCTCGACGAACCCTGCGTGCAGCTGCACCTGCGTGAAGAGCGCGTGGCCCCGGCGGCCGAGGCCCTCGAAAGGCAGCTGCACGAGGTACGCGTCCAGGACACCCTGACCGGCCTGCTCAACCGCAGCCGCATGCTCGAACTGCTCGAAGACGCCCTGGAGCGTGCCCGTCTCGGCGCGCCGGCCAGCTTCGCCTACCTGAGCATCGATCGCTATCCGACCCTGCTGGCCGAGCTGGGCATCGGCGCCATGGATGAGTTGCTGGTGGCCCTCGCGGAGCGCCTGCGCGAGCATTTCGGCACCCTGGTGAGCCTGTCACGCTTCGCCGACGACGCCTTTACCGTCCTCCTCCCCCAGGCGGCCGACGCCAGCCTGGACACCGCCTTCGAACGGCTGCTCGGCCGGCAGGAGCGGCAACCCCTGACCCTGGCCGACCGCACCCTGGCCATCAGCTATTCCATCGGCGTGGTCAGCCTGGACAGCCATGCCAAGAGCGCCGGCGACCTGGTGGATCGGGCGCATCGTTCCGCGCGCCAGGTCGCCCAGCGTGGCGGCAACGCCTGCAAGCGCTACGATCCCCAGGAAGAACTGGCCGCCGCCGCCAATCGCGGCAATCTGGTGGCCATGGTCAAGCAAGCCCTGCAGCAGAACGGCTTCCGCCTGCTGTTCCAGCCGGTGATCGGCCTGCGTGGCAGCAGCCACGAGTATTACGAAGCCCTGCTGCGCCTGATCAATCCCCAGGGTGAAGAGGTTTCCCCAACCGAGTTCGCCCGCACCGCCCGCGACAGCGGCCTGAGCGGCCAGATCGATCGCTGGGTGATCCATCAGGCGGTACGCCAGTTGGGCGAACACCGGGCGCGTGGCCACGGCACCCGCATCTTCGTGCATCTCTCGGGCGCGACCCTGGGCGATCTGGAGTTGTTGCCCTGGTTGAGCAAGACCCTGCAGGCACAGCAGCTGGACGCCGAGGCGGTGATCTTCCAACTGAACGAAGAAGACCTGCTGGCCCAGCCGGAACAGGCCCTGGCCATGGCGCAGCGGCTGCGTCGCCAGGGCCATCCGGTCACCCTGACCGGTTTTGCCGCCGGCAATCCGCCACTGGCCGCGCTGCGGCTGCTGGTACCGGACTACGTCAAGCTGTCGGGCAAACTGATCAAGGACCTGGCGCAACCGGACCACCAGGAGCGACTCAAGGCCATGGTCGCCGAGCTCAGCGCCCAGAATGTCCAGACCATCGCGCCCTTCGTCGAGAGCGCCAGCGTGCTGGCCCAGCTGTGGCAGGTCGGGGTGCACTTCATCCAGGGCTACTACCTGCAGGAACCCAGCCAGGCGATGGACTACGAATTCCAAGCCGAGTAGCGGCGACCGGGATTGCCGCCAAGGCACGACCGCTGGCTTCCCGGAGGAATGTCGCAGCCTATTGGGAGAGGTTCATCGCTCCTACGGGCCGCCATAGGTTGGGTTGAGCAACGCGAAGCCCAACCTTGGCTCGGGGCGCAGGCCATGTTGGGCTTCGACGAGGGAGCCGTCTCAACCCAACCTAAGGTCTGGCGCCGCCCTGGCGCGATCCCGATCTTCAGCCCCGAGTCAGCCGATCCTCGACGCCCAGCAGATAGAGCACGCCATCCAGCCCCAGCACGCTCACCGATTGGCGCGCGGACTGCCGCACCAGCGGCTTGGCGCGAAAGGCCACACCGAGACCGGCCAAGGCCAGCATCGGTAGGTCGTTGGCGCCGTCGCCCACGGCGATGGTCTGCTCCAGCTCCAGGCCTTCACGGCTGGCCAGTTCGCGCAGCAGGTCGGCCTTGCGCTGGGCATCGACGATGGGCTCGACGGCCCGCCCGGTCAGCTTGCCGTCGACGATTTCCAGTTCGTTGGCATAGACGTAGTCGATGCCCAGCCGCGCCTGCACCTGGCGGGCGAAGTAGGTGAAGCCGCCGGAAAGGATGGCGGTCTTGTAGCCCAGCCGCTTCAGCGCGGCGAACAGGCGCTCGGCGCCATCGGTCAGGCGCAGCCCGGCGCCGATGTCTTCCAGCACCTCTTCGGAGAGGCCCTGCAGCAGCGCCATGCGCTCGGTGAAGCTGGCGCGGAAGTCGATCTCGCCGCGCATGGCCCGCTCGGTGATGGCCGCCACCCGCTCGCCGATACCGGCGGCCTTGGCCAGCTCGTCGATGACTTCGGCCTGGATCAGGGTGCTGTCCATGTCGAACACCGCCAGGCGACGATGCTGACGCTGCAGGTCGTCGGGCTGCCAGCCGATGTCAGCCTGGCCCTCCTGGGCCAGCGCCAGCAGTCCGGCGCGCAGGGCCTGGGGCTCGTGCGGCTCGCCGGTCACACGCAGCTCCAGGGCGGCGCGCTCGGTCGAACCCGGCTCGCTCAGGGCGCGGATGGCGTGGATGTTCAGGCCCTGCTCCCGACACAGGGCGGCCAGCCGAGTCAGCGGCAGATCGGCCAGGCTGCGGCCCATCAGCGTCAGGACATGGGACTCGCCGGTGTCGGGCGCGGGCTGCGCCAGGGGCGCCACCTGCAGACCCAGCGCCTGCAGCGCCTGGGCCAGCGCCGCACCAGTGCTGGCCGGGCTGACCAGCAGGGTCACCGCGGCACCATTATCCAGGCCCTGCTGCTGCAGCGATTCCAGCCGGGCACCGGCCGCGGCCAGGGCGCCGGTGAGCGCAGCCAACCAGTCAGCGGGCAGCGTGCCCACCGCCTGGAGTCCGATAACGTCTTGCATGGCGATCCCCTCGCGGAAAAGCGCGCAGTCTACCCGTTCGCCTCGGCGGTGCCGAGCCATGGGCACCGGCTGGCGGCAGGAGTCCACCGCCGGCCTCTTTTGCGGGCGAAGCCCTGCATTCGCCGTTTTCGCACCCCTGGCCCGCTGGTTATACTGGCCGCACATTTTTTGTCCAAAGAAACGATTTCTGTGACCCGCCCCGCGACCGTCAAGCCCGATAATTTCTTCCTGCTGATCTACCGAGCCCTGCGCCAGCGTCGTGTGC
>Ga0157371_10002267_pt1 | contig 18546 bp, 13 predicted proteins | sample C45metaG_FD_113462 | JGI IMG/M metagenome (GOLD analysis project Ga0157371, IMG submission 113462) | Corn rhizosphere microbial communities from Kellogg Biological Station, Michigan, USA - C4-5 metaG | ecosystem: Host-associated > Plants > Roots > Rhizosphere > Soil | place: USA: Michigan...
CCCCATGTGTGGACGTTATGCCCTGTTTCGCTGGAACCCCGCCTTCGCGGCCCTGCCTGGCTTCCCCGCCGATCAGCAGGCCCAGTGGAATATTTCTCCCAACGATTCGGTGCTGATGCTGCGAGCCGGCGTCGACGGTGAACGTGAGTTGGCCCGCGCGCGTTGGGGTTTGACGCCGCCGTGGCTGACCGATCTGTCCCGTACCCCGGCCCATGCGCGGGCTGAAACCGTTGCCGAACAACCGATGTTTCGCCAGGCCTTGCGCGAGCGTCGTTGCCTGCTGCCGGCCAACGGTTTTTACGAATGGCGTGGCACCACCCGTAAGCGGCCCTATTGGCTGACGCCGGGGGAGGGCTCGGCGCTGTTCTTTGCGGCGATCTGGGAAGCGTATCCGGTGCAGGAGCAGGTGTGGCTGAGCACCGCGGTGATCACGCAACCGGCGGCCAGTCAGCGTCGACCATTGATTCTGGACGCGGCGGGGCAGGAGGCGTGGCTCAATCCTGAGACGCCATTGCATACGTTGCAGGCATTGCTCGCCAGTGAACCTGCGGCGTTGCGCGAGCGGGTGCTGGCGAACCTGGTGAATGATCCGAAGCTCAATGGGCCGGAGTGCCTGACCCCGGGCTGATGCGTTGTCTGGGCTGGCCCCATCGCGAGCAAGCTCGCTCCCACAGGTTTTGTGAACGCCACAGATCCAATGTGGGAGCGAGCCTGCTCGCGATAAGGTCCGCAGGACCTTCCGGCGATTTTTAAACCTTGAACTGATTGATCAACCGCCGCTGCTGTTCGGCCAGCTTGGTCAGATCGGCACTGGCCGCGCTCGACTCATCCGCGCCACCCGCCACTTCATTGGCCACTTGCCCGATATTGATCACGTTGCGGTTAATGTCATCCGCCACCGCACTCTGTTCCTCGGCCGCACTCGCAATCTGCGTGTTCATGTCATTGATCACCGACACCGCCTGAGTAATCGTCTCCAGTGCCTCGGCCGCTTTCGCCGCATGCTGTACGCTTTCGTCGGTGCGGTTCTGACTGTCCTCCATGACCCGCACCACATCGCGCGTGCCTTGTTGCAACTGCTGGATCATGGTCTGAATTTCTTCAGTGGCCTTCTGGGTTTTCTGCGCCAGGTTGCGCACTTCATCAGCCACAACCGCAAAACCGCGACCCTGTTCACCGGCTCGTGCCGCTTCGATGGCTGCGTTCAAGGCCAGCAGGTTGGTCTGTTCGGCAATTCCGCGAATGGCGGTCAGGATCGCGTTGATGTTCTCGCTGTCCTTGGCCAGGGTTTGCACTACGCCAACGGCCTTGCCGATTTCTACCGCCAGCACGCCAATGGAGTTCGAGGTGTCCCGAACGATTTGCATGCCTTGCGCCGCTGCCTTGTCGGCATGGCTGGCGGCTTGCGCGGCCTGGGTCGCGTTGCGTGCCACGTCTTGCGCGGTAGCAGTCATTTCATGCACCGCCGTCGCCACCTGATCAATCTCGGCCATTTGCTTCTGCACACCAATGTTGGTGCGGATGGCAATGTCGGCGGTGTGTTCCGACGAATCGCTGACGCTCTGCACCGAGGTCACGACTTGCGTGATCATCGCCTGCAACTTGGCCAGGAAGGTGTTGAAGCCTTTGGCTATAGAGCCCAGTTCATCGGCGCGATCACTGGTCAGGCGGCGCGTCAGGTCGCCTTCACCCTTGGCGATATCGTCGAGCATCGCCACCATTTGCTTGAGCGGACGGGCAATGCCGTGGCCCACCAGCCAGATCACCAGCAAGCCGATACCGGCGATCAGCAGGCCTACCATGGCCATGCCAAAGGTGTCGGACTTGCGCTGGGTGTCCAGGTCACCCTGAAGTTTTTGCAGGTCCGCCATCACTGCATTCAGCGGCAGTTGCAACATCAGGGTCCAGCGCGCATCGGTCTGGCCGATGCCGAACGGCAAGTACAACTCGATCCGGCCCTGGGCTTTATCGACGGTGTAGGTCACTTCGCCGCGCTTGAGGTTGGCCATGTTGGCGATCTGTTGGCTGTCGAGGATGTCGCTGACTTTCTCGCCGAATTTGCTCGGGTCCTTGGTGTAGGCAACGATCCGTCCGTTGCCGCCAATCAGTGCCATCACCCCTGAGCCGCCGTACAGTTTCTGGTTGGCGCCCAGCAGCATCTCCTGAATGAAGTTCACCGACAGGTCGGCCCCGACAATGCCCTGGAACGCGCCGTTGAGCATGATCGGTTCAATGAAGGAGGCGAGCATGACGATCTTGTCCCCGACTTTATAGGGCGCCGGATCGATTACGCAGGGCTTTTTGGTTTCTTTGGAGCACAGGTAGTACTCGCTGGCGCGAACCCCGGTGGACAAGGTTTTCTGATCGTCGACGTCCACCAGTTTGTCCAGGCCCAGACTGCCGTCTTCGTTGCGGAACCACCAGGGCAGGAAGCGTCCGTTGCTGGCGTCGATCCCCACCACCTTGGTGCCGACATAGGCGGCGTCGTTGTGGTCGAGCGCGTCTTTTTCCCAGCCGATGTAGGTGCCGAGGATTTTCGGGTTTTTGGCCACGTTTTCCTTGATCAGGCTGATCAACTGCTCACGGCTCAGGCTCAATTGCGGCTGGCCATCGGCACCGGGTGTGCCGATCAACGTATTGACCCGCACCAGGCCTCCGGCAATCAGCAGCGGCGCTTCGAGTTCGCGCTGAATCTGGCTGACCTGGGTTTGTGCCAGGGACGTCAGGCGCTGCTCGATGACTTGTTCGAATTGCGCCTGGGTCCGCTCCTGCACCATGTCTTGCGTCCGGGCGCCGGAAAACAGGGCATAGAGCACCAGCGCGGCCACCACGCTAAGAACGATAGCGCCAGCGAGGGCTGCCACGGAAAACTGGATCGACTTGAATTTCATGGGTGCTCCGCACGCAAGAGGACGACTGCGAAGGTGTATCGGCCGAGGGCTTGGAGGGCATGAGCGAGGGGCAGCAAAATGGCTGTTTTGGAGAAGCTGATGTCGTAAATGAATCAATGCGCGGCGTTATCGGCCGCGGAGGATGGCTGAATGTGAATTTTTTCCTACGGCCATGAGAGCTTTGTCTGAAATGTGCGTCTACAGCTCTAGTTGTATCTGGCGTCGATACAATTCCACGCCTAGGATACGCGGCATGTTTTTCGGGAGTTTTTTGATGAACAAGAGATTGGTTTTGTGTGCGCTGAGCGCGAGTCTGCTGCTCGCCGGTTGTCAGTCGGTCAATACCACCAGCGGTGGCGCGGTCGGTGTTGAACGCAAGCAATATATGTTCAGCATGCTGTCCACCGACGAGGTCAACCAGATGTATGCCCAGTCTTATCAGAAGACTGTCGGCGAGGCGAACACCAAGGGCGTGCTGGACAAGACCAGTAACGACGCCAAACGAATCCAGACCATCGCGGACCGGTTGATTGCCCAGGCTCCGGTTTTTCGCCCGGATTCGGCCCAGTGGAAATGGGAGGTCAACCTGATCAAGAGCGATGAGCTCAACGCCAACTGCGGGCCTGGCGGCAAGATCATTTTCTACACCGGGCTGATGGACAGCCTGAAACTTACCGATGATGAAATCGCCGCGATCCTGGGCCATGAAATCGCCCATGCCCTGCGCGAGCATGGCCGTGAAGCGATGTCCAAGGCATACGGGATCGAGATGGCCAAGCAGGGCGCCGGTGCGTTGCTCGGTCTGGGCCAGGACAGCCTGGCCCTGGCGGATACCGTGGCCGAATACGGCATGACCTTGCCCAACAGTCGCGCCAATGAAAACGAGGCGGACCTGATCGGTCTCGAACTGGCCGCCCGTGCCGGTTACAACCCGAACGCCGCTATCACGCTGTGGAACAAGATGAGCAAAGTCTCGGAAGGCGCGCCTCCCGAGTTCTTGAGCACTCACCCGGCTTCGGCCAGCCGGATTGCTTCGTTGCAGGCGGCGATTCCGAAAGTCATGCCGCTGTACGAGAAAGCGCGTAAATCCTGAGGTTTTTACCTCGTCAGTGAGGGCCTCATCGCGAGCAAGCTCGCTCCCACAGGGTTAGTGTCGATCACAAAACCAAGGTGGGAGCGAGCTTGCTCGCGATGAACGATGACGCGGTCTACCTGGTTAAACCCACCCGCTGCTCTGCATCGCCTTGTACACCGCAACAATCGCCAGGACGAAGAATGCCGATGCTGCCAGGCGACGGATCAGGGTTAACGGCAGTTTGTCCGCTGCAAAGTTACCCGCCAGCACAACCGGCACGTTGGCAATCAACATCCCCGCCGTGGTGCCGATAATCACCAGCCACAGTTCCGGGTATTGCGCAGCGAGCATCACGGTGGCGACTTGCGTCTTGTCGCCCATTTCGGCCAGGAAAAACGCGATCAATGTCGTCAGGAACGGTCCAAACTTGCGGGCCGTGCTGCCTTCGTCGTCATCCATCTTGTCCGGCACCAGAGTCCAGAGTGCCGTCGCCGTGAAGCTCGCGGCCAGGATCCAGTGCAACACCGCATCCGAGAAGAAGCTGCCGAACCAGGCACCTACCGCGCCGGCTGCCGCATGGTTGGCCAGGGTCGCGGCAACGATACCGGCGATGATGGGCCAGGGCTTGCGAAAGCGGGCAGCAAGAATGAGCGCGAGCAGTTGCGTCTTGTCGCCGATTTCGGCCAAGGCAACGATTGCGGTGGGAACGAGCAGAGAGTCCAACATCAGGTTTTTCCTAAGGGGCGGGTCGACACGGCTATGACACGTACAGCCTTCCCGCCCCGGGTAAGGTGTTCGTGTCATAGGTCTTGTCAAACCCTGCGATCCGCATGGTGCGGACCCTTGGGTCGCATACGCCATGGTCTGTTGACCAAGTATGTTGACGTATGCCGGACGAGCATGGCGCTCGTGGGAGACTACTCCCCTAGGACGGGGCGGATTCTGCCTAGGCAGAACCCATTCGGCAAGCACTAATTTCTTAGCCGCGTTTGGCCCGATAGATTCTGAAGCCCTGACCCTCAGCCTTGATTGCACAGATGCCAAGGTGTTCTTCGATCAGTGGCTGGTACTTCAGGAAGCTGTTCGCCACCAAGCGCAGTTCGCCACCGTTTTTCAGATGTTTAGCCGCTTTTCGCAGCAAGTTCTCGGTGGCGAAGTAATCGGTGTGGACGCCGACATGGAACGGCGGGTTGCTCAGAATCGCGCTCAAACCCATTGGCGCCGCGTCGATACCGTCGCCGGTAATCACCTCGGCTTCCAGTCCATTGGCGGCCAGTGTCAGGCGACTGCTGGCGGCGGCAAACGCATCCACGTCGAGCAACGTGACCTGATTGTGCGGATAACGACGCTTCACCGCAGCGCCAAGCACACCCGCGCCGCAACCGAAGTCGAGCAAGTGGCCGCTTGGCAACTTGTCCAGGTGCTCCAGCAACAATGCGCTGCCACGATCGAGGCGACCATGACTGAATACGCCCGGCAGGCTGATGACTTTCAGCGGGCCTTCGGCCAGCGGCAACTCATAGGTCTGAGCCAGGCTTTCCAGCGACTTGGCTTCTGGCGCGTTGGCCACCGTCACCAGCCATAGCTGGCAATGCCGTGCACTGTCGAGTTTGCGTGGTTTGCCGAACGGGTTCAGTTGCTTGGCCGCACCTTCGATGCCGCTGCGTTTTTCGCCCACCAGGTACAGTTCACGACCGGCCAGGCGCGAGGCGAGGGCATTGAGGATGTAGTCAGTCAGGTCCTTGGACTTGGGCAGAAACACCACCGCCGTCTCGAACTCACGCTCGGGTGCATTCACACCAAAATGGCTGCGCTCGGCAAAACGGGCGTCCAGCGCCGCTTGATCGCCGGCATGCCAGCACCAACCATGGGCCTGGGGCAAACGGCCCAGCAGATCGTCGGCGGGCAAACCGGCCAACAACACCGAACCCTGGAATAACTCGGCCTGACGAAGCAGTACTTCACTGCGCGGATCCATAACTGCTCCTGTGAAAAAAAGTGCCGCAGTCTATCAACTGATGACCCGCAGCGCTTTACCGCTGAAAAATCCCTGCGCGTTTTCGGTCAGCTGCCCGACGATCCGCTGCCGCGCCTCGCGACTGCCCCAAGCGTTGTGCGGCGTGACGATCAGCCGTGGGATGTCGTTGGCCAGCAAGGGATTGCCATGGGTCGGTGGCTCGACGCTCAACACGTCAGTGGCCGCGCCGCCCAGATGACCGTTGCGCAAGGCATCGGCCAGCGCCTGCTCATCGATCAGGCCGCCGCGAGCGGTGTTGACCACGAAGGCGCCGGGCTTCATCGACGCCAGCTCCCGGGCCCCGATGAAGTGGCGGGTGTGTTCGTTGAGCGGGCAGTGCAGGGTCAGGGCATCGATTTGTGGCAACAGTTCGTCCAGTGGCAAACGATCCGGTCGGGCAGGGCGGCCGGGGATCTGCCCCAGCAAGACGCGCATGCCGAACGCTTCAGCCAGCCGCGCCACCGCTCCGCCCAGCTCTCCGTGGCCGAGCAGGCCGAGGGTTTTACCTTCCAGTTCGACAATCGGGTAATCCAGCAGGCAGAACTGTTTCGCTTGCTGCCAGCGACCTTCAGCTACTGCTTTTTGATAGTCAGCCAGGCGTGTCGCCAGGTTGAGCAACAACATGATCGTGTGCTGCGCCACCGATGGCGTGCCATACCCCTGGCAGTTGCAGACCGTGATGCCGTGAGCACGAGCAGCCGCGAGATCGACGTTGTTGGTGCCGGTGGCGGTAATCAGGATCAGCTTCAGCTCGGGACTGGCGGCAATGGCAGCGGCATCGATCAGGATCTTGTTGCTGATGGCCACGGTGGCGCCCTTGAGGCGTTCGATGACCTGCTCCGGCGCGGTTTGGGCGAACAGCTGCAAATCGTCAAAGCAGTCGCGCAACGGGCTGAGGTCGAGATCGCCCAGGTCCAGGGACGGATGGTCGAGGAAAACGGCGCGGCGAGAGTTCGTCATCAACTGTACCTTTTGTGCGTTGAACTGAAGGCGTAATCTGCCGAGCCTATCAGATGAAACATACAGTTACGCATCACAGGACAAACGCAAAACCTGTAGGAGTGAGCCTGCTCGCGATGAGTCATTAACATTCAACACATTTGTTGAATGTCAGATCGCATCGCGAGCAGGCTCGCTCCCACAGGGGATGGCGTTGACCTGTGATTAATTTTGATCGAGCTGCCCTAAAGGAGTCCTAATGTACTGGACAGAGTTCTTGACCGTTGCCCTGATTCACTTGCTTGCCGTGGCCAGCCCCGGTCCGGACTTCGCTGTCGTGGTGCGTGAAAGCGTTACCCACGGCCGCCGCGCGGGCACCTGGACGGCGCTGGGCGTCGGCACGGCGATTTTCCTGCACGTGGGGTATTCGCTGCTGGGGATCGGCCTGATCGTGTCGCAGTCGATCGTGCTGTTCAACGCCCTGAAGTGGGCCGCCGCCGCTTACCTGCTGTACATCGGCTACAAGGCTTTGCGGGCGCAACCGGCCAAACCCGCCGCTGACGATCTGCACAAGGAAGCCGGCGAACGCACGGCGCGTGGCGCCTTCACCTCGGGTTTTGTAACCAACGGCCTGAACCCGAAAGCCACGCTTTTCTTTTTGTCCCTGTTCACCGTGGTGATCAACCCGCACACGCCATTGGCGGTACAGGCCGGCTACGGGATTTACCTCGCGGCGGCAACAGCAGTCTGGTTCTGCCTGGTGGCGCGGTTGTTCAGCCAGCAACGCGTTCGCGCCGGTTTCGCCCGCATGGGCCACTGGTTCGACCGAACCATGGGCGTGGTATTGATCGCCATCGGCGTGAAACTCGCCTTCACCGAGATGCATTGATCGGGCAAACCTTTCGGACAGAGCATTCCTGCAAATGCTGGCGCAAAGCTAGCATTTGTACGACTCTGCAAATCATTCCTTTGGCTGATTTGGCCGGCGTATAAGGGTTCTAGAGTACTAACCTCTAAAGCCAACACCGTGCAGTCAGGAAAAGGGATTCTTATGTTGCAGACTCGCGTTATCCCCCCAGCCGAAGGCGCTTACCAGTATCCGCTGCTGATCAAGCGGCTGCTGATGTCCGGCGCTCGTTACGAGAAAACCCGCGAGATCATTTACCGCGACCAGTTGCGGTACAGCTATCCGACCCTGATCGAACGGGTCGCACGGCTGGCCAACGTGCTGACGGAGGCCGGGGTCAAGGCCGGCGATACCGTGGCGGTAATGGACTGGGACAGCCATCGTTATCTGGAATGCATGTTTGCCATCCCGATGATCGGCGCGGTGATTCACACCATCAACGTTCGCCTGTCGCCGGAACAGATCCTCTACACCATGAACCACGCGCAGGACCGCTTCGTGCTGGTCAACAGCGAGTTCGTCGGGCTGTACCAGGCGATTGCCGGGCACCTGACCACGGTGGAGAAAACCCTGCTGCTGACCGACCTGCCGGAAAAAACCGCCGACCTGCCCAACCTGGTCGGCGAGTACGAGCAATTGCTGGCGGCTGCCAGTGCGCAGTACGACTTCCAGGACTTCGACGAGAACTCGGTCGCGACCACCTTCTACACCACCGGCACCACCGGCAATCCCAAAGGCGTGTATTTCACCCATCGGCAACTGGTGCTGCACACCATGGGCGTGTCGACCATCATGGGCGCCATCGACAGCGTGCGCCTGTTGGGTACCAACGACGTCTACATGCCGATTACCCCGATGTTCCACGTGCACGCCTGGGGCTTGCCGTATGTGGCGACCATGCTTGGGCTCAAGCAGGTTTACCCTGGCCGTTACGACCCCGAATACCTGGTGGAGCTGTGGCGCAAGGAAAAGGTCACCTTCTCCCACTGCGTGCCGACCATTCTGCAGATGGTCCTCAATTCCAAAGCGGCGCAAGGCACCGATTTCGGCGGCTGGAAAATCGTCATCGGCGGCAGTGCGCTGAACCGCACGCTGTACGAAGCGGCCAAGGCCAAGGGCATTCAACTGACCGCCGCGTATGGCATGTCGGAAACCGGGCCGTTGGTATCGTGTGCCCACCTCAATGACGAACTGATGGCCGGCACCGAAGACGAACGCACCACGTATCGCATCAAGGCGGGCGTGCCGGGGCCATTGGTGGAGGCGGCGATCGTCGACACCGACGGTAACTTCCTGCCCGCCGATGGCGAGACCCAGGGCGAACTGGTGCTGCGCGCACCGTGGCTCACCGAGGGTTATTTCAACGAACCGCAGAAGGGCGCCGAGCTCTGGGCCGGGGGCTGGCTGCACACTGGCGACGTGGCGACGCTGGACAGCATGGGCGTGATCGACATTCGCGACCGAATCAAGGACGTGATCAAGACCGGCGGCGAGTGGATCTCCTCCCTGGACCTTGAAGACCTGATCAGCCGCCATGTAGCGGTACGCGAAGTAGCAGTGGTGGGCATCGCTGATCCACAGTGGGGCGAACGCCCGTTTGCGCTGCTGGTGATCCGCGAAGGGCATGAGATCGGGGCCAGGGAGCTCAAGGAACACCTCAAGCCTTTCGTGGAATTGGGGCACCTGAGCAAGTGGGCGATCCCGAGCCAGATCGCCCTTGTTACTGAAATTCCCAAGACCAGTGTCGGCAAGCTCGACAAGAAGCGTATCCGCCTCGACATCACTGAATGGCAAGCCAACAACAGCGCCTTCCTCTCGACGCTTTAAGCGTCTTCTGGCGTGCCTGAAAGGGCACGCCAGCCCCACCAAGCAAGCGCTTGGCTTGTTTAATTCGGATTTTCAGCCATCCTTGCCGTGCCGACAGGTGTCGGACTGGCGAAAGGACTGTTCCAGAGTGGCCGGCAGCTGCAAATCACACTTTAGAGGGATCAAGCTCTACTACCTGCTGGCTATAGTCCGCTCAAGGATTTTTAAGAACGGAGCAAACGCACAAAACGGGGCGATGCAATTTTGGAGTGACTTCGGGACGCCATGGCTCCCCGTCACCCACAACGTTTTTAGAAGTGCTCACTGCCATAACAATAATGCACATGGAGTAGCGTCGATGACATCAGTAAACAAGTTCTGGCGCCGGGCGAAATTGCCCCTGGCGGTCAGTCTCGCCTCTTCGCTCGCCGGGCCTGCATTCGGCGTCAGTTTCAACGTTGGTGAAATCGAAGGTCAGTTCGACTCGTCGCTCTCCCTGGGGATGAGTGTGTCGACCCAACAGCCGAACAAGAACCTGATCGGCGTGAACAACGGCGGGCAGGGCCTGTCCCAGACCTCCGATGACGGCCACCTGAACTTCAAGAGCGGCCAAGCCTTTTCGAAGATCTTCAAGGGCATCCATGACCTTGAATTGAAATATGGCGATACCGGCGTGTTTGTCCGGGGCAAATACTGGTACGACTTCGCGCTGCAAAACGAAGACCTGGAATTCAAGAACGTCAGCAACGACGGCCGCAAGGAAGGCGCCAAATCCTCCGGCGGGCAAATCCTCGACGCCTTCATCTATCACAACTACTCCATTGCCGATCAGCCGGGTTCCGTGCGTCTGGGCAAGCAGGTGGTGAGCTGGGGTGAAAGTACCTTCATCGGCGGCGGCATCAACTCGATCAACCCGATCGACGTGTCCGCGTTCCGTCGTCCGGGTGCCGAGATCAAGGAAGGCCTGATCCCGGTCAACATGTTCTACGTGTCCCAGAGCCTGACCGAAAACCTGTCGGCCGAAGCGTTCTACCAGCTGGAATGGGACCAGACCGTCGTCGACAACTGCGGCACATTCTTCTCGCAGCCCGACATCATTGCCGATGGTTGCGATAACAACCTGCGCGTACTGAACAAGCGCTCGACGATTCCGGCCATCGCGCTGGGCCCGTTGGCTGCCAACGGTGTCGACGTCAACGAAGAAGGTGTTCTGGTCCGGCGTGGCGGCGATCGTGATGCACGCGACAGCGGCCAGTGGGGCGCTTCCTTCAAGTACATGTTCGATCCGCTGGATACCGAGTTCGGCGCCTACTTCATGAACTACCACAGCCGTGCTCCGATCTTCAGCGCCACGGGTGCGCCGCAGTCGGTCTACAACGGCGTGGCGGCATTGCCAGGTCCGTTCCAGGCGCTGGGGCCGTTGGTGGTCGCGGGTAACTCTCAGTACTTCGTCGAATACCCTGAAGACATTCGCCTCTACGGTCTGAGCTTCTCCACCACCCTGCCTACCGGTACGGCGTGGAGCGGTGAGGTCAGCTACCGTCCGAATGCACCGGTGCAGTTGAACTCCACCGACATTCTGTTCGCCGGCATTCGTCCTCTGGGCAACGGCAATGCAAACAATCCTTTGACCAATGCTTCGTTGCTCTCTGCCGCGCCGGGCACTGACCTGCACGGTTATCGTCGCAAAGAGGTCACGCAGTTCCAGACCACCCTGACGCACTTCTTCGATCAAGTCATGGGCGCAAGCCGTCTTACGTTGGTCGGCGAAGTGGGCGTGACCCATGTCGGCGGGCTGGAAAGTACCTCTGACGTTCGTTATGGCCGTGATCCGGTCTACGGTCCGGGTGAGCTGCCGGCCTCGGGCGCTCTGGACACCTGTATTGCACTCAATACCAGCACCATCAACGGTGCCGGCCCGGGCGCTGCCACAAACAACCGCAGCCGCAACTGCACCAACGAAGGCTTCACCACGCCGACTTCGTGGGGCTATCGCGGTCGTGCGATCTGGGAATACAACGACGTTTTCGCCGGTGTGAACCTCAAGCCGAACGTGGCTTGGTCCCACGACGTCAGCGGTTACTCGCCAGGCCCTGGCGGCAACTTCGAGGAAGGTCGTAAAGCGGTGAGCCTGGGCGTCGATGCCGAGTACCAGAACACCTACACCGCGAGTCTGGCGTACACCAACTTCTTTGATGGCAAGTACACCACTGTCGATGATCGCGATTTCGTTGCGCTCAGCGTCGGCGTGAACTTCTAAGCACTGTTTTTTCAGGACGAACACACATATGAAAATAACAAAGAGTCTGTTCCACGCCGGTGTTCTGGGGCTTTCGCTGTTGGCAACCAGTGTCATGGCGGCGGTCCCTGCTGCCGAAGCGGACAAGCTGGGCAAGAGCCTGACCCCGATGGGGGCCGAGATGGCGGGCAACGCCGACGGTTCGATTCCAGCCTGGAAGCCGATGGCTAAAACCGCCGGCACCGTCGACGGCAAAGGCTTCCTGTCTGACCCGTACGCCAGTGAAAAACCGCTGTTTACCATCACGGCGAAAAACGTCGATCAGTACAAGGACAAGCTCGCTCCGGGTCAGTACGCGATGTTCAAGCGCTACCCGGAAACCTTCAAGATGCCGGTTTACCCGTCCCATCGCGGCGCGACCGTGCCGGATGACGTGTTCGCCGCGATCAAGAAAAACGCCACCGCCACTAACCTGGTGTCTGGCGGCAACGGTCTGGAAAACTTTGAAACCGCCGTACCGTTCCCGATTCCAAAGAGCGGCGTTGAAGTCATCTGGAACCACATCACCCGCTATCGCGGTGGCAGCGTGACGCGTCTGGTGACCCAGGCCACGCCGCAGCCGAACGGCTCGTACAGCCTGGTGTACTTCCAGGACCAGTTCGTGTTCCGCGACAAGATGAAAGACTACGACCCGAAAAACCCGGGCAATATCCTGTTCTACTTCAAGCAGAAAGTGACTGCGCCGGCACGTCTGGCCGGTGGTGTGCTGCTGGTACACGAAACCCTCGACCAGGTGAAAGAACCGCGTTCGGCGTGGGTCTACAACGCCGGTCAACGCCGCGTGCGTCGTGCGCCACAAGTGTCCTATGACGGGCCGGGTACTGCGGCGGATGGCCTGCGGACCTCCGACAACCTGGACATGTACAACGGCGCGCCGGATCGTTACGACTGGAAGCTCGAAGGCAAGAAAGAAATGTACATCGCCTCCGACAGCTACAAGCTTGATTCGCCGCAACTCAAGTACGACGACATCATCAAGGCCGGCCACATCAACCAGGATCTGGCTCGCTACGAGCTGCGCCGGGTCTGGCATGTGGTGGCAACCTTGAAGGAAGGTCAGCGTCACATCTACGCCAAGCGTGACTTCTACATCGACGAAGACACCTGGCAAGCAGCGGTGATCGATCATTACGACGGTCGTAATCAACTGTGGCGCGTGGCGGAAGCCCACTCCCAGAACTACTACAACGTTCAAGTGCCGTGGTACACCCTGGAAACCTTGTACGACCTGCAATCGGGCCGTTACCTGGCACTGGGCATGAAGAACGAAGAGAAGTCGGCGTATGACTTCGGCTTCACCGCAACTACCAGCGATTTCACACCTGCTGCGTTGCGTCAGGACGGGGTTCGCTAACCAGCACTGAACAGAGGCCGCATCCTCGAAAAACGCCCCGACTGGTTCGGGGCGTTTTTTTTGCCTGGATTTTTTCCATGAGTCTTCGGTGCCTTTGACGCCCCCATCGCGAGCAAGCTCGCTCCCTCAGGTAACGCGCTTGTCCATAAAAGTGCGATCGACTGTGGGAGCGAGCTTGCTCGCGATGGGGGCAACTCGGTCTGCCAGGAAAACACCATCGCAGGCCGGACACTTTTGCTTGTATTCTTTTTGTAGCCATTTGTAGCAATAACCTTCATTCCCTCTTCGTTTACCGCTAGTCTGCGGACATCTGCAACGCCGCCATCCGTATTTCAAACAAGAGCCGGCCATGACTGATCTGTCCCCACTCCCGGGCCCTGCAAGCGCTGCCGTCGCGGCACTGGACGGGCGCTTTTTCCGGCCCCCGTTACCCGACGGCCATGTATTGCGGCCTCGTCTGTGCGAGCGCCTGAGTGCCGGCCTCGGTGGCAGGCTGTTGCTGGTCAGTGCACCCGCCGGGTTCGGCAAGAGCTCATTGGCGGTGGAGTTCTGTCAGGGGCTGCCGGCCCATTGGCAAAGCCTGTGGCTGGGGTTGAGTCCTCGAGACAGCGACCCTGGCCGTTTCCTTGAGCGCTTGCTCGAAGGTCTTCAGGATTACTTTCCGACACTGGGCAGCCAGGCGCTGGGCCTGCTGAAAATGCGCCAACGCCATCAGCCGTTCGCTTTCGAAGAATGGCTGGACGGTTTGCTTGACGAGCTGGCCATTCATCTTTCGCCAATGACGCCTTTGTTACTGGTGCTGGATGACTACCATCTGGCCCAGGGCCCGGTGCTCGATCGCTGCCTGCAGTTCTTCCTCAATCATTTGCCCGAGGGCTTGCTGGTCATGGTGACCAGTCGACAACGTCCGGACTGGCACCTGGCGCGTTTGCGCCTGTCGCGCCAACTGCTCGAGTTGCATGAGCAGGACCTTCGACTGACTCACGATGAAGCCTTGACGTTGCTCGACCGACACAGCAGTTCATTGCGTGGCGAGGCCCTGGAAAATCTGATTCAGCGCAGTGAGGGCTGGGTCGCCGGCCTGCGTTTCTGGCTGCTGGCGGCCTCCGAGGCGGGTGCCGACGCTGCATTGCCCCAGTCTTTGCACGGTGGGGAAGGGCTGATTCGCGATTACCTGCTCGAAGAAGTCATCGATTGCCTGCCAGCCGAAGTGCAGTCATTTCTGTACGACACCGCGCCTCAAGAGCGTTTTTGCAGCGAACTCTGCGACGCCATCCGCGAAGCCCATGACAGTGCCGACATCCTGCGCTTCCTTCAGGCACACCAGGTATTCCTGGTGCCGCTGGACGAGCACGGCCACTGGTATCGCTATCACCACCTGTTTTCCGACCTGCTGCGCACCCGGCCCATCGCGCAGACGATCGTGCCGGCCGCCAGCCTGCATCTGCGCGCCTGTCGCTGGTTCAATGCGCAGGGGCTGCTCGATGAGGCCGTGGAGCAGGCGTTGCGCGCCGGGCACCTGGACGTTGCGGCGAACCTGGTGCAAAACCTCTCTGAAGAACAATTGCTCGCCGAGCAGAATGTCGGCATGTTGCTGCGCTGGAAAATGGACTTGCCCGACAGTCTGCTGATCAGCACGCCGCGGCTGATAGTGCTCTACAGCTGGGCGCTGGGGCTGGCCTGTCAGCTGGATGCTGCCGAGGAGCTGGCGGCCCACTTGAGTCGTTTCCTGCCAGCCCCGTCGGCCACCGCGCAGAAGTCCATGCTGGCGCAGTGGCTGGCCCTGAGCGGCATCATCGCCCGAGGGCGAGGCAATCGCGCACTCACGCAGCTCTACTGCACCGAAGCGCTGGAGAGCCTGCCGGCCAAGCGCTACGGGCAACGGCTTATGTGCCTTTCGACCCTGTCCAACCTGGCGATCGCCGACGGCGATTTGTGGCGTGCCCGCAGCCTGAATCGCGAGTCGCTGGAGTTGGCGCAGCGGGTCGGCAACCCCTTGTTCGAAGCACTCGCCCATTACGACCGCGCGCGCGTGCTTCAAGCGCGTGGGGAAATCCTGCGTTCGTTGCAGGAAGTGCGTCAGGGGCTGCAGCGTCTGCAAGGATTGTCGCCGCAACGGCTTTATGCGGTGCGTGCACGCTTGACCCTGTACGAAGGTTTTCTCTTGGCCGTGCGCTTGCAACCGCAAGCTGCGCGGGCGCGTTTGCAAGCGGGATTGAGTGAAGCCCGCGCCTGTCGCGATATCAGCGTGTTGATTGGCCACTGCGTGATCGCCCGGCTTGAAGGCAGCAGCGGCGAATTCGCAAAAGCCTTCGCAGAACTCGCCGAAGCCGAACGCCTGATGCACATCTGGGACGTGCCGCCGATTTACTACCTGGCCATGATCACTCTGGTCAAATGCGAACTCTGGCTGGCCCAGGGGCGCACCGATCTGGCGGAAGCCTGGCTGTCACGGCTGGGCCAGACTTACAACGGTGAACACGCGGCCGCACCGCCGGAATTTCATCCTCAACTGCCGCTGCATATCGAGTTGCAACAAGCGTTGCTCGAGGTGATTCAGGGGCAACCGATGCTGGCCGAAGGGCGTTTGAATGCGTTGCTTGAACAAGGGCAGACATCGGGACGGCAAATGCTCAGCGTGATGGCGTTGGCGCAGAAAATCACCTTGTTGCTGGCGGTCGGACGTGAACCCGAGGCTCGAAAGGCGTTGGTTCAGGCGCTGGAAGCGGCAGCCGGCGGGGTCCTGCAACCGTTTGACGGCTTATTGGCCGCACACCCGGACTGGCTGCGCGGGCAACTGCAACTCTGCGCCTCGACCGTGGCGCAAAACCTGACCGAAAAACTTCCAGCCACGGCTGCTCGCCCGGCCTTGGAGTCACCACCCGGGGCGGAACAGCTCAGCGCCCGCGAAATGGCCGTCCTGCGTCTGATCGCCCAAGGTTGCTCCAACCAGGAAATCAGCGATCAGCTGTTCATCTCGCTGCACACGGTCAAGACCCATGCGAGCCATATCAACAGCAAACTTGGAGTGGAGCGGCGTACGCAGGCGGTTGCCCGGGCGAAGGAGTTGGGGGTGTTGGCCTAGCTCAAGCTTGCGCCCATGCCTCAACGCAAGCGCCCGGAACAAGTCGGGAGGGCGTATTTGTTTGTACTCCCGCACCGTTTCGGCGAGGCGTAGAATCCTCACGCCGCACTCACAGCCTTCCGTCTGATACAGGCCAACGACTTCCCATGACTGTTCCAACCCCCGTACTCATCCGCGAAACCTTCCCCGTAGGTCCTTTGCAGTGCAACTGCACAATCATCGGCGACCCGATCACCAAGAAAGCGATCGTGGTCGATCCGGGCGGCAATCATGAGTTGATCCTGGCGCGCCTCGACGCTTTGGGCCTGAAAGTCGTCAGCATCATCCACACCCATGCGCATCTGGATCACTTCCTCGCCTCAGGTCAGCTCAAGGAGAAAACCGGCGCCACCTTGCACCTGCATAAAGAAGATCAATTCCTCTGGGACAACCTGGAGATGCAGTGCCAGATGTTCGGAGTGCCTTATACGCCAGTGCCGTCACCCGACCGATGGTTGGCCGACGATGAAGAACTGGCCTGCGGCTGCGGCGTGGCATTGCACACACCGGGTCATACGCCAGGTTCCATGAGCTTTTGGTTTTCCGAGGCTAAGCTGTTGATAGCTGGCGACACGTTGTTTCGTCGTGGAGTCGGGCGCACGGATCTGTGGGGGGGCGATCAGGCGACTATCGTGCGGTCGATCAAGCAGCGGCTGTATACCCTCGATGAAGATGCGACCGTCGTGACCGGACATGGTCCGGATACACGGCTGGGCGATGAAATGCGCGAGAACCCTTTTGTTCGCGCCTGATTTGTACCAGGTGGAATTTTTGACGGGCGAAATGATCAAACGCCCGCAAAGGTCCAATGCCTGATCCGTTGCACCCTAGAATGCAAAAGTAGGAGCTCTTAATGTTCACCAAGCAGCGTTTGATTATTGTCGCTACGGCTGTTGCCTTGCTGTCTGGCTGCGCCTCGCCCAATCCGTATGACAACCAGGGCCAGGCTGACAGTGGCTCCCAAGGCATGAGCAAGACCGCTAAATATGGCGGTCTGGGCGCCTTGGCTGGTGCTTTGGCGGGTGCTGCCATTAGCCACGACAACCGTGGCAAGGGCGCGCTGATTGGCGCCGCTGTCGTGGGTGCTTCCGCTGCCGGGTATGGTTATTACGCCGACCAGCAAGAGAAAAAACTGCGGGCCAGCATGGCCAACACCGGTGTCGAAGTGCAGCGCCAGGGTGACCAGATCAAGCTGATCATGCCAGGGAACATCACGTTCGCGACTGATTCGGCGAACATCGCCTCCAGCTTCTATCAGCCGTTGAATAGCCTGGCGGGCTCGCTCAAGGAGTTCAACCAGAACCAGATCGAGATCGTCGGCTATACCGACAGCACTGGCAGCCGTCAGCACAACATGGACCTGTCCCAGCGCCGTGCGCAGAGCGTGGCGACTTACCTGACGTCGCAAGGTGTCAGCGGTGCCAACCTGTCGGCCCGTGGCGCCGGCCCGGATAACCCGATTGCCAGCAACGGCGACGCCAATGGCCGGTCTCAGAACCGTCGGGTCGAAGTCAACCTGAAGGCGATTCCGGGTCAGCAGTATCCGCAGCAATAAACGCGTTACCTTTACTAACCTGACTGAACCCCAGGCATAAAAAAGCCCCCGGACAATCACTCGTCCGGGGGCTTTTTCATGTCGCGCGAAACCTGATTATTTCTTCAGGCCGTAATGTTCATCGAGCATGCCCGGCGCGTTCGGGGCTTTTGGGGCGTAATCGCGAGGCGGTTCCTGACTGCGCGGTGGCGTCAGGCGCTCCCGTGGCGCTACGGTCGCATCGGAATGCAGGGCGGCCAGCAAGCGTTGGCGAGTCTGCTCGTCCAGGGCCAGGCGGTTGGCGCCCTCGGCGAGGTGATCCTGCACTTCCTGATAGCTCGCAGTCAGTTTCTTGACCAGGTTTGCAGTGCTGTTGAAGTGGGTGACCACCTCGTTCTGATAACTGTCGAAACGTTCCTGAATGTCATCCAGCTGACGTTGTGTGCTGCTCGGCGCAGCATTCGGCACCAGGCGAGCGATCAGGAAACCTATGGCGACACCCACAACCAGGGCAAGAGTCGGCAACAACCAAACTAAGAGCGAGTGTTCCACGAGTCCTTCCTCTATAAACGGCTTTGCTTTACGTTAACGGCTCGAACC
>Ga0157371_10002269_pt1 | contig 18540 bp, 18 predicted proteins | sample C45metaG_FD_113462 | JGI IMG/M metagenome (GOLD analysis project Ga0157371, IMG submission 113462) | Corn rhizosphere microbial communities from Kellogg Biological Station, Michigan, USA - C4-5 metaG | ecosystem: Host-associated > Plants > Roots > Rhizosphere > Soil | place: USA: Michigan...
GGTGCCGCCGAAGCTCAGCGTGTCGACCCCGGCATCCGTCGTGAAGGCGCGCAGCGGAAGCCCCAGGTGTGCTGCGGCGTTGGCGAGTCGCGAACCGTCCATGTGCAGCTTCATGCCCTTGGAATGCACGTGGTCGGCGATGGCCTTCACCTCGGCCGCGGTGTACGTGGTGCCGAGCTCCGTGGTCTGGGTGATGCTGACCGCGAGCGGCTGGGCCCGGTGCTCGTCGCCCCACCCCCAAGCCTCGGTGTCGATGAGCTCGGGGGTGAGCTTGCCGTCCGGAGTCTTCACGGTGAGCAGCTTCAGGCCGGCCACGCGCTCGGGGGCCGCGTTCTCATCCGTGTGGATGTGCGCGGTCGTCGTGCAGACCACCGCGCCCCAGCGGGGCAGCATCGACTGCAGGCTCAGCACGTTCGCGCCGGTGCCGTTGAACACGGGGAAGGCCTCGGCCTGCTCGCCGAAGTGCTGCTTCACGACCTCCTGAAGCCTCGCCGTGTAGACGTCCTCGCCGTAGGCGATCTGGTGCCCGCCGTTCGCCGTCGCTATCGCCTCGAGCACGGCAGGGTGCGCGCCGGCATAGTTGTCGCTGGCGAAGCCGCGGTAGTCGAGGTCATGGAGTCGTTGAAAATCGGTCACGGGATTGATTCTCTCATTCTGCGGCCCCCCGCCCGTCGGACGAGCCTACGCTGGGAGGATGCGCGCAACAGTCATCCACGGAGTCCGCGATATCCGATACGACGAGGTTGCCGATCCGGTGCTGAGCACGGGCGGCGACGCCATCGTGCGGGTGGTCGCGGCCTGCGTCTGCGGCTCGGACCTCTGGCCGTATCGCGGCGTCATCCCCACCGACGAACCGCACCGCATCGGCCACGAGTTCGTCGGTGTCGTCGAGGCGGTCGGCGACCAGGTGGAGCGGATCACGGTCGGCGACTTCGTGATCGCCCCGTTCTACGACTGCGACATGAGCTGCGTGAACTGCCTCAACGGGGTCAGCACCTCCTGCCTGAACGGCGGATGGTGGGGTGCGGATGACCGCATGGGCTTCTTCGCGGACGGCGCGCAGGGCGAGCTGGTGCGAGTCCCCCACGCGGACGGGTCGCTCGTCGCCACCCCGTCGCACCCGGACGACTCCCAGGTGCCCGGCCTGCTCACCCTCGCCGATGTCATGGGCACCGGTCACCACGCGGCGGTCTCCGCCGGGGTCGCCTCCGGCAGCACCGTCGTGGTGGTGGGCGACGGGGCCGTCGGGCTGTGTGCCGTGCTCGCCTCCAGACGGCTGGGGGCATCCAGGATCGTCGCCATGTCGAGGCACGCGGATCGCCAGGCGCTCGCCCGCGAGTTCGGTGCGACCGACATCGTCGAGGAGCGCGGAGACGCCGGCGTCGCGCGCGTCAAGGAGCTGTTCGCCGGCATCGGCGCCGACTGCGTGCTCGAGTGCGTCGGAACGAAGGAGTCGATGGACCAGGCGATCCGCTCCGCCCGCCCGGGTGGGATGGTCGGGTACGTCGGGGCGCCGAACGGCGGGCCGGAGCTGCCGATCCGCCCGCTGTTCAATCGCAATGTCGGCGTCAACGGCGGGGTGGCCCCGGTGCGCAACTACATCGAGGAACTGCTGCCGGAGGTCTGGGCGGGCGACATCGACCCGGGCCGGGTGTTCGATCTGGAGCTTCCGCTCGCCGAGGTCGCGGATGCCTACGCGGCCATGGACGAGCGCCGCGCCATCAAGGTGCTACTGCGGCCGTAGGCGGGGAAGGGCCCTTCGACAGGCTCAGGGACCGTTCGGTCGCTGAGCCCGTCGAAGCGTCGGGTTCTGCGGAGTACTACGCCGAGTGCGCCGTGATGCCCGCGGTCGACTCGATGACGTCCTTCATCTTCTTGGAGAGCGCCTCGTAGAACATCGACAGCGGGAACTCGTCGTTCAGCACCGCGTCGGTGTACCCCTTCGGAGCGCCCGCGAGGATCTCGTCCGGCAGACCGCGAGCCCAGGCCGAGGCCGGGTTCGGGGTGAGCGTCGACGACACCAGCTGGTAGGCCGCGAGCCAGTGCGCCGTCTTCGGACGGTCGATGCTGGCCCAGTAGAGGTCGTTGATCGCGTCCGAGAGCAGGATCACGACATCCGGAACCTCGTCCCAGTCGATCGCGAGCTTCGTGTCCGTCCAGTGCAGCACGTCGTGCTGGTGCAGCCAGGCGAACAGCAGCTGGCCGCCGAGGCCGTCGTAGTTGCGCACCCGGCTGCCGCTGATCGCGAAGCGGAAGATGCGGTCGAAGATGACCGCGTACTGCACGAGCTTCGCGTGCTCGAGCAGGATGCGCTGGCTGTCCGTGCGGTCCGCCTCCTCGATCAGGGAGAGCGAGCGGTCGATGCGCACGGACTCGCGGAACGCGGTCAGGTCGCAGCGGAGCTCCTCGAGCGAGTAGAGGAAGAACGGCATCCGCTGCTTGATCATGAACGGGTCGAACGGCAGGTCGCCCCGCATGTGGGTGCGGTCGTGGATGAGGTCCCACATCACGAAGGTCTCCTCCGTGAGCTTCTGGTCGTCGAGCATCCGCGCCGCTTCGTCCGGCAGGTCGAGCTTGGTGATCTCGGCCGCTGCGCGCACGACGCGGCGGTAGCGTGCCGCTTCGCGATCCTGGAAGATCGCACCCCAGGTGAAGGTCGGGATCTCGCGCATTGCGACCGTCTCCGGGAACAGCACCGCCGAGTTGGTGTCGTAACCGTCGGTGAAGTCGAGGAAGCGGATGGGCACGAACAGCTTGTTCGAGTAGTCGCCCGCCTCCAGCTCGCCGATGAACTCCGGCCAGATGACCTCGATCAGCACGGCCTCGGTGAGCCGGTCGGTCGAGCCGTTCTGCGTGTACATCGGGAAGACGACGACGTGGCGCAGTCCGTCGACGCGGTGGCGTTCCGGGTGGAACGCCACGAGCGAGTCGAAGAAGTCCGGAACGCCGAAGCCCTCGGCGGCCCAGCGTTCGAAGTCCCTGACGGATGCCTCGAGGTACTCGGCGTCGTGCGGGAACAGATCACGGAAATTCAGGAGTTCGCGCACGATGGTCTCGACGTGGCCCCGTGCTTCCGGGTGTGCCGCCTGGTCGGGGATGCTGCCGTCCTGAGTTTCCAAAGGCCGCAGCGCGCTCGCGGCCGCCTTCAGGGCGAGCCAGGACGGGTGGTTGGCCGGGTCCTCGACAACCTCGGGTTCTCCAACGATGGTCTGGTTCGACGTGATCTGTGACATGGTTCAACCTCCGATCCTGATGAGACGGTTCTGCAGAGAAACTGCACTTCATTCGAGGGTATCGGGCCAATCGCGACGTTTGGTTGTGCCTTCCAGCGGAAAAGTGCGCTGCGGGCGGGGCGGACGCTCGTTCCCATCGCGGACAGGCGACGCTCGTCGGCGAAGGGATCCTTGCCGAAACTCCTAAACCGGTATAGCCTCTCCTAAACCGGTTAAATACCCCTCGTATGGGGGTCACGGATCTCAGGGCGGAGAGCGCGATGGCGAGACAACGGCCGACGATCTCCGATGTCGCGCGCCAGGCCGGTGTCAGCAAAGGCCTCGTGTCCTTCGCGCTCAACGATCGTCCGGGAGTGTCTCCCACCACCCGTCGGCGTATTCTCGCCGTCGCCAACGAGCTCGGTTGGCGGCCCAGTCTCCGGGCGCGGTCGCTCAGCACCAACCGCGCGTTCGCGCTCGGTCTCGTCATCGCCCGAAACCCGGAGATCATCGCTGGCGACCCGTTCTTTCCCGCGCTGATCTCGGGTATCGAGATGACGCTTGCCCCGGTTGGCCAGGCGCTCGTGCTCAGCATGGTGCCGAACGTGGAGGCTGAGGTCGCAAGCTATCGCCGACTTGTTGCAAACGACCGTGTCGACGGCGTGATCATCACCGACCTGCGGCGCGATGACTCCCGCATCGCGCTCGCGATCGAGCTGGGTTTGCGGGCGGTCACGCTTGGACATCCGGACATCGAGTCCCCCTTTCCCGCGATCTCGCTCGACGATGGCCCGGGGATCCGCGCTGCCGTCGCCCATCTGGTCGACCTGGGGCATCGCCGGATCGCCCATGTGGCCGGGCCATCGAGCATGTTGCACGGCGAGCGCCGCCGGGTGTCGTTCACGGAGGCGGTGCGGGATGCCGGTCTTCCAGACGGTGTCGTCATCGAGACCGACTTCAGCGCAGCGGACGGCGCACGGGCCACACGGCACCTTCTCGGCCTCGCCGAGCGGCCGACGGCGATCGTCTACTCCAACGATCCGATGGCCATCGCCGGCCTCGGTGTCGCCCAAGGCTTCGGTTACCGGGTTCCGGAAGACCTGTCCATCACGGGATTCGATGGAAGCGAGGTCGGCGAGTACATCCACCCGTCGCTCACCACCGTCGCGACCACTGCGCGGGACTGGGGCAGCCAGGCGGCGGATGCCCTGCTCCGCCTGATCGCGGGCGAGCGGGTCGACGACATCGAACTGAACCCCGCACGACTCATCGTCCGAGGCTCGAGCGGGCCTCTGGGCACCACCAACCGGGCGGTGCGGTAGCCGCTCACAACTAAAGGAGACGACCATGAACACGAAAGAAGTCAGAAGTCGATCGACATCGAGACGAGTGATGCTAGGCGCCATCGTCACAGCGGGAGCGCTCATGCTCGCCGCCTGCGGCAGCGGCGGAGGGGGCGGGGGCTCCGCTGATGGTCACGGCGACATCACCATCTGGTACTCCAACAACGAACAAGAGGTCGCATGGGGTAAGCAGATGGTCGCAGCATGGAACGCGGACCATCCGAAGGAGCAAGTCAAGGGGCAGGAGATCCCGGCGGGCAAGAGCAGCGAAGAGGTCATCGGTGCGGCCATCACCGCGGGCAACGCTCCCTGTCTCATCTACAACACGGCTCCGTCCGCCGTCGGCCAATTCGAGAAGCAGGGCGGTCTCGTCGATCTGTCCAAGATCTCGGGCGCGGCGTCGTACATCGAAGCTCGGAGCGGTGACGTCGCCAAGCAGTACCAGAACCCCGAAGGCGATTATTTCCAGATGCCGTGGAAGTCGAACCCGGTCGTGATCTTCTACAACAAGGACCTGTTCGCCAAGGCCGGCCTCGACCCGGATAACCCGAAGCTCTCCACCTACGCGGAGTTCATCGACACCTCGAAGAAGCTCGTGGCGGCGGGGGTCGCACCGAACGCGATCCTTCCGGCGCCGACGAGTGAGTTCTTCCAGACCCAGTTCGACTTCTACCCCCTCTATGCTGCCGAGACCGGCGGCAAGCAGATCGTCGAGGACAACAAGGCGACCTTCGCCGACCAGGACGGCTACGACGTGGCCGACTTCTGGGCGACCCTGTACAGGGACAAGCTCGCCGGTCAGGAGCGGTATCAGGGCGACGCCTTCGCCGACGGCAAGGCCGCGATGGCCATCGTCGGCCCGTGGGCGGTAGCGGTGTACAAGAATGTGAACTGGGGTTCTGTGCCCGTCCCGACCAAGGACGGCACGGCTGCCGGGGACACCTGGACCTTCAGCGACGCCAAGAACATCGGCCTGTATTCGGCTTGCAAACACCGGGGAACGGCCTGGGATGTGCTGAAGTTCTCCACCAGCAAGGAACAGGACGGAAAGCTGCTCGAGCTGACCGGCCAGATGCCGCTACGGAAGGATCTGCAGACCGAGTATGCGGACTACTTCACGGCCAACCCGGCATACAAGGCGTTCGGCGATCAGGCGTCCCGCACCGTCGAGGTGCCGCCGGGGCCGAACACCGTCGAGATGCTGCAGGCCTTCCGCGACGCGTGGTCCAACGCGGTCATCTTCGGCAAGGGTGATGTGCACAAGGCCCTGGACGACGCTGCCGTCAAGATCGACAAGATCGCGAAGCAGCCGTAGACGGCCATGACCGATCTCATCGAAGCACCGGCGGCGGCGCCGCCGCCGGTGCGGAGTGGCCAAGCGCGCAAGCATCGGCTGTTCGGGCGCAATCCGCTGGGGATCCTGTTCAGCGCGCCGTATCTGCTGTTCGTGCTCGCGGTCTTCGCGTATCCGCTCGGGTATTCGGTCTGGATCGCGTTCCACGACTTCTTCTTCGCGGCTCCCGGCACTCAGGTGGAACGGCCGTTCGTCGGTCTGGACAACTTCGTCACCGCGCTGAGCGACCCGGCGGTCATCCGCTCGTTCGGCAACGTCGGTATCTTCCTGTTGATCAACGTGCCGCTCACCGTCGTGCTGTCGCTGCTCCTGGCCGCGGCGCTCAACCGGATCACCCACTTCCGCGGATTTCTGCGGGTGAGCTACTACGTGCCGTATGTGACGGCGAGTGTTGCCGTCGTCGCCGTGTGGATCTTCCTGTTCAACGGCGGCGGCCTGGTCAACCAGATCCTCGGGCCGCTCGCGCCCAAACCGTCCTGGTTGATCAACGAGCAGCTGGCGATGCCGACCATCGCGCTGTTCGTCACCTGGAAGCAGCTCGGGTTCTACATCCTGCTCTACCTGGCTGCGCTCCAGGCGGTGCCGAAGGAGCTGTACGAGTCGGCGTCCACGGATGGGGCGGGGGCGGTTCGCAGCTTCTTCTCCGTGACCGTGCCGGGGGTCCGCCCCGCAACCGTCCTGGTTCTGCTCGTCTCGACGGTGACCGGAGCGAACCTGTTCACCGAACCGTATCTGCTGACCGGAGGGGGCGGGCCGAACGGGGCATCGGCATCCCCCGTTCTGATCATGTACCAGCGGGGCCTCCAGCAGGGGCAGCCGGATGTGGCGGCCGCGATCGGCGTGATGCTCGTCATCGTCGTGCTGATCATCGCCTGGTTGCAGAACCGATTCGCGGGAGGGAACGACTGATGGCCGATCGGACGATGTCGAAGGGTCAGACGACGCTGCGAGGAATTGTGCTCGCGGTGGGCGCGATCGTCTTTCTGTTCCCCTTCTATTACATGGTGATCGGCTCGCTGCAGGCGAAACCCGATCCGACCATTGCCGGGGCGTTCCCCAGCATCGGCAACCTCACCGGGCACAACTACGCCGCCATCAACGACCGGATCAATCTGTTCCAGGGTCTGGCCAACTCCGGAATCTTCACGGGAGGCGTGCTGATCGGCACGATGGTGTTCGGCTTGCTCGCGGGGTATGCGCTCGCTGTCCTGCAGTGGCGGGGACGCGGAGTGACCTTCGCCCTCGCGTTGCTGGTGCAGGTGGTGCCGTTCCAGCTGCTGATAATCCCGCTCTACGTCCTCATCGCACGGGACTACGGCCTCGCCGACAACTACCTCGGCATGATCCTGCCCTTCTTCATCAACTCCACGGCGGTGATCATCTTCCGGGCGTACTTCTTGCAGCTGCCGAAGGAGATCTTCGAGGCCGCGCGCATCGATGGCGCGAGCGAACTCGCACTCCTGTGGCGCGTCGCCATCCCCCTCGTGCGGCCGGCGCTCATCACGGTCGTGCTGGTCACCTTCATCGGCCCCTGGAATGAGTTCCTCTGGCCATTCCTGGTGACCAAGGAGGCTTCCCTGCAACCGCTCGCGGTGTCGCTCGCGAACTACATCTCGAATGTCGCGTCATCCACGTCCAATCCCTTCGGCGCAATGCTCGCCGGAGCCGTCGTACTGGCTGCGCCGGTCGTCGTGTTGTTTATCGTGTTCCAGCGGTACTTCACCTCGGCCGACATCGGCTCAGGAGTGAAAGGCTGAACATGACAGACAACTTCCCGTACACACTCACCCGTGCGGGTGTGATCATGGCGCCGGAGCCCGGAAACGAGCTCGAGGCGGAGGGGGTGCTCAACCCCGCCACCGGCCGTTCCGCCGATGGCACCCTCTACCTGTTGCCGCGCATGGTGGCGCGCGGCAACGTGAGCCGGGTGGGCCTCGCCAGGGTCGTCATCGAGAACGGCGTGCCGACCGGCGTCGTGCGCGAGGGCGTCGTGCTCGCACCGGATCGCGGATGGGAGCGCGGCGCGAACAGCTCCGGAGTCGAAGACCCGCGGGTCACCTTCATCCCACGGCTCGGACTTCACATCATGACCTATGTCGCGTACGGCCCGCTCGGCCCGCGCACCGGCATCGCCACTTCCACCGATCTGCGCGAGTGGACCCGGCTCGGGCCCGCGTTGTTCGAATACGACGATGCCCTCGACATGGACCTCAACCTCTTTCACAACAAAGACACGGTCTTCTTTCCGGAGCCGGTGACCGCGCCGGACGGAGTGGAGAGCTTCGCGGTGCTGCACCGCCCGATGTGGGACCTCGGAGAGGTGCGTGCGGGCGAGGGTGTGCGGTTGCCCGCCGGCATCGAGGATGCGAGGCAGAGCATCTGGATCAGTTACGTACCCGTCGCCGAGGCGCTCGCCGACATCCGCTCGATCGTGCTCTGGCGGAACCATCGCTTTCTGGCCGGTCCGGAGTTTCCCTTCGAAGAGGTCAAGATCGGCGGCGGTCCGCCGCCGCTGCGCGTGCCCGAGGGGTGGCTTCTCCTGCATCACGGCGTCACCGGAGTGATCGACAATGCGTTCGCGCAACAGCAGAAGGTCAACTATGCAGCGGGGGGGATGATCCTGGATGCGGACGACCCGACCCGCGTTCTCGCCCGAACCGCCGAACCACTGCTCGCGGCCGAGACGGAGGACGAGCGCAGCGGAATCGTGCCCAACGTGGTGTTCCCCACCGCGATCGAAGAAATCGACGGGCAGCGATACGTCTTCTACGGGATGGCCGATTCGAAGATCGGGGTGGCGCGGCTGGACCGGGTCTGAACGCGGGGGATCGGGTAGGGACGACTAGAAGATCATCGGCCGGTCGTCGTCGTCCTCGGTGGCGAGGGCGAGGTCCACGACCACCGGAACGTGGTCGCTCGGGGCGTCGCCCTTGCGCTCGTCGCGGTGGATGCTCGCGCCCGTCACGAGGTCGGCGAACGACTTCGATCCCAGGATGAAGTCGATCCGGAGCCCCTCGTTGCGCGGGAAGCGGAGCTGCTTGTAGTCCCAGAAGGTGAAGCCGTCGGGAACCAGCGGGCGCACGACATCCGCGAGTCCGGCCTGCTCGAAGGCGGAGAAGGCGTCGCGCTCCGGCTTCGAGATGTGGGTCGAGACACCGGGAACGAAGGTGGGGTCGCCGACATCCGCGTCGGTGGGGGCGACATTCCAATCGCCCATCAGGGCGAGCGGCGTGCCCGGATGCGCGGCCAGCCAGCCCTGCGCGTCCGCCCGCAGCGCGGCGAGCCACTCGAGCTTGTACAGGTAGTGCGGGTCGTCGAGTGCGCGGCCGTTCGGAACGTAGAGGCTCCACAGGCGCACGTCGTTCACGGTGACGCCCATCGCGCGGGCCTCGAGCGGGAGGCCGGGGCCCTCCTGACCCTTCAGGAAGCCGGGCATGCCGGTGAAGCTCGTGGCGACATCCGTCATCGGCAGACGGCTGGCGAAGGCGACGCCGTTCCACTGGTTGAGGCCGTGGATCTCGAGCTCGTACCCGGCCTCCTCGAAGGCCTGGCGCGGAAACTGCTCCGGCTTGCATTTGATCTCCTGCATGCCGAGCACGTCGACGTCTTCGCGCACCAGCCAGTCGACGACGCGGCCGACACGGGTGCGGATCGAGTTCACATTCCAGGTGGCAACGCGCATGGCTCAACGCTACCCGTCGTTCTGCATTATTCAGGAGCTTGTGTGACCGGAGTGACTGTGGTGGCTGCCGGGGGCATCGTCCACCTCTCCCTTCTCACTAGTCACACAAGCTCCTGAATGATGACAAGACGCAGGCCGGTAGAATCGCGGGGTGACGGATGCGCGACAGCAACTCATTGCCCACATCTCGGCGGAGGCCGTGTTCCACGGCGACTTCACCCTCACGAGCGGCAAGAAGGCGACGTACTACGTCGACCTGCGCAAGGTCAGCCTCGACCACCGGGTAGCGCCGCTCATCGGCCAGGTGATGCTCGACCTCATCGCGGAGGTGCCGGAGGTGAGCGCGGTCGGCGGGATGACGATGGGCGCCGACCCGATCGCCGCGGCCGTGCTGCATCAGGGCGCCGCCCGCGGACTGGGCTACGACGCCTTCGTCGTGCGCAAGGAGCCCAAAGACCACGGCCGCGGCCGTCAGGTCGAGGGCCCCGATCTCCAGGGCAAGCGGGTCATCGTGCTCGAAGACACCTCCACCACCGGAGGCTCGCCGCTCGCCGCGATCGAGGCGCTGCTCAAGGTCGGCGCCGAGATCGCCGCCGTCGCCGTCGTGGTCGACCGCGACACCGGCGCGCGCGAAATCATCGAAGCGGCCGGCTACCCCTACTACGCTGCCATCGGCCTCAGCGATCTGGGGCTCAGCAATGACGGATGACCGGAGACGCGAGGACGCGGCCAGCTGGTTCGCAGCCCAGTTCGGCTCGCACGACGACCCGGATGACGACGCTGGCCCTGCCGACGAAGCGCCGGACGCCGCAGAGGCCGACGAAGCCGCGGAGGTCGACGAAGCCGCGGAGGTCGACGAAGCCGTAGGGCCCGGCGCGGAGCCCACATCCGGCGATGGTGCCGAGCCTGCCGAGGGCCTCTCGCCGCGGCCACCAGCACCCTCCGGGGAGACGGTCGCTTCCGAACCCGCGGCTTCGACATCCGGTGGCTTCAACTGGGGACTGACCCCGACGAATGCGGCTCCGCCGACTCCGCCCGAGTCCACACTTCCACCCGCCCCCGCGGACCCCCCGCCGTCGGTGTTCGCACCGCCGCCGCTGGTGCCGTCGGAGCCGTTGCCGCCCGCCGCCTCTGTCTTCGCACCGCCGCCGCTGGTCGTGCCTCCCGTTACCCCGCCGCCGCTGATCGTCCCTCCGGTTGCCCCTTCCGTCGACCTGCCGGTCCCCGCACCGGCCGAACCCCAGCCGTTCGATGCGGCGCTCGCCGGGGGGCCGTCGGTCGAGGCGGAGCCGCCCACCATGGCGCTGCCGTGGGAGGGCCCCGCCACGGAACTGTTCGCGCCGCCCGTGGCCAGCGCGCCCGTCGCCGAACCGGCAACCGAACTGCTCGGCGGCTTCGGGGCGGGGGCTGCGGATGCCGCGGCCGCGTCGTCCGTCGATGCACTGTTCGGCGAATCCCAGTTCCGCGAATACCAGACGGGGTCGCTCGCGGCCGCGAAGCCTACAGCGGAGAGGACGCCCCGAACCCCCCGCGAGCCGATTCCGCGCTCGCAGAAGTTGCTGTTCTGGATTGCCGGATCCCTCGCCGCGTTGCTCGTTCTGGTCGGCCTGTTCTTCCTCGGCACCAAGCTGCCGCGCGCCAGCAGTGCGCCGGCCTCCGCCACGACGCCCACGGCATCCGCGAAGCCGAGCCCGAGCCCGACACCGACGGTTCTCCCGGTCGGCCCGCTCGCGGTCGGAAGCTACACGTGGGATCGGCTGCTCGGCGGAGAGTGTCTCGACCCGTTCACCTCGCCGTGGGTCGAGAAGTTCACGGTCGTCGATTGCGGCGCGCCGCATCCGGCCCAGATGGTGGCCCGCGGAGTGTTCGCGGAGACGCCGCCCGCGGCGACCGACCCCTCGGCGCAGGCGACCCCCGCCGTGGGCGGACCGGCGTCGGCCTACCCGGGAGTGGAAGCGCTGCAGGCCCAGATCAACCTGTTGTGCACGACGCCCGGTGTGATCGACTTCGCGGCGGCGGGCGCATACAGCGACATCCAGGTCCTCGGCAGCTACCCGGCGACGGCCAAGCAGTGGGCGGATGGCGAGCGCAGCTACTTCTGCTTCGTCACCAGGTCGTCCGGCGAGCCGATCACCGGCAGCCTGGCGGTGCCGAAGGCCCCCTGAGCCCGTCGAAGCGGACGCGTCGGTCGCTGAGCTTGTCGAAGCGGGGGAGTTCCCTTCGACAAGCTCAGGGAACGCGGACTTCACGGAGCACTGAGCTCAGGGAACAGCCGACTCGGGAGACGGCGTCACTCCGGCCCGGCCGAGCCCTTTTCGACCAGCTCGAACACGCCGTTCAGCACCTCGTCCGGCCGGAACGGGTACTTCTCGATCTCCGCGCGGTCGCTGATGCCGGTGAGCACCAGGATGGTGTGCAGTCCGGCCTCGATGCCCGCGACGATGTCGGTGTCCATCCGGTCGCCGATCATGCCGGTGTTCTCGGAGTGGGCGCCGATCTTGTTCATCGCCGAACGGAACATCATCGGGTTGGGCTTGCCGACGACATACGGCTCCTTGCCGGTGGCCTTGGTGATGAGTGCGGCGACCGCGCCGGTCGCGGGCATCGGACCCTCCGCGCTCGGGCCGGTCGCATCCGGGTTGGTGATGATGAAGCGGGCACCCTCGCCGATCAGCCGGATCGCCTTGGTGATCGCCTCGAAGGAATAGTTGCGCGTCTCGCCGACGACCACGTAGTCGGGGTTCGTGTCGGTCATGATGAAGCCGGCCTCGTGCAGCGCCGTGGTGGTGCCGGCCTCGCCGATGACGAAGGCGCTGCCGCCGGGGATCTGCGAGGCGAGGAAGTCCGCGGTGGCCAGCGCGGAGGTCCAGATGGCCTCCTCCGGAACGTCGAGCCCGGATGCCGCCAGCCGCGCGCTCAGATCCCGCGGTGTGTAGATGGAGTTGTTGGTCAGCACCAGGTACGGCTTGCCCTGGTCGCGCCACTGCTGCAGGAGCTCGGACGCCCCGGGCAGCGGGTGGTTCTCGTGAACCAGCACGCCATCCATGTCGGTCAGCCAGCACTCGATTTCACGGCGATCGCTCATGCCGCCATCGTAGCGGCGGGAGGTTACGCCGAGGTTTCTCGCGGAGCCTGGAGGAGGGGTGCGTCCGGGCGTCGAACACCGCAGTCCGCACCCCTCGAACGGGGGCCAACGCCCGGTGCGTCCAACTGCAATGCTGGTGGCGTGAGCGAGGTTCACCCTGTTGAGCGCGCCGCCGCGGAGGTTCGGTCACGCGATTCCTTCAGACGGTTTGGTGTGGCGGTCGTGATTGTGGCCGCGGTGGCGCTGGTGGGCGCCTTCATTCCGCTGGGCACGATCGCTGCCGGGGTGCTCGCGATTCTCGGCCTCGTGCTCGGGGTGAGCTGCCTGATCCGCGATCCCGGCTTCAATCTGCCCGCGCTGATCGGAACCCTGCTGTCTTCCGCCGCGGTGAGTGCCGCGGTCATCATGCTTTTCGTCTACGCCTGAGGCGCCGTCGACGTGCCGTCCGCGCTACGCGTGTGGGCGGCGGCGGATAGCGTAGAAGGAGTCGTTCGCACGCCTTCCCGGCAGGAATGAGGTCGTCATGCCCGTGTGGAGTTGTGCCGCGTGTGCGGTCGAGTATCCGGATACCGCCGCGCCGCCCGCGCACTGTCCCATTTGCGAGGACGAGCGGCAGTACGTGCCGCGCTCGGGTCAGGCCTGGACGTCCTTCGACGAGCTGAGCCGCACGGGACACACGCTCGTGATCGCCGATGTCGAACCGGGGTTGTACGGCGTGAGCACCTCTCCCCGGGTGGGCATCGGGCAGCGCTCCCTCCTGCTGCAGACCGAGGCGGGGAACCTGCTGTGGGATCCGACCGGGTTCGTCGACGAGGCGAGCGCGGACCTGGTGCGCGCCCTGGGCGGTGTCGCGGTGATCGCGGCCAGCCATCCGCACATGTTCGGCGCACAACTCGAGTGGTCCCGGCTCTTCGACGACGCACCGGTGCTGGTCGCGGAGGCGGACCGCGACTGGGTGCAACGTCCCGGCCCGGCCATCCGTTTCTGGAGCGATGAGGAGGAAGTTCTGCCCGGCATCACGCTCCGGACGGTCGGCGGGCACTTCCCCGGCAGCGCCGTCGCCTACTGGGATGCCGGCGCGGACGGGCGCGGCGTTGTCCTGTCCGGCGACACCATTTTCCCGACCCCGGACGGCAGGTGGGCGACCTTCATGCGGAGCTACCCCAACACGATCCCGCTGTCCGCCGCGGTGGTCGACCGGGTCGCGACCGCCGTGACCGATCGCCCCTTCGACCGCCTGTACGGCAACTTCGGCGGGGTGATCGACACGGATGCCCGCGCGGCCGTCCGGCGGTCGGCCGACCGGTACATGGCCTGGGTCAGCGGCGCCAACGACCACCTGACCTGAGGCGGGTCGCCTCGCACCGAATGCGGAAGGCGCCGAGGCACCACGCGGGCCCGACGATCCGGCTTCGCCCGCATCTTCCGCTTTCCCCGCGGTGCTTTCGATGCGAGGATGAGGCGTCTGGAGGGACACACGTGCAGATTCCCAAGCCGACCGACGAGGTCAAAGAACTCTTCCTTTCGGTCGTCCCGGATGCGCCGGGCGTCCTGGTCAAGCCGATGTTCGGCAATCTGGGCGCGTTCGTGAACGGGAACATGTTCGCCGGCCTCTTCGGGTCCTCGATCGGCATCCGCCTGCTGAACGCGACGACGATCGCAGAACTCCGAGCAATCGAAGGCACCGGTCCGTTCGGGCCGGAAGAGCGCCCGATGGGCGGCTACATCGCCCTCCCTCCCGCCTGGCATTCCAGCCCCGACCGGGTGTCCGAGTGGATCCAGACCGCGCTCGCAGAGGTCGGCCTCCTTCCGGCCAAACAACCGAAGCCACGGAAGAAGAAGCAGTAGATGACAACCGCGTCGACATTCGCCGGCTGGCCGCCGGCGGCGATCGAGTTCTACCGTGGCCTCGAGGCAGACAACTCGAAGAGCTATTGGACGGAGCACAAGAGCGTCTACGACGAGGCCGTGCTCGCCCCGATGCAGGCGCTCCTGAGCGAACTCAGCGAGGAATTCGGCGAGAGCAAGATCTTCCGGCCGAACCGCGACATCCGGTTCAGCGCCGACAAATCACCGTACAAGACCGCGATCGGCGCGATGCTCGGCCGCGGATATGTGCAGTTCTCCGCCGACGGTCTCGGTGTCGGCGCGGGATGCCACACCATGGCACCCGATCAGCTCGATCGATACCGGATCGCGGTCGCAGACGAGGAACACGGCGAGGCCCTGCAGCGGGTGATCGCCGAACTCGCGGATGCCGGTGTCGGCGTCACGACGCGCGACAGCCTCAAGAGCGTCCCCCGCGGCTATCCGAAGGAGCACCCCCGCGCCGGACTGCTGCGCAACAAAGACATCGCCGCTTGGAAGCAATGGCCCGCCGACACGGCGTGGATGCATACGGGGGCCGCGAAGAAGCATGTCGTCGCCGTACTGCGCGCCTCGCGGCCGCTGGTCGAGTGGCTCGACGCGAACGTCGGCGACACGACGCTCGAGCGTCGGCGCTGAACCCTCCCTCCCGGACCGCGATCGCCTCGCGTGACGGTAGCCTCGATGGGTGACCCCGCACGAGCAGAATCCCTCCGTTGAACTGACGACGCACGGTGTCGGCCCGTGGCGGGGCGAACTGCCGGAGGGCGAGCAGTGGGACCCCGAACTGCTGGCGCGCGGCGACTCCCGCAACGTCATCGACCGCTACCGGTACTGGCGCATGGACGCGATCGTGGCCGACATCGACCGGCACCGGCATCCGTTCCATGTGGCCATCGAGAACTGGCAACACGACATGAACATCGGCTCGATCGTGCGCAGCGCCAACGCCTTCGCGGCGGACACGGTGCACATCGTCGGCCGCAAGCGCTGGAACAAGCGCGGCGCCATGGTGACCGACCGCTACCAGCACGTGGTGCATCACGACACCGTGGCGGAGCTCGTGGCCTGGGCGCGCGGCGCCGGCATCCCGATCATCGCCATCGACAACGTGCCCGGCAGCGTCATCATCGAGACCTTCGAGTTCCCGAAGGCATGCGTGCTGCTGTTCGGCCAGGAGGGCCCGGGCATCTCTGCCGAGGCGATCGAGGCGGCGGATGCCGTGGTCGAGATCAGCCAGTTCGGCAGCACCCGCAGCATCAACGCCTCCGCTGCCGCCGCGGTGGCCATGCACGTCTGGATCACGCAGCACGCCACTTTCGCCTGATCGCGTGGCACGGGGAAATCGCCGGGTGGGGGACGATCGTGTCAGTGCGGAGTGGCATCGGTGCCGTTGGCCGCCCCGCGCGTCACCGCGGCGTGCCGTCGACCTCCCGCTCGGACGAGAACTCATGGCTTATCTGCTGTGCGGACAGCTGCAGCTCGTCGACCCAGGCCGTGATCGTCTCCAACGAAACGCCCTGTCTCAAGCCGCCCAATCGAAGCCCCAGAGGGGAACCGTGGAAGGGGAAGGCGATCGGGACGATGATGGATCGCACGAAATACATCCCGTCGCCCAGGACGTCCGGGTCATAGAGGTCTGAGATCGTCGCGAGGGTCATGCGGAAATCGCGCTCTTGCCATGGAGTCCGGTTCTCCGACGAATATTCGTTCCAGGAGGCCATCAGCTCCTCGTCCGACCCGTCTTGACGCAGCGCGATGGAATATCCGCGCTCGTGCGCCGCCCGCAACTTCTCCAAGGAGAGTCGGCGATCGTCATCATTGCCCACCTGGTATGGCATGAGCCACTCGCTTATCGCCGCGTCGTCGTCCATGGGCACCAGAATCGCGCCGATCGGTGCCACGAAGGGGAACCGGGAGCCCGTGGTGACCGTGCTCGCACCCCCCGAGCTGCCGACGACCACGAGATCCCCGCTGAGCACACCCACTATGGATGCGTCGCCGTCGACGGCGGATGCGAGCGCGTCGAGGGCGGGACGAGCGCGTTCGGCGAGCCGCACGATATTCAACACGTCGGGGTGAGAACGGGGGACCATCGAGTGGGACGAAAAGCGCCCGTACCCTCCCTGGAAAAAGAGCAGGGGTAGCGCGGACTGTCCGAATTCCATCTCCACCGTCGTGCCCATGACGAAGGAGTGGTCCCCCGCATCGCTGACGTCGTAGGTCTCGCATTCCGCCCACGCGAGCACGCCGTCGAACTGGGGATTTCCGAGCGGTCCGGGCTTCCAGGCGATGTCGTCGAACTTGCCTTCTGCGCGCGACGCGAATCGTCGGCACAACCACTCTTGATCGTGGGCGAGGACGTTGATGCAGAAGGAGCGCGCCGTGCGCAGCCGGGTGAAGGTCTGTGAGCTCTTAGCGGCGAAGAAGCCAACGAGTGGAGGGTCGAGCGAGACCGAGGTGAATGAGCCGACCACCATCCCCACCGGCTCGCCTTCGGCATCGATCGCCGTGACGATGACAACGCCGGTCGGGTACTGGCTCAGCGTGCTTCGGAAACGAAGCACATCGAAGCTCTGCGTCATTGATGGGCCCTCCCTCTCGCCGATGAGGCATCGGATGTGACGAAGCTACGTCAGGCAGAGCCGCTGAGGCGCGGCACCGCTGCTATTTGCAACGCCGACGACTGCGGTTGCGAATACAGCCACTAGCGACCTTCGCTGTAGGGGAACTCAATACCATCGGCTCTACCGCAGACCGGCGTACGAGGAGAGAGAAATCCATGAGATTCGGCATAGTGACCCAGGGATACATTCGCAACGACAGCAACGTCTATGACCGTGTCAGGCAGGTGATCCTGGAGGCGCAGGCTGCAGAGCACTATGGGCTCGATTTCTTCGGAGTCTCCGAGCAGCATCTCAAGTTTCCCACCAACTCCACCGGGGCGACCGAGGTGATCCTGTCCTGGGTCGCGGCGACGACGGAACGGCTCCGCCTTCAGCCCGGAGCGGTGATTCCCGTTCTCCACCACCCTTTGAACATCGCCGAGCGCTGGGCGACGATCGACATTCTCAGCGGAGGCAGGGTCGACTTCGCGGTGGGGCGGGGCAATACGCCCAAGACGGCGGATGCCTTCCAGGTGCCGATCGGGGAGACGCACGCGCGGACCGTCGAGTCGCTGGAGATAATCGTCAAGGCCTGGACCAAGGAGGAGTTCTCCCACGACGGCGAGTTCTTCACGTTCGATACCTTGAGGGTGAACCCACGGCCGCTCCAGAGTCCGCATCCTCCTCTTTCCCTCGCGGCGGTCAGCGTGGGGGCCGCGGCGATGGCCGGCTCCCTCCGGTTGGGCTTCATGGGGACCACGAACAACTTGGAATGGCATCAGGTTCAGGAGCGGCTAGACGCCTATCACTCCGCGTGGGACGAGGGCGCCACTATCGTCGGAGCCGCTCCCAACGCAACGGTGAACCTGCATGTTCCCTGCCACCTGGCCGCGACGGTGGAGCAGGCGAGCAGCGAGGTGGAATTCGGAATCATCGAGTACACGAACCGCGCCATGAAGCAGGACATTCTGAACCACCAGCGCACCTACGGATCTGCGAAGGGTATGGACACGACTGGACAGTTCTATGACAACTTCGCCGGCCTGCGCGATCTGACGCCGATGTGTGTGGGCACCGTGGAGGAATCGGTCGAAAAACTGGTTCGACTTCACCTCATGGGAGTCGACGAAATTGGGCTTGTTCTGGACTACGCGACGCACGAGCAACTGCTGGAATGCATCCGGTTGATCGGTGAAGAACTCATACCCAGGGTCAGGCAGGAGATTGGGCAGCCAGAGCCGTTGTCCTCGGGAGCAACTCGGTCATGAGCCCGGCCGATCGAGTGTTTCCGTCGAGCCATGATGCCCCGTTGACGCTCGGTTTGCGCGAGCTGTCGGGTCTACTGCGGAGCCGAAAGCTGTCCCCGGTAGAGGTGCTCGAGGCGGTCGCAGA
>Ga0157371_10002270_pt1 | contig 18538 bp, 16 predicted proteins | sample C45metaG_FD_113462 | JGI IMG/M metagenome (GOLD analysis project Ga0157371, IMG submission 113462) | Corn rhizosphere microbial communities from Kellogg Biological Station, Michigan, USA - C4-5 metaG | ecosystem: Host-associated > Plants > Roots > Rhizosphere > Soil | place: USA: Michigan...
GGCCTATCACCACGTCCGCCACACCGCCCCGCTGATGATGGCCTGCGGCGCCCGCCTGCCGGCGCGGCTGGAATGGCTGCGCGGCGCGGTCTGCGAATACATCGAGGAGGAATACGGCCACGATCAGTGGATCCTCAATGACATCGCCGCCTGCGGAGGCGACGCCGAGGCCGTGCGCGCCAGCCGCCCCGAGTTGTCCATCGAGCTGATGGTGGCCTATCTCTACGACTTCATCGCCCGCGACAACCCGGTCGGCCTGTTCGGCATGGTCAATGTGCTCGAAGGCACCAGCATCGCCCTGGCCACCCAGGCGGCCGGCGCCATCCGCGGCCGCCTCGGCCTGCCGGCCACCGCCTTCAGCTACCTGGATTCCCACGGCAGCCTCGACCAGGAGCACATGGCGACCTATCGCCAGCTGATGGATCGTCTGGACGATCCGGCCGACCAGGCCGCGGTGATCCGCGTGTCCAAGGTGGTCTATCGCCTCTATGCCGACATGTTCCGCGCCCTGCCCGGCGCCGGTCAGCAACCGGAGCAGCGCCATGCAGCTGCCTGAGTGCCGCATCCTGCTCACCGGCGCCAGCGGTGGCATCGGCCTGCCGCTGGTGGAACAACTCTGCGCCGGCGGTGCCCAGGTGCTGGCGGTGGCCCGTGACACCCGCGCCCTGCAGCCGCTGGCGGAGCGCCTGGGCGGCCGGCTGCGCCTGCTCGATGCCGACCTCACCCGCCGGGCCGATCGCCAGGCGGTGCTGGCCGAGGCCAGTCGCGGCCAGGGCGTCAACGTGCTGCTCAACGCTGCCGGCAGCAACAGCTTCGCCCTGCTCGAAGCCCTCGACGAAGACGCCATCGACAACCTGCTGGCGATCAACATCGGCGCGGCCATCCAGCTGACCCGCCTGCTGCTACCGCTGCTGCGCCGCCAGCCACGGGCGGTGATCGCCCATGTCGGCTCCACCCTGGGTTCCATCGGCTATCCCGGCTATGCGCCCTATTGCGCCAGCAAGTTCGCCCTGCGCGGCTTCACCCAGGCCCTGCGCCGGGAGCTGGCCGATACCCGTATCCGGGTGCTCTACGTGGCGCCCCGCGCCACCCGCACGGCGATGAACAGCCCGGCGGCCATGGCCGTGAACCAGGCGCTCAAGAGCCAGGTGGACGAACCCGCCGTGGTCGCCGGCGCGGTGATCCGCGCCCTGGTCGAGGATCGCCAGGAGCTCCATCTCGGCTGGCCGGAAAAACTCTTCGTCCGCCTCAATGGCCTGCTGCCCGGCCTGGTGGACCGCGCCCTGCGCCGCCAGCTGCCAGTGATCCGCCGCTTCATCGATCCCGCCTTCGCTCCGGAGAAACACCCATGACGTCCCCACGCAAGGCCCTCGGCCTGCTGCTCGCCGCCCTGCTCGCCAGCCCCTTCGCCCTGGCCGACGATGGCCAGCGCCTGGCCCAGATCCAGCAGCGCTGGGCCGAGATCCAGTACCGCCTGCCCAGCGCCGAAAAGCCCGCCGCCTTCGAACAGCTGGCCGGCGAGGCGCGCGCCTTCACCCAGGCCGCCCCCCAGTCGGCCCCGGCGCTGATCTGGCAGGGCATCGTGCTCAGCAGCTGGGCCGGCGCCCAGGGCGGGCTGGGTGCGCTGAGCAAGGTCAAGGAAGCCCGCACCGACCTGGAACAGGCGCTCAAGCTCGATCCCACCGCCCTGCAGGGCTCGGCCTATACCAGTCTCGCCGCCCTCTACGACCGGGTCCCCGGCTGGCCGATCGCCTTCGGTGATGCCGGCGAAGCCGATCATCTGTTGCAGCAGGCCCTGGCCCTCAACCCCAATGGCATCGATACCCTATACTTCTGGGGCGACCACCTGTATCGCCAGAAGCGTTACGCCGAAGCCCGCACCGCCTTGCTCAAGGCACAGCAGGCCGCGCCGCGACCCGGGCGCGAACTGGCCGACCAGGGACGGCGGGGCGAGATCGCCGCGCTGCTCCAGGATGTCGACCAGAAGCTGAAGTGACGAGGCCCCCATGCGTGTGCTGCTGATCGAAGACGATCCCGACCTCGGCGAGGGCATCCGCACCAGTCTGCGGGAAGAGGGCTATACCCTGGACTGGCTCAAGGACGGCGAAAGCGCCGTCCACGCCCTGCGCGAGGAGGGTTTCGACCTGGTGGTGCTGGATCTCGGCCTGCCGCGCCTGGACGGCATCCAGGTGCTGCGCCAGAGCCGCGCCCATGGCCTGACCACCCCGGTGCTGATCCTCACCGCCCGCGACGACACCGAGGACCGGGTCGCCGGCCTGGATGCCGGGGCCGACGACTACCTGGTCAAGCCCTTCGACATCAAGGAGCTCAAGGCCCGCCTGCGCGCCCTGCTGCGGCGGCGCAACGGCCCCTCGCAGCTCCAGCTCGAAGGCGGTGGCATCCTCCTCGACCCGGCCACCCGCCGGGTCACCTTCGACGGCCAACCGATCAACCTCACCCCGCGCGAATACCAGCTGCTGCACGAACTGCTGGCCAATCCGGGCAAGATCTTCAGCCGCGATCGCCTCATGGGGCTGCTCTACGGCTGGGACGAAGGCGTGGAAAGCAACACCCTGGAAGTCCACATCTACAACCTGCGCAAGAAATTGCGCGCCGACCTGATCCGCACGGTCAGGGGCATCGGCTACCGCCTCGAATGCCCATGACCTCCATCCGCCGCCGCACCGTCGGCCTGGTGCTCTCGCTGCTGCTGATCGGCACCCTGCTGATCGCCCTGATCAACATCCAGGACAGCCAGCGCGAGATCGGCGAGATCTACGATGCCCAACTGGCCCAGAGCGCGCGCATCCTGCAGGGCATGCTGCGCGCCGCACCCCGTGGCGAAGGCCGCCTGGCGTTGCACGCCAGCGTCACCCAGGCCCTGGCCGAAGCCGCCGACAGCCCCTATGGCCATCGTTACGAGGCCAAGATGGCGTTCCAGGCCTGGAACGCCCGCGGCGAACCCCTGATGCGCTCGCCCAGCGCGCCCATCTTCATCATGCCGACGACCCCGGGGTTCACCGAGCTGACCCTGGAGGGCGAAGCCTGGTATGGTTTTCTGCTGCCCGATCCCGACCACGACCTGATGCTCTGGGTCGGCGAGCGCGACGAGGTCCGCGCCGACCTGGTCCGCCGCATCCTGCGCCATACCCTCACCCCGCACCTGGTCGGCCTGGTGCTGCTGTCGCTGCTGGCCTGGCTGGCCATCGGCTGGGGCCTGAAACCGCTGCGGCGCATGGCCGGGCTGATCCGCCACCGCGATCCGGAATCCCTGCAGCCCCTGCAACTGGATCCCCTGCCCCGCGAACTGGAGCCCATGCAGGCCGCACTCAATCGCCTGCTCTTGCAGATCGAACAACTGCTGCAGCGCGAACGCCGCTTCATCGCCGACGCCGCCCATGAGCTGCGCACGCCCCTGGCGGTCCTGCGCCTGCATGCGCAGAACGCCCTGTCCGCGCAGACCGCGGCGGCCCGCGACGAGGCGTTGAAATTCGTCGTCAGCGGCACCGATCGCCTGACCCGGGTGGTCAACCAGCTGCTGATCCTGGCGCGCCTGGAACCTCGTCCGAGCTGGAGCGCCGAGCAGCGCTTCGACCTGCGCACCGCCCTCGGCGCCACCCTGGAAGAACTGGGCCCCTGGATTCTCGACAAGGGCCTGGACCTCAGCCTCGAGGCCGAAGCCACCCAGGTGCAGGTCCATGGCGACAGCGCCATGCTCGGCATCGCCTTGCAGAACCTGCTGACCAACGCGGTCAACGTCTCGCCCCCCGGCGGCGAGATCCGGGTACGCCTGGAGGTCAGCGCCAACTGGGCGGAGATCCAGATCCTCGACCAGGGCCCCGGCATTCCCGTCGACGTCCTGCCACGGTTGTTCGAGCGCTTCTACAGCAGCGGCGCGGCCAACGGCGCCGGCCTGGGCCTGTCCATCGTGCAGACCGTCGCCCAGCATCTCGGCGGGCGCATCGAACTCGGCAACCGCCCCGAGGGCGGCGCCTGCGCCCGCCTCGGCCTGCCGGTGCTGCCAGGGCCCGGCTAGGGGCTCGACCGCTCGCCGGCCTTCGGGCAAGGTAGCGGCGCACCGCCCGCAAGAGGACGCCCCATGCAAGCCCAGGTCTATCTGGTCGACGACGAAGCCAGCATCCGCGAAGCCGTGCGCCAGTGGCTGGAACTGTCGGGGCATCCGGTGCGGTTGTTCGCCCGCGCCGAAGACTGCCTGGCCGCGGTGACGCCGGACTTCGCCGGGGTGGTGGTCAGCGACGTGCGCATGCCCGGCATGGACGGCCTGGCCCTGCTGGAGCGGCTGCAGGCCCTGGACCCCGACCTGCCGGTGATCCTGCTCACCGCCCATGGCGACGTCGCCCTGGCGGTGACCGCCATGCGCCAGGGCGCCTACGACTTCCTGGAAAAGCCCTTCAGCCCCGAGGCCCTGCTCGGCGATCTCGGCCGCGCCCTGGAAAAGCGCCGGCTGGTGCTGGAGAACCGCCAACTGCACCGCCGGGTCGACGACCAGAGCGCCCTCGCCCGTCGCCTGCTGGGCGTCTCGCCGGGCATCGTCCGCCTGCGCCAGCAGATCCTCGACCTGGCGCCGACGCCGGTCAACGTCCTGCTACGTGGCGAGACCGGCAGCGGCAAGGAACTGGTCGCCCGCTGCCTGCACGACTTCGGTCCGCGCGCCGGCAAGGCCTTCGTCGCCCTCAACTGCGCGGCCATTCCCGAGCAACTGTTCGAGAGCGAATTGTTCGGCCACGAGAGCGGCGCCTTCACCGGCGCCCAGGGCAAGCGCATCGGCAAGCTGGAATACGCCAACGGCGGCACCCTGTTTCTCGACGAGATCGAAAGCATGCCCCTGGCGCAGCAGGTCAAGCTCCTGCGCGTGCTGCAGGAGCAACGCCTGGAGCGCCTCGGCTCCAACCAGAGCATCGCCCTGGACCTGCGCATCGTCGCCGCGACCAAGCCGGATCTGCTGGAAGAAGCCCGCGCCGGGCGCTTTCGCGAAGACCTGGCCTATCGCCTCAACGTCGCCGAGCTGCAGCTGCCGCCGCTGCGGGCCCGGCGCGAGGACATCCCGCTGCTGTTCGACCACTTTCTCGCCGAGGCCGGCGCGCGCCTGGGGCGGCCGGTCACCCCGCCTGGCGCGGCGCGGCTGGCCCAGCTGCTGGGTCACGGCTGGCCAGGCAACGTCCGGGAACTGGCCAACGCCGCCGAACGCGAGGTGCTCGGCCTGGGCGCGCCAGCCGCGGCCCAGGGCCATTCCCTGGCCGATCAGCTGGAAGCCTTCGAGGCCCAGTGCCTGCGCGCTGCCCTGGCTCGCCATGGTGGCGAGATCAAGGCGGTGATGGACGAGTTGCAACTGCCGCGGCGTACCCTCAACGAGAAGATGCAGCGCCACGGCCTGGTCCGTGCCGACTTCCGCGACAGTCCCGCGGATGACTGATCGGCCATAGGCGGAAATCCGCTCATTGCCCAGGCCGTCCAGGCAGACTTCCGCCTATTCGACGACCAGAAAGCCAGCAGTGGCGCGGCTTCGCGACCTGGCACGCCGTCTGCAACCCCTCTTGTCGACGCCCCGTGCGCCCTCATAACAACGACAAGAGGAACACCCTGTGGATAGCACCGCTACCCTCGCGGCCGGCCAGACCGCGCCCAAGACCACCTCGCAGCGCATCAAGTCCATCTTCAGCGGCTCCGTCGGCAACCTGGTCGAATGGTACGACTGGTACGTCTACGCCGCCTTCTCGCTGTACTTCGCCAAGGCCTTCTTTCCCAAAGGCGACCAGACCGCCCAGTTGCTCAACGTCGCCGCCATCTTCGCCGTGGGCTTTCTCATGAGGCCTATCGGCGGCTGGCTGATGGGCCTCTACGCCGACAAGGCCGGCCGCAAATCCGCGCTGATGGTCTCGGTGATCATGATGTGCGCCGGCTCCCTGATCATCGCCCTCACGCCCAGCTACACCACCATCGGCGTCGCGGCGCCCGTCATGCTGGTGCTGGCGCGGCTGCTGCAGGGTCTCTCGGTGGGCGGTGAATACGGCACCTCCGCCACCTACCTGAGCGAGATGGCGACCAAGGAAAGCCGCGGCTTCTACTCCAGCTTCCAGTACGTCACCCTGATCTCCGGCCAGCTGCTGGCCCTGGCCACCCTAATCGTGCTGCAGCAGACCCTGAGCGTCGAACAGCTGGAGAGCTGGGGCTGGCGCATTCCCTTCCTGATCGGCGCCGCCTGCGCCGTGACCGCGCTCTACCTGCGTCGCGGCATGGAAGAGACCAGCTCCTTCAAGAAGGCCGAGAAACCCAAGGAGTCGCTGATGCGCACCCTGGCGCGCCATCCCAAGGAATTCCTGACCGTGGTCGGCCTGACCATGGGTGGCACCCTGGCCTTCTATACCTACACCACCTACATGCAGAAGTACCTGGTCAACTCGGTGGGCATGAGCAAGACCGACGCCACCTCCATCTCGGCGGCGACCCTGTTCCTGTTCATGCTGCTGCAGCCCATCGTCGGCGCCCTCTCCGACCGCATCGGCCGGCGCCCGGTACTGATCGCCTTCGGCGTGCTCGGCACCCTGTTCACCTATCCGATCCTGACCGCCCTGGGCAGCGTCACCAGCTGGTGGGGCGCCTTCGGCCTGATCATGGTGGCGCTGGTGATCGTCAGCTTCTACACCTCGATCAACGCCGTGGTGAAGGCCGAGCTGTTCCCCACCGAAATCCGCGCCCTGGGCGTCGGCCTGCCCTACGCCCTGACCGTGTCCATCTTCGGCGGCACCGCCGAGTACCTGGCGCTGTGGTTCAAGAGCATCGGCATGGAAAGCGGCTACTACTGGTACGTGACCGGCTGCATCGCCTGTTCGCTGCTGGTCTACGTCTTCATGAAGGACACCCGCGACCACTCGCGCATCGTGCACGAATAACCGCTCGTCCCTGGGTGCGGGCCTCTCGGTCATTAGATTTGGCCGTCCGGCCCGCCCCTCTTTGCCTGGGCTTTGCGGCACGCCATCGTAGTGCCACCGGCAGCGTTCACATCGGTCCTCTCGCTGACCGCTGTGGCGAGTTCGCCCCCTCCTCCCAAGCCCCGGTTACACACTCATGGAAATCGACTACGGTCCCAGCTACGCCAAACTGGGTATCCAGTTTCAATACCAGTGGAGCGCCCTGCTGCGCGATGCCCTGAAGAAACACGGCATCACCGACGCCCAGGCCAAGGCCATCTGCGGCGACTTCGCCTTCGACCTCTCCAAGCTCATCGACGAAGCCGAAATCAAGGCCGACGGCGTCTCCTATCGCCCGGTGATCGCCTTCACCGAGGATGAGGAAACCCTGCTGGTGCAGTCCGCCGAATTCGACTACCACGAAGCGGCCTACGCCACGGCCGCCGCGGCGTTCGAGAAGAAGTAGGCCTCGCGCCCTCACCCCAACCCTCTCCCCCAGGGAGAGGGGGCTGTCTGGAGCGGGAGTGGATTTCCCCTTCAGGCATAAGCCTCAGTGTTGTTTCAGTGTTACTGCGAAGACAAGGAAGCCCTGCTGGTGCAGTCCGCTGAATTCGACTATCAGGAAGCGGCCTACGCCACTGCCGCCGCGGTGTTCGAGAAGCAGTAGGCCGCGCAGGGCCTCGCGCCCTCACCCCAACCCTCTCCCTCAGGGAGAGGGGGCTGTCTGGAGCGGGAGCGGGTTTCCTCTTCAGGCATAAGCCTTAGTGTTGTTTCAGTGCTACTGCGAAGACAAGGAAGCCCTGCTGGTGCAGTCCGCTGAATTCGACTATCAGGAAGCGGCCTACGCCACTGCCGCCGCGGTGTTCGAGAAGAAGTAGGCCGTGCAGGGCCTCGCGCCCTCACCCCAACCCTCTCCCTCAGGGAGAGGGGGCTGTCTGGAGCGGGAGCAGGTTTCCCCTTCAGGCATGAGCCTTAGTGTTGTTTCAGTGCTACTGCGAAGACAAGGAAACCCTGCTGGTACAGTCCGCTGAATTCGACTATCAGGAAGCGGCCTACGCCACTGCCGCCGCGGTGTTCGAGAAGAAGTAGGCCGCGCAGGGCTTCGCGCCCTTACCCCAACCCTCTTCCTCAGGGAGAGGGTGCTGTCTGGAGCGGGAGCGGGTTTCCCCTTCAGGCATGAGCCCTAGCACCGTTGTCAGCATTGCCGCGATAACGAGTTTGGCCGTCTCGTCTGTCTTTCAGCGTCTTGGCCACTCCATGCCCCTCTACGCTCCGTATCGCTCCCTCTCCCTCCGGGAGAGGGCTGGGGTGAGGGCCGCCCCACATCCCGGCCGCGGACCTTTCTCCGCCAGCGAATCCCAGCCAAATTCGCGCAAACCACGGCGCCAGAGCCTCGCCAAGCCAATCCCTCCAGGCGATACTCCAAAACCACCCCCCCACTCCGTACCACCCCCTCTCCCTCCGGGAGAGGGCTGGGGTGAGGGCAAACCTAATACCAAAACCTAGGGAACGGATTCCCATGCCTCTCATCACCCACGCACGCAGCCTAAGACGCAACCAAACCGATGCCGAACGCGCCCTTTGGTACCACCTGCGCGGCAACCGTCTACAGGGCCATAAATTCCGCCGCCAGCATCCCTATGGCCGCTATATCCTGGATTTCGTCTGCCTGGAGGCACGCCTGGTAGTCGAGCTGGATGGTGGCCAGCATCAGGAAAGCGCCACCGACCGTGAACGCGATGCCTGGCTACGCGCCCAAGGCTTCCAGATCCTGCGCTTCTGGAATCACGAGGTCCTGACCCAACCAGACGCCGTACTCGAACGCCTCTTCATCGCCCTCAACCCGGCTTGACCCTGGGCTTGCGCGCTCGTGTCGGCGCCGCACCCGCCTTGGCCTTGCTCCCGCCCGTACGCCGCTTCTTCCAGGGTGCGCCCTTGCCCGCGGGTGGCGGACCGCTGATGGTCAGGGTCAGGCCCAGACAGCGCTCCACCTGCTTGCCCATCCAGGCCGACTGCTTGGTGACGAATTCGGCCAGGCTCAGTTCGCCCTCCTGCACCCGATCCAGCGCCTGTTCCCAGAGCGCGGTGGTCCCGGGATCGGCGATGGCCCGGGGCACGGCGTCGATCAGGCCGAAGGCCGCTGGCGTCGCGGCCAGGGCCTTGCCCTGTTTCACCAGGTAACCACGAGCCAGCAGGCCCTGGATGATGCCGGCACGGGTCGCCTCGGTGCCGATGCCGGTGGTGTCCTTGAGCTTCTGCTTGAGGGCCGGATCCTCCACCAGCTTGGCGACGTTCTTCATCGCCTTGATCAGATCGCCCTCGGTAAAGGGCTTGGGCGGCTGAGTCAGTTGATCCCGGCAGCGCACCTCGACCACCGGATAGTGCTCGCCCTCGCGCAGCTCCGGCAGCGCCTGGGGCGGCGGCGCCTCGCGGCCCTTGGGTGGGGTCAGGGCCTCGGGCAGGGCGCGGCGCCAGCCCGGCTCCACCAGGCGCTTGCCGGTGGCGCGCAGGCGCTCGCCGCCAGCCTCGAAGTCGGCCTGGGTGCGATCGAATTCGTGCTGCGGCAGGAACTGCGCCAGGTAGCGGGCGCGGATCAGGCCGTAGACATTGCGCTCCTGGGGGCTCAACCGGCCCAGGTCGCGAGTCACCAGGGTCGGGATGATGCCGTGGTGGGCGCTGACCTTGGCATCGTTCCAGGCCCGCGAGCGGCGACTGGCGTCCAGGTGCTCGCGCAGCGGCGCGAGACTGCCATCGGCGCCCAGCAAGGCGGCCAGCAGCGCCGGCGCTTCGGCGTGCTGGGACAGCGGCAGGTAGCCGCAATCGCTGCGTGGATAGGTGATCAGCTTGTGGGTTTCGTAGAGCGCCTGGGCTACGTCCAGGGTCTGCAGGGCGCCGAGGTTGAGGCGCTTGGAGCAGACTTCCTGCAGGGTGCCCAGATCGAAGGGCAAGGGTGCTGCCTCGCGGATGCGCTCGGTCTTGAGCTTGACCAGCCGTGCCTGGCCGGCCGCCTCGATGGCCCGCGCCGCGGCCTGGGCCACCTCGGGCTTGAGGCAGCGGCCCTGGTCGTCGCAGACGGCTTCCGGCGGCTGCCACTGGGCCTGGAAGCGTCCACCGGATGCCTCCAGCGTCGCCTCCACGGTCCAGAAGGGCACCGGCACGAAGGCGGCGATGGTGCGGTCGCGATCCACCACCAGGCGCAGGGTCGGGGTCTGCACCCGCCCGACCGAGAGCACACCCTGGTAACCCGAGCGGCGCCCCAGCAGGGTGAACAGCCGGCTCATGTTCATGCCGATCAGCCAGTCGGCCCGCGAGCGCCCCAGGGCAGACTGATAGAGCCCATAGGTCTCGGCACCGGGCTTGAGGGCGGCCAGGGCGCGGCGGATGGAAACGTCGTCCAGCGCCGACAGCCACAGCCGCCGAATCGGCCCGCGATAGCGGCAGTGCTCCACCAGCTCGCGGGCGATCATCTCGCCCTCGCGATCGGCGTCGGTGGCGATCACCAGCTCGCTGGCCTCGCCGAGCAGGCGCTTGACCGCCTTGAACTGGCTGCCGGTGGTTTTCTTGACCTGCAGCTTCCACTGCTCGGGGACGATGGGCAGGTCGTCCAGCGACCAGCGCTTGTAGCGGGCGTCATAGGCATCCGGCGGCGCCGTCTCAAGCAGATGGCCGATGCACCAGGTGACGGTCACGCCCTGCCCCTGCAGGCAGCCCTCGCCGCGTCGAGTGGCGCCGAGGACGCGGGCGATGTCCTTGGCCTGGGAGGGTTTTTCGCAGAGATACAGCTGCATGGTGGGCGTCGCGCAACGGGAATCGACACAGGATGCAAAGCGCCGTCGAGCAGCGCAAGGATTAATCTGTATATCCGTACAGAAAGGACGCTTCGCGCAAAATCGCCCAATGGGCCACAGCGCCCATAGGACGCGCATCACAGCCTGAGCAGCGGCTGCCGCCCGGGCGGAATCTTGCCCCCGGCGGGCAGTCCTTGGGCTACGGCACCTTCGCCGTCTTTAGCCGAGCTCTGGGAGGCGTCAATGAACACTGTAGCTATGGATCGCGCCAAGGCCGAGAGCACCGGCGCCGGAAATCTCGTCGACACCGCCAGCAGCCAGGCGCTGCGGGCCGCCATCAGCACCATGAGACGCACCACCAGCCAGGTGCAGCGGATCAACGATCAACTCTGGGAAGTCTGGCCGGACGGCCGGCGCAAGCTGCTCCTGCGCTGAGGCCGCCTGCCCCGGCGTCCTGAGAGGGCGCCGGGGTGTCGAGCGCAGCCCGATAGGCGTGACCTCTGCCCCGTCAGGGCGGACAATCCGGGGCAGCGGCTATCGATCAGGCCCGATAGTCACGGGGCGTCACGCCGAAATGATTCCTGAAGGTTCTGCTGAAATGGGAAAGATCGTTGAAGCCCCAACGGAAGGCTATCTTTCCAATCGCCTCGCCGGCGTCGGCGCGCAGATCGTCGGCACAGCGCTCCAGGCGACGCCTTAGCAGCAGGCGGCTGAACGTCTCGCCGCTTTCCTCGAGAAGCCGATGCACGTAGCGGACCGATATCCGGAAGTGCTGCGCGGCCTTGGCCGGCGTCAACTCGGGATCCGCGGCATGGGCGCTGATGAACTGGACCAGGGATCGCGCAAGCTGCGCGCTCAAGGCACCGCGGGCACGATCCTCTTCGCCCACGGCAACACCGGCCGCCATGGCGACCAGCTCGACGAGGTGGTTCGCGATCGGGGTCGCGGCGGCCTCGACATGCTCGACGTTGCGTGCGATGGACTGGAGATAGTCGCCGGCCACGGCGGCTAGCGGATTCGCCTGGGCGATCCTGACGGCCGTCTGGCGCTCGGGTTGCCGTAGCAACGGCTTGAGCAAGGCGCGCGGGATTCGGAAGGAATACTGAATCCAGTCGTCGCTGCAGTAGTCATTGAGATAGGGCTCGGTCGAGTCCACCAGCGAAAAGTCACCGGGCTCCAGCAGCGCCTCCCGGGAGCCCTGGATCATGCGGCACTGACCCTTCACCTGCAGATTGAGAAAGTAGACCTCCTGCGGCATACGGCTGATCTCCAGCCGCCGGCGATGGATCTTCTGCCGACCCGACGCAATGGTGGTCACGTTGATCGAGTCGAGCAGGTGCGCCCGAACCTCGCCATGAAAGGGCCGTCCGCTCTCCAGAGTGGGATTCAAGGCGACATAGGTTTCGCAGAGCACCTCCCGCCAATAGGGAAAGCGGTCCCGCTCAGGCAATTCACTTGCGCTCCAGGATGCCATGCCGTCACCTCCGCCGTTCAACGCAGCAGGGGCAAGCAAGGCGTACGCCAATCGCCTTGGCGCAGTGTCCTGGCGTGGGGTGTCGGGCGCGGCTCCGAGAGGAAAATGCCAGTGAGGATAAGGCTTTGCCTCGCCCGGGACGGCTGGAGACCTGAGCCGCCGGCCCGGCGTCGTGGCAGCGCTCCCCCCACGGTCCTGCACAAGGATCGTGCATGTTCGGCTACCGGCCCGGGGGCGGAGGCAGTGCCAGCGCGCTCGGGAGCGTCGGCAAGGCAGCGTCACCCAGAACGGCCCAACCCTCGCCTTGGCCCGCACCGCGCTTTGGCTACCCTGCACTGTCGGCACAGTCGCCGTTCACTGTCAGCCAAGACGCGTGCGGCCCTGCAACCTAGTCTCCTGTCCCAGATGCAGCAACCACCGAGCGACAGGAGCAGCAGACATGCGCAAGCGGCTAATTTTCAATTGCTTCACGATGAACGTTCCGTCGCACATCTACCACGGGACCTGGCGGCATCCGCGGAATCAGCTGGCCGGCTTCAATGAATTCTCGACCTGGTCCAAGCTGGCCATGAAATTGGAAGAGGGCCGCTTCGACGCGATGTTCTTCGCTGATATCCTCGGGATCGATCCGGCCTATGACGGCAAGTGGGACGCCTATTTCGAGCAAGGCCTGCACATGCCGTGCAACGATACCTTCACCCTCTGCGCGGCCCTGGCCGGCGTCACCCGGAATCTCGGCCTGGTCTTCACCAGCTCGATCCTGTCCGAACATCCCTTCGCTTTCGCGAAAAAGGCATCGACGCTGGACCACATCAGCGGCGGTCGTATCGGCTGGAACATCGTCACCAGCGTGACGGACAACGCCGCCCGTAACTTCGGCCACGACAGAATCGTCCCCCATGACCAGCGTTATGACTGGGCGGACGAGTACATGGCCGTCGTCTACAAGCTCTGGGAGGGCTCCTGGGAAGCGGACGCCCTGCTCGCCGACCGTGCAAGCGGTGTCTTCAGCGACCATACCAAGGTGCATCGTATCGACCACGTCGGCGAGCGCTACAGGGTGCAGGGGCCCCACCTGGTCAGCCCCTCGCCGCAACGGACGCCGATGCTCTACCAGGCTGGCGCCTCGAAGCGTGGCAACCAGTTCGCCGCACGGCACGCCGAAGGCACCTTCGTCCTCTATCCGAACATCGGCGGCGCGCGGATCGGGATCGCCGCCACCAAGGCCGCGGCAGCTCAGGCGGGACGCGGTCCCGACGACATCAAGTTCATCCAGGGACTGTCCTTCGTGGTCGGCAGCACCATGGCAGAGGCCGAGCGGAAAGCCGCGGAAATCGACGAGTGGGTCAGCTACGAAGGACTCGCGGCCCATGTCAGCCGCGACATGGGTGTGGACCTCGCCCATCTCGATCCCGACAAGCCGGTCGATGAATCCGGCCTCGATGGCTTGCAGGGCTACGCCCGCATGATCGAGATGGGCAAGGCCAATGGCGAGAAGGCTACCGTGAAAGAGGTCGCCAACGCCCTCTCCTACAACTGCCGCCTGGTCGGCACCCCGGAAAGCATCGCCGATGAACTGGCGCTGTGGCAGGACGCCGGCATCGACGGTGTCAACCTGATCTGCCAACTGCACCCCGATACCTATGTCGACTTCATCGATCACGTCATGCCGGTCCTGCAGGCGCGTGGCCTGGCCCAGCGTGAATATGCCGAAGGCCCTCTGCGGCAGAAGCTGTTCGGTCGCGGCCCGCTGCTGCCTGACAACCATCCGGGTGCCGCCCGTCGCGGCGAATTCTCCCGCGCGGCCCTGGTCGCCGCCGAATAGCGACCGTCCTGCGACCCGGCCTGGCCGGGTTCGCCCCCTTGTCGATTCTGGAGAGGCAACATGTCTGAATGCATCACGCTTGGCGCCGCGGACGAAGTCCAGTTCAAGGACGCGATGGCCATGATGGCCGCGGCCGTGAAGGTAGTGGCTACCGACGGCCCCGCCGGGCGCGCGGGGCTGACCGTGACCGCCGCCTGCTCGGTGTGTCAGGAACCGCCACGGCTATTGGTCTGCGTGAACACCAGCGCCTCGGCCCACCCGGTCGTGGAGCAGAATGCCAAGCTCACCCTCAACATCCTTTCCACCGAGCAGCAGGACATCGCCATGGCCTTCGCTGGCAAGGTGGCACAGGCGCAGCGATTCGCCGTGGGCGAGTGGGCTGGCGACGAACTCGGGCAGCCCTCGCTGCGCGGCGCCTGCGCCCGCTTCAGCTGTTCCGTCCATGAAACGCTGCAGTCCGGGACCCACACGATCTTCATTTGCGATGTCCACTTCGCCGCCGGGGACAGGCACAAGCTGCCGCTGATTTATTTCGATCGCAACATGACGTCCATCGCCCGGGTAGCCTGAGCCCCTCGACCGCCCGGCAGCTCGCCTACAGGCCTCGCGAAGCAAGGAGGCCTGGGCTGTCCAAGGCCTCAGCCAGGCGCGGCGGCACCGAGCGCGGCCAGATAGGTCGCGACCTCGGCCTGGATCCAGGCACTGAAGCGTTCCTGCTTGTCCACCGATTCGGCGCGCTCCGGCCAGACCAGCCAGTAGGCATAGGGATAGGGCGCCACCGCCGGACTGAGCTGGACCAGGCGACCCTCGTCCAACGCGGCCTGCACCAGGCTGCGCCGCTCCAGCGCCAACGTCTGTCCAAGGCGCAGCGCCTCCAGCACTACATTGGAGTCGTTCACGCTGATGCCGCGATGGGGCGCCGCTTCACCCAGACCCGCCGCTTCGCCCCAGTGCTGCCAGGTTTCCTCGGTGTGCATCAGCGGCTGCGCCAGGGCCTCGTCCAGGGTGCGCGGCAGCCGCCCGCCCTGGTAAGCCGGTGACGCCACCAGCAGCACATCGTCCTGGAACAGTCGCAGCGCGGTCAGGCCGTCCCACTGCCCCTCGCCCATGCGCACCCCGATATCCACCATGCCCTGGCGCAGATCCTGGAAATCCAGGCTGGTCTGGATGCGGATGTGGTACTCCGGATGCAGCGCACGAAACCGCGGCAGCCTCGGCAGCAGCCAGTGGGTGGCGAAGGAGGGAAAGGTGGCGAACACCAGTTCGTTGCGACGCGGGCGGGCCTGCAGCCGCCGGGTCGCCTCGCCCAGATCGTCGAGTAGCTGACGGACCTGCCCGGCATAGACGCGACCGTCCCCGGTGACCTCGATCCCGCGCCCCTGGCGCTCGAAGAGCACCATGCCCAGCAAGTGCTCCAGGCCCTTCACCTGCTGGCTGACCGCGGCGTGGGTCAGGTGCAGCTCACTGGCGGCGCGGGTCACGCTGCCCAGGCGGGCTACCGCCTCGAAGCAGCGCAGGGCATTCAATGGCGGCACGCGCGACATGTAAGACTTCCTTAACTATTCCGTCAGAATTTCTCGCTGGTAGCAGCTTCGCCGAATCCTTAATGTCTTGTCCAGAGCGGCACCCGGCGTGAAACGCGAAACACGGGTGACGTTCCACGTGAAACAGGATTCACTCTTTCTGACAGGACGCTCCCATGCAACTCATCGGTATGCTCGACTCCCCCTATGTGCGGCGGGTCGCGATCTCCCTGCGCCTGCTGGTGCTGCCCTTCGAACTGCGCCAGGTATCGCTGTTTCGCGAGGTCGAGCGTTTTCGCCGCTTCAACCCGGTGCTCAAGGCACCCACGCTGATCTGCCTGGACGGCCAGCGGCTGATGGATTCGTCGCTGATCCTGGACTATGCCCAGCACCTCGCCTGCGGCAGTCGGCAACTGCTGCCCAGCGGCCACGCCGCACGGGCGACCGCCCTCGGTCGCAGCGGCCTGGCCCTGGCCCTGTCCGAGAAAGCGGTGCAACTGGTGTACGAGCGGGATCTGCGACCGGCAGAGAAGCGCCATGCGCCCTGGCAGCAACGGGTGGAGGGCCAGTTGCGCGCAGCCTGTGGCGCCCTGGACAAGGCCTGGCTGGGCCCAAGGCCGCCGCTGGGTGAGGACAGCATCGGCCAGGACGCCATCGACACGGCGGTGGCCTGGACCTTCCTGCACTTCGCCCTGCCCGGGCTGATCGAACGGCGCAACTATCCGACGCTTGAGGCCCTGACCGCCGAGGCGGAAGCCCTGTCGGTGTTTCGGGATTATCCGGTGGCCTAAAAGCATCGCGGCCATGGCGGTGCGCCGAGGCGACCGCTCCTGCGTCTTACCGGTTTATCGCGGCCATGGGCCGCTCCTACCGTATCCGTAGGAGCGGCCCATGGCCGCGATAGTCTTGGCGACTCATTACCCACGGTAATAGCGTTGCGGCACGAAGGGCGTCTTGGCGACCTTGACCGGCACCTGCTTGCCGCGCACCACGGCGAACAGCTGGGTATCCAGGGCGGCGAAGGCGCTGTCGACGTACCCCATGGCCACCGGCGCGCCGAGGGTCGGGCCGAAGCCGCCGCTGGTGACGCGGCCGATGCTGGCGCCGTTGGCATCCACCAACTCGGCCCCTTCGCGCACCGGCACCCGCTCCTGCACCAGCAGCCCGACCCGCTTGCGGCTCACACCGTCGCGCTGCTCGGCGAAGATGCGTTCGGCACCGGGGAAACCGCCAGCGCGACCGTTGCCTTCACGGCGCACCTTGGACAGCGCCCAACCCAGGTTGGCCATCACCGGCGTGGTGCCGGCATCCATGTCGTGGCCATAGAGGCACAGACCGGCTTCCAGGCGCAGGGAGTCACGGGCGCCCAGGCCGATGGCCTCGACTTCCGGCTCGGCCAGCAGATGACGCGCCAGGGCTTCGGCGGCCGCACTGGGCACCGAAATCTCGTAGCCGTCTTCGCCGGTATAGCCGCTGCGGCTGACGATGCACGGCTGGTCCAGCAGCTTGACGCGACGCACCTGCATGAAGGTCATCTCGGCCACTTCCGGCGCCAGCCGCGCGAGCACCGCGGCAGCGGCGGGGCCTTGCAGGGCCAGCAGGGCACGGTCGAATTGCGGCAGCACCTGGCAGCGATCGCCCAGGTGCTTTTCCAGGTGGGCGAGGTCGGCTTCCTTGCAGGCGGCGTTGACCACCAGGTAGAGGCAGTCCCCCAGGTTGGCGACCATGAGGTCGTCGAGGATGCCGCCATTGTCGTCGGTCAGCAGGGCATAGCGCTGCATGCCGCTGGGCAGGTCGATGATGTCGACCGGGACCAGGGTCTCCAGGGCCTCGGCGGCTTCTTCGCCTTCGAGCAGCACCTGGCCCATGTGGGACACGTCGAACAGCCCGGCCTGGGCGCGGGTGTGCTGGTGCTCCTTGAGCACGCCGAGCGGGTATTGCACCGGCATCTCGTAACCGGCGAAGGGCACCATGCGGGCGCCGAGTTCCAGGTGCAGCGCGTGCAGCGAAGTCTTGAGCAGGGACATGGTGGGGCTCCGTGTCGAGTAGGGCTTTCCTGGCTCTGTGCGCCTTTGCGGGAAGAGCAGGAAGGCAGTGATTGGGTTTTCCCTCACCCCAACCCTCTCCCAGAGGGAGAGGGGGAAGAACGGGTGTTCGGGATCGGGCTTCGTCTTTCCCTCACCCCAGCCCTCTCCCAGGGGGAGAGGGGCAAGAGCGGGTGTTCGGGATATGGCTTCGTCTTTCTCTTATCCCAACCCTCTCCCAGGGGGAGAAGGGGAAGAGCGGGTGTTCGGGATCTGGCTTCGTCTTTCTCTCATCCCAGCCCTCTCCCAGAGGGAGAGGGGCAAGAGCAGGTGTTCGGGATCGGGCTTCGTCTTTCTCTCATCCCAACCCTTTCCCAGGGGGAGAGGGGGAAGAACGGGTGTTCGGGATCGGGCTTCGTCTTTCTCTTATCCCAACCCTCTCCCAGGGGAGAGGGGGAAGAACGGGTGTTCAGGATCGGGCTTCGTCTTTCTCTCATCCCAGCCTTCTCCCGGAGGGAGAGGGGCAAGAGCGGTGCTTCACCTGCAGATCCTGCGCAAGCAGTGCAGAACGTCCAGGGAGCCGCCGCGCTGCTCCCCTCTCCCTCCGGGAGAGGGGCCGGGGGTGAGGGCTCAGGCCTCGCCGTAGGCTTCGATGGGCGGGCAGGAGCAGACCAGGTTGCGATCGCCGTAGACGTTGTCGATGCGCGCCACCGGCGGCCAGTACTTGCCGTCCACCAGACTCGGCAGCGGGAACACCGCCTGCTCGCGGCTGTAGGGGTGGGTCCACTCCCCGGCCAGTTCACGCGCGGTATGGGGCGCGTTCTTCAGCGGGTTGTCCTGGGGATCCAGGGTGCCGGCCTCCAGGGCGCGGATCTCTTCGCGGATGGCGATCATGGCGTCGCAGAAGCGATCCAGTTCCTGCTTGGACTCGCTCTCGGTGGGCTCGATCATCAGGGTGCCGGCCACCGGGAAGGA
>Ga0157371_10002272_pt1 | contig 18522 bp, 14 predicted proteins | sample C45metaG_FD_113462 | JGI IMG/M metagenome (GOLD analysis project Ga0157371, IMG submission 113462) | Corn rhizosphere microbial communities from Kellogg Biological Station, Michigan, USA - C4-5 metaG | ecosystem: Host-associated > Plants > Roots > Rhizosphere > Soil | place: USA: Michigan...
AAGGCCCGCGCCGCCGGTGATGGTTCCGCCGGCCTCGTTGACGATCACAGTGGGCGCATAGCCGCCAATGATCGCCCGCGCGCTGGTGCTTTCGATCGTGCCACTATTGCGGATCGTGGAGGCGCTGTAATCGCTGGCATAGACCGCGCTGCCGGAAGTGCGGATCGTGCCGCTATTGGTGAGATCGCGAAAGCTGGATACGCCCACGGCCGCAGCGCCGCCGCTGACCTCGATGATCATGCCGCTGTTGGTCACGGAGAGAGCGCCTGCAATGGCGGCGCCGCCGTCGAGCAGGATTTCGCCCTTGTTCACGACCTCCTTGCCGCCGCTGATAGCGGAGGCACGCGCACCATAGGGGTTGGTGGGCTGGGTGAGGCTAATGCTGCCCTCATTGATGAAACCATCGAGCTGATCCAGCATAACGACGCTGCCGGCATAGAACGCGGAATTGAAAGCTGCAGTAAACGCACCCCGGCTGACGATCGTCGTGCCGGTCTGGACATAGGGGGTGCCGGAATCACCGGGCAGGCTGAAGCCATAGCTCGAGGCGTTGATCAGCGTGACATTCTGGCCGGAGATGTCGAGCGACAGGTCGACGCTGCCCTTGCCGTAAAGACTGAGTTGAGCGCCGCCGGTGGAGCCTGTCACGCTGAGTTGCTTGCCCTCGGCGATATCCAGTCCGACCGTTTCGAAATTGGCATAGTTACCGAGCGTGATCGCGGCGTCACCCTTGATCCGCGCCAGCAGTTGGTCGATCCCGTCGCCGCCGTCGAGCACCCCGGAAATGCCGGTGAGGAAGCCCTTGGCGCCCATGACCCCATCGAAAATATAGCTGTCATTGCCGGCGCCCAGCCGTACGTCACCGGTTACCGTCCCACCTTCCTGCATGATGAAGCGGTCGCTGCTGCTGCCGTTTCCGGTAAGATCGACATGGCCGATGATCGAGCCGGCATTGGTGATGCTGGTGGAACTGTAGGAATAGGGGCTGCTGTCGGGCAGGATCGCGATGGCCGTTGTATCTCCCTGGATGACGCCGCCGGCCTTGTTCACCAGCGTTGCGCTGCTGGCATAACCGCCGCCGAAAAGGATCGCCGGGCCACCGTTTGCCTTGATCGTCCCGCTATTGGTCAGGGCCGTGCCGTAGCCCGACTTCAGCAGGACCGCCGCGCCGCCCGTAGATTCGATGCTGGCGTTATTGGTCAGGGCAGCGCCGTCGATCGAGACGGCAGCGTCGGTCGCGCCTGCAAGAGTGGCCTTGATGGCGCCGTCATTTTGCACGCTGAGCGATGAGGGAGAGCCGGAGCCATAAGCCTCTATCGCCCGGCCTTGCGTGTCGAACAGCCCCTGATTGACCAGCGTGCCCTCGCCGGAGACAGAGAGCCTCGACGTGCCGCTGAAACCGGCGTCGAGCGTGAACTGCGCTTGATTGAAGAGGCTCGCCCGTAACAGGGAAAAGCCGGTCGGGAGCATCGGCGTGCCGGTCAGCGTGGCATCGGCGTCAATGGCCAGGGCAATGGCGTTGACGCCTGCGCCGCCGTTGATCTGACCGATGATCCCTGTTTTCAGCCGGTTATTCTCATCAAGCGCGGCGACGATGATGTCATCGCCATCGCCCAGCAGCACATCACCCACGATGTTCCCTGCCGTGCTGTTAATCGTGCTGGCGCCACGGACCACGATATTGCCCTCGATCCTACCCGAATTGGTCAGGTACAGGTTCGATCCGGCATAGATCGCCTGGCCGCCATTGCTGTTGCCGATCAGGCCGCTGTTGGTAATGGACAGCGGGTTTTGCTGGCCGATGATCGTGGTCCCGGCAGTGGAAGTGATTGTCCCGCTATTGATGACGTATGACAGACCATAGCTGCCGAAGAAACTGTCATATCGGGGCGCAAGGTCGATAGCCGCATTGCCGCGCCCGTCGACCAGGCCGGCATTGGTGATAGTATCGACCGGCGCGGCGATGCCGTGGATCGTCCCACTTTCCTGGTTGGTGATCGATGTATAGCTGACGCCGGAAATGCCGGAGGGACCACGGATCGCGCTGCCCGAGGTTGCGGTAATAAGGCCGCTATTGTCGATTGAGGCCGTCGCGTTGCCCAGATAATTGCTGCTCGACCGCTCGATCCAGATGCCGGTGTCGCCGCTGATGACGCCCTGTTCGCCGACGGTGACCCTGACTCGGCCATGGGGGTAGAGATAGGGGTAGGAATAATAGCCGTTGGGCACCGACGCTCCGGCATAGGGGTCGTAGTTCAGCACGGGGCTGCCATTCTGGATGGTCAGCGCCGCGGCACCCGTAGCGCTGATCGCGCCGTTGACGACCAGATTGGCACGCGCGCTGTTCAGGCGAAGCGCGGACAGGCCCGTCCCCGTGACGGTTGCCCCTTCAGCAATGATGGTCTGGGCGTCAGAGGTAACGGTGAAGGGTTGATTGTCGCCAGTGCAGGTGACGATGCCATTGGCAGTGCTGCAGGCGGCCTGCGCGGACGAAGCGACGGCAAGCGCGGCGACGACACTGGCACCCGCGAGCAGCGCCCATTTGGACGCGCAATTCTTCAGATTCATATTGTACCCCTGTAAACCCCGCTGATGGCGTTACAGGGAGCCGTCGCATCCTTTCAAGCCTAAATCATTCGAGTTTGAAGACAAATTCGTTTTTGGTGAAGCTCAAACATTGTCGCAGCCATATGGACCGGGTGCGAGCGAGAGAGGTGGCCTAGCAGAACTGGCCATTGAGATAAGTGGATTTTCTGCCTGATGGCCAGTATGATTGCGAGACAGGAGCAGAGACGAGCACACGCCCCCGCCGGAACCACATCGGGCTTTCAAGGCGAAGGTGGCACTGGCTGCCGTGAAGGGCGAGAAGACGCTGACCGAGTTGGTGCAGCAGTTTGACGTGCATCCGAACCAGATCACGACGTGGCGTAGCCAGTTGCGGAGGGCGCGGCCGGTGTGTTTGGTTCGGACAAGGCATCGGACCCGGGTGGGCCGCCGGTTGACGGGAAGACGCTGCACGCAAGATTGGCGAGTTGACGCTGGCGAACGATTTTTTGGCCGGCACGCTCGGGAAGGCCGGTCTGTTGCCGAGCGCAAAGCGATGATCGATCGTTCGCACAGTTTGCCGCTGGCACGGCAGGTGCGGAACTGGGGATCAGCCGGGACAGCATCTATTACCTGCCCAGACCGGTTTCGGTGGCTGATCTGGCAATCATGCGGCGCATCGACGAACTGCACCTGGAATTTCTGTTCATGGGCAGCCGGATGCTGCGCGATCTGCTGCGGCAGGAAGGGATCGAGATCGGCCGCCAGCATGTCGCCACGCTGATGAAGACGATGGCGATCGAGGCGATTTACCGTCGCCCGAACACATCGAAGCCGACTCTGGGGCACAAGGTTTATCCCTATCTATTGCGCAAACTACCGATCGGCCCGACCAGGTCTGGGCGACTGGCATCAGCTATATCCCGATGGCGAGGGGGTTCGTCTATCTCGTGGCCGTCGTCGATTGGTTCAGCCGCAAGGTCCTGGCCTGGCGGGTGTCGATCACGATGGAGGCCGACTTCTGTGTCGAGGCGCTGGAGCAAGCCCTAGCGCGCTACGGCAAGCCCGAGATTTTCAACACCGACCAAGGCAGCCAATTCACCAGTCACGCCTTCACCAGCGATGCTGCACCGAGAGAAAATGCCATCAGCGTGGACGGTCGTGGTACACGGCGCGACAATGTGGTCGTCGAGCGCCTGTGGCGCTCGGTGAAATATGAGGAGGTTTACCTCCGCGCCTACGCTGCGGTCAGCCAAGCCCGGATATCGATCGGTCGCTATCTGAACTTTTACAACGCAAGGACGCCGCGTTCGAGCCTTGGCGCCCGGACCCCGGACCAGGCATATTTTGACAACCTGCCAATGGCGATGGCAGCATGGATTTGGCCGCCGATATGGAGTGTCACTCCGGTCGGGCTTCGTTCTCCCTGCATGACGCCCCATATCGGCAGTCGATGATGAAACCGGAAGATGATCACTTGTCGAATGCCGATCCCTGTTCAGACTACGCCGGCCACCTCTAAGCGGCGTTGGTCAGGCCGGTTGAAACAATTAAGGCCGGAACCCAAAAATTCTCAAAGCTTTATCATTTTAGGTCCGGACTCACTACAGCCAGAAGATAACGGGTGCGGCGAGGCCGATGGCGCCCATGATATTTTTGAGATTGCGATCGAAGCGGGTGGCGATGCGTCTCCGGTCCTTGAAGCGGCAGAACATGCGCTCGATGACATTGCGCTGTTTGTAGATTGTGCGATCGTAATCGTACTGGATTTTGCGGTTCTCGCGCGGCGGGATGACGGCCTGGGTACCGCGCTCATCCAGCCATTCGCGCAGGGCTTGGCTGTCATAGCCTTTGTCGGTGACGAGTTCGGCCGAGGGCGGCATGGCCTCAATTCAAAGCTGCGCGACCTTGCAATCATGGACATTTCCGGGCGTCAGGAGCAGGACGCAGGGGCGGCCTTTCTCGTCGCAGACCGCGTGAAGCTTGGTGCTGCGTCCACCTTTCGTGCGGCCGATACCATGAGCCAAGGCCCCCCTTTTCCACCCCCGGCGCAGCGATGGACCTTGATGCAACTGCTGTCGATGAACAGGCGATCTGGAGCGTCGCCGGCTCCCGCCAGCGCACTGAAAATGCCTTCCCAGATGACGCGCTCGGACCAGCGGACGAACCGATTGTAGAGCGTTTTCTTCGGACCATAGACGTCAGCACAGTCCGCCCAGCGTCCGCGGCAGCGAAGCGCGTGGATGATCCCGCTCAGCACCCGACGATCATCCACACGTGGCTTACCGCGAACATCGGTCGGAAGCAGCGGCTCGATCCGAGCCCACTGCGCATCGGAAAACCAAAAGAAATCAGACATCTCAGCGCCTCCTCGCTGAAACACTGAATCACAATCTGATCACCGTGGGAACATGGTTATTGGGTCCGGACCCTAGCCTTCATATCCATGAACTCCCATATGGGCCAGCGACATCAATAAAGCCGAATGAATGGCCGGGTATATGTCAGCACCCGACTTCGCCAAGCTTCCCAAAAACCGCTTGCATCCTCAGGACCGTCCACAGATGGTTCTAGGGCGCCACCGCAACCGCAGTCGCGACAGGAAGAACGGTAGAATAGATGACGTTCACGAATTTCTGAATGTCTACCAATGGTGCATTGGAAACATATAGAACATCTTTATCTTTGATAGGAAATCCTTGAGCAACAAAGAATATTCCCGGATCCTTTACGTCAATCTGGTAAATCACCGGAAGTTTTCCATCAGGTGTCAGACGCGCATTGACACGCATGGCGGGATCAACAGCTTCAGGCTTCTCTAAACGGAAAATGAACACTCCGCGTGTATTAGCCCGATTGTCCTGCAAGCCCGCAATTCTACCTAGAGCCTGCGACAAAGTGATGCCGGTCCCCTCGAATGGCAGTTCTTCATTACGGCCTGCGGCGCCGAGCGCGGTGAAGCTGTAAGGTTGGTACAGCGCCGTCACGACATCGTCGGGCTGCAGGCGGATGTTCTGGCGAGGATCCTTGATGACTCCTTCCAAAGGCATCGATGCGATCCTTCCGCCGCGAGTGATCTGGACCGTCATTTTATTGATGGGCTGCTTAACACCTCCCACCGTAGCCAGTACCTCCAGCAGGCGTTCGCCCCGGGCGGTCAGCGGAACGCGCGCGCTATTCGCGACATCGCCCACCACCGTCACATTGGTCGTGGCGCTGCGAACCGTCCGCACGACGACTTGCGGATCGTGCGCCATGCCAATCAGCCGTTGCCTTATCGTCTGAGCAACCTGCTGTAGCGTCCGGCCCGCCACCTGAACATAACCGATAAATGGAATCGTGATACGACCGTCGCTATCTACCATCTGTTCCGGCAGCGTAGTCCCGCGGGCCGTTGCACCGGACGAGACGATGCGTGGATCGCCACCGCCGGATCCAAACAATGCCGCCGGTGGCGCCTCCCAGACAGCGATGTCGAGCACATCGCCCCGACCGATCATCGAACCCACCGGGGTGCCATCCCCTATGGTGTCGGCAAAATAGGTGCTTCCTTCGTTGGCGATTACCCGCCGTGCCACCACATCGGTTACCGGTATGATCTTGATATCGCCATTGATGGATGTGCTTCCCTTATCGGCCAGTTTGTTCACCGCATGGGTAGAAGGGCCGCCCGCCGGCATGATCGAACAAGCGCTCGTTGCACAAACCACTGCGCCCAATAATGCGAGCCGCGGGGCACTAAAAATAGGATTCATTCCTGGTCCAATGACAAACGGGGCTTGGTCTAGCCCTTTCAAACTATATCCGACGTGCTCATGCACGAATAGCCAACGGGGAGCAAGCGCTGAGCCGGCCCATCTTTTACGGCCTCACGCCGCCATGACGCGACGGTAAACGTCAAGTGTCCGTTCTACGCAAATCTCCCAGCTATAGCCTGCCGCAACCCGCCGTCCGTCTGCGATGGTCCGGCCACGCAGATCATCATCAAGCAGGCCCGCGCTTATCACAGCAGCGAAGCCATCGATATCGTCAGGATCGATCATCAAAGCCGCGCCCCGTGTGATTTCGGGGAGGCAGGAACGATTCGAGGCGATCACCGGCACTCCACTCGCCATCGCTTCCACGGGAGGCAGGCCAAACCCCTCATAGATGGACGGATAAAGGAAGAGAGCCGCATTGGCATAGAGGATCGGCAACTGTGCTTCCGGCACATAACCCAGGAACCGGATCTTCCCCTCGGCCCGGTCGATCAGGTCATGGATTTCCTCATTATGCCAACCGCTTGCGCCCGCGAGCACCAAGGGCACGGATATTTCCTCGCGCTCCGTTGCCAGCAGGAAAGCACGGATGGCGTTGACAAGTTTCTTGCGCGGTTCAATCGTGGCGACAGACAAACAATAGCCGTCGGACTGAAGCCCGAAACCCTTGAGCACCGCCTGCGCAGCGATGGACCGGTTATGCGGCCCAAAATCCGGCGAAACGCCTAGGGGGATCGCGGTGACGGCGTTGACGTCGACGCCGAACCACTCACATAATTCTGTCTTTACGGTCTGGCTGTCGGTGATGATATGCTGCGCCCGACGCAACGAACTTGGAAAATGTTCGTCAAAATATCGGCGCCGTTCCTCGGGATGCGTTTCGGGGAACAGAAAGACCGAAAGGTCGTGAACCGTTATCACTCCCCGTTGCGCGCCTTCGGGCAGGAAGAAATTAGGGCCATGGAGTAGCCGTCGGTCGAATTCGCGCCGTGAGCGCCAGCGAGCCAGCCGTTTCCAGCGCCGCAAAGGGTTGCGTATGTGGGGCACCTCCTCGATCAGGAACGGCGCATAATCTTTCAGCCAGCGCTGGTTACGGAAATATGCTAGATCGTCCACTTCCGGATGGCGGGAAAGATAGGTACACAGATTGAGAGTGTAGCGACCGATCCCCGAGAGCTGCGGCGTGAGGGAATCGATATTGAGCGCGAGTCTCATCCGTCCGCCAGCATCCAGGCAATCGTATCCTCGATCGGAATAGCATTGACCGGACCAATTATCTGCTCGAGGGCCGCCTTGCTTCCCACAAGTACCTTCACTTCGTCGCGACGGACGAGATTAGGATCGATCTCGATTTCAATGGGATGACCCGTCTTCTTTTCGGCCATTGCGAGGATATCCCGCAACAGATGCGCTTCACCCGAGCATATATTGAACGTGCCGCCCAAGGCCTCTTCGCATTCGAGAAGCCGAATATAACAATCCACCAACGTACGGACATCCGAAAAATCACGGGCAACGTCGACGTTTCCAAGGCGGATGGACGGTGCCCTGCTACGAAAATGCTCTACGATCTTAGGCAGCAAAAACTGCCGGGATTGGCCGCGTCCCGTATAGTTGAAGGGCCGGGTCACGATGATTGGCAACCGCCCGCTATAAATCCGCGCGAGGGACTCAACCGCTTGCTTGCTGACGCCATAGTCGTTGGCAGGCTGCGTGGGCATGTCCTCGCTCAATATGCCTTCCCGCCTATTGCCATAAACGTTTGCGCTGCTCGCCACCAATATTCTGGATGGCGTAACGTCCGCATGCGACAGGAGGTCGAACAGGTTGCGAGTACCAATAATATTCGCTTGGTAAAGTTCCGTCACATCAGCATGCGCCACGAAGGATATCGCAGCGAGGTGCACGACCCAGTCGGCACGGCAGGTCGCAATCATCTCCTGAAGCGAAGCGACGTCGGTCAGGTCGCAGGCGTGGACTTCCACACCACTCTCCAGCAGGCCGGCCGTCCGGGATAGGCCAATGACGTGATGCCCACGCTCAAGAAGCGCCGATGATAGATAACGGCCTGTGAAACCGTCAGCACCGGTGATCAGGACCTTGGCCATTACTCAGAGCTCGTTAGGCAGTGATGCAAAACAAGGACGGTCAAAGTACCGCAAAGCTTTCGCCTGGGGCGCCCAACCGCTTGAGATCGGCATGCACCATCATAGAGCAAAGCTGCTCAAGCGTCGTGTCGCTGCTCCACCCTAACTCTCGCTTAGCCTTGCCGGGATTACCGATCAGCAGATCCACCTCGGCAGGACGATAGAAGCGTGGGTTGATACGCATCAAGGTACGACCGGATCGCTGGTCAATGGCGACTTCCTCTTCGGCCTCTCCGGAGAAGCTTACGGAAATTCCGGCGGCCTTGAATGCCATCTCCACAAAGTCGCGGACGGTCTCTGTTCGTCCCGTCGCAAGCACATATGTATCAGCAACGGGCACCTGCAGCATGCGCCACATGCCCTCAACATATTCCTTAGCAAACCCCCAATCACGCTTCGCATCAATATTGCCGAGTTCGAGGCAATCCTGCAGGCCAAGCTTGATCCGCGCGACAGCGCCGGTGATCTTGCGAGTCACGAATTCCGGACCGCGCAGCGGGCTTTCATGATTGAACAAGATACCGCTCGATCCGAAGATATCAAAGCTCTCACGATAATTGACCGTGATCCAGTGCGCATAGAGCTTTGCAACGCCATAAGGACTGCGCGGCCAGAAGGGCGTTTCCTCGGATTGAGGTACTGCCTGGACCTTTCCGAACATCTCGGATGTGCTGGCCTGATAGAAGCGAATCGTAGGATTGACGATACGGATCGCCTCCAGCAGATTCACTGCGCCCACGCCGGTGATTTCCGCCGTGGTGACCGGCTGGTCGAACGAAACACCGACAAAGCTCTGCGCCGCAAGATTATAGACCTCGGTTGCTTCCGATTTCGCCAGCAGGCGCACAGATGAAGCGAGATCGGTTAGGTCATGTTCGACAAGAACGAGATTGGGATGATCGATGATCCCAAGATATTCGATTCGCCAGAAATTGACCGAACTGGTACGCCGATAAGCACCGAAGACCCGATAGCCTTTTCCCAGCAGCAATTGGGCGAGATACGCGCCATCTTGACCTGATATACCCGTTATGACAGCAGTTTTCATCTTATGCGCTTGCCTTTCGAGTACCAAATATACGTTTCAATCCCAAGGCGGTCGGACGCTCCAATCCACTCACTCTCACCTCACGACCCGATGATGTGTACTCGTCCGAGCGCAATATGCTTTTGAGCATATCGCGACGCGTGGTACCTTGGTCAAGCAGCAACAGATGATGGTTGTAGCCGGACGGATCAGCCTTGCGCCCCAATATCCGCTCGTACAGGAAGTCGACGAAGGATCCGGGATCCATCGCCTCGAGATCTGCGAGGGCAAATACGGAGGCAGTCTGCGTATCCGTTGCACTTTCGGGCGTGGCCCGGCGCGTATTTTCCAAATGGCCCAGCCTGCGTTCGGCATCGAATAGGCGACGAAGAACGTCGCCTTGTGTGATGCGCTCTTCCAGCAGGTGGTAGACATCCGGGCTATCGGGCAACGAATGGAGGAAGTCGGCAAAGCCGCTGGCCCAATCCCGCCAATCCTCAGCCTTGCTGTCATCAACAGATGACTCGCCCGCCTGGATTGCTGCCGTGACGGCTGCAGGCATGTCGCTGTTCCTCTTGAACAGGGTAACACCTTTAACTGCATCGAAGCTCTTGAGGATTTCCCGGGTGGCCGGGATATCGCGCGCTGCGATGGGCTTGCCCAAAGCCAGCGCGTGCATGATGGAGAAGCCGAAGCCCTCATAGTAGGAGGGCAAAACGAACACACTACTCTCTGCCATGGCGGCGATCATATCCTCATCGGACACATTGCCCGCCGGAAGATTGATGATGTTCCCGCGCTGTTCGCTCCCGTCCCCCAGCACGGCAAACTGAAGCGACGGCAGTGCTTGGGCCAATTGCTTAGCCGTCCGCAAGGAGTCCTTATGCGTGAAGTGATTGCCTGACACAAACACATGACGGGCACCCCTTCGCGCATTATTATAACGCTCAGCATAAGCCGTAACCTTGGTCGGCAGCAATCGTGCGTAGGACCGGCTTTCCCTCGAGACCGGGAAGCTTCGTTCAAAAATCTGCTTTGAGAAAGCGCTGATGTACATCAGGCCGTTGGCGCTTTTTGCAACGTAATTCCAAAGTGAATCGATTTTCTGCTCGACCCGCAGATATCCACAATCCCAGGATATGACGTCGAGCATCCCATAAACATTGATAGGGGCCAACATTTCCATGATGTTGATGGCATTCAGGTTATAAGGCTGACCGAACGACACAGCGATGGCATATTTTCCCTGCACTTCTTCGGTACAGGCAAGACGGTCGAACTGCTCGAACCCATGGAAGCTTGCCACGTTACGGCGGGCGAGCAGCGTGATGTTGAAGCGATCCGTCGCACACTCATTGAGGTATTCTAGGACATTGAGGATCAGTTCGTTGGTGCCGTTGAACGCCGGTCCCATCGACAGCAGATTCACGACAAGATTGAGACGCCCTGCCTCATCGCGAACGAGATTCCGAAGCATTTGCTCCGCGCGATATTTTGCGGACGCCTCATATTGCATGATGAGCGGGAGGAACTCCGGATGACGCTCCATCATCTTGTTCAAATTGCCGCTGCGATGCGCTGTTAGGTCGATATCGTGCAGCAGGAACGATGCGGAGCCAGCATGATATGCGAAAGCATGATTTGCCAACACCGATCGGAATCCGACCTTGTTCGCGCGCAGGACGAGATCGTTCTCCTCCTCATAGCCTACGTCGAATATCTCATCAAGGCCGTGGAAATCATCGAGAATGACGCGCTTTATGAGCATGTAGAAGCCCACGGCGGTGGGCGTGAACGTATAGCGCGGCAAGTAATGGGAGACGCTCGCCCATACCGAATAGCATGAGGCAGGATCGATCGTGGCACCAGCCAGCGCGTGAGGTGTCTGGGGAAATGTGCAGATCGAGGCGTTGTTGGAACGCGGGCTGACAAACCCGATTTGTTCGTCCAAGAGCGCAACCCCAATCATTTCGGCCAGGGTATTCTCGAAGGTCACCGTATCGCTGTTCACCAAAATGGCGTCGCCCCCCCGCGCACGAGCCGCAGCGATACCCTTGTTCACGCTGCGGACAAAGCCGACATTTTTCTCGTTAGAGATGAGGACATCAATTTCGCCGGCTTTCTCCGCCGCCGCAAGATATTCCGTAACCGGCTGATCATCAGGAGAGTCGTTGATGACAATCACCCGAGGCTCGAATGCAGCGATCTCCCCAAGATTCCGACGCAGAGAGTCGAGGCAGTCCTTTACCAGGGCAACATTCTTGTAGACCGGAATGATGATATCAATTGGATCGCGCATGGCTGACAACCGCTTCTAGGATATCGATCAAGACTGGGAGCTGAAATTACTACGATCCACTACAGGCGTGAAAACTATCTCATCCTGATCGACCATCGGGAGCGGCTTCCTGACAACGATTAGATCCTGAAGCGAAGAGCCGATGTTGCCGCCCATCCAGCAACCATATTCAACCTTCATGATCGCAAGGCCAGCTTCCCAAGTCATCGCTTCAAGCAATTGTTTGTCGAACGCGATGAAAGCCAGCGGGTCATTCTGCTCACCCCATAGAACCTCGCCGTTATCGACATAGGCTTTGTTGACGAGCGGGAAGATCGTCTGACTATGATCGATCATCTTGCGCGAAAATTCGGTGAGAGTGAAGCAGGTGAACAGGAAATAACCACCGGGCGCAAGCATCGACTCGACCAGCTTGAGGACGTTAACGAAGTCCTTGCGATCAATGTGAGTGAACACTGAAAACGCGTAGGCGATGTTAAAGTAATCTTTGTATTCTTGCTCGATCTGCGCAAGCGGTTTACGGAACTGATCACCAATGAATTGGTCATAATGGTCGTTTGCACCTTCGATTAGATCGAAGCTGACCTGTGGAAAATGAGGCGCGATGTTTTCCTGACAGAAAGAAATGACGGGAGGCATAATATCCATGCCGACGACCTTCGCCGGCGCGCCGCCACGCAGCAGCGAAACCATGCCGCGACCGATGCCGCATCCAAAATCGAGAATCTTGGATTCAGATGAGATGGGCATCAGCCTGCGGATGAGGTCGGCGCTAGCATTACCAACAACTTCGGGGTCCGTCCCCCCGACCCAGTCATTCATCTCCGTCGACCGCATCTTCTCGAAAATTTCAGAAATCACGCTGATATCCCTCGTATAATCTTGGCGATGCCGCACAAAACGACCAAGTTAGCTTAAAAATCGCCCTTGACTGCCGCAATCCGAAATATTGCGAAAACATGACACTCGAGCAAGCTTTTGCGTCGTTCGGTTATCGCTCCATCCTCCGCCGCGCAAGCGCTATTGAACATCCCCGGCAAATATGTCCTTGCGTACCACCCACCTCGAATAATCGCATGGCATTGCATCTCACCCTCCACACGCTATCACAAGCACCCAGTTCGCTGCAGTCTCGCGAGCAGCATAAATGTCCATAATGCAATTGGAAAGTTTGATGACAAAGCAGGCTGAGAGAGAATATCTGGCGAAGTTGGGGGACGCCGGCGCTCAACATTCCCTTGGCAAGCCCTTCTCCAACGAGGATTGCGGCCTGACACTAAGTTCGATCGGCACCGTCATGGCCTTGATGCCACCTGCTCCCGCCAACATTCTGGATCTAGGCTGCGGCGGCGGCTGGACCAGCATCTTCTTCGCCAAAAGGGGTTATGACGTCACCGGGCAAGACATCGCGGCTGACATGATTGATCTTGCGCAGCGGAACAGCGAGATCAACGCGATTCAGCACAAGGCGCAGTTCGTGATGGGCGATTATGAAACGCTGGATTTCACCGAAAGCTTCGACTGTGCGGTGTTCTTCGACAGCCTTCACCATGCAGACGATCCACAACTCGCCATTTCTTGCGCTTATCGCGCTCTTAAGTCTGGCGGCACCCTCATCACCCATGAGCCGGGCGAGGGTCATTCGACCGCCCCCTGGTCGATTCAGGCCATGGAGGAATTCGGTGTGAACGAGCGAGATATGCCGCCACACCTCATTGCCGATTGCGCCCGTACGGCGGGCTTTCGCCAGCTACGCGTGTTCCCGATGCAACACGATATCCACGAGGTGTTTTATGGCGCGCCGCCGCCCCGGCTGTTCAGTCGAAAGGGCCTGCGCCTGGCCAGGCGCGTTCTCTCCATGCTGTTCACGCCCAACATGCGGCGCAGCTCTATTATGGTGATGATGAAATAACGGAACCTTTGTGATGCTTCCCCCAGACATACCAGCTTCGCCTCGATATTCCTGCGTGACGGACTATGGGAGCCTTTATGCACAAAACTATTTCGCACATGATACGCAGTCGACATCTTTCGACCTCGCTAGCGTGCCGGACATGGTGGCCTCCCTTGCGCACGATCATGGCGACGCCCTCCTCGATCTAGGTGGCGGCAATGGGATATTGGCAGCCCTACTCAGGGATCGCGGGCTAAAGGCGTTCACCGTCGATGCGGCCGATCGGGAACAAGAGAATTACGCTCATTATGATCTGGCGAGCCATAATCCGGAAGCCGTAGGCATGCTTCTATCCGGCCTACACGCATCATTGGGTTTGAAATGGATCGTCACTTGCTTGGATGTGGCGGAACATATCGACCGGGAACATCTCGCCGACTTCCTGCTCAACCTCCGACACCTGACGACCCGCGATTGCATCATCTCGATCTCGACGCGACCCAGTTCGCTGGGAAACCGGTTCCACTCTTCGGTACTTCCCATCTCGACCTGGCAGAAAATGCTCTCTCTTGCGGGGTTTGAGATCGTTGCCGAGAATCTCTTTACAGCAGTCAATCAAGGACATCGTTTTCACGGCGACACGGAGCAAATCGGTGCCGTGGCCCATTGGGAAAGGGCCAACCCCTTCCGCGATGCCAATGCGCATCAGCATTACCTACTCATCCGCCGGAATGCGGCACCCCCTGGTGCACAGGGGTTACGCGATTCCATCGCTGGCTTTCTCGACATCCGTTACCGCAACGACAAGCGCGGCGCGATTAACGTTCCCTTTCCCCCCACCTTCTTCAATGTCAATTTCATCCAGGACTGGTCTTTCGTTCGACCGATCATGGATGTGTACCCCGCCCAGCGCCTGCATCTTCTCTTTCGGGAGGATTGCATAGCGCCGCAATATCTTCATCTGCTCCGAAATTATTGTGAGCGCACCGCCACGCCCTATGCCGTGATCGGCAGCGTCACGGAAGGCTCTTCAGCGTTGTCCGACTGGGGTTGTGGCGCGAATTCGCTCTTCATAACGGCCACCGAAGGGCTTCCTTCACCCACCCATGCGATGAACGCGCTCGTCGCCTGCGAAGCCGGGAGAATAGGCGCGACCACCTTGTCGCTCCAACATGGCGTAAACATCTCGCAGGCTTTCTCCTCATCATGCGACATCGTCGGCACATGGGATCGAAAGACTGCCAATAGGCTGCTCGACCGAATGGACGCAGAAGGCCACCCTTCAGTCCATGCCGTCGGCAACCCCAAATTCCTCGACGCATTGATGCCGCCCGGCGATGGCGGCCTGTCGGTACGGCTCGGCAGTTGGACCAGCGCATTCGAGGCAGTGTATCTCATAGGTCTGAATCTTCACTGGAAGATGCATGAACATGGTGAAGCGGCCACCTATGAATGGGTGCGCCGAACGATAGACCGGAACCCCAACTGCCTGTTCATCCTTCGTCCGCATCCGGACGATCATAGCATCTATGCCATGGCAGACATTCTCCAGTCTCCCAATATCCTGCTTCTGGATGATATGACGCTGCTCGCCATGGACGTATCGATCAGCCGGTTGATGCAGGATGTGGACGGCGTCATCTCCACCAATTCCAGCCTGCACATCGATGCCATGGCCGCCGGAAAGCCGACTGTCATGCTGCCCTCGCAACCCGGATTGACGGAACGGGGCGGACTGCTTGATAGCTCATGGCCGACAAGGACAGGCAACGCACCGGAAACGATCAGCACAGAGGAGTGGTCAACGGGCAAACTGCCGAGCGCGCTCAATATCCCGGCTGAAGTCGATTCCGAATGGTTCGCCCCCAGCGCTGAGACGCTGCAAACCTTGGCTAAACTGGCACCCCATCCCAAGCGCCTGCCCGAGATCGTGGAGCGAACCACTTCGGCCCTCGTGGTTGCGGGGAACAGGCAACTCTCCTTCAACCGTCATCCACATCGGGACATGATACTTCTTTCGGAAGCGCTCAGCGCCTTTGTCGGTGGGTGACGCACTTATCAATACGCATCCGGCATGATAGAGAGCCGACAACATCGTGACAGGGGACAGAATGACGCTCTACCATCTTCCTAAGAGCTATCAATCGCGCGATGCGGTTTCGTATTTCTCGGATATCGAACATGCCCAAGGCACCCCCCTCTATCAACCGGAAGTCTATGAGGTCGCCGAATATTTCCTCCGCAAGACGGGCCGATCGACAGTAATCGATTTAGGTTGTGGTATGGCCTTCAAGCTGGTGACCTTGCCGGCCACCCACCGCATCGGCGTCGATTTCGGGTCGAATATCGAATATTGCCGAGCCCATCACGAGGGAGCCGGCGAATGGATCGAAGCCGACTTCTCCGACGCGGGATCCATTACTCTTGCGGATCGTGCAGGGCCGGACTGTGTAGTGATCTGCGCCGATGTTGTCGAACATCTTCTAGACCCCCGTCCTCTCCTGCGAATTTTGGCGGCATGCCATGCCAAGGGTGCGATCGTGCTAACGAGTACGCCGGATCGGATCCGGGCATGGGGACAGGATCATAATGGTCCCCCGCCGAATCCGTCCCATGTCCGGGAATGGGCGCTCGAGGAATATCGCGAGCTTTTGAAAGACAATGGTCTTCCTTGCATCTACTCGGGTTACACATACGACAATGACCAAGATCTACGACTCGAGACGATCATCACCATCCATGACAAGTCCGCGGCGCTGGACATGGCGGGAGACAGCCCGCCAATAACGCGGCCGCTGGCCATATTGGCGCTCTATAACGAGGCGGATTGCATCGAGCAGGTGATCCGCGATTGGGTGGCGCAGGGTTGCGATATCCACGCGATCGACAATTGGTCCAACGACTCCAGTTGGGACATATTGAACAGGATCGCGGCGGAAGCGCCGGACAGGATCACAATGGAGCGTTTTCCGGAGCAGCCCGGCCCACATTATGAGTGGCGCGACATATTGCGTCATAAGGAAATGATCGCGGCGGCTCATCCGGGTCGCTGGATCATCCATACCGACGCAGACGAATTGCGGCGTTCGCCCTTCCCCGGCATGCCGATGGATCGCGCCCTGAGGCTCGTCCAGGGCGCCGGGGCCAACCGCGTCAATTTCACGCTCATCAATTTCCGACCTACGCCCGAGCATCCCGATGTCTCGCACGACCTTCATGCCACTGGTATATTTTTCGAATTCGCATCCAAACCCGATGAATTCGAGCAGGCTAAGGCATGGCTGCAGCCCCAGCAACAGGTCGATCTGGTCTCCAGCGGTGGACATGTCGCGAACTTCGAAGGTGTCGTGGAATTTCCTTATCGATTCCTTCTCAAGCATTTCCCGATCCGCTCACCCGATCATGGCCGTCGTAAGATCATGATGGAAAGAAAGGGGCGTTGGTCGCCAGAAGAACGTGCGATGGGATGGCATATTCAATATGATGGCTATCATGCTGGATCGCCCTACCTCTGGAATGCCACCGATCTACTCCAGTTCACCGATGCATTCTGGGAGAACCATGGGCTCGCGGTCATCACGGATATCGCGAAGGATGGCCTGCGCAGCACATCGCGGTCCGATCCGCCTTCCGTCCTGCTCTCCACTTCGGTTGAGGAGATTACCAATCACCTAGCCGTTCTGATGGTCCGGATGGATTCGATCGAGGCAGGGAGGGAAGCAGCTCTGCTCGAACAACAGAAGCACGGGGCCGATATCAAAGGCATGATCCACCAGATGCGGACAGCCCATGAGGGCCAGATCGCTGCGCTGATGGAAAGGTGGACTGCCGAACGTAATACGTACGATCATGTCGTCGAGATATTAACCCAGCGCATACTTGCCCTGGAGGAAATGTTGGTAACCATTCGCCACGACATCGCGGCCAAGGAGCAAAGGCTGAACCAGCGCTACAGAACGGCCATCAGGCGTCAGCAATTTTAGGAAGACGAGAGGGGGAGACGGCGCGCCGGCAACATTACTGCCACCGCGCTCACCGCAGCCGTTCGCGATGTTCGCATCTTCCACTCAGGGCGCCAGTTCGCCGCGGGGGTCGGGCTCGTGCCAAACAGCACTCTTCAGGCGGGAACGGATGGGGCATAGCGAAGATGGATGATCGTTATCTGCACCATCTCCTTGCCATAGGTGTAACCGTGGCGCCGAGGCCGCCTTGCGCGGTAGCGGGATGAAGGGCTGATTGCCGTTTGCGGATTCCGGGGTGATCGCGCCCGGCATTCCGATTTGATGTCGCCCACTATTCCGGAATGATGTCGCCCGTCATTCCGGGATGATGCCGCCCGTTTCTGGGCGGTTTGCAGGAGCTGTTCTGGTCGTCGCAGGATCGTCCCTTTTGGGAGGATCGGATGCCGACGGAGAGAATAGAGATGCGCCGTGTGCGAGAGATATTGCGGTTGGTCCGGGACGCGGGGGTTCCAGTGCGGGCGGTCGCGCGACAGCTGGGGGTCGCGCCCTCGACGGTGCGGGAGACGTTACGCCGCTACGAGGCCTCGGGCCTGGAATGGCCGTTGGCGCCGGAGCTGACTGATGGGGCATTGGAAGCACGGCTTTCCGGCGCGGCGGGGACGAAGCAGGGGCACCGACGGCGAGCCGAACCCGACTGGGCGGCGATCAATCGCGAACTCAAGCGCAAGCATGTCACGCTGCAAATTCTGTGGGACGAGTATATCGAACTGGACTTGTAACGGTTTTGCGCCGGTCACCTATCTCATTATGCCACCTTTGCCTCAAAGGCGAGCGGGCTGATGCCGCCCAGATATGAATGGGCGCCGCCGGGAATTGTAGAAGCCGTTGATG
>Ga0157371_10002273_pt1 | contig 18514 bp, 23 predicted proteins | sample C45metaG_FD_113462 | JGI IMG/M metagenome (GOLD analysis project Ga0157371, IMG submission 113462) | Corn rhizosphere microbial communities from Kellogg Biological Station, Michigan, USA - C4-5 metaG | ecosystem: Host-associated > Plants > Roots > Rhizosphere > Soil | place: USA: Michigan...
ACGGCAATAGCGAAAAACGATGAGGAGATAATCAGCGTTTCAACAAACATGTGATCGTTCATGATGGCGACCCCTTTTGCGATATCTGCCTCCGTTTTAATCCTCGTAAATGACAAGGTTATGACAGCAACAAAATCTTTTTAAAACTGTCCTGCGTCGCGTTTGCGCGTACAGTAAGCAGGTTAATTATTTTGGCAAGGATTCCCTATGTTTGACCCTACTCTGCTCATTCTTCTGGCACTCGCCGCGCTCGGCTTTGTCAGCCATAACACCACGGTCGCCATCTCGATTCTGGTGCTAATTATTGTGCGTGTGACCCCGCTCAATACCTTTTTCCCGTGGATAGAAAAACAAGGCCTCACTATCGGGATTATCATTTTGACCATCGGCGTGATGGCCCCGATCGCCAGCGGCACGCTTCCCGCCTCGACACTGCTGCATTCGTTCATGAACTGGAAATCGCTGGTGGCGATCGCGGTGGGTGTTTTTGTCTCGTGGCTGGGTGGACGCGGCGTGACGCTGATGAGCAGCCAGCCCTCGCTGGTGGCGGGCCTGCTGGTAGGTACCGTGCTCGGCGTAGCGCTGTTCCGCGGCGTGCCGGTGGGGCCGCTGATTGCCGCCGGGCTGGTTTCGCTGTTTATTGGGAAGTCGTAGTCAGGCTGGCAATATAGCGAGCAGGCGTCTGCCCCAACCCTTTCTTGAACATGGTAATAAAGGCGGTGGTAGAGTCATACCCCAGTGACTGTGCCACCTGCTGCACGGAGTTCCCGCCAATCAACAACTGCAAGGCGACAATCAACTGCAGCTGGTGTCGCCAGCGCCTGAAGCTTAACCCCGTCTCTTTTACGACCAGCCGCGCCAGGTTGCGCTCGCTCATGGCGAAGTGACTCGCCCATTGCGCCAGCGTTTGCCAGGCGGCAGGCTCTTCTGCCATCTTCTCGCTCATCAGCCGAATTTTAGGATGGGGCGACACGGGCAACTGCAGATGCTCCTGACGCTGGAGCGGTAACTCGTCAAACAGGACATCCACCAGGCGCGAGGTGGCCGCAAGGCGCAGCTCTTCACGCGATTTATCCGCCAGCGACAAAATAAGTTCCCGCACCAGCGGGGAGATTTTCAGGGTGCAACAGCGATCGGGCAAACTGACGGCGCCGGGTTCAATAAATAAGAAACACAGCTGTGCGCCTGGCGTGGCCTTATTGCTGTGCGGCATCTCCCCCGGAACCCATACCGCATACTGCGGCGGCACCATCAGCATGGCGTTTTCCGCCTCACAGGTGATCGCGCCCCCCAGCGCCAGAATCAGCTGACCTTTACGGTGATGATGCAGCGGAATATGCTGTTCTTCAGCCACCACGCGGATGCGAAACGCCACCGCAGCGTCATGCTGGCTATCCGGATCGTAGCCATCCAACCCAAGACCGATCATAAAGTTGTCCGATATTAGCGATAAACTGTCATTTTAGCTTGATTTAAACCAAGCTGAAAATCGGTATTGTGTGCGCTCGCTTGAACGTATGAGAACATAATGACTACAGCTATTCGAACGTCAGGAAAACACGGCGCGCTGCTGATTGCAGGCACCCTGATGATTGCCACCACGCTTCGCGTCACCTTTACCGGGGCGGCGCCGCTGCTTGACACCATCCGTCAGGACTACGGCTTAACCACCGCGCAAACGGGTTTGCTCACCACGCTGCCTCTGCTGGCATTCGCGTTAATCTCTCCCCTCGCCGCAGGTGTCGCCCGCCGTATCGGCATGGAGCGCAGCCTGTTTCTCGCCCTGCTGCTGATTTGCGCCGGAATTGGCGTACGTTCCCTGCCTACGGCCTCTCTGCTGTTTATCGGTACGGCGGTCATCGGCTGTGGTATCGCACTGGGCAATGTGCTGTTACCGGGGTTAATCAAGCGCGACTTCCCGGGACAGGTGGCTAAGCTCACCGGGGCGTATTCCCTGACAATGGGGGCGTCTGCTGCATTAGGCTCTGCGCTGATTGTTCCCCTGGCGCTGGGTGATGCGGGCTGGCACGGCGCGCTGCTGATGCTGATGATCTTCCCGCTGGTCGCCCTGCTGCTGTGGCTGCCGCAGTGGCGTCAGACCCCTGCCGCCACCGTGACCGGCGCAGGTGCGTTGCACAATCGCGCCATCTGGCGCTCTGCCCTTGCCTGGCAGGTGACTCTGTTTCTGGGAATCAACTCGCTGATTTACTACGTGATCATCGGCTGGCTGCCGGCGATATTACTCAGTCACGGCTACAGTGAAACACAGGCAGGTTCGATGCACGGCCTGCTACAGCTGGCCACCGCCGTGCCGGGTCTTGCTATCCCACTGCTCCTCCATCGCCTGAAGGATCAGCGCGGGATCGCCGGCATCGTGGCACTGATGTGCGCGGTGAGCGCGGCGGGGTTCTGGTTTGCGCCTGACATGGCGGTAATATGGACGCTGGTGTTTGGCTTTGGCTCGGGTGCGACCATGATCCTCGGCCTGACCTTCATCGGCCTGCGCGCCAGCTCTGCGCACCAGGCGGCGGCGTTATCCGGTATGGCGCAGTCGATTGGTTATCTGCTGGCCGCCTGCGGGCCACCGCTGATGGGGAAAATTCACGACACAGCCGGGGACTGGCGCATTCCACTGATGGCCTGCGCGCTGGCCGCCGCGGTGATGGCGGTTTGCGGCGTGCTTGCCGGGCGTGACCGGGAGATCACACCCCGCTAATGACATGGGCAGACACGATAGTCTGCCCTTGTTTTATCCGCGCGCCGCGCGCAGCATCGCCTGCACCAGCACCACCGGACGCCCTTCAAGCGCTGCACGTTCATGCTGGAATAAGGTGATCACAAAGAACGGATGCGTAACCAGTTCGGCTGCGCGAATGTCGCCCTGCTCGTCCCAGCCCGTCACGCGCATATCACCGCTCTCCAGCTCCTGCGCAAATTCTGGCGACACGCCATAGTTGCAGTGATAGCCCTCTACAATTTCCGGCTTTCCGTAGGCTTTCGCGATGAGCGTATTGTTGCGCAGTTCAATGGCATCGGTTTTTTCCACCAGCGAGCAGGTCAGCGGCGCAATCACCATCGTCCCTTCGGTATCCGTTTCGGCGTGAGCCGCATCGCTCCAGCCCAGCACATTGCGCGCGTACTCAATCAATGCATGCTGGAATCCACCGCAGGTCCCGAGGAAGGGAATACTGTTTTCACGGGCGTAGCGTGCGGCGATGAAGGCCGCCTCGGTGTTCTTATAGGGACTTGCAGGCACCAGCCAGATGGCATCATAGCCTACCAGGTCTTCCGGACTGGTCAGCTCCGTTGTTGCAAGCCAGTCATAATCGGCGGTGAGATCCAGTACAGCAGCGGCATCGTCAATTGCCAGTGGGATCGCCTGATGCGCAACCACATTAGCGTTATAATCGCCAACAAGGGCAATGCGCAGCGTCGTTTTAACCGGGAGGTGTTCCATGAGGGAGTCCTTATGCCAAAGAATTATCAGATAACATAAGGAACCTCAGACTACCGATCTTCTGCAATTATCACAATACCTTAAATTGGGAGGGGTGAAATATGATTCAGTGCAAGCGCCTGTACGATCGGGCCAGTCAGGACGACGGTTATCGGGTTCTGGTGGACAGGTTGTGGCCACGCGGGGTGAAAAAAACAGACCTCGCGTATGATGAATGGTGTAAAACGCTCGCGCCTTCAAATGAATTGCGCAAAGCATTCCATAGCGAAACGATTGATTTCACTGCCTTCAGTAAGGCGTATCGGGAAGAACTGGCGCAGCATAAGGACGAAGGCCAGCGTCTGGCAGCCCTGGCAAACAGGCAGACCTTAACCCTGCTCTACGGCGCTAAAGACGAGGCGCAAAATCATGCCCTGGTTTTGGCTGACTGGCTGCGCCATCTGTAATCAACCGATCGTCAGTTCATCACAGGTCTGCGATGTTTCGTCCGGCGTCAGCGGCAGCAGATGTTCCGGGCGGACAAACGCAAAGCCATGCTGATTATCAAACGCATAGACATCTCCCGTCACCAGCCACAGCGCACGGTCCGCCGTTGCAGGCAGCTGCGTCATCACGCCGTTTACTGGATTAACAAAACGCTGACCTGGCTGGCAAAGACCAAACAGCTCCACTGATTTTCCTACGTTGCGGCGGCCAGCTGACGTACGCGCGCCAATGATTATCGCCAGGCTGCCCGGCTTTAACTGAAACATACTTCTCTCGCGGTCAATATCGCCAGAAACTGGCTAAGAATAATCCTAAAGAGAAGTGTATCGCAGAGAGTATCCCGCTGTCACCTGGCAGGTTGCGGATGATCGCGACGGTAGAGATCCCACTCATCAATCACTTCACCGCCAGGCAGTTTGCACTCGGTACGCACACCCTGCGGACTTTGCACCGGGATCTGTTCGCCACCTTTCTCCAGGCAGTACACGGAGGCCGGGTTCGCCATACCTACCGCATGCGGCGGTATAGGGGCGTCAGGTTGAGTAGCTTTTGTTGTGCATGCTGCGAGCGGTAACGCCAGTGCCAGTAACAGATATTTCATCATCGCGATCCTTAAAGCGTCCTGAAAACGTCAGGGTAACGGGTCAGGCGGGTTTTCTCCATGATTTCTCCATCGTAACTGCACTTTTGCCCCTTACAGTGCAGCGTGTTCTCGATATGACCAGAGAACATCATTCCGTAATCAAGATGTCTTTGCCCCGGTCTCTGCACCGGGGCCTTTTTGTCTCCTGAATCGCCCCGGAGAATGTATAAAATTTGTTATATTCATGTTTTACTATGTTGAAATTGGAAAATTTCAGCATAACATGCAGATGCAGACGTCTTCTGTATGGGAGTCAACCCACGTCATGTCGGATATCATCCTTGCCCGTGTTTCTGAAACACTCGCCACCGAGCAATCCTTAGAAAGTCTTGTACGCCAGTTGCTGGAGATGCTGGAAATTGTGACCGAAATGGAATCCACCTACCTGACAAAGGTGGATATCAACGCGCGGTTGCAGCACATTCTTTATGCCCGCAACAGTAAGCAGATGCAGATCCCTGAAGGGCTGAGCGTTCCGTGGGGGGATACCCTGTGCAAGCGTGCGATAGACAGCGATACTCTGTTCAGCAACGACGTGCCGGGTCGCTGGCCTGATTGCGAAGCCGCAAAAGCACTTGGGATTACAACCTACATGAGTATCCCTATTCACCTGGCTGATGGTTCGATTTACGGGACCCTGTGCGCGACCAGCACGGAGAAGAAGCAGCTTAGCGAGCGCGGTGAACACGTGCTGAAGCTGTTTGCCGGTTTAATTGCACAGTACATTCAGAAAGAGTCCCTGGTGGCCCAGCTTCGCGAAGCCAATGCAGCGCTCATCGCCCACTCTTATACCGATGCCCTCACGGGGTTGCCCAACCGTCGGGCGATTTTCGAGAATCTCACCACCCTGTTTTCCTTAGCTAAACACCTTAAACGCAACGCCATTATTGCGTTTATCGATCTGGATGATTTCAAACTGATTAACGATCGCTTCGGGCATGAGACGGGCGATCGATTCCTGATCGAAGTGGGCAAACGACTCACTGACGAACAGACCGAGGACGAGATCGTCGGAAGATTAGGCGGCGATGAGTTTCTGGTCGCCTGTCTGAGTCAAAGCACAAAAGAAGCCGAAAGGACGCAAATTAATCTGCTGAAAACCCGGCTTAGCGCCCGCATTGCGGGTGAATACTGGCTCGGGCAGGTTCATATTGTGTATCCGGGTGCGAGTCTGGGTATCGTCGAAGTTGATCCCGCGAGCACCGATGCGGACAGCGCGTTACAGGCGGCAGATATGGCGATGTATCAAGACAAAAAAGGAAAAAGCAAAACACGCTTTCTCACGATGGATTAACGCCGTACACTCTACGGCGTTACGTAAAACGATAAAGGTGATGGCATGCGAATAGGGATCCTCTTCCCGGTTGTTATTTTTATAACGGCGGTGATTTTTTTAGCCTGGTTTTTCATTGGCGGTTACGCTGCGCCGGGGGCATAAATGAGAAAAACAACCATCATTATGTTGATCGTGGCAATCGTGGCTGTCGCAGGTTCACAGTTAGGCTGGTGGTAAACCTCCAATGTAAAAAGGCCGCCATCTGGCAGCCTTTTTCAGCAAATAACAGATTTAGCTTTTGATTTTTCTGTAGATAAACAGAACCACCAGGGCGCCAATCACCGCGACGGCAAAGCTGCCAAAATTGAAGCCATCTACTTTGCCAAACCCGAACAGGGTACTGATCCAGCCGCCAACGACTGCACCCACGATCCCCAGTATGACGGTTACGAAGAACCCACCACCATCTTTGCCCGGCATAATCCACTTCGCCAGGATCCCCGCAATCAGCCCAAAGATAATCCAGGATAAAATTCCCATAGCTTTCCTCTCTGTATGGTTTTTGTCATTAAATCAACGACACAGAAAAGGATAGCACAGGATTTAAGAAAGGAAATTTGTGATAAGCATCACAGGGTTTGATTGAGTAAAATCTGAGCTATAAAAAATGCCGTTCCACATGAAATGTGGGGTTGCATCTTTTGTTGAGAAAGATTATCTTTCTCAACACTGAATAGTTGAGTGAAATACTCAGGTATTCAGTACGACATTGCTCACATTGCTTCCAGTATTTCTTGCCCACTCTTGAGTGGGCTTTTTTTTGCCTGCAAGACAGGCACGTCATACCGCAATAAAGGCGTGCTGGTTTCGTCCGGCCCGTTTTGCCTGATAGAGCGCACGATCGGCAGCAATAATAATGTTCTGCTGGCTGCCTGCAATCTCCACGGCACGCGCGGTTGAGACCCCTACGCTTACTGTTACCCGCCCAAAGGGGCTGAAATCGTGTTCAATATTCAGGGAGCAGACATTGCGAATAATCGATTTGCCAAGGCGACACGCCTCCTCGATATCGGTGTCAGGCAAGATGAGCGCAAATTCCTCACCGCCGTATCTCGCCACAATTTGGTTGTTCCGGGTAAGGCTTTTCCTGAGACACTCTCCCAGTAGGCTAAGGCAGCGATCCCCTTCCGGGTGCCCGTAGTTGTCATTATATTTTTTGAAGAAATCCGCATCCACGATCAGCACCGAAATCGGGGAATTCTCAGCCGCACAGCGCGCAATTTCAGACAGGATCTTTTCATCAAATGCACGGCGATTGAAAAGCCCGGTTAATGCATCTTCAGAGGCAATGATCTGAAGCTCTTTGTTAACCCGGTTTTTTCTGGATAAGTCTACATACAAAAAGTAGGAAGCCACGATTAGTACGGCGGTTAAAATAAGAATAACGACGGCGAGCTGAATGGCCTGCTTGCGCCAGGGAGACAGCGCCTCCTCCTTGCTGACCGCCACGGTCGTCACCAAACCATAGCGTTTGTTTTTCTCAAACGCGTAGATACGTTCGATTTTATCAAACCGCGAGACGGAACTGGCTATCCCGGCATTCTGTACCTTGAGATACTCCTTAAAAAGGGGTGAGTCAGAAACAATCGCGCCAATATAGTTATTTTTAAAAGGGTGCCGAACCAGTAATACGCCTGTTTGCGTCGTTAAACCAATAACCCCAGAATGACCAATGTCAATCTGTCCATACAGCGCAAGAAAGTTTTCGATACCCAGCGTAACCACGACAACCCCGTTAAAGGCTCCCGAGTGCGTTTCCAGGCGTCGACTGATGGTAATCACCCATTTACCGTTTGTTCTGCTCACCACAGGTTGACCAATAAAAATCTGCGAATTTTTATTTTCTTTGTGATAGACGAAAAATGGCCTGTCTGCCCCTTTACGGGAACCGGAAAACCCCTCATGCAATGCCGTGAAGATATCCCCTTTCGCATCGTAGACGACGACATTATTTATCTGAGAAAGTAAATCATCCTGATTTGTTATTATCCGCTGAATATTCACAGCCTGCTGCGGCGTCATGCCATAAATTTCAATCATGTCAGAGACAGTGGTAATCAACATTTCACTTTGGCGCATAATCCCCTCAGTGTACACATCAAGGGTATGGCTCAGGTTGGCAACGCTGGTATTAATTTGTTGAATTGATTGCTGTCTGGATGTGGCGATCTGAACGACAAGCGACAGCGAAATAATCAGTGAGACGATGATGACGGTAATGGTTGTTGTGTTAAACGCGTTTTTCACATGCACGAGCTAATCCACCTTATCACGCCTGATATCCCTGGCTGACAACTCTTGTCACTGTAGCAAAGGTCAGTATAAGAGGAAAATAAATTGTACTTAAGCCATGCAAATGAAACCACCAGTATTGGTTGGTTGCGTAATTTGTCTCAACCTGATTTCTGCGAGCACGTTTTTGAAGGGGAAGAAAGTGAAACAAAATATAGCTTATTGCCAAACGTTATCCTGATTCACTCAATCGGATAGAGTATAACTCAAATTACTGAAGGGCGGTGAGCTGGGATGTCTACACGTTGACCCGACGCCCTATGCCATCAACGTGTTACTCGTTGCCCCACTGATTCAGGAAATTCGCAACATCATCAACCCGCATCGTGCGGATCCCTGCTGTGCTGGCCATCTCTTGCTGGGCTTCCTCGCTGATCTCTTCATTATTCGACAAACGGGTGATCAACAATTGGAAATAGTGTGCCAGCTGATCTCGCTCCGCTTCGCTCACCATTTCAGCGGCTTCCGTCGAGTACTCATCGACGATGTCATAAAATTTAAGTGGGATATCGTTGTTCATACCAGTCTCAAGTCTGACAATTAAAGGGCAATATCACGATTATATCTGACGACGCTCTTCGACAAAAGCCCAGGGAAGACTCAGTCAGTTGATTGATTGCTTCAACAGGCGATTAAAGCCCTTTCGACCCGTTTTAGCCATCCACAGATACATTTCTGGCTTAAGAATGAAGATAGCTATTGCAGCAGTAACAGCGACAAGCATAATACCGCAGTGGGATGTAGTTACGGGTTGAGCTTGATAGACAGACATATTCATGCCGTGCATCTTTTTTGCTGCTCAGCTACAGAGTTCGACTCGTGACCACAAAAAGGCTTTTAATAATAGGTTTTTTATGAAGATTTTTATTGTAAATCTTAAACAGTCCGTAGAAAGAAGGCAGAAAATTGAGGCCCAGCTTGTTGCTCTGGGGCTTTCTGCAGAGTTTGTAGAGGCCGTAGATGGCAGAGAGTTGTCAGAGAAAGAGAGGCAAAGTGTCACCGCTCAAGTAAATTACGCTTTTCTTCCCGGTGAGATCGGCTGTGCACTAAGCCATCAGCAAATCTACAAAAAAATAATTGATGAAAATATCAATAATGCTCTGATCCTAGAAGATGACGTTGTTTTGACCGAAGATTTTCAACACGTACTCCAAAACATCACCGTTCCTTCAGAACGTCCTTCGGTTATCTTGCTAAGCCGCACAAACAAGTATTTTAAAAAACCATTAAAAGCTATTTCTGGCAATTATTCTTTACATAAAACCTTACTTGCCACGACGGCACATAGTTATATCATAAACAGTGAAGCCGCAAGATCGTTACTAAAAGGACTTTACCCTGTCTGGATTGTGTCTGATAAATGGGGGCTGTTTGAAGATATGTCATTGGTTGAGGTATATTCTGTTGTACCTCACCCTGTGCATCTTTCTGATGAAGCCAAGAACTCTACGATTAATGTTCCCCAGGATGCGCACGAAATCCATATAAAAAAGAAGAAAATATGGAATGAGCTCATGGCAAGCAGAACCTTTAAGACTAAAATCAAGCACAAATTCAGAAGAGCGATACTTCCCCTTTTCAGTAAAGTAATTAATCAAGGGAAAGGCTAAATTTTCAGGTTAAGTTGACTCGGTTTTATATTTTCAACAACAAGCGTGATTATAACAATTATCGGGTTAAAAAAACGGGAGCCGTTAGGCTCCCGTTGATATTTAATCCAGCGAGTAGATTACATATTCGCGATGATCGCGTCGCCAAACTCTGAACATTTCAGCAGCTTAGCGCCTTCCATCAGACGTTCGAAATCGTAAGTTACGGTTTTCGCGTTAATTGCGCCTTCCATACCTTTAACGATCAGGTCTGCGGCTTCGAACCATTCCATATGACGCAGCAGTGTTTCATGAAATCAATCATGACGCATTGATTTTTAAGTAAAAACATTAGAAATAATGCTCTCGTCACACATTTCCAGCCACAGGCTAACCAGTTGATTGTATTTAATTATTTTTGGGTTTTGATAACCATTTTTCAGTTGAAGAAATTATCTTCCTTTGAGTAGGCTAAATCAAAGCTGTTTTTAAATAACGCGTGTTACCTTCAATAATCAGTAACATACGCTAAATTATCGCCACTCATTCGTAATTATAAAATCATATTAATCAACAGATTACGATTACCAAAAAGTTACAATGGAGAAATCTTTAGCCTTAAAGCTTTTGATTTTACTCACAAACATTTTCTTACGCCGGATGTAATCTTATGGCTTAAACGAACGCCATTTATGTAAAAAGATGGATGTATGACCGATATTGTCACAGGTTTAACTGCGCTTAAGACAGCCTTCGATTTGGCGAAGGATATAAAAAATGCTTCAGGCGCATATAACGATGCTGAAATGAGGCTCAAGTTCAGCGAGCTTTAAAGTGCTCTATCTGTAGCAAAAATCGAACTTGCAGATGCACAGCTTGAGATGTATGAGCTAAATCGGAAGGTTGATGAACTGCAAGGAAAACTAAATGCCTCAGATGAGCTTGAGTTTCGGGACAATGTCTACTGGAGAGCTACACCTATTGATGGCAAGCCAAACGGACCTTTCTGCCCAAGATGTTATGAGGGAGCGGATAAGAAAATGTCCTCAATGAGCGCAGTCACTGGACATGCAACTATTGCTGGTAAGTACAAATGTAATTCCTGCAATGCATATGTAAGATAGATACCTGTCATGGGGTGTCGGGGGTCGGAGGTTCAAATCCTCTCGTGCCGACCAAAAACATATTGATAACCAGCCTCTTATGGCTGGTTTTTTATTGGTAATTTTTTGCGGGGAAACATTGGGGAAAAACTGGGGAATAATTGCCCGTAGTTTCTGTTCAATCGGACGAAAATATCCCATCCTTTAAATCGTATCACTCGCCTTGACACTGTGTATTTTCACAGTAAAAATATAACCTCCTCTCAAACAGATTAAGGAGGCTGTTATGTTTGTTGAGTTGGTTTACGATAAGCGAAATGTCCAGGGCTTGGATGGTGCCAGAGAAATTATTCTGGCTGAGCTGACGAGGCGAGTTCATCACATATTCCCTGATGCTGAAGTGAGGGTTAAACCTATGCAGGCTAACGGCTTGAATAGTGATGCCAGCAAAAGCGACCGTGAAAAGTTGAACCGTATGCTGGAGGATATGTTTGAAGAGTCTGATATGTGGCTTACAAATGAATGAATTCCGTTACTGTCATCACAGCAAACCCGGCCCCTCTACCGGGTTTAGTTTTTCCTTTTAGCATTGTTGAAACTTTGCGTAGCTCCTTCCCGTTTCCCATTTATCCGCTCTACCCGGAGCCACCCCACCACCATAATCGCCACGAATCCGTTTGCGAGATTTAACCAGCGCGCGCTACTTTTTCACCCTGCCCTATACTTTCAGTCTGACATCAGGCTGGAGGTTTCTATGTGTGGACGTTTTGCACAAGCTCAAACCCGTGAAGAATATCTGGCTTAGCTGGCCGACGAAGCCGATCGTGACATAGCATATGACCCGGAGCTTATTGGAAGGTACAACGTCGCGCCCGGCACCAAAGTCCTGTTGCTGAGCGAACGCGACGAGCATTTGCATCTCGATCCGGTGCTGTGGTCATACGCGCCCGGGTGGTGGGATAAGCAACCACTGATTAACGCGCGCGTAGATACGGCGGCCACCAGCAGAATGTTTAAACCGCTATGGCAGAATGGTCGGGCGATCTGGTTTGCTGATAGATGGTTGGAATGGAAGAAGGAAGGCGACAAGAAACAGCCGTATTTCATTCATCGGGCCGACGGTCAGCCGATATTCATGGCGGCCATTGGCAGCACGCCCTTCGAACGTGGCGATGATGCAGAAGGTTTCCTGATAGTTACGTCTGCGGCCGACAAAGGTCTGGTCGATATTCACGACCGCCGGCCATTGGTTTTGTCACCGGAAGCCGCCCGGGAGTGGATGCGCCAGGATATAGGCGGGAAGGAAGCGGAAGAGATAGCAGCCGACGGCGCTGTTCCAGCCGACAAACTTATCTGGCACGCTGTGTCGCACGCTATGGGGAATGTGAACAATCAAGGTCCAGAGCTCATCCGACCATTATTCTAATTCACCACTACCATCAATTTTGTGTTGTTCTTCCTTATTTTTCTTTTCCCACAATTTTAACATTGTAGAAGTACAATCGGTTTGCATTTCACGGGTACGCTTTTCAGTTAGCTTTTTTTCATGTGACAAGGCCTTATTGAATAACCAATACACAACCGCCATTGTTAAGATTGTGACGAAAAAAGCAGCCCATGAAAAATAAAGGATTAAAGTAATTATAGCGAAAAGCATGCTGTACATTGCAATAAGAGGAATCCAGCCAAAATATTTGGAGCTGTTAAGCATATTTATAAATTCAGCATCTTTATCAGAAACCAAAATCAAAAACGCCAAGGAAGCGTTAGAAACCAAGCTAATCCCAAACAATACCACTGCTACCTGTAAGGATGCAGAAAATTCATCTGGTTTCCCCGCGCTAAAGAGTGAAAAGTAAAATGCCAATGATACAGCTGCAAAACCATTGAATACCCATAATTGGGCCTCAATAAATGCTTTGCTTAGAAAATATTTTTTCATATCCATGCGTTAATGCCCATTTATTTATGAACCGTTAATCTCTTCATCCTTTCTTATTCTACCTTACCACAAGAAGATCAGAAAACCTGGTTGTATAACGCGGTGAAAGCAATTCACGCTTCATCTGCCATTGCTGCTGTATGCCCTGCCCGGCAAAGTAAAGCGTTCCCTTTCCATCTTTCGCGTTCAGGTGATCAAGCACCTCCATCAACCTTTCGCTACCGGCACGCGGCGCGTTCTCGTCGAACAGGTTAAGCTGGGCTACACCCTGGCTGAAAAAATCACCCAGCATGATCCCAGCCTTTTGATAGCGATGACCATCCTTCCAGATTTTATCTAGGCACTTTACCGCAGCGTTGATGATGTCGCGGGAATCCTGTGTTGGCGTCAGCAGCTTTACCGATGAGCTGTTGCCATAATACGGCTCGTTAAGCGCAAAGGGAGACGTCTTCAAAAACGCTCAGATAAAGCGGCAATACTGGTGCTCGCCACGGAGCTTTTCAGCACCGCGGCCGGCATAAGAGCAAATAGCCTGGCGCATCTGCTCATAGTCGTTATCCAAATCGGGTTTACCCTGATGGGGCTGCCCGTTCATCTCTGCGCGCTTCTTCTTGCTCCAGCTCTTCGGCATTGGAAGAACGAAAGTAACGTGAGATTTTGACTCTGGAAGGTCAATGCCCAGAAGCCGGACGTGATCGCAAAAGAGCTGGTAACGCATAACTTCAGGGCGCTTTTTCCATTTGTCTGCACGCGTCATGCGTGGCTTTCGTGAGAAGGTTGTAGACTGTCACGATCACCCCCATGCCCTGGAACGCATGCTTTGCTGTGTCTTTGGAGTGGTTTTGTGCTGCGGTAGAAGTGCGCTAACTATCCAAAAGCGAGGATCAATATCGAGACATTTTTCGACGGTAACGCCTTTTGACTGATAACGGATCATCAGCTCATTGGCTTCTTCGGATGTCAGTCCGGTATGCGTGAACCAGCTTTTCTTCATGCCGCCCCTGCAGGAATGACATCAAAAGAAAATTGCTGGCCCTTTGAGGGGTCAGTAAGGATTTGTTCTGGTTTGGTGTTTGCGCCATGGTATCTCTCCAGTGGCGCAGCAGGTATAGGTTGTTCAGGCCTATGAGTTCATAATATCATAGGTTTACAAATTAGTACTAATCAACCAAAGATAGCTTGTAATGACTAACAACCTCTCCATACAAAACGCATATAAATACTTTGATTCGTATGATATAAACCTCGGAACGAGAGGAAGCTAAATTGATAACTTTCGATGTATTAAACTCAAAATATATAAATCATAACTAACAATTACGTTCAGAACAATTAGCAAAAGGATTATGATTATGTTGGATTTCATTAAAGATGTTATTGGCGCTTTTAGGCAAACTACCTTGGAGCGAGTAAAAAGCCCCTTCCTGGGTGCGTTTGTTTTTTCCTGGATTGCATTTAACTGGCAAGCGCTTGTAATATTGCTATTCAGTGAAAAAACTGTTGAGAAAAGGCTAGGGATTATTAATGACTATTATGATGTGGGTTCATTTGTTTTAGGGCCAATCTGCACCTCAATACTAATAACCTTCTTGCTCCCTCAAATAAATAAAATCATCACAAAAATCCAAGATAAGCCTAATTCAGACACTATTGAATTAACACTTAATTCTCGAATAAAAATTGCAGAACTGCAACAATCAATTGCAGAAATTGAAGCAAGGAAAAAGCTTGCGGACAAGAAAGAAGAGAAGTACATAGAAGAAAGTATCTATAGAATCAAAGATGAAAATAGCAAGCTCAGCAATCAATTACTGAACAGTGAGTTATCGATTAAGGATTTAAATACAAAGTTACGTGAGGCAACAATTGAAGGGAATAATTATAAATCCTTGCTAAACGCTGAAAAAGAAAGCAGACAAAAAGCAGAGCAAAGCGTTTCAAAAATATCCAACACCAATACTACACTTAATTCTAATATTAGAGATTTAGAGGTCAAAATCAACAGTGCTGAAATGACTTTAAATAACTTAATGAAGGAAAAAAATGCATTCATAAATGAAATTGAAAAAACCAGAAATGATATGTCTGCTTATCAAGGTCGTCTAAGTGAATTGGGTTTAAAATATCCAGCTATCTTTAGAGGACGCTTTGTCAATGGCTATTATGAAATGAGCATTTCCGACCGTGTGGCCCAAAAACTTAACGAAGTTAATCACGAGTTAATGGCAGAAATCTACAATAGCAAAAAAGTAGTCAAAAGTGATCATGAACACAAAAATACAAATTCAAATTAATGCATAGACTATAGGACATTAATATTAAAATTTCTTTTACAAATGATAGCGCCAGTTTTATATCTGGCGCTGGATACTTAACTACTTAGCCATCGAAGTTTTATGAATTGAACCTTGAAAAATTCGGTATCCCGCCCTTTCCAGCATCTGTAGGAAGAGTGTCGGCGTACCTACCATCTCATCATCTTGTAAAGGCATGAATGACACCTCATCGCCGCGTCTGTACATAAGTGCACGATCACTATCAGGAAATGAGTGCAGTCTTGCAACGATAACCCCATCGTTGCATCTAATGACTTCGTAGCCCTTGTTCGGTAATTCTTCTTTCTGTTTCACCAATCCCCCCTCCACACTGGAAAGTTATTGCATGCTGTATCAATAAAACCAGTCGTCTGCGTTTTCCCTGGTCTGCTGGAGGATTTCCTCAACTTTTTTCTTAGCTTCTTTCTCACCACCGCAAACACTTAATCCATCGGAGCCTGCACGCCGTATTACCAGACTGCACTCATCGAACTGATTCTGGAGCCGTTTTAACAGTTCTTTCCCATTGCCGGAACCGCCCCCTTAGGAAGTTCATTTGTACGACCAATGGTTAATTCAACTTTCATAAATGCCTCCGTTGCCATAACTGTATATTTATACAGCACACCCATGCATTAATTTGATCAATGCTTTAACAGCACGAAATGCTAAAAGTAATGCCAACTGATGGCAAAATAATCCCGCTTTATGCGGGTCGATATGAAGCGGCTATTTCCTTATTTTGACAAAGTTCTGGAAGGTTCGCTCTCAACAGTGCTTCAGAGAATGGTGGCGGTACCGCGTTCCTTCAACGCGCGACTTGTTTGTCTTTCGCTTTCTTACTCCCGAAATTGTCTTAATTGTAACTATATCATTGTGAACTATCTACACCCTCATCTTCACAACAACAAATCCGCTCTAGCAAGCATAAATGACATTAATGCTTGCTAGAACTGATGATTGTAACGACAATCACAATACCCACTCCGATAGGTACCCATAATGAAAAATAAAAAAACACCACAATCTTTAGGCGGTAAAGCTCGAGCATCGAAATTAAGCCCAGAACAACGTAGTAACGTGGCATCTAAGGCTGCGAATGCCAGATGGCAAAAAGAAAAGGATTCGATCACCATACACACAGCCAAACATGAGGGCATTCTGAAGATCGGGGATGCAGAGCTTGACGTGGCAGTTTTAGAAGATGGCAAACGAATAATTTCGCAAGGCTCTGTATTCAAAGCTTTTGGTCGACCGACGCGAGGTGTGAAATCAGCGCCAGAAGGTGAGATCGTTATGCCTGCTTTTATGGATGCAATCAACTTAAGACCCTTTATTTCTGAAGACCTTAAAGGTGTGATCAATAGGGTGAAATATCGCTCTCTTTCAGATGTGTTAGTAGAAGGCTATGATGCGTCTATCTTGCCTTTGGTATGTGATGTTTATTTAAAGGCTAGAGAAGAAGGCGTTATTACCCGATCAAACCAGTTAGATACAGCACGTAAAGCAGAAATTTTAGTACGTTCGTTGGCAAAAGTTGGCATCATCGCACTGGTAGATGAGGCAACAGGATACCAAGAAGTTCGACCACGGGATGCTTTACAGGCTTTTTTAGATAAGGTCATAAGCAAGGAGCTCGCCGCATGGGCGAAGAAATTTCCCGACGAATTTTATGAGAATATTTATAAACTTAGAGGTTGGAAATGGTCAGGCATGTCTAAGAACAGGTTTAGTGTCGTTGCTCATTACACTCGGGATCTGATTTACGAACGTCTTGGCGACAGCATTTTGGAAGAGCTTGAAAAGAAGACTCCCAAAGATGATAAGGGGAATAGAAAAAACAAGCTTCATCAGTGGCTAACCGATGACGTAGGTAATCCTATGTTGGCGCAACATCTTCATTCAGTAATAATGATTCAGCGCCTTTCTATAGCTAATGGCTATGGATGGAATAAATTTGTCAAAATGGTAGATCAGGTTATGCCTAAAAAAGGCGGCACTTTCGAACTGGCTCTTACAGATCCTGAATAAAGTAAAGCCGCCGGCTATTTGACCGGCGACGTTGCCCTACGGCAAGACCAAGCCAACTTCAATAGGCCATACAGTTTCAGGAACATCCGCCAGCAGCAGGCTTTTCAGTTCAAGGATCCGCTTAGTAGTGAATAGGAGTAATGGGTCTGCTGCCCTGGGAGCTTCTAGGTAGCTACTCATGCCTCCATCCCCTTACATCTTGAAGAATTGAGTTTATCAACACATTCCTGAAGCCTTTTCTTTTGCTCAGGGGTTAAATTTGACCCATCAATGCCCTCAAGAAGTTTGTTGAGGGAGCGATCAATATCATGTTTATACATCTGAAGGCATATAACCTTAATCCATCTTGGTGAGAATCTGCTGAGGTCGATCGCTTTTATGATGCGTAATTTCATTCTTGCGCCTCATTATTTCTTAGAGTGTCGTGTTTGTTAGCTCGGTTATAACATGCCCTGGAACTTGCGCATGTAGAAAACTGCTGGTTCGTGTAACGCTCGAGGTCGAAGTCTATAATCGCCCGCTGGTCGCGAAAGATGCCGCAGCGCCCGTGTCGAATCAAGTCGCCCCGCCGCAAAGCGAGACGCAGGTACTTCTCTGCTGTTGTCCGATGAAGGTTGAACATCACCACGACATCCTTAGTCGTGATACGGCCATGCTCTTTCACCAACTCAATAATCCTAGTGATGATTTGAGAACGCTCAATGTGTGTTTTTGGTCTCGGCATCGTTTACGCCCTCCCCGCCTGGCGTAGGCAGTCTTTACGACGCTTGGCGATACGGGCAACCTCAATAGCACTACCAGCTATCCCAAACATTTCTGAATATACCGCATCAGCTCTACGCCACAGCCCCTTTTTCCTTAAGTGCCTTCGCTTTCTGCTCAGCAGCCTGCATCCTAACTGAATCACTTTTGTCCACCATGCACGGGAGGATACCGGTCAACGCCTCGGGGATATTTCCAACATGAAGTTTAGCGATATTTGGGATGACCATCTTCATGTCGTTCAGCAAAAGACGGGGAGCAAGCTAGCGCTCCCCCTATCCCTAAGGCTTAACGCGATCGACTGGAGTTTGAGGGATATAGTTGCGCGTTGCCGTGACTATGCAGTGAGTCCATACCTAATCCACTTTTTCCGGGCGACTTCAATGGCAGAAAGAGGGGCACAGGTGAAGTCGAACACAATAACAATGAACTTCAGTAAGGCTCGTGATAAATCAGACATAAATTGGGGGAATGGCACGCCAGCTACTTTCCATGAACAACGCTCGTTAGCGGAAAGACTATATGAGATTCAAGGGATAGATACTCAGAAGTTGCTAG
>Ga0157371_10002275_pt1 | contig 18510 bp, 45 predicted proteins | sample C45metaG_FD_113462 | JGI IMG/M metagenome (GOLD analysis project Ga0157371, IMG submission 113462) | Corn rhizosphere microbial communities from Kellogg Biological Station, Michigan, USA - C4-5 metaG | ecosystem: Host-associated > Plants > Roots > Rhizosphere > Soil | place: USA: Michigan...
CCGGCTCGAACGGGTCTGCATTGCCACGACGGGGGAACGTCGCCATCTTGGCGTCTCCTGCCGGGTGAATAGTCCGGCGGTCTTACTCATGGGAGCGACATGGGGTCGCCGTGGCAGCAGTAGGAATCGAACCTACCGTGGACCGGTTTACAGCCAGCCCTGGCACCTTGCCTCTTCTACTGCCGTGAGGCGCCGACCTCATGGGGGGATCGGCCGGCGCCAGTCTTGGGGCAACAAAAAAGGCCCATCCGTTAGGATCGGCCTGAAAGTTGAGCCACGTCTCCGCAGCCACGACTAACGTTACCCGACTTTGGCCACTTCCGCCACACGTTCCTCTGGCGTGTCTAGCGCCCTGAGCAGCCACGACACTTGATCGCCTGCCCATTCGGCGCCGCAGGATCCGCATTCGATGTCCCATGCGCCGATCTTGGCGAGGTTGCCGTCGTCGTCCCAGCATCCGAGGGACAGGCAGACGGCGCGTTCGTCACCGTGGAGCGCGAGGCCGCAGGCGGGGCATGTCTTCCCGGTGAGCTTCCGGCGTGGCTTGACGGGCCAGAGGTAGGCCGTGATCTGGTCGACCCATCCGAGCGTTACGCGGGCGAGGTAGGCCTCCCATTCGGCGCTGATGGGCGCGGCGGGGTAGGCCTGCAGCAGCGCCTCTAGCGTGCCGTGCCATGCGTTGCCGATCGCTTCGGCGTAGTCCCTCCTGGCTTCGGATTCAATGGCCCTGATGAGGTCGAGGGCGGCGGGGTCGATCGGTATGGGCGGACCGGATGCGCCGCCACCGTATCCGTTTTGCCCGGGCGTGACGGCGAGCCGCAACTCGGCGAGCAGTGCTGGCATTTCCCGCAGCGAGCCGTCCCGGGTTTGCGTCAGGTGCGGGCGGGTGAGCTGGTGGACGTGGTCGGTCAGGGTCATTGGGCGGCCTCCTTCCGCAGCTTGTTCACCTTGACGTGGCAGGCATCGCAACCGTCGACGCCCTTGTAGGGCTGGATCTCGCCGTCTCTGTCGAGCCTCACGAGCATCCCGCCGCGCCCCACGCCGCATAGTGCGCGGATGTACGTGACGACGATGCGCGGGGCCGTCCTGGTGAAGCATTCGGGCTGGTTGCGAACGGCATGCAGCAAGTAGCCATTGATCGGCCTCGCGTCTACAAAGTCCATTTCGGTCATGTGTTCTCTCCTGCGTGGGTGATGGTGATGTAGACGCCGGGTGTGTGGTGGTAGGTCTTGGTTACGTCGAAGTGGACGATGCGGGCGTCGTCGACGATGACGCCCTTTTGGGTTTTCGTGGTCGACAATGCGTCAAACACGGCGCGGCAGAGTTTGTCACCGTCGGGCTTCACGGCCGGCGCCCACCATCGGGGTTTCTTGGGCGGTGCGAGTTGGAAGACCAGCGACACGTTTAGCGGCCCGTCCATCGGTGTCGCCCCGTTGTGGCGGGCCATGGTCGAGGCCCGGATCTTGTCCCGCCATTCCCGGAGCGCGGGTTTCACGGCGACGATGTGGCCGCGGTAGACATCAACGGATCCTTGCGGGACGGGCGTGCCGGGGATGAATGCGTGGATCATGGCGTCTCCTCGTCGTAGTGGGGGAGTGTGGCGGACCTCTTGATGGTTTGGCGGCGGCTGAATAGCAGGCGAGGGTTGCCGGTCATGAGGGCGTTGGCCTCGCCGTGGGCCGCGTAATATTCGGCCGCTAACTCCGCCTCACTGAAGCGTTTGTCTTGTGCGGTGATGGCTGCGGGGGTCCATGCGCCGTCGATGTAGTAGACGTCGTCCGCTTCGGGGTGCTTGGGGAAGGTCTGGATCATGCCACCTCCTCCGTCTGGTGTTCGGCGAGGATGAGTTCGTTGGGCCCGAACCAGAGCGGGCGGCCTTCGTGGAGATCGACCTGGTACGGGAGTAGCGGGTGGTTGCGGTCGACGTCGGCGATGGTGCCGACCGAATCGAAATAGCGGCTAGGGGTGGCGATGATGCGGACGGCGTCGCCGAGTTTGAATTTGGTCATGACGACAGCTCCTTCATTGCGGCTTCGGATTCGAGGCGGGCCATGATTTGGCCGCCGATAAAGCGGGTGTATGCCGGCGGGATTGCTTCGGCGATGCTCTTTCGGTTGTTGGTCCAGTGCATCCCCATGGCTTCCTGCCACTGCTGGACGGTGCCCTTGCCGCCGCCTTCTCCGTAGACGGCGAAGTATGGGCCGTCGAACCATTCGCCGTGACGCCAGCCAGCAACGCGCCCGCGGTGCGGCTTGTGGTCGAGGGGTATCGCGGTAAATCCGGACGTCTCGAAATAGCGGTGCCGGATAACGCCGAGCCCGAACATTTCGCCACAGAGGGTGAGGTCGCGGCGCAGGTCGGAGCCCTGGACGTTTTCGATGACGTTGGGCCCGTCGAAGAGCGCGAGTAGTGCCCGGGTGGCCGGGATGAGGTTTAGATATTCCTTGCCCTTGTTTGTGCCCTTGGTGAGCGCTGATGAAGCCTGGCATGGCGGGCTTGCGTGGCGTGCGGCGAACTTGTGGCCGTGGGCGGCCAGGTAGGCGATCGCGTCACCCTGGATGAATGTGCCGGGGTAGTCCTGCTGTGGTGCGATGTCGACGCCGGTTACTTTGAATCCTGCGTCGATGTAGCCCTGCGCGGCGCCGCCTGCGCCGCAGAATAGGTCCAGTAGTTCAGGCTGCATTTCTCTCCCCAATGAAAGAGCCCCAGCGGTTGCCGGGGCTTCGTGGTCTTCGTGTGTGGTTGTGTTGGTCATGCGGCCCTAGTCCTGGCTTCGGCCTGCGGGGTGATGCCTTGGTCGAGCGCTTTGGAGTAGTGGCCCCAGAAGGCCAGTTCGGCCAGCCCTGTTGCGCCGTGCCGATTCTTGGCAACGAGCATCGACAGATCGTTCCGGAGGTCGCCCATGATTTCGCGGTGTAGCAGGATGACGACGTCGGCGTCTTGTTCGACGGCGCCGGATTCGCGGAGGTCGGACAGCATCGGCATTTTGTCGTTCCTGGATTCGCTGGCCCGGTTGAGCTGCGATAGTGCGATGACCGGAATTTGCATGTCCATGGCCATGATTTTGAGTTGCCGGGACATGTCGGCGACGAACTCGTGCCGGGGCCGTTTGTCGCCGTGCGGTTGGGCCATGAGCTGCAGGTAATCGACGACGACGCCGGCTAGTGGTTTGCGGCGGTTCACGGATCGGGCGAAGCGTTTAATGTCGGTGATGGTGACGCCGGAGCGGTCATCGACGAACAGGGGCACGTCTTGCCATGAGGCGCGGCGTTCCCGGATCTTTGCCCAGTCGCCCGGGGTGAGGTTCCTTTCGATGAGGCGGGAGACGTCGAGGTTCAGGTCGGATGAGACGGCCCGGATTTGGACGTCGTTGTTCGACATTTCCAGCGATGAGAACGCGACAGAGCCGTGTTGCGCGAGGCCTTGCGCGAGGTTGAGCGCGACGACGGACTTGCCCACGGATGGCCGGGCGCCGACGACGTACAGCGCGCCCGGCCGTAGCCCGCCGATCACATTGTTGAGCGCCTGCCATGGGGTTGGCCGGTGGTTGATCTCGTCGTCGAGGGTGCCGAGCATGGTGTCGATCGTTTCGCCGAATGAGAGTACGGCCGATCCGGTTGCCCGCGAGGTTTGGTCGACTTCGCGGCGTGACGCTTCGACCAGTTCGTCAACGTCGCCGCCACTGCCGGCGAGGTCCTGAATTTTCCGGCCGGCCATGAGCAGTCGGCGCCGTGTTGCCATATTGGCGACTATCTCGGCGTAGTAGGCCCCAGCACTTGCGGACGGGACCGACTGCGCCAGGTGGTGCGTGTACGCTGCCCCACCGGTCCTTGTGAGCTCCCCGGCCCGGGTGAGGGTGTCATTGATCGTGATGGCGTCTACGGGGGCCCCTGCGCCGTGTACGTCGAGGATGGTCCGGTAGATCGTTTCGTGCGCGGGCTGGTAGAAGTCGCCGCCGTCGAGGATGTCCGCTACGTCAGCGATCGCGTCCCGGCTGATGAGCATTGCGCCGAGGACCGACTGCTCGGCAACGGCGTCGTGATTCGGGTTTTCTTCGGTCACTGGTGGAACTCCTTCGACCATGGGGATGCGGCGGTTATGCCGGTCTTTGCGGGCTCGTCATCCCAGCGGCCTTGATTTAGCCAGGTGGCCGGGTGGGGGATGAACTTTGGGTCTTGGCCGCGCACTTCTTTGTGGAGGGTGTCGAGTGCTGCGGTGATGGTTTCGGCGCTGGCCAGCTTGGTAGCTCTAGAGAATGCCTTTTGCGCTGCGAGCTTGCCGACCTTGCGCGGGTACTGAGCCCAGAACGTGTCGAACTCCATCGGCGGCGTAGCTGGTGATGATGAAGTCTTTTTGTTTGTCTCTGTCTCTGTCTCTGTCTTAGCTAGGGGTTTGCTAGCATTTTGCTCTAGCACTTTGCTAGCAGGTGCTAGACCTTTGCCAGCTTTTGCTAGTCCGCCGGCACGTCCTGCCGCACGTTTTAGCTCAATATCGGCGGTTGTCGTCTGGTGCTCGGCGAAGTCGTGAATCTGGAATCCGCCGTCGACTTTCACCCATGAAGGCCGTTCGGAGTCGTTTGATGTGAGCTCTGATGCAACATCACTGCCCCATTTTCGCCTCACAACTCTTTCATCGAGGAAGCCATCGGTGAGCTGCCGGCGCGAGTAGAGGGTCGACTCGAAGAGGGCCCGGAACGCTGCGTCGGATAGCAGCATGATTTTGGCGTGCTCGTCCATGCCGATGTCGAACTTGGCGTAGAGCCGCCTGTCTTTGGTCATGTCGTGCTGCTCCTTTCGGCTGATCGTTTTGCTTCGCGGCTCTTGCGTTGGAACTCCCGCGCTGCGGCTTTGCATCGCTCGCATATGGGTACGCCGTGGTAGCGGTGCCGGTGCCAGCCGGCCCATGTCCCGCAGGCGTCTGCCCTAAATCCGCGGGGCTTCTTTGGCTGGTAGCGGTCCCGCGAATATGTGGCCATGGCGTCCTTGCAGTCCTGGCATGCGGGGATATTGTGCTTCCGGTGCCGCGCATAGCCTGCGTAGGTGCCGCAGGCTGAGGGGTCGAAGCTGTCCGGATTCTGCGGGCGGGTTGGCGCCGGGAGTGGTGTGGCGGCGTCCCGGATGGTGCCGCCGTAAACGTAGGCCATTAGCGGGCGTTTCCTTTCCGTTGTCGCATGACGTTCATGACTGCCTGGTTGGCTGTGGGGTCACGGTGGCCGAGTCGGTTGGTTGGTTCGTTGGCGGGGGTTCCGAGCCAGTCGGTTAGCGGCGTCGGGTGGCAGTCGCATTCACTGGCCGTGGCGCATCCGTAGGGACTCCAGCAGCAGCCGCGTTTGCACGGCGTCATGCGGCGATTTCACGCTTCGTGATGTGCTGCTCGATCATGGCGACGTTGAGGCCGTACCAGTGCACATCGCCGTCGGGGGTGGAGACAAAGACGACGGGTGCGCCGGTATAGCCGAGGGCCTTGACGAATGCCAGCGCCGTCTCGTCCTGGGTGACGTCGACGGTGGTGTAGTAGATGCCGGCCGCGTCGAGTTTGCGCTTCGTCATGCGGCAGGGCTGGCAGTCAGGCTTGGTGTAGACGACCGCGGCTACTCCGTCGCGGGTCTGGATGTCTTGGGCGTGGGTCATGGTGTTCCTTCCGGGCTGCGGCGCCCGACATGGTGCCGGGCGCCGCGGGGTGCGAAAAAGGCCGCTCGGTGGCGGCCGCGGGGGGTTGTGGTGCGGGTGTGCTAATTAGCGGCAGACGTAGAATGTCGCGTCAGGGTGCGCTCGCGCCGTTCGGGTTACTCCTGCGAAGTATCGGAACGCTGCCGGGAAGTTGCCCCAGCCGTTTTCGGGATTGAGCTCTTCGAGCTTGCGGCGCTGGTGGTACATGAACCGGAGTCCGGCCCCGAGTGCTGCGCTTATCTCCGACCCCTTGCGCTCGTGGATCCCGGCCAGTCCATCCAATGACGGGCAGGCAGTCCGCCACATGGGCGAGACGTTGCTCGTCATGTTGCCGAGGTCGAGGTGTGTGCTGAATCTGTTTGGCGCGGGCTCTACTGTGGCCCAGATGTCGTAGCTCAAAACGCGGGGCCTTCGTCGCTGCCCCAGCCGTCGGAGGTCTGCGCGGCCGGCTGGTTGCCGCCCCAGTTGCCGCCGGATGCCTGGCCGTTGCCTGGCTGGCCGCCGCTGTTTCCGGAGCGCTGCGTCCGGTTCACCTTGGCGTTGGCGTAGCGAAGGCTGGGGCCGATCTCGTCGACCTCAAGCTCGATGACCGTGCGCTTCTCGCCCTCTTTGGTTTCGTAGCTGCGGGACTTGAGCCTGCCGGAGACGATGACGCGCATACCCTTCGTCAGCGACTCGGCGACGTTTTCCGCAGCTTCGCGCCAGACGCTCGCCCGGAGGAATAGTGTCTCGCCGTCCTTCCATTCATTCGACTGCCGGTCGAACGTGCGCGGGGTCGATGCGATGGTGAAGTTAGCGACGGCCGAGCCTGACGGGGTGAACCTGAGCTCGGGATCTCCGACTAAATTGCCGATGACTGTGATCGTTGTTTCGCCTGCCATTTACTTGCTTTCCTTTGCGATTGGTTCGAGGACGGTAAGCCATTGGGCGGCCACCTCGGGCGTGAAGTAGATGTAGTTTCCGCTGGCCATCCGGAGCTGAATGCCGACTCCGTCTATCGGGCTTTTGGGAACCCGACAGACCTCGCTGGCCGTTATTGAGACGCTCATACTGTCTGCTCCTGGTGGTTGTCTTCGCGTACTGCGGCGAGGATTTTCTGTGCGTCCTCGGCGCTGATCTTGTTCGGGTGGGCCCATGTGGCGCCGATGACTTGCCCGGCCGTGGCGAGCAACTGCTTGGAGTCCCCGTCGTATCCGGCGTCGGTTAGTGCGTTGGTGATTGCTTGCCATTGCGCCCGCCACGGCTCGGTTATGGGTTCGGCCAGGACGGCGACGGCGTGCTGCTTGACCTTCTTTTGGCTGATGCGGACGGGGATGGTGAATGCCTTGTCTATGTGCGACATTGCGATGACCTCGACGCCGCCGACCTTTTCGCCCGCGTAGATCACTTCGGGGTTGTTGGCGAGTTTGACCAGCCGCCCGATCCACTTGTCGGATTCGGCGCCCCATGCGTGCGCGACGACTCGGAGCATCCCCTTGGACGGTTTCCACGGGCGGCCGTCCATGCCCTCAAGGTCAACAATGACCGGTTTGGCTGCGTCACCTTTCCGGACATCCTTGATCGTTGCGACGATCGGCGATCCGGTCAGGTCCGAGGCGTTGAGCTGGTCCGATTTGGCCACTAGAGCCTGTGATATGTCCACTAGAAGGTGATCTCCATTTCTGCGAAGTGGTCAATGCGTTCGGTTTTCGGGAGCCCTTCGACGGCTTCCATGTAGTTGGCGATGATGTCCAGCGAGTTGTTCTCGAAGGCCTCGACGGCGTCCCAGATCGCGTCTTGCCAGCGATGATCCGGCTTGACGCGTTTGGTCCATAGCGGCATCCCGCTGCAGTAGGAGACGTAGTCGATCCATTCGCGGCCAGAGACGAGTAGCCCGGTCTGGCATTGGGCCATGTTCTCGGCTGGCACTTCATCGGCCAGGATCGTGGCCAGGTGCTTCTTAGGGGCCCGCGACTTGATTTCGATGAGTCCGTCTTCGCCGACAAGCCCGTCCGGTGAGTAGCCGATCAGGAACTCTCCGAAGTTGCGCACCATGAAGCCGATTTGATCGACCGGCGCATGGTGTTCGCTGTACTTGTCCCGGGCGTATGGCTCGTCGAGGGTGCCGCGTTCCATCGCACGGGATGGCTGCACTAGCTCAACATGGCCGGTGATGCGCTCGGCCGCCAGCGTCATGGTTAGGCCGCGTGACGTGTCGTTGTCGGCCACGGTATAAACGGGCGGCAGTTCGGCCGCCTTGGCCGTCCGCTCGGGATGGATGGTTTTGATCGGTGTGGCAACTTTGCGGGCCACGCTTACACAAGACTCCCCAGCCAACCGCGGGCATGTTGGACAGTCGACGGCGAGTGCATCCGGTGAACCCTTGGTGATGAGATGCCCGACGACGCTGGCCGTGACGATGCCGCAACGTGCCGCGAGCCATTCCTCGCTGCCCTGTTCTAGTTCCTTGAAAATTTGCAAGCTCATTGTGCTCCCATGAAAAAGGCGCCCATTCAGGCGCCGTGGTTGTTTTTGGCTAATCAGCCGTTTCGGGTTTCCCCTGAATAGTGGCCGGGCTGTTTAGGGTTCGTGTCGGAACCCTGATTAGTGCAGTCGCAGGGCGGGCCGTCGAGGATGCGTTCGATGCTGTTGAGGTTCCATTCGCCGTTGCCCTTTTGGATGCTTATGGCGTAGAGGGCCATCCGGGTTCGGCGTTCGGCTTCGCAGCTCATTTGAGCCCGCATCGTTGGCAGTCCTCGGTGTGGCATCCTTCGGCGATGCACTTGCGTCGGCGGCGGGTGAGTTTGGCGGCGGCGAGTGCTTCGGCGTCCGGGTCTGGTGTCATCGTGTCCGCCGGTCGAGGATCTGCTCGCATTCCCGTTCAAAGGCTTTGAGCGTCCCGGCGTCCCCGATCATCCAACCGTGAGCCTCGCACCCTTCGAGGTAGTCGACCTGGTCCGGCGTCATGGCTTCCCGGTCGTAGAGGTGACGGGCGGCGAGGATACCGAACCTGATCCGCTGGGCTTGGTAGGCGTTCATGCGGCGGTCCCTTCGTCGTACCATTCGCCGATAGCCATTTGCAGCTCGAAGGCCAGATGGTTGCGCCAGCGTTGCGGGGTGGACTTTCGTCCGGGCGGCTTGACCCAGTCGCAATCAGGCCCGGCGCAAACAGTCTTACCGTCAACTGCCTTCCACGTTGGGTGGGCGATCAGGACGGCGTCCAGCGTGGCGGGCAGGCCTTCGAGGTCGTTCTCTGCTATCTCGGTTGCGGCGCTCACTTGTGGTCCTCGCGTTCGTAGGTGTCTGCGCGTTCCTGGTCGGGGCCGATCCGGTCGGCTTCCTGCGCCCGGGCCTGAGCCTCGCGGAGGCTTTCGTAATCCGGGCGGATGCTGCGGCTCATGGCTTCCTCGGGGGGAAGTGGACCGGCTTCGGGGTATTGGCGAAACCCGCGCCGGACTTGCGGCTGTAGGTCGCGCCGCAGTTGCAGAGGTTCCAGTCGCACGTCTGGCTTCCACAGTGCGGCTTTGCGGTGAGTGCCCCGCCCGGACGGCTGCAGGATGGGCAGGTAGGTTTTAGTGCGCTCATGCGGTGTACCTCGGTGCTTTCGTGTAGGTGGCGCGGCGGTCGGAACGCTCGTGGTCGGTGAGGTCGAACCATTCAGCCTCAGTGAAGCCCCATGCGGAGGCGACGAGAGCGTCCGGTGCGTCAAGGCGGGAAGGGGTCGGGTTGGGGTCGTCGGCGATCAGGTGACGGGCAACAAAGGCGCGGATCCAAGCTTTCATGACGTTCTTCTTTCATAGTCGGCGGCGATCGCACGGGCGGCGTCGGCCAGGATCTGCAGGTCAGCCGCGATGGGGCTGTCCGGGTCGGCGTCGAGGCGGGCGGTCAGTACGTCGCGGCAACGGTTAGCGGCCTTCACGACGGACGCCGCGGAACTATGGTCGATGGCCGGCGCGCTCATGGCTTGCCTCCCTTATGGATCAGGGGCGGGCGCTTGTGGTCGTGGCGTTCCCAGCCGCATCGGACGCAGTAGCGGGTGAAGTAGTACTCGAACTTGGGACAGACGGGCCAGAATCCCGGCTTATGGCAGATGCAGTCCGCATTAGAGCAGCCGCGTGGGTTGAAGCTCACGATTCCCACCTGCTTTCGATCCGGGCGTCTTCACGTTGCATCTCGGCGTAGTCGTCGGCTTCGTCCTGCGCCCGTGCGGCCAGGCATGGCTCGCACTGCTCGCAGTTGCCGTCCTCGCATTCCTCGGCGTCGGTGGGCGGCTCCATGTTCTCGTAGGCCCGTTCGGCTGAGGCAAACCCGGGCATGTGGCTCATTTCCCCTCGCATTCGACGCAGCCGGCGGCGGGCCCGTGCATCAGGTGGAAGTCGTCCATACGGTCAATGTGGCGGGCATAGAGCGCGTACACGCCGAAGCCGATGGCCATCACGAGGCAGATGAGGAACGGGGCGTTCATGCTGCTTCAACTCCTTTGTTGATCTGGCGCGTCCATGTGCGGATGACGCCGTTCTTGCGTGACTTGGTTGTCGACTGCTGATAGCCGACGGCTGTGATGTAGCCGGCGGCGCGGGCCGCGCTGAATGCCTGGCCGGGCGCGTTCGGGTGAGGCGGGCGGCGCATCTCCCGGGCGAGGTCATCAGCCGAGAAGATGAACTGCGCGAGGGACAGGGCGACGATCGTTGCGACCGCGTCCTCGTGCCACGCTTCGTGCGAGTCCTCCAACGCCGCGGCGATCATGCCGACATCACCGCAAACTGGGTCCGCAGCGTGTGGGCGTCGTCGGCGGTGATGTCGGCTTCCCGCATCAACTGGTCATAGATCGGCGTGTAGCTCATGCTGTCCTCTTTCGTGCGGCGTAGGCGGCCAAGTCCTCTTTGAGCCGGATCTTGCTGGCCATCTCCATGGCGATGTTGATCTCGTCCGGGGTGAGCGCGATGTTGCCGCGGAGCTTCTTCGGGCGGGGCTTATTTCCGGGGATCGGCTGGGTGGCCAGGTTCCGGCGGGTAGCGCGGTGGGTAGGGTCGCTCATGCCCCAACCTCGTAAACGGCAGTCAATGGAAGCGGCATGTCCTTGGCGTCGATGTAATCCCCGCCAAAGGTCATCAGGTGGAACTCTCCGCAGTCCTTGAACATCACCGTTCCGTCGTCCGGGACGACATAGGTCTGTAGCAGGCCACCCGTAGAGGTGTCGTCGTAGACCACGATGGTCAGCGCCGGAAGCTCACGAATCTCTTCGGCGGTGGTGATGGCCTGCGGCTTGCGGTAGCCAGCGGCGAGGATAGCGTCGGCGTCATCCAGCGCGAGCCGTGATACACGGGCTGCGCTCGGCAATATGGATGACCCGTTGCGGAGCCTTTGCGCGTTGGCGAGCACGAGGGCCAGTTCGTCGCGGGCGCTCATGCGGCCACGTCCAGGCGTTCGGCGTCGACGTTGCGGGTGGCTGCCTCGCCGGTCGGGTCGCTGTACTGGATGAAGCGTGCGAGCATCGGGTCGAACTCGCCGCGCTTGAACTTGTCGGCCAGCTTGTCGGCGCGTGCCTTTGACAGGTCCTCACCGTTGTCGGCGGCGATGTTTAGCAGTGCGTCGCGGATGTCGTTCTTACGTGCTGTGCGGTCTACGTCTTTGAAAAACACAGAGCTCTCCCTAGGTAACTCAAGTCTCGAAAGACAAGAGGGGCGATTCGGTGGGGGTGGTTGCCCGATGTGGGCTGGGGTGGTGCGGCCGGCGCTTGGCGCTGCGGCGGGTGGTGCTAGGCGCTTAGCTTGCGGAGTGCTGCGGCGATGCGGTCTTTGTCGTATCCGCCGGGTTTGTCTCCGGCTACGATCTGCGCGATTTCGTCTTGCTGGTCCGGGCTGAATCGGTAGAGGCGGCCGATGCGGTCACAGGGCCATTCCCCTGTCTGGGCTTTTCGGCGGACCGTGTCGTCGCCGATCCGGTACTTGGCCGCCATGTCCTGCGTGGTGGCGTAGGACTGGGATATGCGGCCCATGGTTAGGCCGCGTCCTTGGCGATAAGGAGGTTCACGGGGAGGATGTCGCCGAGTGTGAGGTTGAGGGCTTCGGCTACGGCGCCGAGTTCGGCGAGGGTGAAGTCTGAGTAGCCGTCGACTTTGCGGTTGAAGGTGGTCTTGGGGATGCCGGCCTTTTGGGCGACGGCGTTCTTCGTGGTGCCCTGCTTCACGATTCCCAGGAGGATGTTGTGGTTGGTGGTGGCGGTAACTACAGCCGTGTTGTTTGTTCCCATGTGGTTCAAGTTATTCCCATATGGGAACTAAGTCAAGCCGACGGCGGGTACTCGGCGTGTCACAGCCAAGTAGTAGTCGGGCAATAGTCGAGTAAGGAAAATTCCCGCATTGGATTGTTAACGCGCCAAATGGGCGATATGTTGTCTATATGGGAACTTACGGACAGGACATCCAGTCGGCCATCGCAGTCCAGATAAAGGCGGAAATGGCAGCGAAGGGGTGGAAGCAGGCTGAGCTAGCTAAGCGGGCCGGGATCAACACGAGCACGCTCCACCGCTACCTCGCCGGAGACAGGGACATCCCGTTGCCGGTGTTCGTCGGGATCTCCGACGCGCTCGGCCTGAGCTATATCGAGCTGGCAGGCCGAGCGCAGCGCCGGCTAGACGGCGAGAACGTCCAATAGCTTCAACCCATGCAACTCGGCAAGCGCCCCGGCCTCTCGAATGGTCATGGGGCGCTTTCCATGTGCGCACGCCAGGGCAGCATCTTCGCGGGTATCCCACGCTTCACTGAGGGCCGCCGTCGGCGTCTGGCGGGCGAGTGTATAAGCGCGATCGAACTGCATGGTGTGGAACCCCCGGGATTTTTCGAATATATGTACTAATGCAAGACCGTACAGGCACCGTCTGACAAGTGCGATCCCCGGCTGCTCAAGGCGTGCGCATGCTGGTTAATCTACCGCATGGAGACTAGGCACCTGACCACCTGCGCGTATGTTGCGGTAGGCCTGCGGATATGCTGAGATTACTGCCGATCGCTCTCATATGGACTTAGATAGCCCTTATGGGGCAGAGTTGCTGGTCAGCGGGTTATCGAACTCAAAGGGCGGTATTGTCATGGGCGTGCCATCAGGAAAGCAGCCGGAGCCCGGCCCGTTCGCGCGTGCCGTGTCGGCCGAGATTCGCTCAGCGATGGCGCGTCAGAGAATGAGCGGCGCCCAGCTTGCCGCGAAGACCGACCGTTCGCAGTCGTACATCTCGAAACGGCTCCGCGACGAGTCATCATTCACCGCGAACGACGTCGAGGACATTTGCGAAGTGCTCGGCGAGGATCTGTTCGAGCTGTTGCGCGCCGCGGTCCTGGCATCGCGCCGGCCACGGACAGGCCACCGACCGACGCTCTAAGACGACAAAAGAGCCCCGCCGTCCGGTTGGATGACGGGGCTTATTTGCGGGCGCTACGGAGCTGTCTGCGGGTCAGGCTTCGATGATGCCGGTGAGTGCTGTCTCGACCATCGCGGCCGCCCGAAAATGGACATCCGGGACGAGGTGACCGTATGTCTTCGTGGTCGTCAAAATATTTTCATGTCCTAGCCGGTTCGCCAACTCGAACAGGTTCATATTGCCGGCCAGCATCATGCTCGCATGGCTATGCCGGATGTCATGGATCCTCGGCCGCTGATTCAATCCAAGGTCGGCGGCCTTTACCGCTGCATACCAGGCGTCCAACCATTGCCGGTGTTGTGGGTAAACGGTTGTGGTCGGCGAGATGGTGAAGACGGGCTTCCCGTTGGGCGTGGATTCGACGCGGGCCCGGATCGCTGCGACGGTGGACGGCGCGAGGGCCACTGTACGGCGCGCCTTCTTCGTCTTCGGTGCCCCGACAGCCCAGCCGTCTTCCATTTCCTGCCAGGCCTTCATGATTCGCACGGACGGGGTTACGGCGTCGAGCTGGAAGTCGGCCCTAGTCAGTGCCGTTGCCTCGCCCAGCCGGAGCCCTGAGCCGATGAGGAGCCGCCACATGGGCCGATGCCATTCGTCGGCGTGGTCGATGATGGCGTTCATTTGTTCCATGGTGAGGAACATGGCCTTGTCTTCGGTGGCGTCGTCCTTTGGCAGGAGCCGGCCGTTGCAGGGGTTGTCGGGCCGGAGTCGTCGGCGGACGGCCGAGTTCATGGCGGCGTGAACGAATCCGTGGACGTTGGCGACGGTCTTCGGCGAGCACCCTTTTTTGGTCATGCCCTTGATCCAGCGGATCAGGTCGTCCTCGGTGATCTGGTCTACCGGCAGGTGTCCGAGGCCGCCGAAGTGGTTCTTGATGTAGCCGCGGTATCGCTTGACGGTGTATTCGCGGACGTTGATGAGCCGTTCGATGTGCCCGAGCGCGACGTCCTCGAATGAGGGGGAGCGGGAGACTTGCCGCAACAGGGCCGTCTGCGCCGCCTGGGTGTCGTGTTTGACGGCTTCGAGCAGGCCCCTCCATTGGGCGGCGGCTGTCTCGGTCGGGAGTGTTTGCCGGTGCCGCTCGCCCTTGTCGTACCATTCGACACGGTAGCTCGTGATCCGGCCGGCGGCGTTCTTCCGCGCCTCAATCGTCGCCATGTGGCTATTTCCGTTTCCAGGAGTCGTGCTGTACGGCTTCTAGTGAGCGTGCGGCCATCCGATCAGCGAACGTTTCCGGGACAACCTCCCCAGAGATGGGGGAGTCCTGCATCTCTGCCCAGCGGGAGAGTGCGCTGGCCGCGATGCGCATTGCATCCTGCAGCCAGTCGGGCAGTTCTGCCCAGTCATACTCCGTGGATGCCTCCACCATTGCTTGCGGCAATCTGTCCGGGCCGTCTACCGGCTGATAGATCCTCACGCTTCCCCCTCCAGTCGTAGGGCCGGGAGTCCTGACGGATAATCCGGCAACTAAAAGATTCCCCTAGAACTCAACGGCTCCGGGTGATTCTTGATTCGACTCTATACGGTCGTGGGGGGATTTTCGAGGTATTTGGGGGGATCCCCGGTAACTTCCTTGAGTTACCGGGGATCCCGGGGCGGAGACGGGGGGATTTGAACCCCATTTGATTGTGCTCCTTTTGTGGCCATCCTGCCGCGCCAATAAAGGGAAGTAGGCCGATTGAGACTAGAAAAACGGACTTGATTTAAACCGCTAAAAGGGCCTCAAACCGCACTGCATCCCCCCATTGGGGGGATGATATTTGAGGCAATGCCTGGATGTAGGCAACGAGTGATCCGCTCGCATGGAACCACTCGCCAGCGACCCTAGTCTCGGCGAACTTGTGGTGCAGTTCGATTTCGCGCTCGAATCCGCCGCGCTCGATTCCCACGAGTTTGATGTCCGAAGGCCTGACCCCCTCCGGCATAATCACGCCGCCGAGTTGCAACTGAGCGAACCTGGCGCCCGGGTTGTCGGCCTTCCCGATCTTGATGTAGTCGCCGCCTTTGATGAAGTAGACGAATGAGTCCTTGGCGGGCACTGGCCTATAGGACTCGCCGACGAGGTTCCCATGCTTTGCGTTTGCCAGTCGGCGCCATTCTGCCGCGCTTCCCTTCATCCGGAGTAGTTCCCTCTCTAGATCCTCGATGCGCCTCGCCTGCATCTGAATCAGATCGGCGGACGACGAATTGAACATCTCGTCGTCTAGGTACTCCCGATGCAGCGAGCACACCGGGAAGTGGTCGGCGATGTGGATGCTTGATGGCTTCCCGCAGCGCCTGGCCCTTGCCTCTGACTTTGGGTTGATGATCGCAACGCACTGCCCGGGGAATGGGTAGTCGTCTCGCTCAAACGGTTCCACTATCGGCGCTCCCTACTTTGTCTCGGCTGCTTTGAGCATGGCGTGTATGCGGTGCCTGTTGACGCCTAGTGCGGTCGCTAGGTCGGCGGCTGGCACGCCGGCGGCGCGTGCTGCTTGGACCGCCGCGTCACGCTCGCGTGCCGCCCGACGCATCTCTACCTGTGCGGCTAGCGCGGCCTTGTGCGCGGCGGCAGCGGCTTCTAGTGGGTCGGTCATCGCCTATCCTCTCGGCAGTTGTCGCAGATGCAGTCCGAGTATGCGATGGCTCGACATGCTCTGCATAGCCTGGGGTTGTAACCGTCGCGGGATCGTGCGTGAAAGTGGATTGTCATAAGGATTAGATGCTCTGGCTCTTCGGTCGTGAAGCAACTCTCGCACTGGAGCGTGTAGAGCTTGCCTCGCGGCCCCTCCCGCACTGCCACGACGCCCGGCGCCTTGCCGGGCAGGTCGGGCAGGCGCCCCGAGCGGGGCGCCGCCTCTGCGGTCATGCCGTGACCTTCTTGGCGGGCATCTTGCGGATGGCTCCCCATGCGGTGTAGTCGTCGTGGTTCTCACTCTTCCATGCCCACTGCGGGAGGCCTTCGTTGCTGTACTTGGCGTTGTAGCCCTTGGCGTTGCGGACCATCTTCTTCTTGGCTTCGATGACTGCGGCGTCCTTGTCGGCGGATTCGACCCGCACAGCGCCGAGGCCGTTACCGGTTGCGGTGTCCATGATCTGTACGCGGTAGGTGTTCATTGTCTTGCCTTTCGTTGTTGTTATGTTCATAGTCTATGCACATAACCGGAAGGTGTCAACACCATCGCAGAAACCGCCTGATTGGGGGCAATTCGACTGCATATCCCCCCATTGGGGGGATGGTCCAGCATACCCCTAGGGGTAACGCAAAAACGCCCCCACCCTCCGAAGAGAGTGGGGGCGTTTCGGGGTCGCGATCAAGGCGGCAATCCTTAGCTGATGCCTAGCGCCGTCAAGTTGACGGGTGTGAGTTGCCCCCAGGACACAACGCCGGTGCCGGCGTTGGCGATCAGGTCCACGAGCACACCCGTCGTACCGGCCGGCACGACGAACTCGTAATAGAAGACGCCGCGGGTGACGGCGTTGGTGAAGTCCGCAGCCTGCGCAGTCGTGCCGCTGCCGGTGAAGGTGAGCTTCACCTGAGTGCGGACCCCGCCGTCAGTGGTGATCCGCCCGGCCAGTGCAATCTTGTCGCCAACCGTGAATCCGGTGAAAGTGCGCTGCATTGCCCGGAGCGAGACGTTCGCGGTCTGGGTGATCTGCATCATCTTGCCCGGCACTGCTGAGTCCGCGACGAGGGCGTGCGCGTAGCCAGTGGACCCGCCATAGGCGAACCAGCCATCAGGTACGCCATCCGCGTTGGTGTCCGTCAGTAGGACGGCGTTGGTGCCGTAGAGTTGCGCCCCGTCACCGTTGTCCACTGCGAGCTGCGGACCCCACGTCGGCAGGAGCGGTGACAGCTTGTCGGAGACGAGCTGACCCATTGCGAGGTAGCCGGAGTGGCTGGGGTGCGTACCGTCCGTGTAGTACGCGGCTAGGTAGTTACCGTTTGCCGGGTCAACGAACAGGCTGTAGAAGTCCACGACGGCTATGCCGTTGGATGCCGCATAGTATTTCAGCCACGTATTGAACTTGATGGTGTCGCCGTGCTGCGCCGTGGTGTTCGTCGGTGGGATCAGGCCGATGATAGGGATTGCACCGATGGCCCGGATTTTCGCCATGATGGCCAAGACGTTGACCTTGAACGTCGCGAGTGTGACGCCCTGGTTGATGTCGTTGCGGCCTGCGGTGAGCATGACCGCGTTCGGGGCGTACGGGGTGACGTCCGTGTCGAAGCGGGCGAGCATCTGGTCAGAGCGCTCACCGGAGACGCCAGCGTTGCGCGCTGTCAGCACCCGCCCACCGGAAATCATCTGGGCGTACAGCGGGAACGAGGACCCCTGTGTGCCGCTGCTGTTCTGCCACGATGCCTGAGTGATGGAGTCGCCAAGGTAGACGACCCGGTTCCCGGGCCGGCCGCTGTTGAGGCGGGCGTATGTCGCGTCTGATGCTGCGCGGGAGTAGGCGGGGGTGTCGAGGATGCCCATTGTTAGCTCACCACAATCTGGGGGACGTTGGTTGCGGCGCCGTTGGTGTTCCGCGTGATGGTCGGCTGCGTGAAGGTCTTCGTGACCGGCGAACCGTAAGTGATGTTGTAGTTGGTGACCGCGCCAGTAGCGTGCCGTGCGGTGATTGTCAGGGTGCCGGGGGTCCCGTCAGGCCACTTCACAACTGCGCTGATCACCTGGTCCGAGCCGTCCAGCGTGACAGCCCCGGCGATCAGCAGATCGGGGTTCTTCGCGGCCTGGACCAGCCCGACATAAGTGGCGTTTAGTGCCGCTGCGCCGAGCCGTGTGGGGAGGCTCGCGTCGGGGACTTTGGAATCGGATCCGAGTGGCGCGACACCGAACGCGCCGCCCACCGCCGAGGCGTCAAGCTTGCCGGAAACGTCCGGGATGGGCATGAACTCGGACAGGGCGCCAGCGAGCGACTCCGCACCGACAGCCGCGGTCAAACCCGCCACCGACGTCACCGGAACAATCGGCGCGGACACCGGGAGCCCGATGTTCCCGCCGGGCAGGTTGTCGAAGTCGATGGTGTCCTGCCCGAGGATGGGCTGCCAGTTCTTCCGGACCGTTTTGACGGATGATCCGAACCACGTAAGGCGGGTGACGACGTACGCCCACATGGTAAACGCGTTGCCGGCCTGATCCGTGAAGCCCGGCTGGTCAACGAACGGCGCAGTCAAAGACCCCGGCATACCGGCGCCTGGTGCGACAGTCTCCGTGAAGTCGTCCATCGGTTCGCCCGTAGCAGCCCACACAACGCCAGCAGTCGGCTGAAACGTCACCTCCGTCCGGGTCGCCGCGTTGCCAAGGAAAGTGATCGGATTGCTAAACGTCAGCGTGGCAAGCTGCACGCCAGATGGATAAGTCATGGGGCTCCTCGTGAGGGGTGGGCTGGATCTGCCACCCGTGGCACGGGGTAGGCTGACCGCATGGAAGATGTGAAACGGATGCTTGAACTGCAC
>Ga0157371_10002276_pt1 | contig 18502 bp, 13 predicted proteins | sample C45metaG_FD_113462 | JGI IMG/M metagenome (GOLD analysis project Ga0157371, IMG submission 113462) | Corn rhizosphere microbial communities from Kellogg Biological Station, Michigan, USA - C4-5 metaG | ecosystem: Host-associated > Plants > Roots > Rhizosphere > Soil | place: USA: Michigan...
AGGTCGAAGGAGGGGCTCGCAATCTCTGCGTGCCCGCCAATTGGATGCGGCTGACGGAAAACGCCTTCATGACCCTTTTCCTCCTGTGCAGCATCATGCTGTCCATGATCGCTCGCGATTAAATCTATATATGTGATTTAATCGCGTCAAGCCATCAGGAAGGGGCGACTTATGGACATCTCTTGTGGAACTAGTCCATTGAATTTACGTAGTTTCTCTGGTGCGGCGTTGTCGGCTCGGTTTTAGTTTTTCGGCTGTTCGGTCGCTCTGAAGTGAAACGACTTCTGCCTTGTCGCCCAGAATTACTCCTACCCGCTGGTGCAATTTGGTGGGCAAGATTTCCATGATCCTTTGGTCACCGTCTATGGCTGCGCCGCCTGCCTGTTCTACCAGAAAAGCCATCGGATTTGCTTCATACATGAGGCGTAGCCTCGCCTCGCCTTCCGGGCGCGCATCTTTGGGGTAAAGGAAGGTGCCCCCTCTTTTCAGAATTCGGTGTACATCGGCCACCATGGAGGCGGTCCAACGCATATTATAGTCCGTGGCCAACGGCCCTTCCGCACCCTGAATACGTTCCTCGACATAGCGCTTGATTTGCGGCGACCATTGACGTCTGCGCGCCATGTTGATGGCGAACTCCCGATTGCCTTGCGGCATCTGCATGGGGCCATCGGTCATCCGCCATGAGCCGATTTCGCGATCAAGAGTGAATTCGTAGACGCCGGATCCGATCGTCAGAACCAGCAACGTTTGCGGTCCATATATCGCATAGCCGGCTGCAACCTGATGGATGCCGGATTGAAGAAAATCCTGCTCCGTTACCTCGCGTCCTGAAGCATTTTCGGGTGCCTTGAGTACAGAAAAGATCGTGCCGACGCTCAGGGCGACATCAATGTTGCTTGAGCCATCGATCGGATCAAACAGCAGCAGATATTCGCCCTTCGGAAAGCGATTGGGAATGGGATAGAGGGTCTCCATCTCCTCGGACGCCATGGCTGCCAGATGGCCACCCCACTCATTGGCGTCGAGCAGCAACTCATTGGCAATGACATCGAGTTTTTTCTGAACCTCACCCTGAACATTTTCGCTGCCAAGGCTGCCAAGGACTTCGCCCAGTGCGCCCTTGGATACTGCATGACTGATCGTCTTGCAGGCGCGCGCGACCGTTTCGATGAGAAGGCGCAATTCTCCCGGCAACGCCTGAGCCTGACGTTGCTGCTCGATCAGGAAACGGCTGAGGGAGATGGCCTGCATGGTGCGCCTTTGCATGGGGGGAGGGAAGGAGAGCTAATCAGCTATTCTTGCGGCAACGTCTGCACCGTGGGCATATCGTGCTGCTTCATGGATATCGGCGGCTTCCGGCCTTACGCCTGTATACAGAATAAATTGCTCGACTGCCTGGAGCACGATGACTTCGCCACCGGAGATGATATTCTTTCGTGCGGCTCTTGCGGCACGAACGAAGGGCGTGTCGACCGGTTGGGCAACGACATCGAAGGCAATGCTGCAGGCGGCGATCTGCTCCTGACTGAAGGCCAGAGCTGCGCTGTCCTTGCCGTCCATACCCAATGGCGTGACATTGATCAGCAACGGCGCGCCATCCTGCGGCGGATCCATGTGCCAGTGATAGCCATATTGGTCTGCGATCGCCCGCCCGGCCATTTCGTTACGCGCGATGATCATGCCATCGACGAAGCCTGCATCCTTGAGCGCGGCAGCGACGGCCTTCGCCATTCCGCCGCTGCCGCGGAGCAGAAATGGTACCGGTTTATCAATGTGCTTCTCCAATAACTGGCGAACCGCAACATAATCCGTGTTGTAGCCAGTCAGTCGGCCACTGTCGTTGACGATGGTGTTGACGCTATCGATCACGCGAGCGGAAGCTTCAAGCTCATCGATCAGGGGAATGACCACTTCCTTGAACGGCATGGAGATGGCGCAGCCGCGGATGTCCAATGCGCGGACGCCACCGATCGCTGCAGCCAGATCCTGCGTACTGAAACTTTTATAGACATAGTCCAGTCCCAGGATCTCGTAGAGGCGATTGTGGAAGCGTGATCCGGCGTTTCCGGGGCGACCTGACAGCGACATGCACAATCTGGTGTCTCTGCCGATTGGCGGTTTCATGTCCTCAGTCCCCATTGTGGCTTAGTGATGTGTCGCGCCGCATCGTGGATCCGCGAGCGATGAGCCGTCCGCTCAGGACGACCTTGCGAGCGGCGGCGTTCGGATGGTCGAGCCGGTCGAGCAGCATAGCCATGGCCGAGCGCCCGATCTCCTCCACCGGTTGTTCGATAACGCTCAGCCCATCCGCTGCAAATTCTGTCCAGCTATCATTGTCGAACCCCGCCAGGGCAAAGTCTTTGGGGACGCTCAGGCCCAGAAAACGAGCGGCTCGCAGCACCGACATCAGCATCACGCCATTGCTCGCGACGATGGCTTCGGGGCGATCGGGAGCCTGCAGCAGAGCACTGACCAGTTTTTCTGCTTCACCTTCGCCATGCGGCACGGAGAGCGACTGCGTGTGGATACCAATCGTACGGGCGGCTTGCTCAAAGCCGGCGCGCCGTTCGGCCCCGGTAGTGCTGGCCGCGCCGAACAGGCCGGTAATCGAAGTGAAGCCCCGTGCATGTAAATGGGTAACCAGGGCGCCTGCCATCGCTTCATTGTCGAGGACGACGCAATCCGTCGTTGTCGCGGCTACGCGATCGATCAGGATGATGGGATGCTCTGCCTTGGCTCGCGATACCTTCTCCGCACCTTGCCGGGTAGGCGCCAGGATCACCCCCGTTACCCGTTCTTCCTGCATCAACTGGAGATACATCGCCTCCTTGGCGGGATCTTCATCCGTATTGCACAATATGACCCGCAGACCTCGTTCATAGGCGATATCCTCGACCGTGCGCGACACGGCGGTGAAGAAGGGATTGCGGATATCCGCCACGATGAGGCCGATCGTGTTGCTGTGGCGCGACCGTAGCCGACGCGCTGCAAGATTGGGACGGTAGCCTGTTGTCGTAACCGCCGCCAGCACCCTGTCGCGCATGGCTGGATCAACTGCCCGCCCGGAAAGCACCCGGGAGACAGTGGCCGGCGATACCTCGGCGACTCGCGCAACATCCTTGATACCGGCTGTCATGGGAAAATCGTTTTCCTCATCCTCTCTCAATTCTGCCCAGAATATGGCCGATTATATGGGGATATTGCAAGTGTATTGACAGAATCATGAGAAAACGTTTTCTTAAGAGGAAGAGAGAGGATGCCAAAGAGCTATGATTGCCGAACCCTTGAATGCGCTTCGTCATGAAGACCTGATCCGCATCGACGCGCGGACATCCGACAAGGAGGCTGCGATCCTGCAGGCCGGCCAGATATTGGTCGCTGCGGGCTGCGTCGCGCCCGGCTACGAACAGAGCATGGTGCGACGGGAGGCGGTGGCGAACACCTATCTGGGATCGGGCGTTGCCATTCCACATGGCCTGGGCGAGGACAAGGGGCTGGTGCGCCGCGACGGGATCGTGGTCCTGCAACTGCGCGAGGGAATCGAGTGGAATCCTGGCCAGCGCGCCCATCTCGTCGTCGGCATCGCTGCCAGTTCCGACAGTCATATCGCGATTCTCCGCCGCCTCACGCGCCTGATTCAGGATGAGGCGCGGCTGGCGACCCTGCTCGCCACCGACGATCCGGCGGATATTGCCGCTGCCCTCCATGAGGACGCCAACTCCGGCGAAGCCCGGCCCGTCGCAGAGGATCTGGCCGAACGGATCGAATGGACGATCGACTATCCGGCAGGTCTGCATGCCCGGCCCGCCTCAGCCTGGGCGGAAGCAGCCAAGACCTTGGCTACGCCCATACGCATCCGCCATGATGGGGACATTGCCGATCCGCGCAGCCTCGTCTCGCTGCTGCAACTGGGACTTAAGGCAGGCGACCGCGCGACCATTTCGGCAAGTGACCGGCAGGCGCTGGACCGGTTCATGCGTACCGTCACTGGCCTCACCGCCCGCGAAAAGGCAGATGCCGCCCGTGCCGCCGAAAAGGCGAAGGCACCTGTGCGCGGCTGGAAGCCGGTCAGCAATCACGAAAATGCTCCAGCCATGATTGCTGGGGTCGCGGCCAGCCCCGGTCTGGCGATCGGCCCGGTCCATGTTCTTGCTGCGGCGGAACTGGATGTGCCGGACCAGCCGGTCGATCTCGTTGCCGGCGGCGCGCTGCTCAACGATGCGCTGGTCCGCACGCGGGCGCAGATGAAGGCACTGGTCGACGACACCACCCGGCGTCTGGGTGCGGGGGAGGCCGCGATCTTTGCGGCGCAGGCCGGATTGCTGGACGATACCGATCTCATCACCCTTACCTGCCAGTTGATGGTCGAAGGTCATGGCGTAGCCTGGTCCTGGCATCAGGCGATCGACCGCATGGCAGGACAGCTTTCCGCACTGGGCAATCCAGTGCTGGCTGCACGTGCTGCCGACTTGCACGACGTCGGCCGGCGCGTGCTAGCCCATATCGATCCGGGTCTGAGCGTGGGCACATTGGCCGATCTGCCGGAACAGCCATGCGTGCTGGTTGCGACGGACCTGTCGCCGTCGGACACCGCGACGCTCGACATCAGCCGGGTGGCGGGCATTGCCACCGCGCTGGGCGGTCCGACTTCCCACAGTGCGATTCTGGCGCGCACGCTCGGTCTGCCTTCTGTGGTGGCTGGTGGCGCTGATCTGCTGGCGCAGGCGGCCGGGACCACCGCGATCGTCGACGGCGACAGCGGCCGCATCTGGCTCGATCCTTCGGCGGAGGATATCGCTTCCGCCCGTGCCTGGATCGCCGACATCGCCGCGAGGCGCGCGGCCGAGGAGGCGGAACGCGCCCTTCCTGCCCGCACGCTGGACGGTCATGAACTGGCTATCGGCGCCAATGTGAACCGGCCCGATCAGGTCGCCTTCGCGCTGGCGCAGGGCGGGGAAGGGGTGGGCCTCATGCGCACGGAATTCCTGTTCCTCGAACGCGGCGACAGCCCCGGCGAAGAGGAGCAATGCGCCATTTATCGCGCGATGATCGGCGCGCTGGGCGATCGGCCGCTGATCGTGCGCGCGCTCGACATCGGTGGTGACAAGCAGGTGCCGCATCTTGATCTGCCCAGGGAGGAAAATCCCTTCCTCGGCGTGCGCGGCGCGCGCCTGCTGCTGCGTCGCCCCGACCTGCTGGAGCCGCAACTGCGCGCCCTCTATCGCGCAGCAAAAGGGGGCGGCGACCTGTCGATCATGTTCCCGATGATCACCTCGGCATCCGAACTCATCGCGCTGCGCGAACGCTGCGAAGCGATCCGGGCGGAACTGGACGCGCCCCTCGTCCCCATCGGCATCATGATCGAAGTGCCCGCCGCCGCCGTCCAGGCCCATAAGCTTGCCGCCCATGCCGATTTCTTCTCGATCGGCACCAACGACCTCACCCAATATGCGCTCGCCATCGACCGGCAGAACCCGGAACTGGCGAGCGAGGCCGACAGCCTGCATCCGGCCGTGCTCCGCCTGATCGCCATGACGGTCGAGGGTGCACGCAGGCACGACCGCTGGGTCGGCGTCTGCGGCGGCATAGCGGGGGACCCGCTGGGCGCGGCACTGCTGACCGGTCTTGGCGTCCACGAACTGTCCATGACGCCGCGCGACATTCCCGCCGTGAAGGCACGCATCCGCGCAAGCAGCCTTGGCGCACTTCAGGCGCTCGCCGCCCGTGCCCTTGATGCGACAAGCGCCGCCGATGTGCGCGCGCTGGACGGGGAGGGTGCGTGATGGCCGTCTTCACCCTGACGCTCAACCCCGCGATCGACCAGACGGTCATGCTTGATCGGCTCATTCCCGGTGAGGTGCATCGCGCCCGCTCGATGAGGCTGGATGCCGGGGGCAAGGGGATCAACACTGCCAGTTGCCTTGCCGACTGGGGCGTGCCGTCGACGGTCATGGGGCTGTTGGGCAGCGAAAATGTCGCGCCCTTCGACGCCCTGTTTGCCGCCAAGTCGATCATCGACCGTTGTCAGCGCCATGCTGGCAGCACGCGGGTCAACCTGAAGCTGGTCGACGCCCATGGCACGACCGACATCAACATGGAAGGCACCGCCGTGGCTCCGGCCGGCGTCGATGCCGTCATCGCGACCCTCGATGCGCAGGTGCAGGCCGGCGATCTCGTCATCCTGTCGGGCAGCCTTCCGCCCGGATGTCCGCCCGATATCTATGCCCGCCTCATCGTCATGTTGCGTGGCCGGGGCGCGATCGTTCTGCTCGACAGCAGCGGCCCTGCCCTGCGCCATGCACTGGATGGCGCCGTCCTGCCCAATATCGTGAAACCCAATCTGCATGAACTGGCGGAATGGCATGGCAGCCCGATTGATGCCCCACATCAGATCATAGAGGTCGCCACGGGGTTGCTGGATCGCGGTGTCGACCTGATTGCCGTATCGATGGGCGCACAGGGGGCGTTGTTCCTGACCCGATCGGAACTGCTGCGCGCGGGCCTGAGGGCGAACAATGTGGAAAGCACGGTCGGCGCAGGCGACGCCATGGTTGCCGGTCTGGCGGCGGCTCTGATCGAGGAGGCGGGACTGGATCGTATCGCCCGCCTGTCGACCGCCTTTGCCGTCGGCAAACTGGGATGTGCCGGTCCGCATCTGCCCGCCAGGGACAGGATCGAGGCGCTCGCTGCCAGCGTCGAGACGGAAATTCTCATGGGAGAGAAGCAATGAGCAGGATTTTCGCGGTGGTGGAGGCCGGCGAGTCCGGCGTTGCCGGCGTCCTCGCTGGTGAAGCGCTGCGCAAGGCTGCCCGCGCCCAGGGGCGCGTCATCGAGATCGAACTGCGGACCGCGCAGGGCGTTGTCAACCCGTTGCCTGGCGATGCCGAGGGCGATTTTCTCCTCGTTGGTCCGGAAGGCGTCGATAGCGCCGCCGAAACCCGACCGCATCGCCGCCTTACCCTGGAGGCGGTGCTGGCCGATCCCGTCGCCGCTCTGGCTGGCGGTGGGGAGCCGGCCTCGGCTGCGACCAAGCCCCGCATCGTCGCGATCACATCCTGCCCGACCGGCATCGCTCATACCTTCATGGCGGCCGAAGGGTTGACCGAAGGCGCACGGCAGCTTGGCTATCCCATCCGCGTCGAGACGCAAGGCTCGGTCGGGGCAGGCAATCCCCTGACCGCCGAGGAGATCGCCGCCGCCGATGTCGTTCTGATCGCCGCCGATCGGGAGGTCGACCGCAGCCGTTTCGCTGGAAAGCGCGTGTTTGCGGGCAACACCAAGCCTGCCATCACCGGCGGTGCGAAGCTGATCGAGCGGGCATTGGCGGAGGCCACCGTGCAGGGCGGGGAAGCGGCTATGGCCCCGTCGGGCGACGCGGCGGCCGCGAAGCGCGCCGGTCCCTACAAGCATCTGATGACCGGGGTGTCCTTCATGCTGCCCTTCGTGGTGTCAGGCGGACTGCTGATCGCGCTCGCCTTCGCGCTGGGTGGCATCCACGCCAATGATGCGGCTGCCCAAGGTACATTGGCGCATGCCCTGTTCGAAATCGGCGCCAAGGGCGGCTTCATGCTGATGGTGCCGGCGCTGGCGGGCTATATTGCCTATTCGGTTGCGGATCGTCCCGGCATCGCACCGGGCATGATCGGCGGCCTGCTGGCTGCCAATCTGGGGGCCGGCTTTCTGGGAGGCATCGTTGCCGGCTTCATTGCTGGCTATGGCGTCGACTGGCTCAATCGTCGCATCCGGCTTCCCAAGAATTTGCAGGGATTGAAGCCGGTCCTGATCTTGCCGTTGCTCGGCACATTGCTGACCGGGCTACTAATGCTCTATGCCGTGGGCACACCGGTCGCCGCGGTGCTGGCCTTCCTGACCGACTGGCTGCGCGGCATGCAAGGATCGAGCGCGTTGATGCTCGGCCTCATCCTGGGCGCCATGTCGGCATTCGACATGGGCGGGCCGGTCAACAAGGCGGGCTATGCCTTCTCGGTCGGCCTGATCGCCAGTCAGGTCTATACGCCCATGGCCGCGACCATGGCCGCTGGCATGACGCCGCCGCTTGCCGTCGCGCTCGCCACTCGCCTGTTCCGCAATCGTTTCACGCCTGAAGAGCGCGAAGCGGGAGCAGCTGCTGCGGTCCTGGGCCTGGCATTTATCACCGAAGGCGCGATCCCCTTTGCGGCACGCGATCCGCTGCGTGTCATTCCGGCACTGATGGCTGGATCAGCCGTGACTGGCGCCATCTCGATGGCAATGGGCGTCGAACTCAAGGTGCCGCATGGCGGCCTGTTCGTGCTGCCGATTCCGGGCGCGGTCACGCATGTAGGTGTCTACGCGCTGGCCATATTGGTCGGCACTGTCGTGAGCGCGCTGCTGGTCGGAATGCTCAAGCGCCCCGCAATCAAATGAAGGCCTGACGCCTAAGCGAAAGCATAATTGGAGAGGGTTTCAATGTATTTCAGGAAGATGAGTGCCGCCTGCGTGGCGAGCGCCGTGGCCTTTGCCGCGCCCGTCACACTGGCGCAGGATCAGGCTGAAGCCGGCAGAGATCGAGCACCCGCCCGGTCGGAGGCTCCAGCCTCATGGCAGCCGCTGGCCGAGCAGGGTGTGACGCTGTCGCTTAGCTATACAGGTGAGGCGGCGGCGAATGTTTCTGGCGGGCTTCGCCGCGAAGCGGCCCATGCCGGGCAGGTCTATGTCGGTGCCGACCTTGATCTTGACCGGATCATCGGCATCGGAGGTGCGACGCTGCATTTTGCCGTCACCAATCGCCACGGCAAGAATCTGGCTGCCATGGCCATCGGCAACAACACGTCGGTGCAGGAAATCTACGGCACGCAGAATACGCATCTGGCAATATTGACCTGGCAACAGACCTTTTTCGACGGGCGTCTGGATGTCGAGGCCGGGCGCAGTCAGGCGAACATCCATTTCCTCAACTCGCCACTTTACTGTCATTTCCAGACCAATTCGGCCTGCGGCAATCCAACCTTCGTCTTCAAGAACAGCAATTTCACCTATTTCCCGGCATCGAGCTGGATGGCCCATGCCAAGCTGCATGTGACGCCGCAGGTCATGCTGCATGCCGGCGTCTACGAAGTGAACCCCGACCGCAAGCGCGCGAGCGACCATGGATTCAATTTCAGTACGAAGAATACGACCGGGGTGATCGTGCCCTGGGAGTTGAGCTATGGTCGGGATTCTGCCGATGATCGTCTGCCGGGACATTATATTCTGGGCGGTTGGTTTGATCGTGGCGACTATGCCGATCCGCTGCGTGATGATCAGGGGGGTATCGCGATCCTGACCGGTCGGCCAGCGGCGACGCGGAACGGACGGTCAGGCCTCTATGTTCGCTTCGATCAGATGCTCACGCGCCCTGACCTGGCCTCGCAACGGGGGCTGAGCATCTTTGGCGTGGCAATGACCAACCTGTCCGGCCGGGTTGAGGAAAGCCGCTATCTGGGCATGGGGATCGTACAGACCGGCACGTTCGCCGGGCGCGATCAGGACACGATCGGCTTCGCCATCAACGATCAGCGTTTCAGCGACCTTGCAATGCAGAGGATGAATGCTGCGCGGGTTACTTCAGGCGGGCGTGCCGATATTCGCCGCCATCAGTATATGATGGAACTGGCCTATGGATTTCAGGTCAATCCGGCGATCCGCCTGTCGCCCAACCTGCAATATATCTTGCATCCCGACCAGACCGGGGCGCCCGAGCGTAGGCGGAACATCAAGGATGCCTTCATCCTGGGGTTTAAGTTCACCCTGGATGCAATGCGTCTCCTGGGGAAATAGGGGATTTGGCCACTACCGGAGACGAGGCGTTCAGCAATGGCCGAGTAGATAGCGTCTCTATCCTGTGGTCTATGAAAGATCGGACCCGGATGCCGGATATCGATCAGCACCTTTGCCTCGGCGGCGAGCCTATAGAACACTTCGCCATTGAGCAGTTCGTCGCGAAGCGACCCGTTGAGCCGCAGGCCGGCGAAGCCAGGCTTTCGTTATAGCCAATTCTCCCGCGTCTTCACGCCGTTCCTCAAGCATCTGCATTGAAACGAATCTTGGTTAACGGACGACGCGATCGTCATCTGTTGGCCAAGCATCATGGACCGACCTCTGCCGGGGTTGCATCGCTTTTTAGCAGGGATATGAGGTTTGGGGCGTAGGTCGAGAAAAGGGGGAGTAAGGCAGCACCAATTGCAGGAGCTTTTCCGCCATTTTCTCCGACTTTCAGTTCCGGACAGAAAAAGTCCCGCGGAGCTGCCTGTTGGATATTGCTGTGGATGCGGCCCACAAGGTTGCGCAATTTTTCCTGTGAAAGACCTCCCCCGATGACCACAGCGTCGAGGTCAAGAAGGCTGTTTGCGCTGATGATGATGAAAGCCAGCGCATCGGCGCAACGGGCTATCCAGCCTTCCCAATCCGGGTTTGCTTCGGCTGTACTGGTCGTCATTTGATAAAGGGATGCTGCGTGCAACAGGAAATCCACGCCGGTGCCTTGAGGTATCGGCATGGAGGCGAGCGCACCGGCATTGCCGTTCTTGCCGCGCTTGATCTCCCCGTTCAGGATCAGCCCGCCGCCGACAAAATTCCCGATATGCACATAGAGGAAATTGGTCAGCCCCACGCCCGATCCCGACATGAACTCGGCAAGGGCGCCTGCATTACCGTCATTTTCGAAGATAACCGCGCCATCCAGTTCCTTCTGGAAAAACTCCTCCAGCCCCGGTGCCGCCCAGGCAGCGGCCTGCGGGGCCGCGATGCCCGCTTCTTCGCGCCATTCGCCGATGAACCAGGGCATTGCGATTCCGAAGCCCAGAAAGCCTTCGCGCTGCTCCTTGCGTAGTTGCGGCATATATTTTCGCGCAAAGGATTGGATATGCTCCACGGCACTCGCTGGGCTGGGATAGGGCGCGCTTGTGCTCTCGCATGCGATGACGCGACCATCAAAATCGAGCATGGTGCATACCAACCTGTCGCGACCGATTTCGGCTCCGATCGTACAGCCGCTGTCCCCGTTGATCTGGTAGATGACCGAAGGCTGGCCCATTCCTCCTGTCCGCTTTCCCGCTTTGATCAGGCGCCCTTCGTTCGCAAGGCTTTCGACAATACGGACGGCCGCTTGCGGTGACAGACCGGTAATCCTTGAAAGGTCAGCCTTGGAGGCGCCGTTCAGTCGCCTTACCGTGGCAAGGATGAGGCGCTCATTATACCGCCGTACACCGACTGCATTGCTGCCACGTTTGTTCACCTGCGACTCCGCTCAAAGTATCGGCAGCAAGAGGATGCGCGATAGGGATGGATGATTTGGAACAGCCTTGAGGTAATTGGCAAGGGCGACCGAACGCGAGACTTGCTTGACACATTAAATCACATTGATAGATTTATTGGGTCAGGTGGGGATTCGAGCTTCAGACTATGACAGGTCGGGCAGCATAGTTCCGTGTCTTTTGGCTTCGTTCGGACCCGTGGCGCGCAGCGGCTGTGAATCTCTCCTTTCTTCCGTTGCGAGCGCCTGACCAACCCGACAAAGCTCGTCTGAACCGGACGGGAAGTGCCCAGTTTCCAGACTGCACGCTGGAAATGTAAGGGGGGAGGATAAGGGCTTTCAGCTCAGATCCTCCCCCATTTTTTTGGGAAGCGCGATATCTTTCATCGTCGCAAAAATGCGGTTGACAGACTAAATCACATTTGTAGATTTAATGAGAGCCACATGTGGTGACGGGCAAGCACGAATACGTGCTGCACAGCAGGGAAGAGGACGGTCGTGGCGGCTAACCCACTTGATTTTCGCAGATTGAGCCTTGACGGCGTTCTGTCTCCGGGCTCGCGCTGGGCGGCGCCGCATGCCTGCAATCAATCCTATATTCCTAAAGCTTCAGCCCATGCTTCACCATGCAGGGGTTGGCTTGCCGTGCGAGTAAATCATGCAGAATGACAATCTCCTCCTGGGGGCCATTGAAGCCGGCGGTACGAAATTCCTCTGCGGCATCGCAGATCGCGACGGGCGTATTATCCGGCAGCAACGGATTCCAACAACTCTTCCGGCTGATACCCTCGCCGCCGCGAGCAGATTCTTTGTGCAGGCCGGTGCTGATCTTGGTCCATTGTCGGCTTTCTCGATCGGCAGCTTTGGCCCTCTGTCGCTCAACCCTGTCGCCGGGGATTATGGCCGCATCACGTCCACACCCAAGGTCGGCTGGCAGGATGTCGATCTGCTTGGTCATTTTTCCCAAATGATCGACGCCCCGATGGCGCTCGATACCGATGTAAACTGTGCGGCGGTCGGAGAAAGGCTGTTCGGCAGCGGGCAGGGGCTCGATACTTTCTGTTATGTGACGGTTGGAACCGGCATTGGCGTGGGTCTGCTGATCGACGGCGCTCCCCATGGTGGTGCCAATCACCCCGAGGCGGGGCATATCCGGTTGCCCCGCGCCGCAGGGGATGAGCAGTTTCCAGGCATCTGTCCTTTTCACGGCGACTGCCTGGAGGGCTTGGCTTGCGGCCCTGCGATGCGGGCGCGCTGGGGTGTGCCGGGTGAACAACTGCCGATCGATCACCCGGGCTGGGAGATCGAAGCCGACTATCTTGCTGGCTTGTGTGCGACGTTGACGTACGTTGTTCGTCCGGACCGCATCATCATCGGTGGGGGCGTCATGGAATCGCCGGGCATGTACGAGCGGGTCCGGACTGCCCTGACCGCGAAGCTTGCTGGCTATGACACCAGCATGCGTGCCCTGGAAATGAACGACTATGTCGTGGCGCCTACAGCCGGAGCATCGGCGGGTCTGACGGGCGCGCTGGCGCTCGCCTACCGGACCGCGATACGCCAGTGGCCGATGCACTGGTCCGTCGAACTTCCATCATTCTCCAACCAATCCTCTCTGTCAGGAGCTGCATTTGCATAGTCCCTCTGTATCGGATCGCGCGGCTCACCAGACGGGCGAGGCAGGTGATGCCCGGGTCACCAACGCGATCATCTTGAGCGCGGCCGGCGCGGCGCTCGGCGGCCTCCTGTTCGGTTTCGACACGGCCGTCATCTCAGGCACGACCTCGGCGCTGCAGGCACGATTTGGCCTCAGCGACGGCATGTTGGGCTTTACCGTCGCTTCCGCTCTCATCGGCACCGTGCTCGGTTCGTTGGTGGCTGGAGCGCCGGCCGACCGCTTCGGGCGCCGGGCCGTGATGCTGGCGGTCGCAATCTGCTATGTGGTGTCATCGCTGGGCACGGGCCTTGCGGGTTCCTGGTTGACGCTTCTGGCTTTCCGATTTCTGGGAGGGTTGGCAATTGGCGCTGCGTCCGTCGTGACGCCGATCTATATCGCCGAAGTCTCCCCGGCGCGGTTCCGGGGGCGGCTGGTCGCGATGAACCAGCTTAATATCGTCCTTGGCATCCTGATCGCCTTCCTGTCCAACTACATGATTGCCAACCTTGTGTCAGCGCAGACCGCATGGCGGTGGATGTTCGGCATCGTTACCCTGCCCTCGGCCCTTTTCCTTGTAGTCAGTGTTTTGCTGCCTGAGAGCCCACGCTGGCTGGCGATCAATGGCAGGGGACCACAGGCGCTCGGTGTCATGAGGAAGCTTGGCTTTCTTGATCCGGCCGGCGAACTTCGCCACATCTAGGAGGCTGAGGCACGTGTCGATCGGTCTGCGGCGCCCAAGCTGTTCCAGCCAGCTTATGCCCGTCCCGTCGCCTGCGCCATCGCGATTGCCATGTTCAATCAGCTTTCGGGTATCAATGCGCTTCTCTACTATGCGCCGCGTGTCTTCGAACTGGCAGGCGCAGGCGCGGACAGTGCCTTGCTGCAGTCCATCGCCATTGGCGGGACCAACCTGCTCTTCACGATAGGTGCGCTCTTCCTGATCGACCGCTTCGGACGCAAGCCGCTCTTGTACATCGGGTCCATATTGTGTGCCGCCGCCCTGCTTCTCGTCGGCTATCAGCTTGAAAGCGCCAATCCCGACGGTACGCTGATCCTTGTTGGTCTGCTGGGTTTCATCGCCGCCTTTGCCGTGTCCCAGGGCGCTGTCATCTGGGTGTTTATCTCCGAGGTCTTTCCGAGTGCTGTTCGCGGCAAGGGACAGGCGCTCGGCAGCACGACCCATTGGGTCATGGCCGCCGCGATCACCTGGGCCTTTCCGGTGTTTGCAGCCAGCGTCGGCGGCTGGGTATTCGCTTTTTTCGGCGCAATGATGCTGCTTCAGTTTTTCTGGACGTGGAAGGCCATGCCGGAAACCAACGGCGTGGCGCTGGAGGACATGGACCTGGGGAGCGCACAGGCATGACCGGAAAGATTGCCCTGCTGACGGCGGCGGCCCTGATGGTCCCGGTGCAGGCCGAAGCGCAGCGGGCCGACCCCCGCCCGGCCTATCATTTCGCGCCCAAGCGGAACTGGATGAACGACCCCAACGGGCTGGTCTATTTTGAAGGGGAGTATCATCTCTTCTATCAATATAATCCACATGGCGATCGCTGGGGTCATATGAGTTGGGGTCATGCGGTCAGCCGGGATCTGGTAACCTGGCAGGAATTGCCCGTCGCGATCCCCGAAACCGCTGATGTCATGGCCTTCTCCGGCAGTGCGGTGATCGACTGGAAGAATAGCAGTGGTTTTGGCCAGGGCGGCAAGCCGCCAATGATCGCCATCTACACGGGACATAATCCCAAGGCCAAGCTGCAGTCCCAATATCTTGCCTACAGCAATGATCGGGGCCGCACCTGGACCGTGCATGGCGAGGTGCTGAGCGTCGGTTCACCCGAATTTCGCGACCCCAAGGTCTTCTGGCACGAGCCGACGAAGTCAGGGGTGATGATCGCGGTCATGGCGCTTGAAAATCGCGCGGTCATTTTCACTTCGTCCAATCTCAAGCAATGGACCTTCGCCAGCAGCTTCGGACCAGCGGGTGGTCGGGGACGCAACTGGGAATGCCCCGACCTCAATCTGCTTCCGGTTGAAGGCGGGAAGCCGGGCGAACAGCGCTGGGTACTCAGCATCAATCTTGGCGACCAGGCGGTCGGGGGCGGCTCTGGCGGCCAATATTTCGTGGGCGACTTTGATGGGCGTCGCTTCACTCCCGTCGAGGGGTGGGGCGGGGAACCGGTCTGGACCGACTATGGCGCCGATTTCTACGCCGCCGTTGCCTGGAACGATCTTCCCAAGGACGATCCGCGTCGCATCTGGATCGGCTGGGCCAACGACTGGCGGTATGCCGAGGCGATTCCCACCTATCCCGCCCGTGGCATCATGACCGTCGCGCGTTCCATTTCCCTGAGGAAAACAGCCCAGGGCTATCGCCTGACGCAGCGACCCGTCCGGGAGCTGGAAAGTTTGCGGAGCGGCGAGCATATCTCGCGGCAGCTGCCATTGGGCAAGGAACCGGTCTCGCTTCCGATCGAGGGCGGCGCCGTCGATCTCAAGGCGGATCTGTCTTGGGAACAAAGCGAGCAGGTGGCGATCACGCTGACCGACGGTGAGGGCTATCAGATGGTCATCGGCGTCAACCCGGCGGTGAACGAGGTTTTTGTCGACCGCTCCCGCTCCGGTCCACATTTCCATGACGGCTTTGCCAACCGCCATGTGGCGCGGGTAGACCTGAGCAGGGGCAAGGTTTCGCTTCGCCTGCTGGTCGATGAATCGATCGTTGAACTGTTCATCAATGACGGCGAACAGACCATCACCGATCGCTTCTTCCGCGGTTCGGGCGGCCTGCGCTGGAGTGCATCGGCCCGTGGCGGACCCGCGATGCTGAACGTCACGGCATGGCCGATCAAGCCGGAGGTGCAGCGCTGACGATCTCCACACTGAAGGGCTGAAACAGCCCCATCACATCGGATGATTTTTGGATTTCCGCTGACGCAGCCAGTCGGGAACGGCTTTGTGCGGCCAGCGCAGCTATGAACAGAGGGAGGATAATCATGAATTTCAAGACAGTTGCATTGCTCGGCTCCACTTCGCTCGCATCTCTGCTGCTAGCGGTGCCTGCCATCGGGCAGGAGGCGGGAAGCGACGTCCCTTTGAGGAAGGGCGAGGAAACGGCCGATTCCGTGTCCGTTCCCGACATCGTGGTGACCGGCTATCGCGCAGCGCTTGGATCGGCGCAGGACATGAAGCGGCAATCCGATGCGATCGTCGATGCGATTGTTTCGGAAGATATCGGCAAGCTGCCCGACAATAATGCGGCAGAGGCGATCTCCCGCGTCGTCGGTGTCCAGGTCCTGCGTTACAATGATGAAGCCGGTGTGGTTCTCGTTCGCGGCCTTCCCGATGTGAACACGACCTTCAACGGCCGTGAGTTCTTCACGGCCGACGACCGCGTGCTCCACCTGCAGGATTTCCCCGCAGGCGTGGCTGCTGGCCTGGAGGTCTACAAGTCCGGGACATCCGATCTCATCGAACCCGGCCTTGCAGGCCTTATCAACCTGCGCGCGCGCCGTCCCTTCGACGTCAAGGACACGGAAATTGCCGGCGAGGTCCGCGGATCCTATAATGACCAATCCAAGGCCTTCGATCCATCGGCCAACCTTCTGTTGACCAAGCGCTGGGACACGTCGATCGGCGAGATCGGCGCACTCGTCAATTTCAGCTATGTCCGCATGACTTACCGTAATGCCGATCGCTATGCCGATTCCGCGATCATCAGTCCGCTGGGCTTCGGTACGGACGATCCCGCCGACGACATGACCGTGACGACGCCGGGCGTGGGTAATTTCCGCTTTCCCGCCAATGCCGGCAATTTCTACGAGAAGGGCGTCCGGCATCGGCCCGCCATCAACGGTGCCATCCAGTGGCGCCCGACGCCGGACCTGGAAATTTATGCGGAGGGCCTCTGGCAGGCCTATCGCGGCAAGGTGCTGCGCGACGGCTTCAACGTCAATTTCGAGCGTCGCAGCATCGATGGTGTCGCGCCGACGCTGAGTAATGTGGTCCTGGTCGAAGGGGAGCCGCTCAAGGCCGCCAGCTTCACCAAGACGGGCGGCTATGTGCCCGAATTTTTCCGGTCCACCCAGGACGACCAGACCGACACCTATCAGGCCGCTCTGGGCTTCAAATGGAAAAGCGACCGCGTCACCTTGTCGGGCGACTTCGCCTACACCTACAGCAAATATGAAGCGGACGAAGACAGCGTCGATGGTCAGCTCGCCAGCGCGCCGACCATCAATGTCGATTGGGACGTCAAGGGCTCGGCGGTTTTCGACCTGGGTGATTTCGACAAGACCAATCCGGCCAACTATGTCTGGCGCGGCTATTATCAGCGCCACTTCGTTACCAAGGGCGATGGCGTACAGGGGCGTCTTGATCTCGACCTTGCAACCGATATCGATTGGCTACCCAGGATTCAGGTCGGCATCCGGGCAAGCGATCGCACCGCGCTCATGCAGAACAACAACCGCTATGCCTATACGGCCGGGCTGGGGCTTCCGCTCGCCAGCCTGCCGACGGGTGAACTGGAACTCATAAACGACGGCTTCCGTGGTGACCCCCAGCGCTTTCAGAACTGGCTGGCGCCGACCCGGAGCGCCATTCGGGACAATGTCGAGGCCCTGCGGCAGCTGGCCTATGCGTCGGTGCAGCAACTGACGGTCATGTTTCCCAATGACGGTGGCATCCGTGACGCCGTCACCAAGTTTGCGACCGAGGAAATTCCGTTCGACCCGCTCAATGGCTTTACGGCCAAGGAAGCCAGCTATGCCATGTACGGCCAGGGCAAATATGAGTTTGAACTTGGCGGTATCGATGTCGACGGCACCTTCGGCGTCCGCGTTGTCAACACCGATGGCCGCTATTCCGGCTTTTCGCGGGTGAATGGTGCAGACGGCACATCGCAGATCATTTCGCAAATCTCGCGCCAGAACTATCTGGACGTCCTGCCGTCGATTCAGACACGGATCCGCTTGACCCCCGAATTCCAGATGCGCCTGGCCTATAACCAGACACGGACGCGGCCGAGCTTCGGGCAGCTCAACCCGTCGCTCAACATCACCCGGAACAGCCCCGGGCCTGATGGGTCTCCGCCGCAATATGCGGCCTTCGGCAGCGGCGGTAATCCGGATCTCAAGCCGCTGACATCGAAAAATTACGATGCCACGCTGGAATATTATTTCTCCAAAAATGGGTCGGCGACGCTGGCGGTTTTCTATCGCGATCTGCAAGGCTTCATCAGCAACTATACCCGCGACGTGATGGACCCCGACTATGGGCGCATTCAGATCAACCGGCCGGAAAATGCCGGCAAGGGCGAGATCAAGGGGGCTGAAGCATCCTTCCAGACATTCTTCGATTTTCTGCCCGGCCTGCTCTCCGGCTTCGGCGTCCAGGCCAATGTCACCTATCTCGACGGGACCAATGCCCTGCCAACCGTTCTGGGTGAGGGTGCGCGCCAGGTGCGGATCACCGGCCTTTCCAAATGGGCCTATAATCTGACGGGCTTCTACGAGAAGGGGCCGGTGTCGGCTCGTCTGTCCTACAATCATCGCTCCAGCTACATCAACAGC
>Ga0157371_10002278_pt1 | contig 18496 bp, 17 predicted proteins | sample C45metaG_FD_113462 | JGI IMG/M metagenome (GOLD analysis project Ga0157371, IMG submission 113462) | Corn rhizosphere microbial communities from Kellogg Biological Station, Michigan, USA - C4-5 metaG | ecosystem: Host-associated > Plants > Roots > Rhizosphere > Soil | place: USA: Michigan...
CCCTTGCAGGCGCCGTCGGTAAAGACCTCGACGATGTCGTCACTCATTGGATTCACTCGATTCGCGGCGGCTGATCTTGGCCACCGGCATGGGCACCAGCTTGCCGCGCGGTTCCTTGCGCACCTGGGGCACGGGACGCAGGCCGAACATCAGCTTGCGCGCCGACAACAGATAGAAGCCCGCACCCGCTGCCTGCTCGCAGTTGGGTTCGGCGTCGCTCTGCTCCATCCAGGCCAGGCGCTGCTGCCACTTGGGGGATGAAAGCGGCGGACGATAACACCCGAAGCGGCGTTTCTCCAGCGCGAACCCCAGCACCGACAGCCAGTCACCGACCCGACTGGCGCCGAAACAGCGCGCCTTGCGCAGCGCATCCCGGGCCAGGTAATGCCGCACGCCCCAGAGGCTCCAGGGATTGATGCCCACCACCACCAGATGGCCACCCGGCCGGACGCTCAGCGCCGCTTCGCGCAACAGCCGGTGGGGCGACAGGGAGAAGTCCAGGCCATGCTGCAACAGGACCACGTCGGCTGCGTGCTCACCCAGGGGCCAGGCCCCTTCCTCGCAGACGATGTCGACGTCGCCCAGCGGCGGGCCGATGCGCACCCGGTGCCTGAGCTGGCCGCAATTGGCCGGCGCCTCGGGATGCGGGCCGTAATGGACCAGATAGCTACCGAAATGGCGCTTGAGCTCCTCGTCGATCAGTACCCGCTCCTGCTCCAGCAGCAACTGGCCCAGCGGTCCCGCCAGCCATTCCCGCGCAGAGCTCATCAGCTTCAGCCAGCGCGGATCGACCTGGGCGGAGAATTCATCGTGCATCGTCTGGTCCTCTCATACTGAAGCCATTGCCCTACCACCGACTGCTACCCTAGGGACCTGCAGTCCGCCCAGAGAGCTCACCCATGTTCGACATCCAGCCCCTGCCCGCTTTCAACGATAACTACATCTGGCTGATCAAGGACGCCGCGACAAGACAGGCGGTCGTGGTCGATCCCGGCGATGCGGCACCGGTCCTGGCCTGGCTCGACGCACACCCGGATTGGCGCCTGACCGATATCCTGATCACCCATCATCACAACGACCATACCGGCGGTATCACCGCGCTCAAGCAGCGCAGCGGTGCCCGGGTCAGTGCCCCGGCCGACGAGCGCATCGCCGAGGCCGACTTGGCCCTGGCGGACGGCCAGCGCCTGGAAGTCCTGGGCGCTACCTTCGAGGTGCTGCGCGTGCCCGGCCATACCGCTGGCCACATCGCCTTTTATGTGGCCGGTGAGCAACCCTTGCTGTTCAGCGGGGACACCCTCTTCTCGGCTGGCTGTGGTCGGCTCTTCGAGGGCACGCCCAGCCAGATGCTGGCTTCCCTGCAGCGCCTGGCCAGCCTGCCGGACACCACCGAACTCTACTGCGGCCACGAATACACCCTGAGCAACCTGCGCTTCGCCCTGGCGGTGGAACCGGACAATGCGGCAATCCAGCAGGCCCTGGGCGAGACCCAACGACTAAGGGATGCCCAACAGCCTACCCTGCCCTCCACCCTGGGCCGCGAGCGCCGCATCAATCCTTTCCTGCGGACCACCGAAAGCCGCGTTCGCCAGCGTCTGCAAGAGGCGTGCAAGGTCACCGCGGAGGCATCGGAGGATACCTACTTCGCCGCCCTGAGAGGCTGGAAGGACACGTTCTGACACGCATTGAGCGAAGCCCGCCCGAGCGCTGAAACAGCGGGTTTTCGGTCGTCGTACAGGTCACAGGCTGGCGGGTTGTTCCTTGACCCACCGGGATGCGGTTCCTAGAATCGCCCATCCTCCAGCTCCCGGAAAGCCCAGACAGATGCCGCCAGCGACGCCGAAAACCCGCGAAATAGACGTGCTGGCCACCTCCTTCAAAGTCTCGGCGCTCTGCCTTGCGGTGTTCCTCGCCGGTTGCCAGAGCAACCAGCAGCCAGAGAATCGTGCCTATCAGGCCGATCTGCGAATGACCCCCAGCACTACGCAACGCCCCCCGGAATGGCTGCGCAAGGCACCCACGGCGGCCACCACCAGCGGTGACATCTGGGACAGGGTCAGGGACGGCTACCAGCTACAGGGCGCGGGCGACAACGGGACCAACCCACGCATCGATCGCCAGCGACTCTGGTACGCCAGCCACGAAGCCGCCCTCGCCCAATCCTGCAGCCGCGGCGCGCCCTACCTGCACTACATCGTCGAGCGTCTGGAAGAACGCAACATGCCCCTGGAGCTGGCCCTCCTGCCGGTGGTGGAAAGCTCCTTCAATCCCAATGCCCTCTCCCGCAGTGCGGCCTCCGGCCTGTGGCAGTTCATCCCCACCACCGGCAAGTATTTCAATCTGCGCCAGACCCGTTTCTACGACGGTCGCCGTGACATCACCGCCTCGACCAATGCCGCCCTGGACTACCTGAGCAAACTGCATGACATGTTCGGTGGCGACTGGCTGCTGGCCCTGGCCGCCTACAATGCCGGCGAAGGGACGGTGAGCCGCGCCATCGAGCGCAACCAGTCGCTCGGTCTGCCCACCGACTACTGGAATCTGTCCTCGCTCCCCGCGGAGACCCAGGACTACGTGCCCAAGCTGCTAGCCGTTTCCCAGATCGTGCGCAATCCGGACGCCTACGGCCTGGCCCTGGAGTCCATTCCGGACGAACCCTACTTCGAAGTGGTGGACATCAAGCAGCACCTGGACCTGGCGCGGGTCGCGGAGCTGGCGGACATGGACGCCAACGAACTCTATCGCCTGAATCCCGCCTACACCCAGCGCGTGACCATGGACGGCCCCAAGCACCTGCTGGTGCCAGCGGAAAAGGCCAAGCACCTGGTCGCCACCCTGCCCAACATCGCCCCCGAGGCCGTGGTGCAATGGCAGGAATACCGGGTACGCCGCGGCGATACCCTGCGCAGCGTCGCCAAGCGCAATCGCGTCAGCGTCGAGCAACTCGCCGCCCTCAACAAGCTCAGTGGCAGCAGCCGCCTGTCCGCTGGCCGGGAATTGCTGATTCCGCGGCGTGAGACCGGCAAGACCACTACCCCCCTCGAAACCATCGCCGTGGCCGAAGAGCCCGTGGTGCGGACCTACAAAGTACGCACCGGCGACAGCCTCTGGTCCATCGCCCGGGCCAACGAGGTGGAACTGGCCGATCTCAAGCGCTGGAACGATCTGGGCAAGCGCGGCCTCAAGGTCGGCGAGACCCTGAAGCTGCATGGCACTGGCAGCGGTACCACCACGGCCATGGCGATGCCGGCGTCCTATACCGTCAAGACCACCAAGGCCACCGCCAAGACGACCAAGACCGCCAAGGCCGCCAAGGCCGCCCCCACCTACTACCGGGTCAAGGCCGGCGATTCGCTCTACCAGATCGCCAAGCGCTACAACATCGGTGTGCAGGCGCTGCAGGACTGGAATCCGCGCATCGCCTCCGCCCTGACCCCCGGCCAGACGCTGACGTTGTTCCTCAACTGAGGCGCGTCCGCCGACCGCCGCGGTCAACCAGCGCTTTTGTCCCGGGTATCGACCTGCTACCTTACCGCCCCACCCGTGCCTGACCCCGAGCGGAGCCAGGCCAAGATCTCGCTCTGACCTGCGCAGAGCCCTGCCCAACCCGGACCTCAGCCCTCCGCTGCTGCCCGGGATTCAACACAGAAGAGGAAACAACCATGGGATTTCTCGCCGGTAAGCGCGTTCTCATCGTCGGCGTCGCCAGCAAGCTGTCCATCGCCTCCGGCATCGCCGCCGCCATGCACCGCGAAGGCGCCGAACTGGCCTTCACCTACCAGAACGAGAAGCTCAAGGGTCGTGTCGAAGAATTCGCCGCGGGCTGGGGCTCCAATCCCGAGCTGTGCTTCCCCTGCGACGTCGCCGATGACGCCCAGATCGAAGCCGTGTTCACCGAACTGGCGAAGAAGTGGGATGGCCTGGACTGCATCGTCCACTCGGTGGGCTTCGCTCCCGGCGATCAGTTGGACGGCGACTTCACCGCGGTAACCACCCGCGACGGCTTCAGGATCGCCCACGACATCAGCGCCTACAGCTTCGTCGCCCTGGCCAAGGCCGGTCGCGACATGATGCGCGGCCGCAATGGCAGCCTGCTGACCCTGTCCTACCTGGGTGCCGAGCGCACCATGCCCAACTACAACGTCATGGGCATGGCCAAGGCCAGCCTTGAGGCCGGCGTTCGTTACCTGGCCGGCAGCCTCGGCCCGGAAGGTACCCGCGTCAACGCGGTGTCCGCCGGCCCCATCCGCACCCTGGCCGCCTCGGGCATCAAGAGCTTCCGCAAGATGCTGGCCGCCAACGAGCGCCAGACGCCCCTGCGTCGCAACGTGACCATCGACGAAGTCGGCAATGCCGGCGCCTTCCTGTGCTCCGACCTGGCATCGGGCATCAGCGGCGAGATCCTCTATGTCGACGGCGGTTTCAATACCACCGCCATGGGCCAGGTCAACGACGACGAATGATCGAGGCGACTGCCTGATCAACGCGAAGGGCCGGCAATTTGCCGGCCCTTCTGCTTTCAGGTATCGCTGCGGACCTGAGCGTGACTGATCAGTGCGAAGATCAGGCTGCCGCCGACGATGTTGCCCGCCAAGGTCGGTCCGGCAAAGGTCAGCAGGAAGTCTCCCCAGCTCGCCTCGCCGGCGAAGACCAGATAGGCCACCTCCACGCTGCCCACCACGATGTGGGTGAAGTCACCCAAGGCCATCAGGTAGGTGATGAGCACGATGATCCAGATCCGGGCGTTTTCCGCAGCTGGCAACATCCACACCATGGTGGCGATCATCCAGCCGGAGACGATGCCCTTGGCGAACATCGCCGAGGCGTCGTTCTCCATCACATGGGTGCCGATCTCGAGAAATTTCGCATCGGTCTTGGCATCGAACAGCGGCAGGTGGAGAACCACATAGGCCACCAGGATGGTGCCGATCAGGTTGCCGACCAGCACGATGCTCCATAGCCGCGCCAGGCGGCCGAGGTTGTGCAGGGTAGGCTCGCTCATCACGGGCAGCACAGCCGTCAGGGTGTTTTCGGTAAACAGCTGCTGCCGCGCCAGGATCACCGCCAGGAAGCCCGCTGAATAGCCGAAGCTGGCAATGACCTTGCTGAAGCCACCCTCAGGCAAGTTGGAATTGAGCAGCCCCATGGCCATGAGCGACAGCCCCATGGTCAGACCCGCCGCGAGCGCCGACCAGAACAGCGCGGCGACGGTGCGCTCCAGCTCGTGATCACCCTGGGTGCGAATGATCTCATGCAATACCACAGCACGCGGCAGCTGGCTCTCGCCGACATCCTCCTCTTCTTCGCGACTCAGCTCCGGATCGTCCGGAGTGGACTCCTGGCTCCGCCGAGGCTCTTCGCCCTGCTCCTGGTCTCTCTTCATCAGACGGCCTGCTCGTCCCAGAGTAGTTCATCGTCGTCGCCGATTTCCGTCACACGATTGAGCGCGGCATCGGCCGCCTCTTCGGCTTCGGAGGCCAGATCGAAATGACGTTCGGTGGCGACCTTGTGAAAGGTCGGATGGGCGTCTTCGCGCCGCGCCTTGACGGCGATGACCGCTTCAAAACCCTGTTCGGCCGGAACGGCGGACGAGATCGCTTCGTGGTGATTGAAATGCTTGATAGCCATGGATGCGGATGTCTCCCAACCCGAGGCGACCGGACTGGTCGCGCCTGATCAATAGACTGTTCTCGCGGAAAAACGATCTCTGTGAAAGGTGCGGATCAAGCGCCGAGCAGCTTCTGCACCTGCAGGTGGAGACGCTCAAGGGAGAACGGCTTGGTCAGCAAGGGAACCTTGCCCAACAGTGGGGAGCCGGTATCGATGATTTCGGCGGGATAGCCGCTGATGAAGAGAACCTTGAGGTCGGGGCGTAGCTTCAAGGCGGGCTCGGCGATCATCACGCCGGATACGTCATCGGGCAGGCGAAAATCGGTGATCAGTAGATCCAGGCGAGGCCGACCGGCCAGGATGCGAAAGGCTTCGAGTGACGAGGGGGCTTGCAAGACGGTGTAACCCAGTTCGGAAAGATAGTCCGCCAGAATCATCAAAATCTGCGGCTCATCCTCGACGACCAGGACAACCTTGCTCTGTTCCGCACTCACCATCTAACCCCTGTACCCAAGCAATCGCCTCCCTTGGACACAAGGGACCTGTAAAGTTCCATTCCAGACACAGGTCAGGGGTCGCCAGCCATGCCAGCGACCCTCGCACCTTACTGCTGTTGCTTCTGACCCTGCTCATTGAGGGTGGTCTTGCCAGCACCCGTCGCGGCGCCTGCGCCCTCGCCGGTCTTCTGGCCGGCCGGGGTGCCCATACCGGCGCTGTTGGCTTTCGGCGGATTACCGGTGACTTCGGTGGCAAAGGCGGCACCGCTGGCGGCGACGAGACCGGCAAACATCAGGGCAGAGATTTTCTTCGCGTTCATGGTAGGACTCCGGTTGATTGGACACTGTTTAGGCAGGCCAAGCGCCGATTCGTTCTCTACCGATTAATGGCGGTGATGTAACGGGATACTAAAGGCTCCCACCCAGGCATTCCAGCCGCGAACCCTCATGCCAGAGCCCTTGCCGCCACACATGCCGTCATGCCGCGGCTGGCATTGGTCAAGCTATTCCGGCGGTGGCTGGTCGAGACCCGCCCCCCGGCGACGGTCGCAAGCCCTCCTGACTAGACGGCGAATTCGCGGACCACTCGATTCAGTCCACTGGCGAGCTTGGAGACCTCGGTGCTGGCGCTGGCGGTCTGGGTGGCGCCGGTCGCGCTCTGGGTAGCCAGATCGCGGATGCTGGTGATATTGCGATCGATCTCGCGAGCCACCTGCGCCTGCTCTTCGGCGGCGGTGGCGATGACCGCATTGCGGTCGTTGATCTGCGAGATGGATTCGGCGATCTGCCCCAGGGACACATTGGCCAGCTGGGCGACGGCGGTGGACGCACTCGCCAATTGCTGACTCTCCGCCATGGCCTTGACGGCCAGTGACGAATCAGTCTGGATGGCGCCGATCATCTGCTCGATCTCGCGAGTCGACTGCTGGGTGCGATGCGCCAGTGCCCGGACCTCATCGGCGACCACGGCGAAGCCACGTCCCTGCTCACCCGCCCGGGCCGCCTCGATGGCAGCGTTCAGCGCCAGCAGGTTGGTCTGCTCCGCGATGGCGCGGATGACCTCGACCACGGCATTGATGTCCTGGGCCCGGGACGACAGGGCCTGGATCTGCTCGCTGGTGCTGGCTACGTTCTGGGCCAGCGCCTCGATCGACTGGACCGTACGGGTCACCTTGTCCAGGCCTTCAGTGGTCAGTGTCTGGGTATGCAGCGAGGTGCTGGCCGCATCGGCGGCATTACGCGCGACCTCTTCCACGGCCGAACTCATCTCGGTCACGGCACTGGCCGCCTGGTTGACCTCGTCGTTCTGCCGCACATAGCCACGGCTGGCCTCGTCGATGACAGCGGTCATCTCTTCCGCCGCGGAGGCCAGCTGCGTCGAGCTGTCGGCGATATGGGCGACGGTATCGCGCAAATTGCCCTGCATCTGGACCAGCGCCTGCAGCATGCCGGCTGCCTCGTCACGGCCGACCACGGTGATCCGCTCGGTGAGGTCCTTGCGGGCGATCCGCTGGGCGATGCGCAGGGCTTCGCCTACCGGCAGGGTGATACTGCGAATCAGCAGGGCCGCGAGCACCACGGTGGCGGCAATGGTCAGGCCTATCAGCCCATAGACCCAGAACAGACCATTGGTATAGGTCGCACCCGCCGCCTGGCCCGCGGCCTGGGCACCTCGCTCATTGAAGGCGCTCAGCGCGGCGATATCCTTTTCCAAGGCATTGGTCAGCGGACGGATCGAGCTATTGATCAAGGCGATGGCGCCTTCGTTGTCGCCGGCGCGCAACTTGGGTTCGAAGGTTTCCAACAGGGTTCGGTAGCCCTCCGCGCCCTTGACCACCGCCGTGTACAACTGCCGGTCTTCGTCGTTGGCCACGGTCTGCTCGTAGTCCTTCACCGCGGTGAAGAAGGCGTCGCGATAGCCGGGAAAGGCCGTGACGGTCTGGGCACGCAGCTGCGGATCCGGCGTGGTGGTGGCCCTGAGACTTTCCAGGCGCAGCCGCAGCAATCCACTGTTCATCTTCGCCGTCAGTTGATTGCCCGTCAGCCAATTGGTCTCCACTTCCTGTTCCGCATCATAGAGTTTGCCCATCTGCACGACGGCGACGCCACCGAGCACGAAGACGATCAATACGATCACGGAAAAGAACAGCACGGCGCGAGGCGCGACGTTCAGGCTGCGAAGACTTATGAATGACACCCCTAATTAAATGACTATTAGAGCTATCGGCGGAACGGAGCCCTCTTAACCCAGGGACGACGGACGGTAGCTAACCGACTGCCAGCGGTCGGCTCAGCCGACCTTGGCAGCCGCGCTTGCCTTTGAGTCAGAGTAGGCGCAACGGATAGTCGATGATCATCCGCAGCTGATCGACCGAGCCGCCGGTGGAAAGCGAGCCGCGATGCCACGCCTGGCGCACACGGATGGACAGGCCCTTGGCCGACCCGGATTGCACCACATAGCGCCCCTCCAGATTCAGCTCTCGCTCCCGGTCGTCGGCGCCATACAGCCCGCGATAGGCGCTGGTGGCGGGCAGGCCGCTGCCGTCGATGTCGCTACCCTTGATGTAGCGGGTCATGAGACTGAGGCCGGGCACCCCGAGGGTCTTGAAGTTGAGGTCGTAGCGCGCCTGCCAGGAGCGCTCGCCGGGTGCGTTGAAATCGGAAAACATCGAGGCATTGCCGAGAAACAGACCGCCGCCGGTACGGCCATTGTCCCCCATGCCGATGTAGTCGAAGGGGGTATCGCCATCGATCCGCTGCCAGCCGAGGGTAAAGGTGTGAGGCCCCTGGCTATAGGCCGCGGCGAGGCTGTAGGCCGTATTGTCGATAGGACCGGCAGTGGCGGCACCGGTGTCGAGGGTGCGGTAGAGGTTGGCATCGAAGGTCATCGACTGGGTCGCCGACAGAGGCTGCACCAGGTTGAAGTTGCCATAGTATTGATTCCAGATGTCGGCGAGCTGGGCGGCATAGAGTGACAGGCTGACACCCTTGGCCGGGGCGTACTTGCCCCCGGCGAAATCGACGTGATCGGCGCGACGCCGGGCATAGCCGGCCCAGAGGTCGCCATCCCTGTTGGTGCTGACCTGATCGGTGCCCGAGGTGAAATGCCCGGCCTCCAGGGTCAGGCCGGAAAGGTCGGTGCTGAGGAGGCTCCAGCCGGTGGCACTCTGGGGCAGCAGGCGACTGGTGCTGATGGCGAACACTGGCGCCGTGGGCAACTGCTGGCCATAGCGCACCACCGTCTGCCCCAACCGCACCTTCGCCGCCGCTCCGGCACGGGAGTATTCATCCGCGAGTTCATTGCCGGCATGGACCGGCAGGTTGCCGGTCCCCCGGCGCCCGGGACCGCCATCGAGCTTCACGCCCAGATAGCCGAAGGCATCGACACCCAGCCCGACCGTGCCCTGGGTGAAGCCGGACTGGTAGTCGAGCAGAAACCCTTGGGTCCAGTCCTGCTGATCCGCCCGCCCGTTGCGGCGATCGCTGCCGAAGTAATAGTTGCGCAAGGTCAGGGTGAGCTTGCTGTCGTCCACGAAGCCGTCGGCCCTGGCGTCCTGGCCCGTCAGCAGCCACGCGCTGCTGACCAGTGCGCCCAGCGCCAGCGGCGCGGCCAGACAGCGGCCTTGCAGCCAGCGGGAGCCTCGGGGTGATCCTTTCTGATAGCACAAGCGTTCCATGAAGTCCTCTGGAGAGTGTTGAAGATCTAGTTGTCTGAAAGACGCCCACACGAAGGCTGTGGAATCCCTCCACGGCCTCAGCGACGTCTGGTAGATAAGGCCTGCACACCCCGTGCAGGCCTCGCTTTCAGCTCAGGGATTCAGCCAGCCGACGGCCCTGCCCCGGAACGGGCGCATGGTCCTGCGGGTGCCTGGTGGTGGTAGCCAGATGGATACGCCGACCGGCAACGGCGTCCACCAGGTCCTCGTCATGGCTGACCAGCAGGATGGCGGTGCCGGACGCTTCGGCGGTCTCGACCAGCAGCTCGATCATCTCCTTCTGGGTGATGAGATCCAGCCGCGAACTGGGCTCGTCGGCAAAGATCAGCGCTGGATCGAGCAGGAGTACACGCAGCAGGGAAAAGCGCTGCAGCTCTCCACCCGAGATGTTGCCCGGCAATCGATCCAGCAGACGCTCGTCGAGGCGCAGGCGCTGCATCAGGCGGGCGATGCGCGAGGCATCCAGGCGATGCAGCCGCACCAGATCCGCCAACAGTTGGCGAATGCTCACCGAGGGTGCGAAGGCGGCCACCGGATCCTGGTGCAGTTTCTGGAAGGCGAAGCGACTGAGGCCTGGCTGGCGCAGGATGGTGCCGTCACTGGGCGTGGCCAAGCCGAGCAGGATGTCGCCCAGGGTCGACTTGCCGCAGCCGGACGGCCCGGTCACGCCAAGGATCTCGCCAGGCTTGACCGTGAAGGACAGCGCCTCGAACAAGCGCTTGCCACCACGCTCGGCAGCCAGCCCTTCGACTGTCACCACGGGCGCGCCTGCGAGGGGTCGCGATGGCCGTTTGGGCCACTGGGCAGGATCGGCGGCCAGCAGTTGGCGGGTATAGGCATGCTGCGGCTGGTTGAGCACCTGCTCGGCCGTACCGGATTCGATCACCCGGCCCTTGAGCATGATCATCACCTCGCCCCCCAGTCGGCGTGCGACTTCCAGGTCATGGGTGATGATGAGCAGGCTGCCGCCGTCCGCCAGCATGGCCTTGAGCAGGTCGATGACCTCGTCGATGCGATCACGATCCAGGCCCTTGGTGGGTTCATCGGCGATCAGCACCGGCGAGCCACCGGCATGGGTGGCCGCGAAGGCCAGGCGCTGGGCCATGCCACCGGACAGTTGGAAGGGATACTTGCGCTCGGCGCCGGCCAGGCCCAGGCGAGCCAGATCCGCGGTGGCCTTGTCGCGGGCTTCCGAGGACGTGAGCCCCACCACCTGGGTATAGGTCTCGCTGACCTGGGAAAGCGCCCTCATGGTCGGATCCAGACTCAGCCAGGGTTCCTGGGGCAGGACCGCCAGCCCCCTGCCCCAGTGCTGGCGGCGACCGCTCTGGCGGCCTTCTTCACTGAAGCCGTCCGCCAGGCCTATCCGCCCATGCGCCTGCAGCCCCACCGGCAGATTGCCGACGACGCCCTGGGCGAAGAGGCTCTTGCCTGAACCGGTCTCGCCGATGATCGACAACACCTGACCCGGCGCCAGGCGGATGGACAACGGCTCCACCAGTTGAGCCTCGGCGGTACGGATCTCCAGCGCCGTGGTCGTGAGCAAGGCGGTCATGGCTTGCGTCCTCCGGTGATGAGCATCAGTGACAGCACGGTCAGAAAGATCGCCATGATCGGCAAGGCGATGACCAGGGGCGCCTCGGCGTAATAGGGCAGCAACTCGGTGATCATCAACCCCAGCTCGGCGGTGGGCGGGCGTACCCCGATACTGACGAAACCCAGAGCGGCGATAGCCATGATGGTCGAGGCGGCGCCGAAGGCGGCGATGGTCAAGAGCACCGGCGCCAGCTGCGGCCAGAGGTGCCGACGAACGATGTAGACGGGGCCGAAGCCCAGCAGCTGGCTGGCGGCGACGGCTGGCGAGGCCAGCACGGTACGGGACAACGCCCGGGTCATGCGGAAGTACTCCACCCACAACACCAGGGCCACGGCGCTGTAGAGCGCGACGAAGGACCCCGGAAATACCGCGACGATCAGCAGCACCAGCAGCAGGCCCGGCAAGGCCAGGAACAACTCGGCCAGCCCACCGAGCAGCTTGTCGACCAACCCGCCCTTCCAGGCGGCCAGAATGCCCAACAGTACGCCGGGGATGGCGGCGGTGCAGACACTGATGAAGGCCAGCCCCAACGAGAAGCGGATGGCCACCGACAGCCGCGCCAGCATGTCGCGGCCCAGGTGATCGGTGCCAAAAGGATAGGCGCCGCTGGGCGCCGCGAGGATCGCACTATAGTCCTGGCGGGCGATGTCGCCCTGCCAGAGCAGCGGCGTGAGCACGGCGAAAGCGATCAAGGCCGCCAGCAGCCCCACGCCCAGCCGGCGCGCCGAGGACTTCAGCGGTGGCGCCGCCAGGGCGGCGGCAGCGTCGAGATTCATGCGTTTCTCCCGCGTGGATCGATCAGGTGGTTGGCGAGATCGACCAGCGTATTGAGGATGACGAACAGCAGTCCCATCGCCAGAGCGGTGCCCTGCACCATGGGCACGTCGCGCTGGACGATGGCGTGGACCAGGCCATGACCGATGCCCGGCCAGGCGAACAGCGTTTCCACCACCACCACACCCTCGATGAGATACACCAGCTGCACGCCCAGGTAGGTCACTACCGGCACGCCGATATTGCGCAGGCCGTGGCGCAGAAAGACGCCAGTGCCTCTAAGGCCTTTGAGTCGGCCAAAGCTATAATAGGCGGACGCCGCCACCTCCACGGTGGCATCCCGGGCGACCCGGGACGACACGGCGGCCAACCCCAGGGCCAGGGTCAACGTGGGCAGCACGCTGTGCCAGAAGGTGCCGTGTCCGGCCGCTGGGAACAGCTGCCAGGAGATGGCGAACAGCAGCACGAAGATCACGCCCAGGACGAATTGTGGTAGCGCTCGGATCGCCGTGGTCAGCACCAGCAGGCCACGATCCAGCAGGCTGCCCGGACGTAGACCGGCGACCACGCCCAGCGGCGGGCCCATCAGCAGCGACAGGCAGACCGCGCCAAGCGCCAGGCGGATGGAGCTGCCCAGTTCATGGGCCACGACGTCCATCACCGGCTTGCCGGAAACCAGCGAATGGCCCAGGTCCAGGGTCAGCAGGTCGCCGATCCAGGTGACGAAGCGCCACAGCAGTGGCTGATCCAGATTCAGTTCGGCCCGCACCGCCTCGGCAGCGGCGGTATCCACCAGGTCGTAGCCGTAGCGCCCGGCCGCGATGCGGTAGGCGGCGTCACCCGGCAGTAGATTCATGAACAGGAAGGTGAGTCCCCCGACCAACAGGGCGACCAGGCCCGCCTGCAGCAGGCGAAAGGCGAGCAACCGGGTCATTGGGTCCACCGCATCTTGCTCAGGCCGAAGGTGCGCTCGAAGGGATCGATGGCAGCGCCTTCGACGGTGTTGGACACCGCCATGGTCTGGCGGTACCAGGCCACCGGAATCACCGGCAGATCCTGTTGCACCTGGGCCATGGCGGCATAGCGCTGGCGCTGTTGTTCAGTCGGATCATCAGTGGCCAGCAAGGCGGTCAGGGCCTGGTCGAAGGCCGGATTCTTCCAGCCCAGCGGCCCCCATTCGGCACCGCCGTGGCTGAAATCGTTGAGCAGGGTCACCAGGGGATCGGGCACCAGCGCGAAGTTGCGGCCATAGAGAGCCAGTTGCAGCGAGCCATCGTTGTGGGCCGCCGGAATGGCGCTGGAATTCTGCACCGCCACCTCGACGTCCACGCCGACCTCCCGCAGTTGCGCCTGCAACGCGGTAGCGATCAACGGCAGCTCGGGGCGATCGGCATAGGTCAGCAGCTTGAGCCTCAGCGGCTTGCCGTCCTTCTGCAGGATGCCATCGGCCCCGGGCGCCCAGCCCTGCCCGGCCAGCAACTTGCGGGATGCGGCCGGATCGTAGGCCAGCGGTGCCAGCGCGGGGTCATGCCAGGCGGGGACGTTCTTGGCGAACAACTGGGTCGCCCCGGTGCCCGGCGCCCGCAACACGGCCGCGGCCACCCCTTCGCGCTGGATAGCCAGGCTCAGCGCCTGTCGCACCTCGACCGGCGCGGTGGCACCGGCGCCGGAGTTCGGCGTCAGCAACACCACCCGCGGGACCGGCTCGATCAGCACCTTGAGGCTGTTGGCGCGCTTAAGGCGGGCGATGCTGGGCGGATCGAGCTGGAACACCAATTCGGCATCGCCGCTTTCGGCCATCAGGGTGCGGGTCTCGCCGCGGCTGGCGGCCAGGTAGGTGGTCCGGGCGATCTCCGGCTTGGCGCCCCAGTAGCCCACGAAGCGCGCGGCGGCGAGACGCTGGGGCGGCTCCAGCAGGGTCAGCTGGTACGGGCCGGTGCCGATGATCTTCTGCACCTTGCCTTCGACGTCATAGGCAGCCGGCGCCAGGATGTTGGTGGAGGAATGCGCCAGCAAGGCCAATAGCGGCTTGAAGGGTTTCGCCAGCCGGATCACCACCTCGTTGCCTTCGGCGGTGACCGACTCCATGCCCGCCTGCTTGAGTACCCCGGGCTTGCCTCGCGCCGCGTTCAGGGCGGCCGCCGCGGCCTCGGCCGTAAGGTCGCTGCCGTCGTGGAATCTCACCCCTGTGCGAATGGCGAGACGCCAGGTCAGACCATCCGCCGACTCCGTCCAGCGCTCTGCCAGGCCAGGAATCGGCTTGCCTTGAGCATCGGCCTCCAGCAGGGTTTCGGTGATCTGCATGCGCTGAAAGACGAAGCCGGAGATCGACGGATCCAGGCCACCGATCTCGAAGGGGCCTACTACGTCGAAGACACGTTCCTGAGCGCTGGACACCAGGGGCACGAAGGCAACCAGGGTCGCCAAGGCCGAAGCGGTCAGGGCCGTACGGAGGGTGCGGGATGAAGACATGACAATCCTTAGCAAAGCGAAGTCGCCGATACCCGCTGCTGACACCAGGGTATCGGCCAAGCCAGTGAAGCCGCACGTTATATCATAACGTTTTAGCACTAAGCCAAAGCCCACCCCTCTTTGCAACATCTTGAAACAGCTGAAGTATTTTGTTTCTGCCGGTGCCGCCTTGGAAGCAGGCGCCCTTTTCCAGATACCCCTGCTGCGGTGTTTCAGCAGTTATCTATACAGTTTGGCGGCGAGGCAGCCCCTGGCGGAGTTGCCACTCCTCGCTCGCAGGTCTCGGATGGCATGCCTCGACGTCCGAGGCCTGGATCCGCCAGCCTGGCGATCTAACGCGTCACCGGCCCTAGTGAGGTAGGTCACCAACCGCTACCCGCCTCCTGAAATAAAAAGCCCGGCTCTCGGGCCGGGCTTTGCAGACAACAGGTCTAGCGGAATCGTTGTCTGGCTCGACCATGCTCGGACGTAGGCTTCTGGACGCAGAACCAGGCGTGGTTGGCCGGGAATGTTCCCTAAACGAAGACAGCTTCGTTCCCGACCAGCCTGCCCTCACCTGCGACGATCCCGATTTAGAACGTCGATAAAAGGCCACATCGAAAGTAAGAAATATTTTCTTACTTTTGTCTCGCAATAAAATGCAATACCCCTCTGATAATAAACGTTAATCAGCTCACGCTCCCCCGAAAGGACTCATCATGACCTTCCACAAGCACATGCGTCGAGAGATGCATTGGCCAATAACGTTCGTTCAAATTACAGGCATATTAGCCCTAGCAACAGCATGGGCATTTAATCCGGTAGGCCCAAGACCTCTAGAAACTTACGACTACCTAATTGGCATATCGGGTCTAGCTATTTTTTGTGCAATGCTCCTTACAAAAAATATACCCATATGGCGCGCGGGCGGCCTTCTCTTCATTGTCACGATAGCGCTATTTCTGGCACGGGAAGTTTCCTATTTAGGAACGCATATGGACATGTGGGGAATGATCGCAACGAATCTTATCGCCCTAGGCATGTCGATCTTCTTCGTCAAAACTCGAGACTATCTTATTTCTCTTGCCGCCGTATGGCTAATAATGTGGGACGTCAACACCTCCGGAGTAAATCCTCTATTTCATAATATATTCTATATCTATGTAGCCCTTACGACATTGATAGGTACCTGTCTCAATGCAACACATGTAAGAACAATGAGCAGCTCATACATACTGATGCAAAATTACAGAGAGCTATCTCAAATTGACTTTCTCACAAAAGCCCCAAATCGAAGATCACTGATGGAGGCCATTCAAGACACAATTGGAGAGTGTGCCAAAGGAGAGTCTCAAGAGCATTGGTTCCTTATGCTCGACATCGATAACTTTAAAAAAATCAACGATGACCTAGGTCACGCGCGAGGAGATGACGTACTTATCAACCTGACTCAAGTTTTCAAGCAAGACACTGCCGTTCATTACTTTGGCCGCTTGGGCGGCGAAGAATTCGGCGCGATCTACAAAGACCGATCAGAAAAAGCGGTTCTAAAGAGCATCGAAACGATACTCCTATCAACAAAAACCTATGCACCCTGCCCCTATAGTTTTAGCGCCGGACTCACCGAGATCGCCGCCACAGATGACTTGTCAAACATTCTTTCGCAAGCTGATCGAGAGCTTTACATCGCAAAACGAAATGGAAAAAGTCGAGCCTACTATCAAGGAAAACCATTTTGCGTTGTCTCGGGCCGGGAACAAATCTGCGCTGAACACGGCGCGGTAATAGCTGAGCTGGACGCTAGAACGTAGGAAACTCGTAAACTTGTAAATGGCGCTGCTACAAATCTAAGAAGCTGCGCACTGGGCAGGTCCTGGCCATCCTAGGCGGCATGACCGGCATCGCTGCCCTTTCCCGCCTCATCGAGAACCTGATCCGCCTCGGCACCAATGCCGAGGTTGACCATGGCAGTCTCCCAGACAAACGCCCTGCCCGGGTTCGGGTTCAGAGCGGCGAGCTGCTGACCGGCTGGCTGCCTTGGACCGCCCTGCGCGCTGGCACCACCTGCGACTGGGATCCGCCCACCGTGGGCGAGCAGGTCTTGGTCTTCAGCCCCAGCGGTCAGACCGCCCAGGGCGTCGCCATCACCGGCCTGTTCAGCGCCCTCATTCCTGCCAACGGCGATCGCGCCGGCCTGCACCGCCGCACCTACCCAGACGGCGCCGTCGTCGAGTACGACAGCGAGGCTAATCGCCTGCGCGCCCTCCTGCCTGCCGGCGGCGTCACCGACCTGATCAGCCCCGGCGGCATCAACAGGTCGTTGCCTACCGTTTGCGCCTGTACCCCACCGCCTTCGGGCCCCATGCGCCACTGGCCATATTCCACCAGACGCTGGCTGCTGAGCTCGCGGTCCTCCAGGTCACCGAGCCACGTCTCGCTAATGGCCTTCAACGTCGCCTCTTTGGTCCGGCCGAGCGTGGTACCGAACTGCTCCACATAGCGGGCGATCATCTGCTGGACAGTTGATCCCTTCCGCTTCGCACGTTCCAGAGCACTTGGCTGAGCAGGCTCGGTTTCCCGCTTTTTCAGCCACGCCTGCGCGGTCTGCTTCCGGTCGGAAGTCTGGCTTTCCTGATAGACTCGAACTCCATCCCGCATGATGCGGAGTTGGGCCGTATAGCCCGTGCCGCCATCCTTCCGGCGGCGTGACGCTATCGTCCCCATTTCGATTTGCCACATGGCCGTTTGCGCTTGCTGCATTGCGGCAACGCACCTGCAAAAACTGGCTGAAATGTAGCAAACGAGCCTAGAACAGACGTACCGAGATGCTTGCCGAAATCGCCTCAACCCCAGTCACCACGCGCCCTGAGCCGTCCCGCCGCTTTTCCGTGGCGCCCATGATGGACTGGACGGACCGGCACTGCCGTTACTTCCACCGACTGCTGTCCCAGCATGCCCTGCTCTATACCGAGATGGTCACCACCGGTGCCTTGCTGCATGGCGACGCCCAGCGCTTTCTGCGCCATGACGCGACCGAGCATCCCCTGGCGTTGCAGCTGGGTGGCAGCGTGCCGGCTGAGCTGGCCGCCGCGGCGCGACTGGGTGAGCAGGCGGGTTATGACGAGATCAATCTAAACGTCGGTTGCCCCAGTGATCGGGTGCAGAACAACCTGATCGGCGCCTGCCTGATGGCCTATCCCGAGCGAGTGGCAGACAGCGTCAAGGCGATGCGCGATGCGGTAGCCATTCCGGTGACCGTCAAGCACCGCATCGGCATCTCCGGCCGGGACAGCTACGACGCCCTGCGGGACTTCGTCGGCCAGGTCGCGGACGCTGGTTGCCGCAGCTTTACCGTGCACGCGCGCATCGCCATCCTTGAAGGCCTGTCGCCCAAGCAGAATCGCGAGATCCCGCCCCTGCGCTACGACGTAGCCGCGCAGCTGGTGCAGGATTTTCCCGAGCTGGAATTCATCCTCAATGGCGGCATCAAGACCCTGGAGACCTGCCGCGAGCAGTTGGAGGTCTTCGACGGAGTGATGCTGGGTCGCGAGGCCTATCAGAATCCCTACCTGCTGGCCGAGGTGGACGCGGCGCTCTACGGCTCCGACCGTCCGCCACTCACCCGCCACGAGGTGATGCTGCAGCTGCGGCCCTATGTCGAGGCGCATCTGCGGCAGGGCGGCGTCATTCATCACGTCACCCGCCATGTTCTGGGGCTGGCGCAGGGGTTTCCCGGCGCGCGGCGCTTCCGTCAACTGCTGTCCACCGATCTGCATCGCAGCCCTGAACCGCTGCGCCTGTATGACGAGGCCACTGAACTTCTCAGGGGCCACTGAGTCACGTCTCCACGA
>Ga0157371_10002282_pt1 | contig 18477 bp, 16 predicted proteins | sample C45metaG_FD_113462 | JGI IMG/M metagenome (GOLD analysis project Ga0157371, IMG submission 113462) | Corn rhizosphere microbial communities from Kellogg Biological Station, Michigan, USA - C4-5 metaG | ecosystem: Host-associated > Plants > Roots > Rhizosphere > Soil | place: USA: Michigan...
ATCAAAAGATAAAAGATATTCCTCATCATAAAGTTTTATTGAGTACCCGTACAATACCCCGTCCTCTTCGCTTACTCCCATAACACCACCTTTCTTACCTACATATTTCTTGTTTTTTTCTTTACAGTCAGGAGATATTTTCACCTCCTGATAAAAGCCAATTTTATTTTCCATAAGTATAAGCCTTAATTATTTGTGTCTAATTTTCCCATCCAGCGATATATTTAAATGAGAACCATCTCGCGTTGCCCAACCAAGCTGAGCTTTACCTTTAGATGATAGTTGAACATCCCATTCAAAAGCCTGTCCTGCTGTGCGAGACGGGCCTTTAAACCATTCATTACCAAATTTATCAACATAACCATCATTTGGCCCTCTTGGTTGGGGATTGCTGGGAGAATAGTTGCTGTCAGGAACAAACCGTATTTTCCCTTTTGTCGGAAGTTCTACATATTTAATTCGTCCTTTAGTCGACCACGGTTGCGCGGCTCCGCCTGTCCCCAAAGGGTTAAAAGGTGGTTCTTCTATATATTCCTGATTTTTTATGACATTAACAGGTTTTTCCGGTTTCACGGATTGGCCTGATTTTACAACACTTCCCGCCCCCAAAGCACCATAGACTAAGTTACTTAGCCCCTCCGCTCCGGTCTTAAGCAGGGCAGCTTCCAGCCAGCCACACTTACCTGCACATTGGTCACTAATATCTGCATACCAATTCGCAGAGTCTTCATAAGCCCGGCCCGCAATATTGTCCTGCTGACGCAGCTCAGTATACGCTTTCTCATCAAGCTCCATTTTCGAACGTGAATCTGCAACACAGGCTGTATCACCAGCATCCCAGCATGATTTCAGCTTCTGGATGTTCTCTGCGGACTCTTTCGCCATGTCCTTGCGAGCATTTTGCTCACAGCTGGTGTCACCGCTGCATGCTATGTACCTGTCTGCATATTTTTGCGGACGTCCTTGGTTTAAGAAATTGTTCTCAACCGCATTCTTCCCGGCGACCGCGCCCTGAATGCCGCCCTCTACAGAACCCGAAGCCACTCCCGCCGACAACTGGGCCGCCAGCTGCCCGAGCGCGCTGACAATCTCCTTCTCGTCCTGCGTCAAGGGATTCCAGTTCGGCTTCGGGCTATTGGGTTTCCTCCAAAAAGCTGTTAAGAGGGAAAATAAAAAACAATTCGACGGTAATAAATTACTAATAGTAGTATTTACAACAAGCAGTGGTAAAACCTGACATACGTTAATGGCTGTCCTGTTACAGCTCGCGTCGACGACAGCCATGAGCGTCACCAGCGAAGAACGTGAATTTTTCATTGCCCTGGGGGAAAGCACTACCTGCCTGCGCAAAGAACACAGCATCACCCAAACCCAACAGGCTGAACGACTGGGCGTGTCCCCGCAGGCCGTCCAGGCTTATGTGTCCGCTAAGCGGCAGATTCAGGTAGCGGTGTTGCCAGACTTGGCCCGGCTGCTTTCGTCCACACTCGAAGAGCTGTTTGGTCAGCAACAGGAAACCACTGCTCGTAAGCGTGGACCTGCTCCGAAGTGGCAGCAGCAATTGGGAGCCATTGATCAACGACCCAAGAACTAACAGAAATTCGTTGCGCAGATGCTCGATGCCCTGATCGCTCAGTCCACGAGTAAAGCTAGCAGAGAAGGAAGAGAGATTTTGCAGTAAGTAAAAAAGCTGCGACTAAATCCTGAAAAATCGAAAAATGCATGCAGGACAATCATGAATAACAAACAACTGAACGAAACGAGCAAGTTTTTAAGTTACATCTTGCGCCATGAGCCTCACACTATCGGATTGCAACTCGATGCGGAAGGCTGGGCAGACATCAACTCTTTGATTACCGGCGCAGCGAAAGAAGGCCGCGTACTTGACCAGGCAATAATTCAGACAGTAGTAAATAACAGTGACAAAAAACGCTTTACTCTCTCCGACGATGGTCAGCGTATTCGAGCCGCCCAGGGACATTCAGCACCAGACGTAAACCTCCAACATATAGAGAAAAAACCGCCAGAATTCCTCTATCATGGCACTGCAACACGCTTTCTTGAATCTATTCTTCAACAAGGATTGATTGCAGGTTCACGCCACCATGTGCATCTATCGCAGGAGACTTTGACCGCTATCGCTGTCGGACAGCGCTACGGTAAACCAGTGGTTCTGAAGATTGAATCCCTGCGAATGCACCAACAGGGATTTAAATTTTTTCAGGCTGAAAATAGTGTTTGGTTAACTGAAGCGGTTCCCGTTAATTTTATTTCAAAACAAAATCAACTGCCCGACAGCTCACTGGATAAAAATACATCTACAGCCAGCACATGAAAAGTAAGATTCTCTGACAAAAACTGAATGCTGAAATGCCTCAACTTCGGCGGTTCGTGACTCGACACGGAACGCCATGCTTTCAAGTTATTCCTTGCCAATTCGGAGTCTATAAACTCGGTCAACTTACCCAGCCGAAACTTACCTGGATCACCGTCAAACTCAAAAATAGCACCTCCAGGGAATGGCTCCCGCATAAAGCATCGCACAGACTTAAACGCAATCTCCCGCCTTAAAGCCAGTATGTAGTGGCACACTGAATTTGGCCACCTGAATAGAGGTGATATCATCACCTCACAGTAAAAACAGGTGACATTATGACCGGACGTAACAGACGCAATTTTAGCCCCGAGTTTCGCCTCGAAGCTGCCCAGCTTGTACTCGATCAGCATTACACCGTTGCCGCCGCTGCTACGGCAATGAACGTCGGCAAATCCACAATGGACAAATGGGTTCGACAACTGAAAGAAGAGCGAGCGGGAAAATCACCCACTGCTTCACCCATGACACCTGAGCAGATTGAAATACGCGAGCTAAAGAAAAGACTTCAACGCATTGAAATGGAAAGGGGTATATTAAAAAAGGCTACCGCGCTCTTGATGTCAGACTCCCTGAAAAATTCTCATTAGTTGAGAAACTCAGGGCGCGGTTTCCTGTTGCCGTTGTGTGCAACGTGTTTGGGGTTCATCGCAGCAGTTATAAATACTGGCGGCAGCCCAGGAAGCCTGACGCCACGAGAGTGGCATTACTGAGCCTTGTGCGTGAAGTTTATCGCGAAAGTAACGGCTCAGCAGGAGCGCGAAGCATTGCCGCGATGGTCACCACCAAAGGTATAAAACTGAGCCGCTGGCGGGCAACAAAGCTAATGAAAGCGCTCAATATTATCAGCTGTCAGCAACCTGGCCATCGTTATAAGAAGGCGTCTAAGGAACACATTGAGATCCCTAATTATCTGGATCGCCAGTTTGCTGTTACCGAGCCTAATCAGGCCTGGTGCGGTGATGTGACTTATATCTGGACGGGAAAACGCTGGGCTTATCTGGCTGTAGTACTCGATTTGTTTTCCCGTAAACCGGTTGGCTGGGCGATGTCATTTTTCCCTGATTCAGCACTGACAGGTAAAGCCCTGTCGATGGCCGGGGAAGCACGGGGAAAACCGGCTAATTTACTGTATCACTCGGATCAAGGCAGTCACTATACCAGCAGGAATTTCAGGCAGTTACTGTGGAGATATCAGATAAAGCAAAGTCTGAGTCGCCGGGGAAATTGCTGGGATAACAGCCCAATGGAACGGTTCTTCAGAAGTCTGAAAACAGAGTGGGTACCGGATAATGGCTACGCTAATTTTAGCCAAGCCAGCACGGCAATAACGAATTACATCACAGGATATTACAGCCAGCTCAGACCTCATCAATATAATGGTGGTTTGACGCCGAATGAATCAGAAAGATTGTTTTGGAAAAACTCTAAAGCCGTGGCCAGTTTTTGTTGACCACTACAATGGAAGCTTGATTTGCATAGTATACTTCATGATCTGCATGTGGGCTGGTACGAAGGAAAACACTGACGAAACGACAGAACTGGCGCTCACTACGCAGTTTTTCTGATGCTCTCTCTGCATAGGCACAAATTGCTTGGTGCATATCTGAATACTGAGTTATCCGGCTACCAAAAGATCTACTGCAGATGATCTGTTGTTTTGCTGGTGCAAATTCTTCCAATTCAAGGCATTGTTCCCCTCGAAGTTCACGAACAGTCCTTTCGAGAACAACATTGAAGTGTTTTCTTATTACCCACAATGAGCTTTCAGCTAGGTCAAGTGCTGTATTAATGCCCATTGAATTAAGTTTCTTACTAATTCTCCGACCAACGCCCCAGACATCCTCAACAGAGATAAGTGCTAGTAACCTTTGTTGGCGTTCAATATTCGATAAGTCGACAACGCCACCAGTACAACGCCATTTCTTGGCTGCATGGTTAGCTAGCTTTGCTAATGTTTTTGTTTGCGCAATACCAACTCCCACAGTTAAACCTGTATTTTTAAATACTTTATTTCTCATTTCATGCCCGAAGTAACTTAGTGGCATGCAATTCATTACCCCAGATAAATTAACGAAAGCTTCCTCTATTGAATAAATTTCGATCGAAGGAGACATTTCAGTTAGCGTTTGCATAACTCGCTCACTTAGATCAGCATAAAGTGCATAATTAGAACTGAATACATAAACTTTGGAGCTATACATATTGTTTTTTATTTTAAAAAAAGGCTCACCCATTTTTATACCAAGGGATTTTGCTTCAGCTGAACGAGAAATAATTCAGCCATCATTATTGGAAACGACGACAATAGGCTTCCCCTGCAAGTCTGGCCGAAAAACAGTTTCGCAAGAAGTATAAAAACTATTTGCGTCGACGAGAGCAAACATAATTATTTATGCGCCTTAATACTAAAAATGACCACTCCAAATATTTCTAATTCTTCCGAATTTTTAAATGAAATCGAAGAATAATCATGATTGTGAGGTACTAGCTGTAGATAAGGATGAGTACGAAGTTCTTTCACGGTAAATTCACCTGAAACAGCAGCAATAACAATATCGCCATGTACGGCCGAAAGTGAGCGATCAACCACTAAAAGATCCCCATCACTGATACCGGCGCCATGCATAGACTCCCCACTAACTTTTATGAAGTAAGTGGCACTCGGATGTCTTATCAGCAATTTATTGAGATCCAGCCTGTCCTCAACATAGTCCTGCGCTGGGCTCGGAAAGCCACAGGGCACTTTCTCAGAGAAGAGAGGAAGCATGATCGGTTGAGAAATCTCGGTTGCTCGGGTGAATTGCATGATGTTGATCCTGATTAACTGTATTTATATACAGCATTACTAAGTACACTTAAGGATCAAGGAGCTTGTGAAGCGATTCCTGAAAGCGCTTGAAGTATCTAATAATTTAGATGGGCGGTGTCCAATATAGTTGTGTTGCTTAGCTTAAATCCGGTTCAGCGAAACGGTAGCACTCTGACGGTAAGTCATGTCGATCCCCTGCTCTTCGATAAAGAACCAGCTCTCACCCGAATTCATTCACGGGAATTGGACATGCATGTGCGGTAATTGCATCATAAAGTGAAGTATTCTGCATAACCGCCATGCAATTTTTAGTTGCCAGTTCAAATATCTGAAAAGCATGCCCCTGAAACGAAGTCCTGTCCATTCAGAGACAGGGAGCAGGTCAGCTACGAGAGCGGTGGTCAAGTATCCAAAACACAGGTGGTCCTTTAATGTCTGAACAAATCAAAAATACTGCGATCACTGCTGCAGGCTATGTCTATCAGAACAGGCAGGGGCTGAAACTGCTGTGTGACTGGCTAGATGCGCCTTCTCGCTATATCCGAGTGAAGTTTGAGTGCGACGACGAGGCTGTTGCGCCGACCGGCCTGGATGACATCGTCGCCGAACGCTCTGACAATCTCGTTGACCTCCAGCAGGTCAAATTTACTCCTAATCCTACAGAACACACTCTGAACTGGGCGTGGATGTTGGAGAAAACTGGCAAGACTGAACGATCAAGATCGATGCTGCGTAAGTGGTTTGACGCTTTCGTTAAATTGGATTCTGCTCGTGTCGGAGAGCTCTCGTTGAAGACCAATCGCCGACCAGATGCCGATATTGAGGCTTGCCTGACTGATGGAAAAATCGATTTATCCAAAGTTCCAGAACCACGGCGATTAGAGGTTATCGCCGAACTCGGCGACGAAAAGAAATGCGAGTTCTTTTTCACGCAGTTGCAGATTGTTCACAGCGATAAGAGTTTCGAATCACTTGAACACGAGATCGATGCACGATTGCGCTTGCACGGCACACCAGAAGGAGTTGCGAACTTAAAAAACGTCGCCTTGAACTGGTCGATTCAGAAAAACTTTCCGCCGCCAGAAGGGTGGATTTCTCTGGAGCAAGTCCGCACTATTCTGCGGGCAATACCGCCGGCCCCCCTGCCGGAAGATTTTGTTGTGCCTCTCGGATATGAGGTGCCTGACGAGACGTTTCACCGTGAATTCGTATGTGACACTGTTGCCGGGTCTGGGCAGACAATCGTGCTCACAGGGCCGCCAGGTCGAGGGAAGAGCACATACTTGAGCGCGATGTGCGAAGTGCTTGCTGAATCAGGGGTTCCCACGGTACGGCACCACTACTTCCTCTCGACGACCGAGCGGGGTCGAGACCGTGTGAACAGCTACGTGGTTGAGCAATCTATCGAGGCGCAAGTCAAACGGTTACATCCGGAAGTTGATGCGCCTGGTAGTGACCTGCGGGGCCTCCTCGAAGCGTGCGCAACCTACTACAAGACTAAGGATAAGCCGTTCGTACTGGTCCTTGACGGCCTGGACCATGTCTGGCGCAATAACAACGCTGACAAACGTCCGCTGGACGATGTGTTCTCCCAGATTATTCCCTGCCCGGATAACATGGTTCTGTTGGTAGGCACACAGCTGGTCGACGACACTCAGCTGCCTAGGGATCTCTTGTCAGTTGCACCTAAGGCTAATTGGCGAACATTGCCGGCGATGTCCGAGAACGCCATCTTGTCCTACCTTCACAAGGCGGTTGACGAAGGCAGGCTCTTGATCCGGTTCAACGATGAAGATCAGATAGAACGCCAGCTACAGGAAGCTGCGACCGCACTTCGCAATAAGACCAACGGTCACCCGCTGCACGTCATCTATGCCACGGCTGAGCTTGAGCACGCAGGACGAGACCTGGATAGCTGGAATATTGAGCGGCTACAGGGTGACATGACCAAAGAGGCAAAGTTCTACTACGCATCGTTGTGGGAAGAGCTGCCACCAAGTCTCAAAGACACGCTGCGATTGGTATGTGCGTTTCCCTTCTTTTGGCCCAAAGCCGCTTTTCTGGAGATCTCCGCTAAGCAGGGCACTGCGCCGCCAGATGTCGCGAAGGTGGAACATTTGCTGCACTCATCGGCTGCTGGTCTGAAGGTCTTCCATGAGAGTCTGGCGGTTTTTGTACGCTCGGCCTCTGACTACGGCGAGCGTATCAAGAACCTGATGCCAGCGGTGGCGTTCTGGCTGGAAACTGAGGCGCCACCTTCACTTCGCGTTAACTGGCTCTGGACGGTCCAGGCAAGGTTGGGTAATCCTGAAAATCTCATTACTGGACTAACTCGTGACTGGATCATGCTTCGTTTAGAGGAAGGCTATTCAGAATCGCTCTTTGACATGCTGCTATCCGAGGCACTGGTCGCAGCTCTGGAGACCAACGCATTTGCGGATGCATATCGGCTCGCACACCTGCAGTCCCGGATAGTTGGCGGCAGCAAATTTCAGATGCAGAGCGATGACATAGCCCGGCTTGTGTCATTTACCCTGACGCTGACAGCCAATGAGGGGGTTGTTCAAGAGGCTATAGCCTCGCGGCACGAGACAGATATTTTGGACGTGGCAGCTCTCGGCTTAGCCTTGCAAGCACGTGGACAAACTGTACTGGCCGAGACCTGCGGTGAGGAGACCCTGCGTCGTTTTAGAGGCCTTAACCGCTTCTCCAATCGGTACTCCACCAACGCGGGGGCTGACGAATTCCAGTTTCTGGTCGATGCGTTAACAAGCCTTGGTGTCATTGGGGCTACCCAAGAAGCTTTTATCCAGTTAGTTCGAAAAAGCAGCAAAATAGTATGGATGCCCAGAGCCCGAATGCAGGTTCAGGATGGTTGTCTGGATGACTTGATGGAAGCAGCTGTTTCGCTTCTGCCTGATTCGGACACAAGTGTTCTAAGTGACTTCTGCATTCGCGCGGCCGTAACGGCCGGAGTAAGCATCGTCGACCACGATGACTTCAGCAAGCTGACGCGAACCCCCTTTGTTGCAGCGGTGGAAGCGGCCTGTAAGCGGACTTCGAAGCCACTAAATGAGCATATTCCGGTCGAGTGGCTCAAGGGGAACTATTACGAGTGTAAAGACGATCTGAACACGCTGGTACACCATTGGTTTTTCAGCGGCGTGCACCTGAGCCTGAGCATGAAAGCCGAGGAGCAAATCGATTTCGATTTCGTACGAGCACCCAGTTACGAGGAAAGGGGTAATATCAGTCACTTCCTTGATGCTCTATCAGAGATTGCAGCTCAGGTTGCAGAGCGTTGGTGGCAAGGGGAATTCGTGGACTTTCATGAGCTGTTCGAATTGCTCAAGCCGGTCAAGTTCAGGCATTTTAGGCAGAATCACAGCGCAAGTTCAGCGGCAGAGGATTTCCGGGCCGGATTGCATCGTGTTGCCTGCGACATTCGACTGGGAAGCTGCCTGCTCTTTAATCGTGACGATGTGGTACTTACTGAAGAAACCCTCGCAGCTGCAGCCACATCCGAGTGGTTTGATAGTGCATCCTTCCGCATTCAGTACGCGGCAGGATTGCTAACCAGGATGAGTGATCAGGCGGCCACAGCTTTCGTCTATTCTCAACGCGCCATGCTGGATGCAGTTATCCGTGATGAGACCAGCGTGCATCTGCAAACGCCTCTGCAGTTATGTGGCATCACTTTGGCCCATGGATTAAACGTCAGCGCGCAAGAGCTTTGCAAACAGGTCTGGGAGCTAACGACTGGTTATGGACATCGCAAAGATCCCACGTTGAGTAATACGGTCGATGCTATTAGCTACTTGGTAGATGCATCACCAGATGATGCTCGACGGTTACTCAGTCTGCTTTCGCCACAAATCCATCACGTGCTGGACTACACAGACGGAAAAGGCACTAGACACCTGCTTGAAGTTGCGGATCACCTGCTTGCAAAACTCAGTCCGCCGGCTTTGGTCGTAAAATACGAGGAACACACGCATTCAGGTGAGTGGTCGCATGCGGAGAACAGTTTGCGGGCATATGTGCAACAGGGAGTCAGGGATGGCTGGCCGCTGAATGCACTCATGCGTACGGGGGTTCATCCCGAAGTTCAGGACGAGTTAATACAGCTTGAACGCGATGGACAAGATGGTGCCGCAGAACAGCTACGTGTTCTTAGGGGGCATGCCGGCTGGGACATTGGTGTGCTGCAGGGCAGTGGTTCGTCCAGCAACGGTAATGACAGCAATCCGTATACTGGCGATGTTACCACCTTTGCCCCGGAGCAACTTGATCTGTTGCTGGTAAGTCTTTCAACAAGCTACAACGACAAAAAGCGACTGCTTCGAACTTGGTATGAGCACTGGGATCGCGCCGGTCAGGGCAAACGCTTACTCGCGGTTCTGGATGATTTGCTGCAGTCAGACGAGGGGCGGCAAAAAGGTATATTCGATCTGTCTGACCTTGCCTTTGAGACTAAACGCAGGTCGAGCGGCTCGAAAGCGGCATGGAAATATCTTGTCCAGGCGCAGATTCGAAATGGCGGGTGGATGAGTTTTGTGGAGAGAGAGGAAGATACATGTAAGAGGTTGGACATGGTAGTGAAGTACTTCCCGAGCCGTTGCGATGAATTCGTTGCTGCGACTACCTACGGCTTGTTCGGTGAGCCAGAGCCACCGCGTGTAGCACCGACGGAGCTGATGGTCTATTTCTATGTGCAACAGAGGCGTATAGCAGATGCCGTTAAGTTTGCCGAAATGATGGTCAAGTGCGTGCGTGAGGATACCCGAACCCTGCCTCTGGAACGCCCGCGTTGGGCAACAGAACTTGACGCTTCGATGACAATGGGAAAATGATGGACGACCTAAGTATTCTAATCGCCAGACTCGGCTGGCCATCAACCGCTACAAGATGGTGGACCATGCAGGAACTTGCCGCCCGGCTGGGTGAATCAGCATCGAAAGCTACAACGGAGGCTGCGTTACTTAGGTTTCTGAGCTCGCGTAAGCTTGAGGCCGAAGTGGTGGAGGCACTTTGCGTCTTCTGGATGGCGGTGCAGATACATCGTTACAAGGCGAGCCAGAAATTGGCGCAAAGTATTCCTAAACCGTCCATCCTCTCAAATCTATTGCTGGAAAGCCTTGGCCTACAGACTGAGCCCCCTATAACCGATCTGGAAGAGGTGACTGAGAGCTTCGCTATTCCACAGGATTTTAACGGTGTTCAAGGAGCGGATCTTCCACGGATTTTTCACACCACTATGGTTAACCTTGAGCGTGATAGCGGCTTCCCATTCGTCCGTCAGATGGCGTTCGAGTGGTCAGTAAACAGCAATGTCTACCCAGATGCTCCTTTTCAGGGTGACCACTGGCATTTTGTGAGGCCACTTGGCGACGGGTTCATCGGTCACATCTCTTCCAGGGCTGCCATACGGATGATCTCTGCCTATCTCCGCACGTTGTCGGTTGCCGAAGAGTTCTGGAGCATGCCTTCAGAATCGGCGGAAGAAATGGCTCTGCTGGCATTGCCTGTAAACCCAACGTTTGCGTTGCTCAGACCTCGACGTCCGTCTTGGTTTCCCTGCATAACTGATTTCGATGGTGACCACGAGGCAATAGGTGCAGCTGTACGCAGTCTAATTGAACAAGCCTCAATCGAAAGTCCCGGAGACGAGCTGATAGCCTTCACGTCGCCCATCGTAATCTCAACTGAGCGCTGTGTAGAGGTATCGATCGTCCGCTGGAGTAAGGTGGTAGGCGGTTGCATCAAGGATGAGAGTTTAGCCGAGCATTTGAAAGACTTTTGGAGTAACGGACAAATGCTTCAGAGCTATGCTTCAGAGCCGCTAAGTACGATGACCGACTTGATGTCGCCAGCCCTTTACTCTGTAGTGGACAGTAGGAGTAGAGCTTGGCCTCTAGCTATGCCGATCGGTATGGACCGTTTGGGTTACCTCCAACATGATCTGTACCCAAGACGACTTTTATTGCCCACTATGCCTGGCCATGAACTGATCGAGATCGTTCCTCGTAACGGGCAATTGGAGGTGAAATTAGATAATGAGGTTGTCGCCGACCTTTATTACTGGAATGCGGGCTGGGGGCCAGTTCGTCCAATGCAGTTCGATGGAAATTGCGGCACGGCTCTTGTTTCTAAAGGTAAAGCCTATCGGGATCTACCAGATGTGGCAGCCCAAGATATACGATCGTTTTACTTCTGGCGTGTACGAACACTCAACAGAAAGGGCTACTTTGAGAGTTTCGAAGAGACGCTAAATTTCGGAGTAGTGTTCGTGTGAAGGAGTGAATAGCGAAGGGAATCAAAGGAATGATAAATGAAAAATATTTGATAATGTTAAATGGTATTTTGTAGCGTATTAATTTGTTTTTGTTAGTGCGCTTCATTTAAATATAAAAGGAAGGAATTTTCTTCGTTATTTTTATAATTAAAACTGTCGAGTCTATCTTGTGACGATAGCTTTTCCAAATGAGAACTGTATGCAGGTGGTGATATGTTATTTATTGCAAATGAGATTGATTTTTCAAAGAGATATAATACTGACAAAGAGAACCTTGACAATAAAATGATAGGCCAATTCTTAATATTAAGGAATCGGCAAGATGATGATGACGTTTATTTATGTGATTTTGCCATTGTAACAAAAAAGCGAGTGCATTATTACAATGAATTCACACGGTTATTAGTGACATATCAAGGAACTCAGGGTAATGCAGCTGAACTACCGATGAATTCTGAAAATTTTGTTAATGTTGACAATGCCAAAAAAGAAGGATTTAATTTTTTCACTCAAGTAATTTCTGATGAGTCATATTATAGTCTATCTAGTCATTACAGCAAGGTGCGGACTAAGAAAATATTTTCCACATTGCAAGATTTAGGTCTAATGAGAAAAAATGGAACAAGTAGCAAAGACTATGATTTGGCAAAAAAGTGTCTTTTAAAACATAATAGAAGTTATTATGCCTTTAATAAAGGCATTGAGTATTTATTTACTAGAGATTCAAAAGAATTCGTAAAGAAAACATCTATAGATCAGCTAGATATACAATTGGAAGGGATTACCAAAAATGAATCACTTCATCTTAACTTCAGCCATAGTGTTCTAGGGAGAATTCCAATTAACATATTCATTGGAAAGAATGGAGCTGGCAAAAGTTACACAATAGAATGTATTATAAAGCGTTATTTAGAAGGCAGGCATCAGGATCTGGCAAGCAATATCAATAAAATCATAGTCATATCAAATACGATCAGTGATAAATACCCTTCTACAATAAGAAAATTCAAAAGTAATAAAAGATTATCCGATGACAATACTAATGAGGATTATGAATATTTTTCGACGATTAGAGGTTGTAAGTTTAATCAGACAGATGGTGTTCAAAAATTTAACTTCACCACACATATTGAAGAAATGCTCGTACGTGATATGACTGAGCAACTACCTTTTAGTTCTCTTGATATATTAGAAAAAGCCATCAAAAAAAACTTAAGCTGCTCAATAATTGGATTGGATAGTAATCTAACATCGTTCAAATCTTTGAGAGAACTCATTTTTTCAGCAAAAAAACACTTTAATGAAACCGATGGGGAATATTTAAGATTGGATCATGTGTTTATTACACGAAATGGTAGAGAAGCAAAACTCAGTTCAGGACAAGAAAACTTCATATTGATGATCTCTTGTTTATTGACTTCAATTCAAAACAACAGCCTTGTATTCATAGACGAATTAGAAAATTTCCTACATCCTAACTTTATTTCACAAGCGATGAAAATATTAAAAGATTGTCTTATTGACACTAACTCAATCTGCATCATAGCTACACACTCACTGCATATCGCGAGAGAGATACCTAAAGAAGGAGTTACTATTTTCGAAAGATTTAATGACGCATCTTCCTTTGTTATTTATAACCCAGGAATTGAGAGTTATTCATGTAATTTACAGTTAATGAGTAATTATATTTTTAACACAAAGGAAGAGGAAAGCATTTTCGACAGCACTCTTCGGAATATAGCTAATAAATATAAAACAAAGAAGAAATTAATCAATGAATTAGGCGGTAGCACTAGCCGAGACATACTATTATCAATCGCGGATAGAATTAATGAGAATTAAACGACCGGATGAGACAGTTTTGGTTGGCGACACAACGATGAGCACTCTCCTCGAAACAGTAAGAGCTAACAGACAAAGAGGTCTTAAAAGATTTCTATATGATGAAGGTAATTGGACTGTTTTTTTATCAGACAATGAGAGATTAAGTGCGGATTTTGAGCGAGAAAATAATTACGCGCCAAGTCACCTTGATTACTCAACCATACGAAATGCATTGATAAATTTATATGACTCCAGTTCAAAGTATGATGAGTGTAAATTTATAGTTGATGCGCGAGAACGGTATAAAAACATCATTTGCCCTTACTGTGGCCAGGGTGTGTGCTCTACCCTTGATCATTACTTTGATAAGGATTCATTCAGTGAGTTATCGTTAAATGTTTGGAATTTAATTCCATCTTGTGGTGATTGTAACTTTAAAAAATTAAATAAAAAAATTGACTCTCCAAGTGAAAGGTTTTTTCATCCATTTTTTGATGATTTTTTTAGAGCAGGAGAGGAAATGAAATTGTATTATGTAGAGATAGAAATTTTCCCTGCGGACTTATTGTTTTTATTGAATCTAAAGGCACATCCTCAGCTTGATTTTAATACGATTAGCATCGTCAATTGGCATATAAAAAGTATGGATACGGCTTCAAGAAATGGAGTGATTATAAGAAATGAATTCAGGTATTGGGCCAATAAAATTCGAACGCAGGTTGCCAGATTAAGTAGTGAGGAGTTAATTAATGATTACTTGAAAGCCGAGAAAAGTTATGAAATTGATTTCTCATGGCGCGGCGTGGTAATAAACTCAATCTTAGCTAGTAATTTGAATTTTACGAGGTTTTGCACGATTGTAAATGACCAAAATTACTCAATCAACGAATAAATTTAATGTTGTACTTTGAGTTGTAAATAGACCATGCTTTTGACACTTAAAAGGCTGAGGATGCAAAATCTGACACGGAATTTTGCTCTATTCAGAGCAGAATTCCGGCATGACATTTACTCCCCTGAACGGAGGTTATGCAAATGAAAAGTCGTGATTCACCGAAGAGACAGATTGTCTTTACCCTGAAGCCGACTGAACTGGGTACGTCAGTGCTGGAAATATGCCGCAGCTGGATGTAAGCAGACAGCTTTCAGTTCAGGGTACCTTGTGATGTTTCCGTGCTTTGAGCCATCAGTCGGTAGATGATCCAACATGAAGATGGCCAAGTAATCTGGGAACAGTAGGCAAATGAAATAAAAATGAATAATCAAATCAGATGCAAACTCGTAACCAAAATTAAGCATTTATTGTAGGAGGTTAGCCTGTTTGAATACTCTTCTTACAGTATTTATCTCTAGGGCTAGCTAACTTGCCTTTTCTACCAAGTTCAAAAATGCAAAAAAAGTTAGCAAATAAATATTATTAAAAATCATGAACTTATTAGAAACTAACTATTAGGCTCATTCAGATACAATGATGGATGTCACCAAGAGTAGTTAGGATAAATTTATCACATCAATATTAAAAATGTATGCTCTGTTTAAAAAATCAGGTAATTTTTTTAAATTTGAATTAATTTTTTTTGTTTTCATCAAGTGACTTTTTTATTTGCAACGATCAGCCTTTCCCACTGGAATCATGTCTCTTCTACCCATCGCATTGTCGCTTGTCATAATAAGTAGCACAAGCAGAGAGAGCGGCTCTATAAAGTGAGCAGGAATGAAAATAGCGTTGTTAATTCGACGGTTTTTTGCTGTAGGTTCAAAACTCGTGTTTTGGTTGCGGGCAAGGATAGGGACAAATTTAGCTATAAATCCCTGCCCTGATACAGTGCGACACTTGATTGTTAATAAGCCGCCGACGGAATTCGGCAGCAGGTTAGCGCGCGTCAGGCTACCTCAATCAGCCAGGCGAGCGCATTGTCAGAAACTGACTTAATCATATCTGCGCCGCGCCGCCGTCGACGAACAGCTCACTGCCGTTAACAAAGCTGCTGTCATCAGAAGCCAGAAACAGCGCGGCGGCGGCGACTTCAGACGGTTCTGCCAGTCGGGCCAACGGCGTGCTCTGTTCTACCGCGCGCACCATCTGCTGGTTCATCGCTGCATCTGAGGACAAACCGTGCCAGCCTGGCGTAGCGGTCGCGCCGGGCACCAGCACGTTAACGCGAATTTTGCGCGGAGCCAGATCCAGAATCCAGGCGCGAGCAAAGTTGCGTAATGCCGCTTTACTGGCGCTGTAAACGCTGAATGCAGGCACGCCGGTGGTGGCGCTGGTTGAGCCGGTCAGGATGATGGAACCGCCATCCTTCAACAACGGCAGCGCTTTTTGTACGGTGAACAGCGTGCCCTTGACGTTGGTATCAAATATGCGGTCGTAATGCGCTTCGGTGATATCCGCCAGCGCGGCAAAGTCACCGCCGCCGGCATTGGCAAACAGCACATCAATCTGCCCGGCCTGCTGGCGAACGGTTTCAAACAGCCGATCGAGATCCGCCAGCTTTGACACGTCACCGACGATGCCGGTTGCGCCGTGCCCAACGTCGCTTACCGCCTGCTCAAGCTCACTGGCGCGACGCCCGGTGAGAAACAGCCGTGCGCCCTCCGCCGCAAAGCGTTTAGCCGATGCGAGACCGATGCCGCTATTGGCGCCGGTAATAACCACAACTTTTCCTGTCAGCTTACCCATGATGTTCTCCGCATGAAGAGGTGAGAAACGAGTGTAATTTCTTACTTTCCTGTAAACTAGTACCTACAAAAAGGTAAGTATGGAGAAAAATCATGGAACCTGTTTGTGGCCTCGACGTGGCACTGCGTTATATCGGGGGTAAGTGGAAGCCGATCCTGCTGTTTCATCTGCAATATGGCCCGCGCCGCTTTGGCGAGCTGAAGCGTCTGGCGGAAGGGATCAGTGAAAAGGTGCTGATTCAACAGCTGCGCGATCTCACGCAGGATGGCATTTTGACCCGGCATGATTTTCAGGAGGTGCCGCCGCGAGTGGAATATACGATTACCGATTTTGGCCGCACGCTGGCGCGGGCGTTGCAGCCGCTGTGCGAATGGGGAAATGCTAATCGAGCCAGCATGCCCGCGGCGCTGGATCGGCGTGCGGGCAAGGGCTAGATTGCAACGGTCCAAAGGTGTGGTACATGCTGGCCTGTTCAGTCTGCAGCGATCGCGGTTTCCTGCAAAAAGCGCCACACCGGTTGACCGTCGATGATATCGATTACCGCCAGCGATCGGCGGCTGGAGCTCTCGCCCTCACGGTGATGCGTCTCTTTATAGCGGCAAACCACGCTGTCGTCGCTGCTGAGCAGGGTTTCGCATTCATCAATGGCGATGCGCAGCGTGGGACGTGCGCCAGCCAGCGTGCGAAACAGCGTCTCAATATCGCACAGCCCAACGTGCTGACCGGCGGTGGTCACCATACGAAACTCCCGGCTGAAGCTGCTCATCAGGTTCTCCAGCGCCGACGGACGATCGGTGCGGCCGGTAAAAATCTCCTCAATCCATTGATGCAGTTCAACAACGCTATGATGGGCAATCAGTTCAGCTTCTGAGCGCATACGGCTCCTTTAATTGTCAGGTTGCAGCAGGCTGACCGCTGTGGGTCAGAATGTCGTAGTGCTAAGCGTAGTGCGCGGCTAAAGCAGAGCAATATTTCAGTGAAAAAAAGCGAGCTGATGCACAAAAAATCCTGGCTGGCGCACATTATCATATTGGAATTAAGGCGTTTTTTATTGCCTGTGCCACACTACCCGCTCTCACTGTCAGCGAAGGATAGAAGATGAAAACGCGTTATCGCCTGCTCTGTGTGGCCACCAGCTTGTGGAGCTGTTCGCTTATGGCGTTGCCTCTGCCGGTCAAACCGCCGGAAACGTTGGCGCCTAAAAATTACATCTCGCAGGTTAACAGCGACCGTACCATTACCTGGCGGCTCTGGGCACCTTCGGCGAAGGCGGTGGAGGTGGTAACCGGCTCAACGCCCGACAGCTACGTCTCTCATCCCATGCAGAAAGATGCGCAGGGCATCTGGCATTTTACCAGCACGCCACAGACGCCCGATCTCTATGAATATTTCTTCAACGTCGATGGCTTCCGTACGCTGGATACCGGCACCGCGCAGGCTAAACCGCAGCGTCAGATCAATACCAGCCTGATTCTGGTGCCGGGCAGCCTGCTGGATGAGCGCAACGTGCCGCACGGGGAAATTCATACGCTCACTTGGCACTCCGCGGTGCTGAATCGCGAACGTCAGCTGGCGGTTTGGGTGCCGCCGGGCGCAGAAAAAAGCCGTACGCCGCTGCCGGTGCTCTATTACTATCACGGCTTTGGCGACACCGCGCTGTCGGCAATAAATCAGGGACGCGTGCCGCAAATCATGGATAACCTGCTGGCCGAGAAGAAGATCAACCCGATGCTGGTGGTGATCCCGGATACCGAAACCGATATTGCCGATGCGATTCCGGAGAATTTTGCCCCTGGCGAACGCCGCAAGGTGTTTTATCCGCGCAACGCCGATGCGGCGGATAAAGAGTTAATTCAGGAGATCATGCCGAAGATCGCGGCGCGCTATAACGTGCGCAGCGATGCGGAAGGTCAGGCGCTGGCGGGATTGTCGCAGGGTGGCTATCAGGCGCTGGTTAGCGGCATGCGCCACCTCGATCGCTTCGCCTGGCTGGGCGTATTCAGCGGCGTTACCACAGCAACGGTGCCCGACGCGCAGGTGACCGCCCGACTGGCTAACCCGGAGGCGATCAATCAGCAGCTGAAGCTGTTTACGCTGGTGGTCGGCGATAAAGATGTCACCACCGGTAACGACGTGAAGGTGTTAAAAGCGCAGCTCGACAAAGGTGGGGTGAAAACCGACTGGCACAGTTATCCGCAGTTGGGGCACGAAATGGGCGTCTGGCGCCCGGCTTACATCGATTTTGTGCAGAAGCTGTTTCGTTAAGCACCATGATAAACGCCTCGCGCTGCGGGGCGTTATTGCATTGAGCTTTCCAGCGGATAGGTGACTTTACCTACGCCGTTGAGCTGCGGTTTGGCAAACAGAAAGCCCTGAAAGTAGCGAATACCCACCGCATCAAGCCAGTGCCACTCTTCCGGCTGCTCCACCCCTTCCGCAATGATCTCAATTTCCAGCGACGAGCAGCATTCGATGATCGCCCGCAC